>WNGI01005409.1_pt1 | contig 13732 bp, 17 predicted proteins | sample 5400621 | NCBI WGS metagenome assembly WNGI01 (sample SAMN13153374, study PRJNA577476) | soil metagenome | isolation source: 20 cm soil or saprolite under Garry oak tree replicate 1 | place: USA:California | collected 2016-06-15
CGGTTGGTGAAGATCTCGGCGACGAAGAACGGTTGGGAGAGGAAGCGTTCGATCTTGCGCGCTCGCGCGACGAGCACCTTGTCGTCTTCCGACAACTCATCGGGGCCCAGGATGGCGATGATGTCCTGCAGCTCCTTGTTGCGCTGCAGCACCTGCTGCACGCCACGCGCCACGCGATAGTGCTCCTCGCCGACGATGTCGGGGGTGAGGAATCGCGAGAAGGAGTCGAGGGGGTCAACCGCCGGGTAGATGCCGCGCTCGACGATCGCGCGCGAGAGGCTCACGGTCGCGCCCAGGTGAGCAAAGGTTGTCGCGATCGCGGGGTCGGTGTAGTCGTCCGCAGGCACGAAGACGGCCTGCACGGAGGTGATCGAACCCTTCTTGGTGGAGGTGATCCGCTCCTCGAGGTCGCCCATCTCGGTGGCCAGGGTTGGCTGGTAGCCGACCGCCGACGGCAGACGGCCGAGCAGGGCCGAGACCTCGCTGCCCGCCAGCATGTAGCGGAAGACGTTGTCGATGAAGAGCAGGACGTCCTGGCCGAACTCGTCGCGGAAATACTCGGCTAGCGTCAGACCGGTCAACCCCACCCGGGCTCGCGCCCCCGGCGGCTCGTTCATCTGCCCGAAGACCAGCGAGGTCTTGTCGATGACCCCCGATTCGTTCATCTCCAGCCACAGCGAGTTGCCCTCACGCGTGCGCTCGCCGACGCCGGCAAAAACCGAGAACCCGCTGTGCTCGGTGGCGATATTCCGGATCAGTTCCATGACGATGACCGTCTTGCCGACGCCGGCGCCGCCGAACAATCCGATCTTGCTGCCCTTGGCGAAGGTGGTGACGAGGTCGATGACCTTGATCCCGGTCTCCAGCACCTCCGTGTCCGTGGCCTGCTCGCTGACCGGCGGCGCGGGACGGTGGATCGGCAGCCGGACCTCGGACTCGATCTTGCCCTTGCCGTCGATGGGATCACCGATGACGTTCATCATCCGGCCGAGGGTCCCCTTCCCCACCGGGACCGTGATCGGTCCGCCGGTGTCTTTGACCTCGGTGCCGCGCACCAGGCCGTCGGTCGAGTCCATCGCGATCGTCCGCACCACGTCATTACCGCGATGCTGTTGCACTTCGAGGACGAGGCGGCCCTGCTTGCCGCGGTCGATCTCGAGCGCGTGGTAGATCTCCGGCAGATCCTGCGCCTCGAAGACGACGTCGACGACCGGACCGATGATCTGGTCCACGCGGCCGGTCCGCTCCTTCTTCGGTTTCTCTTGCTTCTTCTCCGCTTTCTCTGCGATTGCCATTGGTGCCTCCTAGCCGGCGGTCAGCGCTTCGGCGCCACCCACGATTTCACTCAATTCCTTGGTGATCGTCGCCTGCCGCACTTTGTTGCGCAGCAGGGTCAGGTCCTCGATCAACTCACCTGCATTATCCGTCGCGTTGCGCATCGCGACCATCTGGGCCGCATAGAAGCTCGCCAAATTGTCTAGCACCGCGGCGTAGACCTGCGCCTCAACGTACCGAGGTAGCAACTGCGAGAGCACCTCCTCGGCCTCCGGCTCGTACACGTAGTCGATGCGCAGACCCTCTTGCTTGCGCTCCGGCACCCGGACCGGGATCAGCACCTTGATGGTCGGCTCCAGTCGGCTGACCGAGGCAAAGTGCGTGTAGAGCAAGGCCACCTCGTCGACGTTACCCTCGAGGTACTCGTCGCGGGCCACCGTGATCGCGGGCAGGATGTCCTTGAGCTGGGGACGGTCACCGATCTGCGACACCTCGGCGAGGATCGGTACGCCGAGCCGTCGAAAGTAGTCGCGCCCTTTGCGGCCGATGGTGTCCAGCACGGTATCCCCCTGACGGATGTAGCCGAGCGCAACACGAAAAGCATTGACATTCAGGCCGCCGGCAAGGCCACGGTCAGAGGAGACGAGGATCAGCAACCGCTTCTTGACGGGCCGTTCGATGAGGAAGGGGTGCTGGTAGGTGGTAACCCGGCTCGCCACTTCGGTAAGGACGTCGGCCATCCGGTCGGCGTAGGGCCGCGCCGCCTCTGCCCGTGCCTGCACGCGGCGCAGCTTGGAGGCGGCGACCGCCTGCATCGCGCGGGTGATCTGCTGCGTGTTCTTCACGCTGGCGATCCGGCGGCGGATTTCGGCGAGCGTGGCCATTCGGCGCTAGCGTTCCTTGGCGGTCTCGCGCTCGGTGGCGCGGCGGGCCGCCTGTAACGGGCCCTTTCCCTTGGGAGGCTCCTCAACCTTCGCGGCGGGTTTCTCTTCTTGCTGTTGAACCAACGGGCTCGACTTCTTGAAGTCCTCAATCGCGCCGCGCAGCAGCTTCTCGTTATCCGGCGACAATGCCTTGTCCTTGGCGATCGTCTGCTCGATGCCGGGGTGCGAGCTGGTCAAAAAGCGAAGCAGCTCCTTCTCGAACTGCCGCACCTTGTCGACCGGAACATCATCCAGGTAGCCGTTGCCGCCGGCGAACAGGACGATGACCTGCTGGGCCACCGGCATTGGTTCGAACTGGTCCTGCTTGAGCAACTCTTCCATCCGCTTCCCACGCTCCAGCTGGTCGCGCGTCCGCTTGTCGAGGTCGGAGGCGAATTGCGCGAACGCCGCCATTTCCCGATACTGCGAGAGGTCGAGCCGAAGCCGGCCGGCAACCTGGCGCATCGCCTTGATCTGGGCGGCGCCGCCAACGCGGGAGACGGAGAGCCCGGTGGAGATCGCCGGGCGGATGCCCGCGTAGAAGAGATCGGTGAGGAGGTAGATCTGTCCATCGGTGATGGAGATGACGTTCGTCGGGATGTAGGCCGAGATGTCCCCCGCCAGCGTCTCGATGATCGGCAGGGCGGTGAGCGAGCCGCCCCCGTTCTCCTTGTTCAGGCGCGCGGATCGCTCGAGCAAACGGGAATGCAGATAGAAGACGTCCCCCGGGTACGCCTCGCGGCCCGGCGGACGGCGAAGTAAGAGCGAGATCTGCCGGTAGGCCCACGCGTGCTTGGAGAGGTCGTCGTAGACCACCAGCACGTCCTTTCCCTCGCCCATGAAGTATTCGCCCATGGAGGTCGCCGCGTATGGCGCGATGTACCAGAGCGGGGCCGGCTCACTGGCTGTCGCCGAAACGATGATCGTGTACTCGAGCGCGCCATGCTTCTCCAGCACGTCCGCCACCTGGGCGACGGTCGCCGCTCGCTGCCCGATCGCGACGTAGATGCAGATGACGTCCTGGCCTTTCTGGTTGATGATGGTGTCGAGGGCGATCGCCGTCTTGCCCGTCTGCCGATCGCCGATGATCAGCTCCCGCTGTCCCCGGCCGATCGCAGTCATGGCGTCGACGGCCTTGATCCCCGTCTGTAGCGGCGTCGTGACCGGCTCCCGGGTGACGACACCGGGGGCCACTCTTTCGACGGGCGCGCTCTCCTTCGCCTTGATCGGCCCCTTGCCGTCGATCGGCTCTCCGAGTGCGTTGACGACGCGCCCGATGAGCGCGTCACCCACCGGCACCTGGACGACGCCACCCGTGGTACGGACCTCGTCGCCTTCACGGATCTCTTCGTACGGGCCCAGCACGACGGCGCCGACCGAATCCTCCTCCAGGTTGAGCGCCATGCCTTTCACCCCTCCCGCGAACTCGAGCAGTTCGAGGGACTGGGCGTTCCTCAGGCCGTAAACCCGCGCGATGCCATCACCGATCTCGGTGACGATGCCAACGTCCGCCGACAGGACGGGTACGTCGAAGTCCTTGATGCGCTGCTTGATCAGGTTGCTGATCTCGTCTGACTTAATGCCCAATGCTCTCCCTCGCCCTTTAGCTCAATAATTCCTGCCGCAGCCGCGCGAGTTGGGTCCGCACCGTGCCGTCCACCAGGTGATCCCCGATCTGGATCGCCGCGCCACCCACGATGGCTGGATCGGTCTTAAACGTCACGTTGACCTTGCGCCCCAGCTTGCGTGATAGTCCCGCCTGGTAGTGCCCCCGGTCGTCTTCAGCCAACTCGATCGCGGTCGTGATGGTGCCGTGAACGATGCCTGACGCTTCGTCGGCAAGCCGCTCGAACTCCTGCCGGATGTGATGGATCGCGCCGGTCCGATAGTGCTCCACCAGCAGCCGCAGCAGGTTCTCCGTTTCGGGCCGGAGCTCCGGCTTTAGAAGTTGGGCCAGCTCCATGCGGCGCCTGACGCCTACTGACGGATTCTGGAACGCGGCGACCAGGACATCGTCCTGGAGCAGTTCGTCGAGCTTGGCCAGCTCGGCCCGCCAGGTATCGATCGCGTTCTCCTCCTGGGCCAGCTGGAAAATGCCGGCGGCGTAGCGGCGCGCCACGTTGCTCGTGTCAGGCACGAATCTCCGCCTCCTCGATGGTGCGCTCGATCAGCTCGCGATGCTTCTTTAAGTCCAGGCTCTCACCGATGATCCGGCCCGCGGCCATCACCGCCAGGTCCGCCACCTGCTCGCGCAGATCCTGGACAGCTTTCTCACGCTCTTGCCGGATCTCCGCGCGTGCCCTCGCGATCAAGCCCTCGGCCTGTTCACGCGCTTTGGCCTCGAGCTCCTTGCGCAGGTCCTCGGCCTGCTTCGCGATCCGGTCGAGGATGGCCTGCGCCTCACGCCGAGCTTCGTCGAGCTTCGCCTGGCGTTCTTTCTCGGCCGCTTCCAGCTCGCGCCTCGCCCGTTCGGTTGCCTCGACTCCCTGCGCGATCCGCGCCCGACGCTCGTTCAGGATCCGCAGGAGTGGCCCCCAGGCGAAGTAATAGAGGACGCCCACCATGACCAGGAAGATGAGCAGCTGGGCAATCAGCGTCCCGTTGATCGTGAGCAGTCCGGCGTCGAGGCGGGTCATTTCCCAGTTATCTGGCTCAGCAGCGGGTTGGCGAAGATCAGAAACAGGCCCAAACCCAGTCCGATGATGGGCAACGCCTCGATGAACCCAATGCCGATGACCATCAGGGTAAACAGTCGCCCTTGCATCTCAGGCTGGCGGGCCGTCCCCTCAACCGTGCGGCTCGACACTAACCCATCACCGATCCCCGCTCCCAGGGCACTCAGTCCCAGCAAAAGGCCGAAGGCAATGACGGTGGCACCCAAGACGATTGCGCGTTCCAATCCAGTCCTCCCTTAGTAGCTATCCATGTTCTTCTTCGACTCCGGTAGCGATCGCGATGTATGAGACGGTCAAGACGGTAAAGATAAACGCCTGCACCCCGCCGATGAAGAGGCTGAAGAGCGTCCAGGCGGCCCCCGGCAGCCACGAGATCCAGGTGGGGATCAGCACGATGATCAAGGTCAGCAGGAGCTCGCCGACGAAAATGTTGAAGTAGAGCCGGAACGAGAGCGTGATCGGCTTGGCGAGCTCATCGATGACGGTAAGCGGAAAGTATGGCGGCACCAGGAGCAGGTGTTTGAAGTATCCACCGAGGTGCCGCGAGCGAATGCTGAAGTACTGTACAAGCACAAAGGACATCAGGGCGAGCCCGAGCGTCGTGTTCCAATCGTTGGTGGGCGACTTGAGCCGTGGCACCAAGCCCAACCAGTTCGCGATCAGCAGAAAGGTGAAGAGCGTGACCGCCAGCGGCCCGAGCGCGATGTTTCGGCCCTGAAGCGTCTCCTCGGTGAGGTTGTTGATGTACTCCACGATCGCCTCCGTGGCGTTCTGCAGCTGACTGGGCACCCCAACTTTGAGCTGGCTGCGCAGGACGCCTCCGAGCACCAGGAGAAGCGCGCACACGATGAGCGTGTTTCCAATCGTGTCGGTGTTGAAATCGAGACCGGCGATATTGACCGTCGGATGATTGACCTCGATCTGGAGCAGCGGCAGGCTGATCATGCGGTCACACCTGGCTGGACCCGCAGGATGCGCCATCCGGCGACGGCCGCCGCGATTGGGAAACAGCCGTACCCGATCACCGCGCCGACCGGGTCGACGCGACTGACGACCAGCACGGCGCCGAGCAGAAGCGCGATCGTGAGAAAGCGGATGGCCGCCGCCAACTGGAGCATTCGGACGGCCGGGGCGTGCCCCAGGAAACGCTTGGCGGTCCCGACCATCCACACCATGTTGGCGAGACCCAGGAGTCCGCCTCCCAGCAGGCCGCCGAGCGCCCGGGGGTGGCCCGCAGCCAGCAAAGCGAGGCCAACAGCCGACAAAAGGGCCAGCAAGACCAGCGACGCCGTCAGCTCGAACCGGCGCAGCTCACTCACTTCGACGCATCTCCTTCATCACCATCCGCACGACGCTATAGCCACCGCCGACAATCCCCAAAAACAACCCCACCAGCAGGAACCACGGCGACGTGTGAAAAGCGCGGTCGGCGAGGTAGCCGAGACCCAACCCGACCAATACCGAGGCTGCGAGCTGGAGGCCGATACCAGACGCCAGACCCAAGGCCGCCAGCATGCTGGGATCCTTGCGCTTATCCGTCGGGGCCATCACTGCCTCCCAGAATTAGGCCTCAACCACTCCAAGCTTATCAGGGGCTGAATTCAAGACGCCATCGGGCGAGCGCCCGAACCGAACTCAACCTCGACTGGTCCGACGGAAGCGGCGCAGCATGATGATGACGATCCCCAACATCATCAGCAGGATGGCTCCGAGCAGCACCTTCTTGTGCCCGTAGATGGCGAGACCGACCGCCGCAAATATGGCGGTCCCAAAGTAGAAGACGAGCGCCGTCTCCCGCGGGCTCAGGCCGAAGTCGAGCAACCGGTGGTGCAGGTGCTCGGTATCCGGGGTCGCGATCGATCTGCCTCGCAGCCGCCGGCGGACGATGGCCCAGGCCGTATCGAGGATCGGGATCGCCAGCGCGGCCAGCGGAACCACGAGGGCCACCACGATGGCACCCTTGGCCACCGATAGAACGGAGAGCGCCGCCAACGTGAATCCGAGGAAATTGCTGCCGCTGTCGCCCATGAAGACGCGGGCTGGGTGCCAGTTGAAGAAGAGAAAACCGATGCAAGCCCCGATCAGCGCTCCGGCGAGGATGACGATGTCACCCTCGCCTCGGTTGATGGCGGCCAGGAGCAAGGTCGCGGCCACGATCGCCACGACGCCGGCGGCCAGCCCATCGACGCCATCGATCAGGTTGATCGTGTTTTGCAGCCCGACGAACCAGAGCAGCGTCAGCGGGATCGCCACCGCGGGCAGCAACGTGAGCTGGTGGCCGCCGGGCAGTCCGATGTAGTGAATCGCGATGCCAAACCCGACGATCGCGAGCAGCGAGGCTGCCACCTGGAAGACCAGCTTGAAGATGGGTCGGACGCCGCGGAGGTCGTCGAACACCATCAGCGTGGTGATGACCGCGGCCGACAGCAACAGGCCGAGGGTGGATGGGTTCGTGGAAAAGAGGGCCGCCGACAGGCCGAACCCGAGGTACATCGCCAGTCCTCCGAGGCGAGCGGTCGGCTCGCGGTGGATGCGACGCTCTCCCGGCTCGGCCACCGCGCCCAACCTGAAGGCCAGCCAGCGCGCCGGCAACACGACGATCGCGGTGCAAACCATCGCGACGAGAAACGGCACCACGGCCGGGCCGAAGCGCGACGGCGAGAAGGTGGACCAGAAGGTGGGGTCGCTGAAGAAGCTGACGCCGGTTAGTAGGGCAATGGAAATCGTTCGCACAGGGCCCGGCTGCGAGCCCGCACCTGCTCGTGCACCGTCCGGTCGTCGAGGTTAAAGAGCAGTTCCGCGACCATCTCGGCGATCTGGTTCATCTCCTGCGGGCCCATCCCCCTGGTCGTGACCGACGGCGTCCCCAATCGGATCCCGCTCGGGTTGAACTTGCTGGCGGTATCGAAGGGAATCGAGTTGCGGTTTACCGTGATGCCGACGGTATCGAACGTCTCCTGGACTTTCTTGCCGGTCAGGCTCAGCGGCCGCAGGTCGATCAGCATCAGGTGGTTGTCGGTCCCGCCGCTGACCAGCCGGAGCTTTTTGCGGCTGAGTCCCTCGGCCAGCACGCGGGCGTTGTTGACCACCGATTGCGCATAAGACTTGAACTCGGATGTCTTCCATTGCGCCAGCATCACCGCCTTGCCGGCGATCGCGTGGTTGTGCGGGCCACCCTGGCTACCGGGGAAGACGCTCTTGTCCACGTCGGCCGCGTACTTCGCCTTACACAGGATCATGGCTCCCCACGGTCCCCGCATCGTCTTGTGGGTCGTGAAGCTGACGAAGTCCGCATGCGGGACCGGGCTCGGATGGGCGCCGCCGGCCACCAGGCCGGCGAAGTGGGCCATATCGACGAAGAAGTAGGCGTCCACCGCCCGGGCGATGGCCGCCATTCGCTCGAAGTCCAGGATGCGCGGGTAGGCGCTGTAACCGGCCAGCAACATCTTGGGTCGCACCTCTTTCGCCTGCCGCTCGAGCACGTCGTAATCGATCCGCTCGGTGTTGGGATCGACGCCGTAGGGGACGAAGTGATAGAGCTTGCCCGAAAAGTTGACGGGGCTACCGTGACTCAGGTGCCCACCGTGGCTGAGGTCCATTCCCAGCACCGTGTCGCCGACCTTGAGGACGGTCGCGTAGACGGCGTAGTTGGCGGTCGTCCCGCAATGGGACTGAACGTTGGCGTGCTCCGCACCGAACAAGGCCTTCGCCCGTTCAATCGCGAGGGTCTCGATCCGGTCGACGTTCTCGCAGCCCCCGTAGTAGCGCTTGCCGGGATAGCCCTCGGCGTACTTGTTGTTCAGCAGCGAGCCGAGCGCCTGCAAGACCGCCGGGCTGGCGATGTTTTCCGACGGGATCAGTTCGAGGGTGTACTGCTGGCGTTCGAACTCATCACGGATGGCGGCCCCGACCTCGGGATCGACGCTGTCGATTCGACTGGTCAGGTCGGTACGGGCCTGCAGCATCGGCTCATTATCCCCGAATCAGTTCCGAGGCCGGAATCGCGCCCTGGCGCAGGATGCGAGGTGTCGCGCCGCCCAGGTCGAGGATGGTCGAGGGCTGACCGATCCGACATGGCCCGCCATCGAGGACGAGCTCGAGGCGGTCGCCCAAGCCGGCAATGACCTGGTCGGCATCGACCGGCGGCGGCCGTCCCGCCGGGTTGGCGCTGCTGCTGGCGATCGGTTCGCCAAGCGACCTCAGCAGCGCGAGCGCGACATCGTGGTTCGGGGCGCGCACCGCAATCGTCGGTCCATCGCTTGGGATGCGAGCGGGCAGCACCAGGGTCAGCGGGCCCGGCCAGAACCGCGCCATCAGCTCAGCGGCGGCGGCGGAGACGACCGCAAATCGTTCAACCTGGGACCGGCCCGCGACCAGCCAAACCATCGGCTGCGCCGAGGGGCGCTGCTTGACCTCGTAGAGGCGAGCGACCGCGACCGGGTCGCCGGCGCGCGCCGCGACGGCGTAGAGCGTATCGGTTGGGAAGGCAATCACGGCGCCGGCGCGAAGCCGCTCCGCCGCCCTGGCGATGTGCGATCGGTCCGCCGGCCACCGCGCCGTCACGTCTGGATGCGCACCACCCGGTTGAGTCCGGCCAGGTCCTTGTGCACGCTAACCTCGGCCGCGGGCCAGTGTCCCTGCGCGAGGCGGACGAGGCGCCGCGTTTGCGCCGGGTCACACTCGAACAGGACGAGACCGCCGGGTTTCAGCACCTCCGGCGCCTGCGCCAGCGCGGTGCGAATCAGCGTCAGCCCGTCCTTGCCGCCGTCGAGCGCGAGCGCCGGCTCGTACTCGAGCTCCTTCGGCCGCACCCGCCGCAGGGCCTCGGGAATGTACGGAAGGTTGGCCAGGATCAGGTCCGCAGGGGAAGCGCCTCGCAGCAGGTCGCCCCTTACGGTCGCGATCCGCCGGCGGAGCCGGTGGGCAGCGATATTTTCGTCAGCCACCCGCAGCGCGCGTGCGCTGACATCTCGCGCCTCGATCCGTACCTGCGGCAGCGCCTTGGCAACCGAAATCGCGACGGCGCCGCTTCCGGTGCCGAGATCGATGACGCGTCGCGCCTGTGGATGTGCCATCAACCAATCGATCGCCAGCTCCACGAGCAGCTCGCTCGAGGGCCGAGGGATGAGCACGGCCGGGGTCACCTTCACCATGTGGCCATAGAACTCGCGCTCGCCGACCAGGTAGGGCACCGGGACGCGCGCGACGCGGCGCGTCGTCAAGCGGCGAAGCCGCGCGCGCTGCGGCGCGGTCAATAGCTGCTCGGGGTGGCTGTGCAGCCGCTCGCGTGAGCTCTGGATGACGTGCGCGACCAGGATCTCGGCATCGAGCCACGCGTAGGGGATGCCGGCTTTCGCCAGTGTGGCTCGCGCCGCGGCGAGCTGTGCTTTGACCCGGCTGCGGTCAGGCGCGAGCGCCATTGGGCGCGGGTTCGCTGAGACGGTTCCCCTGGTCCCAGGCGATCAGGCGATCGATCACCGGGTCAAGATCGCCGGCTTCGACGAATTGGGGCAGCTTGTAGTACTTGAAGTCGATCCGGTGATCGGTGATCCGGCCTTCCGGATAGTTGTAGGTGCGAACTTTTTCACTGCGGTCGCCGGAGCCCACCGCTGAACGACGAACTTCGGTCAAGGCCTCCTGCTGCTGCGCCATCTGGCGGTCGAGGAGGCGGGCCATCAGGACCTTTTCCGCCTTGGCCTTGTTCTTGAGCTGCGAGCGCTCATCCTGGCAGGTGACCACGATCGGGGGACCGCCGTCCTCGGGCGTGTAGGTGAGGCGGACCGCCGAATCCGTCGTGTTGACGCTCTGGCCGCCGTGTCCGCCGGAACGGTAGACATCGACCTTGAGCCGCTCGGGGTCGATGGCGACATCGACCTCTTCGGCCTCCGGCATGACCACGACGGTGGCCGTCGACGTGTGAATCCGGCCCTGCGCCTCCGTTTCCGGCACGCGCTGGACGCGGTGCACGCCGTTCTCGAATTTCAGCCGGGAGTAGGCGCCTCGACCGCGAACCTCGAAGACGACTTCTTTGAATCCACCCCGCTCGGTCACGTTCTCGGAGAGCAGGTCGACCTTCCATCGCCGCGACTCGGCATAGCGACTGTACATGCGGAACAGGTCGGCGGCAAACAATCCCGCCTCGTCCCCACCGGTCCCCTGGCGAATCTCGATGATGACGTCTTTGTCGTCGGTCGGATCCTTGGGCACGAGCGCCAGCTTCAGCTCGCCCTCCAGCCGGTCGCGGTCCGCCTGTTGCTTCTCGAACTCCTGGCGCGCGTAGGCTTGCATCTCGGGGTCTCGCTCGTGATCCGACAGCTCGCGGGCTTCAGCCATGCCGCGCTCGGCGCGCCGGTAGGCCTCGTAGAGCTGCACCAGGTCCCGGAGGTGGGCCTGTTCTTTGCCCAACTTCTGGAGCTCCTTGAGGTCAGCGTGAACCGCGGGGTCGGCGAGCCGCTCGGTGATCGCGTGGTACCGGGCCTGAACGGCTTCCAGCTGTTCGAACATCAGGCCGCGGCCTCTTTCTCCTCCTGGCGGGCCGCCTGGAATGCCGCCAGCGCCACCTCCAGCTGACGGTCGTCGGGCTCCCGGGTGGTGAGCTTCTGCGTGAGGAGGAAGGGGATGATCACTCATAGGCGAGCATGGCAATCAACGGGATCAGCACGCCTCGGGATAGGAGCAAGACGGGTAAGGCCGGGCGGCCGACCAGCCCGAAGACGAAGGCGCTCACGACCATCACGGCGAGCAGGAAGCCGGTGCCGCACCGCGGGTGGAGCGTGCTCTGGGTCCGGACGTTGGGAACGTCGAGCGGCAACTCGGCCTCATAGGCATTGATCGTCTTGTGCTCGGCGCCGTGATAGGCGAAGAGCCGCGCGATCTCGGCCTTGAAGGAGATGGCGTAGAGATACAGCAGCAGCAGCGCGATCCGGACGACGCCATCGACCAGCCCGAAGAAGAGGCTGCCGTGACCCCGGCTGAGAAAGCCCGCCGCCAGCAGGGGCACGCCGAGAAAGAAGAGCAGGGCGCCGACGACCGCGATGCCCATCGTAATTCGAATGGCGTTGGCGCTCAGCTCGACCTGGTCGGCGGCCGCCTGGATGTTCGCCGACCACATCAGCGCCTTCATTCCCAGGTGGAGCTGCTCCCACAGGCCGGCAAGTCCACGCAGCAGCGGCAGCTTCCAGACCGGGTGGGTATAGATGATGGACCGCAGCCGCTCACGCAGGATCTCGATTTCACCATCGGGGCGGCGAACCGCGACGGCATAGGTGGTCCGGCCGCGCATCATCACGCCCTCGAGGACGGCCTGACCGCCGTAGAAGAACTTGTCCTGGCTCACCGCCGCGCTCATCCTAGTCCAACCCGGCCGGCCACACAGGGCTCAACGGCCGCAGCGCTTATCTCTTCCGCTGCTGGCGCTGCTGGAACCGGTCGACGCGGCCCTGCGTATCGACGATGCGCTGCTGGCCGCTGAAGAAGGGATGGCACACCGAGCAGACCTCGGTCTTGAGCTCTTTCTGGGTCGAGCCCGTGACGAACTTATTGCCGCAGAGGCAGACGACGACGGCATCGTGGTAGTAGGTCGGGTGGATGGTGGCTTTCACGGGTTCCCCATTTTATCTCAAGATTGCCGAGGTCTGGAGCATGCCCAGCCCGAGGGCGAAGAGCAGCGCAAGGTAGAGCGATCCGACGATGACCTTGGTCTGAGCGTCAACCGCGTAATACGCGGGATTGAGTGCGGTCGACCGAAACCGCTGGTAGGTAGCGAAGGCGCCGAAGATCAAGACCAGGAAGAGCACCGGGCTCACCGTGTCCCCGGCCTGGATTTCGAATAGCAGCAGCCCCGCCGCGATCGCGAGTCCGGCCACGTTGAACCATTTGGACAGCAAGGACGTGACGCGGCCGCCGTCGAGCGGCGTGACCGGGATCAGGTTGAAGAGGTTGATCAGGAAGCCGAAGTAGGCCAACGCTCGGAGCAGCTGACCGGTGCTCGAGTCGGGCGTTTCCAGGTAGCCGAGGTAGCACAGGCCCGCCGCGATCGACCCCAGGACCGGACCGCCGATCGCCATGATGGATTCCTGGGCGACGGTGCGAGGTTGCTGTTTCATGCTGACGAAGGCGCCAAGGAACGGGATCATGACGGGCAGCGTGACCGGCATGCCCATGATCCGTGCGACCACCACGTGGCCGCTCTCATGGACCAGGATCAAGAGCACGATGCCGACGCCGAACGCCCAACCAAAGAGCTGCGCGTAGAGCAGGGCGGTGACGCCGGTCGACACCAGGGTCAAGGCGAGGCCCTTGAACTTGAGCAGCAGGCCGAGCAGTGCCAGGGCACCGGTGGCCAGTCCGCCCTGTCCCCGACGCACCGGCGGCCCTTGCGCCGGGATATCCGCCTGGACCGGGCGATCGGTGCCAAAGCCGTAATCGGCCCCACCGCCATAGTTGGGGTCGCTGTTACGCGGGTAGAGATCCGCCATCATTTAGAGGATGCCCAGGCGGGAGATCTTTCAATCACCCTCCAGGGTCGGGTGAAATTGCCCAGCTGCAGGTGGGGGCACCGAGCCGCCAGTTCCTTGACGAAGGCCCGCATGCCGATGCCACGCGTCTGAACCGGGATCCGGGCGAGCAGCCAGTGCGGATCGACATTGAGGCTTCGGAGCTGGACCTGGTGCACACCGTGCCGCTCGATGAAGGCGACGAGCGCCTCGATCTCGGGTCGCGCATCGCTGATCCCCGGAAGGGTCAGCAGGTTGATCGTCACCTGCCCGCCCGACCCGGCAACCACCTCCGCGCACTCCGCCACCTGGTCGAGCCCGTAACCAACCGGCCGGTAGTAGGCCCGAAAGCGAGCGTCGTCCA
>WNGI01010764.1_pt1 | contig 13732 bp, 9 predicted proteins | sample 5400621 | NCBI WGS metagenome assembly WNGI01 (sample SAMN13153374, study PRJNA577476) | soil metagenome | isolation source: 20 cm soil or saprolite under Garry oak tree replicate 1 | place: USA:California | collected 2016-06-15
TTCAGGGGCTGGGCCATCGTCGAGCTAGACATCGTGCCCGACAAGACGCGCACGCCCAAAGAGTCGGGAGCGATCAGCAAGAAATATCTCGAAGAAAAGCTTGGGGTGACGGTATGAATTCGCCCTTCCGGGTCGCCGTTATCAACGACGAAATCAGTCAGGACTTTGGCCGCGCCTGCGAAGTAGCTTCGAAGGAATTCCGCATGGAATGGATCGAGCTGCGCGGCATGTGGAACAAGAACCTGCTCAAGCTGGACGCAAAGGAAATCGAAGAAGCGCGGCGCATTTTGGAAAAGAACACGTTGCGTGTAACCGACATCGCTAGCCCGCTTTTCAAGGTGGATTGGCCGGGCGCACCGAAATCGAAGTACAGCCCCAAGCGCGATCAATTCAACGCTGACTTTACGTTTGAGCAGCAGGACGAATTGCTCGAGCGCAGCATCGAGCTGGCCAAGGCCTTCAATACCGGCCGCGTTCGTTTCTTCGATTTCTGGAGGCTCGATGATCAGTCCCCGTATCGTGCGGCCATTAACGAAAAATTGCGGGACGCCGCCGAAAAAGCCGCCAAGAAAGACGTGGTCCTCGTTCTCGAAAATGAAGCTGCTTGTAATACCGCTACGGCGGCTGAAGCTGCCAAGGTCCTTGGTGCGGTACGATCTTCTAACCTAATGCTCAATTGGGACCCAGGAAATGCAGCGGAGCAAGATGAGAAGCCCTACCCGGATGGATACAATCTCTTGCCGAAAGATCGAATTGGCCACTGTCATTGCAAGGATGCGGCCAAAAAACCAGACGGCAAGGGCTACCAATGGGCGGCGATGGGCCGCGGTATCATCGATTGGGTCGGGCAGTTTAAGGCGCTGAAACGCGACGGCTATCATTTCGCCGTAAGTCTCGAGACCCACTGGCGCGGCGCGGACACCCCGGAGGAATCCTCGCGACAGAGTTGGGCCGGGATGAAAAAAGCGCTGCAAGACGCTGGAGCGCTTTAGTCTCTAGCTCACCGGGACGAAGCAGACGGAGAGTGAACCTCGTATTATGTTCGAATTTTGAGAATCGGGAAACGGTTTTTTGCCGCACGCTCATGTTGATGACACTTACGGACAGGCGGGTATTCCTTCAGCGCCTCGCGATGATCCTGGCTGCGCTGCCGGGAGCCCTGCACGCTGCGGGCGGGCGCTTACCGATCGGCTTTTCGACGCTCGGTTGCCCGTCCTGGGACTGGCTCAAGATTCTCGACTTCGCCCAGCAGAACGGTTTTGCCGCTGTGGAGCTTCGTGGAATGCAGGGAACGATGGACCTTCCTTCGCGTCCCGAATTTGGGGCCACGCGCCTTGAACAATCCAAGAAAGAAATTGCCGACCGAGGTTTGCGAATTTCCTGCGTGAGCAGTTCGGCCAACTTGCACAGTGCTGGCCAGGAACACGAACAGCAGCTTGCCGATGCGCGGCGGTTCATTGACCTTGCCTCGCTGCTCGCCGCTCCCTACGTGCGCGTTTTCGGCAACAAGCTGATCGGACCGCGTGCCCCGGCGCTCGACCATATTGCTACATCGCTGCGCGAACTTGGGGACTATGCGGGCCCCAAGAACGTTACTGTCTTGCTCGAATCGCACGGAGACTTCACGGATGCTCCAACCCTTCGCGAAATACTCGAAGCGGCGGGTTCTTCGCACGTCGGATTGCTCTGGGATGCGCACAACACTTTCGTCGATGGCAAGGAAGACCCGGCGGTCAGCGTCAGTCAGCTTGGCAAATACATCCGGCATACCCATCTGAAGGACTCGCGCATGGAAGGTGGGGAGGCTCATTACGTTCTCACCGGGCGCGGCGGGGTGCCCGTCAAGCGCCAGGTGGAACTGCTAGTCGCGGCCGGATATGCGGGCTATTATTCTTTCGAATGGGAAAAAGCCTGGCATCCGGAGATTGAAGAACCTGAAGTAGCGATTGCGGATTTTTCTCGGGTAGTCACGCGCTATCTTCAAGCCGCGACCGCCAAGCAAACGCCTTCTTGACTGTCTTCGAAATTGATCCTCAGGGGGACACGCACATGGCAAACAACTCTCGACGCGAATTCATAAGACAGGCTGCGATCGGCGCGGCAGCTCTGGCGGCCTATCCACCTTCGCGAGTGCTCGGCGCCAATGATCGCGTGCGCGTGGGGATGATTGGTGTGGGAGGACGCGGACAAGAATTGCTCAAACAGGTGCTCGGAGTTCCCGACGCCCAACTCATCGCCATCGCCGACGTTTACACGCGAAGCCGGGACGAAGCCAAGCAGATGGCGCCCGGCATCCAGACGCTTGACGATCACCGGCGGCTGCTCGACATGAAAGATATCGACGCAGTCATCGTAGCGAGCCCGCTGCACATCCATGCGCGGCATTTTCGGGATACGCTTGCAGCCGGCAAGGACCTGTATTCCGAGAAAACAATGACGTGGTCCATTCCTGAGGCAGAGGAATGCCTGGGGGCAGCGAAGAAATCCGACCGCGTGGTGCAAATCGGCTTGCAACATGAGAGTTCGGGCTCACTCGCCGATGCGCGGAAGTGGATCAAGGACGGTATTGTCGGGAAGGTTACCCAAGTGGAGTCTTGGATGAGCCGCAACACTCCGCACGGCAAAGGTCAGTGGGTGCGCAAGGTACCCGCGGACTGCACCGCGCAAAACGTCAATTGGAAAACTTTCTTGAACGGACGCCCCGATCGCGAATTTGATCCCTTCAAGTTTATCAACTGGCGGTTGTACTGGGAGTTTTCAGGTGGAAATGTGACGGAAAACATGGTCCATCAAATCGCTTGGATTATGACCGCGCTGGATCTGCCGGAGCCTAGCGCAGCGTGCATGTCAGGGGGAGTGTTTTCGGAGAAAGATGGTCGCCAGGTCCCGGACACGATCGTGGCCACGCTCGAATATCCCACAGACACAGTTGTCACGTGGCAGTCCACTTTCAGCAACAGCCATTACGGCTTGGGCGAGCGTCTGCTCGGAAGTGACGGCACCATCGAACATATATCCGGGGCAACCGACATGGTGACCGGAAAGTCTGCAGAGGGCACTCGTTATTATCCTGAGAAGGCCAATCGGCATGATGGGACGGCACTCACCGGAGAAACTCCGAATCAGAACCATATGGCCAATTGGATCGATTGCGTGCGGAGCCGCAAGACCCCTAATGCGTCCGTTGAGATTGGCCATCGCTCGGCGATCGCAGCCCACATGGTGAACCTCTCGTATCGCCGCAAACAGCGCGTCACGCTGGAAATGGCGAGATCGCTTCAGCCTGAGTTTTGAAGCCGCAATCTGGCCCAGCTGTGTATCGCAGATGGGGAAATGAGCGAATCAGTCGCCTCGAATGAAATTGCTGCATCGTGGCGCGAAGTGATTGTGAGTGTGCACAGTCGCGGATTGTTTGAGTAGTCGCATCTTCGAAGACATCGAGCTGCTGACCGATAGTAACCCTCATTTCTGCGGGGGAAAAAACCTGCCGGTGAAACGATTTTCACTCCTGAATACGTCTAATATCTGACCTGAGTCCCTAGTTTGGGTGGCACGGGAATCGGTGTAAGCAATCGTCATCAGGATTAGAGTAGACAAATAGCGGGGTGAGGCATCGAGATGGTGTTTTGGAACAGGCCTGTTCATGAATCAGCATTGTTGATCGCAGCGATTTGCCTGAATTTCAGCGCGGGAAGCGCCGCAGGTTCTCAATCTCCCCAGGCCCAAGCGGGGCAGCAGCCGTCCTCGCAAACTCCCGCCGCGGCGAGGCCCGTCGGAACCATTAAGTCGATTTCGGGCAATGCCATAACTTTGACGACGGATACGGGAAGCGACGTGACCGTTCAAGTCCAAGACGCCACGAAACTCGTTCGAATTGCGCCCGGGCAAAAAGACCTCAAGGAAGCCACGCCCATCCAGTTGGCGGACGTTCAACCCGGCGACCGCATTCTTGTGCGCGGCAAGCTTGCCGAGGATGGAAAATCCGTTTTGGCCGCGTCGGTTATCGCCATGAAGAAAGCGGACATCGCTGAAAAACAATCCCGCGACAGCGAAGAATGGCAAAGACACGGCTTCGGAGGACTGGTAAATGGCGTCGATGCGGCCAGCAACACGATCAGCGTTGCCCTGCCTTCTGCCGGCGAAAAAAAGAACGTTGCCGTTCATCTTTCCAAGGACACCATCCTGCGCCGGTATGCTTCGGATTCTGTGAAGTTTGATGACGCGAAGCCCGCTCCACTCGATCAGATCAAGCCGGGCGACCAGCTTCGCGCCCGCGGCACTCGCAGCTCCGATGGCAGCGAACTCACTGCCGATGAAATCGTCTCCGGCACGTTTCGAAATCTCGCCGGCACGATTTCCGCGCTCGACGCATCCGCGGGCACCATCATCGTCCAGGATCTGGTTTCAAAGAAATCCATCACTGTGAGGATCACGGCGGAATCGCAGTTGCGCAAACTACCTGCGCCGATGGCGCAGCGGATCGCCATGCGCCTGAAAGGAACTTCAACCGAAGGACAGCCGTCCGCGCCCACTCCGAGAGGCGCTGGCTCCACTGCGAACGCCGGGCAAACCGCGAAACCCAGTGGTCCGCCATCCGGCGGCTCGGAGTCTGGCGGGTCCGGCGGAATGGGAAGGGCCGGCGGCGGGGGCCCTGCCGATCTACAACAGATGATTAACCGCATGCCCGCCGCCACACTGGCGGACATACAGAAGGGAGATGCCGTCATGGTTGTGGCGACCGAGGGCGGGGCGAACGGCGTCTCCACTGTGATCACCCTGCTTGGTGGAGTTGAGCCCATTCTGGAGGCTTCCCCTAAAAGCAATCCGTCCACAATCCTTTCGCCATGGAGCCTCAACAGCGGAGGCGGCGGGGAAGCGGCCACACCGTAATGCTTCGCAGTCTTAAACCGGCAGTCTTAAATAAAGATATTTACTCAGGAGATCTGATGAGGTTTCGGCCCGTTCGAATTGTTCTATTGAGTTTGGTTTTTCTTATGTCGATTTTCCCGGTGGCCAGGGATTTGGATGCGCAGACTCCTGCTGGCGCACTGAATGGCGTCGTCACCGACCCTTCCGGTGGAGTTATCGCAAGAGCGGCCGTCCGTCTGACCAACGCAAGCGGTGCGTCACTGGACACCACCACTAACCGGGACGGCTTGTACGAATTCAAAGGATTGGTTCCGGGCACGTATGCCCTGAAGGCCGTCGCCAAGGGCTTCGCTATTTTCACGCAGCAAGATGTCCAGATCCTTGCTGGGCAGACGCAACACTTGAACATTGGCCTGCTCATCCAGATGGAGGAGGAAAAAGTGGAGGTTTCGGATTCCTCCACGAAGGTCGATATTGCGCCTTCGAACAACGCCGGTATGGTGGTCATGCAAGGCAAGGACCTCGAAGCGCTCTCAGATGATCCCGACGAGCTGCAATCCGAACTTCAAACGCTCGCGGGCCAGATTTACATCGATGGTTTTACAGGCGGCACGCTTCCGCCCAAGGGATCCATTCGCGAAATCCGCATCAATCAGAATCCGTTTTCCGCCGAATACGACAGGTTGGGTTACGGCCGCGTCGAAATCCTCACCAAACCAGGCACGGATCAGTTTCACGGCCAGCTCTTCCTGACGGGAAATACTGCCGGATTCAATTCACGCAACCCGTTCGAAATCATCCCGGCAGGAACTCAGCCGCCTGGCTACAACTCCAGACAATTCAGCGGCGAGATCGGCGGCCCGCTCGTTAGCAAGAAGGCCTCATTCTTCTTCAATCTCGAGCGCCGCGATATCAATGAGCTGTCCGTTGTCAGCGCCCAGATCGTTGATCCAACGACCTTCGCGATCGTTCCATTTAGTGACGCGGTCAACAATCCACGCACCCGCACGAACCTCAGTCCAAGAATCGACTATCAAGTCAGCGCCGGCAACACCCTCACCGTGCGTTACCAGTTCGAACGCGAAAATGAAACCAACAACGGCATCGGTAACAACGGCATCGGCCAATTCATCAATCTCCCGTCGCTCGCCTTCAATCAACTGAACAGCGAACACCAATTCCAGCTCAGCGATACCCAGATTGTGAATGCCAAGACCATCAATGAGACCCGCTTCAGGTTCGTCCGCGAGACGAGTGACCAGACTCCGCAGAGCACGGATCCCTTAATTTCCGTCCAGAGCGCATTCACCGGTGGCGGAAACGGCAGCGGGCTCAGCTATGACGTTCTCGATCGCTACGAACTGCAGAACTACACTTCCATGTCGCTCGGCAAACACTTTTTGAAATTCGGTCTCCGCCTGCACGTCAATCGCGATTCGAACGAGTCGAGGTCCAACTTCAACGGAAGATTCAATTTCAGCGGCATTCAGGCGTATCAAATCACCGTGCAAGGTCTTGCGCAGGGAATGTCGATGGCGCAGATTATCGCTGCGGGTGGGGGTGCGAGTCAGTATTCGATCACCACCGGTAGCGCTCTTGCCGGTGTGACTTATTTTGATTCTGGCCCGTACGCGCAGGACGATTGGCGCATCAAACCAAATATCACCCTCAGCTACGGACTGCGCTACGAAAGTCAAAACAACATCGGTGACCATGCCGATTTTGCGCCGCGTCTCGGCCTCGCCTGGGGCATTGATGGAAGTGGAAAGAAGTCTCCCAAGACCGTGCTGCGCGCGGGCTTTGGCATCTTTTACGACCGCTTCTCCTACGACCTCGTGTTGCAGCAAGAGCGTCTGAACAACAACACCGAGATGCAATTCGTCGTTGCCAACCCGCAATTTTATTTGAAAGATACTCCGGCCCTCCCGGCTCTCGAGCTGATGAGCACCGCCGCCCCGACTCTTTATCAACCGAATGCGAATCTCCGCACGCCTTATACGATGCAAACTGGCGTGACCCTCGAGCGCCAGCTCACGAAGGTCGCCAATCTCTCGGTCACCTATCTGACGTCCCGCGGCGTACACCAGTTTTTTACGGAAAATATCAACTCGCCGATTTGCACCAGCTTTCCCTGCGATCCTGCAACTTCACCACATCCGCTGGGCAACAGCGATAACGTTTACCAATATCAGTCCGAAGGCATCTTCAAGCAGAACCAGTTGATCATCAACAGCAGCGTCCGCATGGGCACGAAGTTTTCCCTCTTCGGCTATTACACGCTGAACTATGCCAATAGCGATGCCTCCGGAGCAGGCAGTTTTCCTTCAACGGGCAACGACATCAGTCTCGACTACGGCCGCGCGCCGTTTGACATTCGCCACCGCGTCTTTTTCGGTGGCACGATGGGCTTGCCCTACAACTTCCGCTTGAGTCCGTTTCTGATCGCCAGTTCCGGAATCCCTTTCAATATCACCACAGGGAAGGATCTGAATGGCGATTCGAACTTCAACGATCGTCCAGCGTTCGCCACCAGCCAGTCCAATCCGCAAAACGTGATCATTAACAAATACGGTTCGTTTAATCTCGTTCCCCAAGCGGGCGAAACCATCGTTCCCATTGATTCGTTGACCAGCGCGGGCCGCTTTTCTCTCAATCTCCGCCTCAGCAAGACCTTCGGCTTCGGCAAAAAAGCGGAAGCAGCAAACGCGGGTGCCGGGGGGCCTGGTGCTGGCGGCACATTTGGTCGCGGGCCGGGCGGCCCGGGCGATCGCGGTCCGCGTGGTGGCGGGCGCGGAATGGATGGCGGCGGTGCGAACAATAATCGCTACAATTTGACGTTCAGCGTTAACGCGCGAAACGTTTTCAATAACGTCAATCTCGCCACTCCGTTCGGCAACTTGAGTTCGCCGCTCTTCGGCCAAGCCACCGGGCTTGCCGGCGGACCGTACTCTTCTTCGACGGCCAACCGCCGCATCGATTTGCAGGTATCCTTCAATTTCTAAATCCGCTAGAATCCCGGCCTGAGGCCGGGATGAAAAAGCGGAAGAAGATTTTGGACAAAGCAACAGAAGCGCGCCGAGCGGCGCGGAATTCCGGAATTGCACCCGCCGTTACCCGCGTCATTCCCGACAAACGGAAACGGCCGCCGAAGCACAAGAAACAATCGCTCGAAACCGAACTCGAATAAATTCCATCCGAGTTTTTGCAGCAAATACATCGTAATTGCAATTCCTTCTTTCGGAAGGCGGGAGCACGTTCGCTACGCTGAGTACGAGATGGGCTCGCTTACTCCAAAATTCTTCAGGCCCGACCGGGCCTAATTTTTCGAGCTTCAGCCCGGTTTGTTTGCCGGGACTACTTCGTCGGGACGAAAAAGCGGCGCGGAAGATATTTTTTTGCGCTCGGCAAGATGCGCGGCAATCGTTTCCAAGTCTTTCTTGTCAAAGCCCATGCTACTGACCGTCACAGCGCCGCCGGTATCGATCAGAAAAATCGTGGGGACGTTGGTCAGGCCATAAGCATTGGAAACCGGATAGCCGTTTTCGTCGAGAAGCAGCGGGAAGGTCGCGCCGTATTCCTTGGCAAAGTTCTGGGTGGTCAGCGCGTCGTCCTGGGAGATTCCGAGGAAAATTACGGAGTCGCCGCCATAACGTTTGTAGAGGCGTTCGAGGAAAGGGAATGTGAATTGGCAGACGGGGCAGGAGATCTTGAAAAAAGCGGCCACGACGGGGCCGCGTTCCAGCAGGGTGCTGAGCGAGTATTCCTTGTTGTCGAGAGCTTTCAGCGAAAATCCTGGAGCCGTGTTCCCAGCAATGATGTGCGTCATGCAGTCCTGTTTTCCCATCCAGCGTGAAAGCCGTCGCAGAATTCCCATTGCCTGAGTGTAGCGCGAGAAGAAGTTGAGAGTCGACAGTTGTAGCTTGAAAGGAAACTCGCCCCGGTGTTTTTGGCAAAGGGTGCGGGAAAGTATGAAAAGACAGGGATAGAGGATAGGAAGCAGGACGTGACCAATGGAGATCCCTGTGGGGGGTATATCGCCCCTCATTAGATGGAAGACCATCAAAATAAGGGAGTTGCAAAATGGGCATTGTGCAAGTGGCTGAACGGAAAGGGGATAGTCTATAGGGAATAGGCGATAGGGAGTGGAGGTTGGAGGTGCCTCCCTCCCCCCTATGTTTTTGTAAAAGATTGATGCGACAGGGTTTAGGGGGTGGTGGTCGGCAAAAATATTGATTCCATGGGAGTGAGAGGATGGGGGCAGGGAGCAGGGGTTATGACAGGGAAAGAATCAAGAGATCGGCGAGGCTGCGTGGCGGCGAACACGGGGACAGGATAGCACGCGGGTATCAAGTTGTTAAGTATTTTACAGGCAATGGTCGAAATTGAGGGTTGAACGGTTGCGGAGACGAGGTGAACGGCTTCCGCGGACGCGTGACGGGCAAGAAAAAAGCAAAGTCAAAGGCCTCTCACGCAAGAACGACGTGTGGGTACCCAACTTGGTATGAGGATTTTTCGTCCGGGCCAGCCGCCCGGCGTCCCGCCACAAGCCACGGCAAGAGTTCCCATAAAAACACAAAAGCCGCGCGCTTGGACGGAACCAACGCACGCGGCCTTTGAGGTGACCCGCTGGATCTATGGGTACGGCAGGTATCTCCACAGGTCGTTGAGCAGCCTAAAGCCGTTTCCATTTGATCCTGTTGCATCGAAGCCTTCGCCGCCAAACATCCAGAACGTCTGCTCCTGCCCATTTTGCGCATGAGTGGTGGTCCAGTAGGCAGGGCCCCACCGGGTTCCGGGGTTGTTTGTCACATGGGGCCAGACCCTGGGGTCGGCAGGCAAGCCATAAATGCCTGGCTGGCTGACCGCGTTGGGGCCCTTGATCCAGGTCCACTGATTCAACGCAATGGTCGCTGGGTTTCCCGCGTCGGCTGTGGTATCGAGGGTGAACTCCCAAAGGTCGCCGAGTGCGCCATTTCCTGTGGCATCGTAGCCCTGTCCGCCAAAGAGCCAGAGGTTTCCATGGATGTCGCTCCAAGCGGCAGGGATCCATCGGGCTCCGGGAACGTTGGTAGAAGCGGCGACTCCCTGAGTTCCGTAGTTTCCGGGAGTACTGGTTGCGCCCTTGGAGCCACTCACCCACGTCCATTGATTGGTTGTCGTGTCAAACTTCCACAGGTCGTTGAATCCGTTTGTACCGCTTGTGAACCCACCAAACATCCAGAAATTGGCGAGATTATCGATCCAGGCAACGGAAGCCTGACGCCCCGGGGGTACATTGCCGGCTGCGGCGGTGCCTTGCGTGCCATAAGTGCCAACTTGGTTTCCCGTTTTGGCACCGCTGACCCAAGTCCATTGGCCGCCGCTGTACTTCCATAAGTCGTTGAGCAACAGGTTTGAACAGCCGGGACCTGTCGAATCGCAGCCAAATCCTCCGAACACCCACACGTTGCCGGAAGTATCGCGTCTGGCACTAGCTCCCCAACGTCCGCCGGGCAAGTTGCTTGCTGAGGGCGTGCCCTGCGTGCCATAGACACCTGGCTGGTTGCCACCACCGGCATGCTGCAACCAGGTGTTCGTGGCAATGTTGTACTCCCACAGATCGTTCAGGAACGCCAAGCCACTGTCCTGTCCTCCGAAGAGCCAGAGGTTGCCGGTGCCAGAATCGGTCCAAGTAACTGCTCCCCAGCGGCCCACGGGGGTGGGTCCCGGAGGGCTGAGAGGCCTCACCAACGCCCAGACGTTGCCGCAACTGCCACGGTAATTCGAAGTTCCGGTAAATTCCCACAACTCATTGAAGAATCCCGGCTGGTTTGAAGGTGGAGGAGTGGTGCTGGTAAGCGCATCGCCAGTTAAGAGCCACAGGTTGCCGGTGTTGTCGGTCCACGTCGCCGAATAGTTGCTCCCGCCTGGGGTGAAGGAGCTCGCCGGTGGGCATGTTGGTGGAGGTGCAGGAGGTACCGTAGCCACCGGTTGAGGCGAGCCAAATTGATCGGCCGTATTGGTGCCAGCCATCCACGTCCAATCGTTGTGTCCGCAATCGACGAGCGGGATGGGATTCACCGGAGTCGAGAGCGCGATGCCGCTCCAACCCCAGCGGATGCAATCTTCCCCTTGTGTGCCCGGCGCAACAAATACATTGACGTCATAAGGGCTGCCGTGGGCGATGGGCGTGGCAAAAGCGTAGTCGCCATTTTTTGGCGTCATAAGATTGTCGCCGCCATTGTCCTGCAACTGCATGGCGCCGTTTGCGCCCAAGACTCCGACGACGCTGACGTTGACGGGATGGAAGACAGCCGGGCATACCACCGATACGTTAGTAACATTGGCTGTAGCGGTCCCGGTGCCGAAGCTCACGGTGCAGGTTTGGTTGGGACCGGAAGGTTGCCCGAAAACCGTAACCTTATAGGCTCCATTGACGGGGACGAGTATCGGGAATGTAAATACGCCATTCTTAGTAATTGTCAGAGTGTCGACACCATTATTTTGCAACGTAAAACCGGTACCGCCGGAATATCCGGAAACCGAGCCTCCAATGGAAAGCGTTCCTAGAGAACAGGTGACCTGAACAGTGATGGCGACGCCTGCCGTGGATACGCCACTGCCGTTGGTGACAGTGCAGGTCTGCGCCGGGCTGGTCGGTTGGGTGGAAACTGTGACGTTATAGTTTTGACCGAAGGGGATGGCGGTTTTGAACTGGGACGTAGTAGTGGTCCCGGTAATCGTAAGGAACTCGGTGCCATTTTGTAGAACCAAGCCGGTGCCCGTAAGGCCGGCAACCGTTACCCCGATGGCCTGCGTGCCTGTGGTGCACGTTACAACGACGGTGGTGACGTTGGCTGTTGCAGTGCCACTGCCACCAGCCACTGTACAAGTCTGGGGTGGCGTGGCGGGGGGGCACAGAAACCGTAACTAGGTAAGGCTTGTTGGCGACAATCGCGGTCTTGAACGTAAAAGCGCCATTGGCGGAAACTACCAGATTATCGGCTCCGTTATCTTGCAGCGTCATAGATCCGCCCGCCGCCAAGCCGCTGACAGTTCCACCAACAGTAAAGGGACCAGTGCCGCCTCCCCCGCCCCCACCCCCTGTGCCACCACTGCCTGAACCGACCGGACCGCTGCAGGCGGAAAGGACAAAAGAAGTCAGGAGTAGTGACAGAGAGACGACAGACTTGAAGTGGGGCTTCATAGAGATCGATTGCTCCTTTGGTACTTCGCGCCTTAGACGCTGCGGACAATTGCCACGTGTTCGGCATTCCCCCGGTCGGTCCAAGTTGGAGCCAGGCATGCGTCGGGGACGTAGTTGAATGCGTAGTTGTCTGGGCGAGGCATATGACAATGAATCACACGCAAACCGTACGTAGAGCACTGTGCGGTTTTGCATCGAGGCAATATTCAATAGCTCTAATGCGTCTACATGAGCATTATATTTTTGGAATGAAGTACGTAAATGGAAATACGCTGGCGGACCTCAGACCCGATCACTCCGAGATCGGAAACTTCCACTACGACGCCGTCCATGGCCAGATTGAGGTTTGGGCCTTCCGGGCAGGGCTAACTCACGGCGCGCATCCGGCGGAAAATCTTGAGAAAATGAGCGCAGAACGAAGATGAAGGAGAAGCTACCCTTGCAAAGAGAAGACTGCCCCACCTTTGCAAGACCAAAACCGCAAAGGTAGGGCACCCCGGAACTATTCAATTCGTTAGCGTGCCCCACCCGACTATTGATTGAGCATTCGCTTCTCAAGACAAGGAGCAAGCACCTACATGGTCGCCTACGGGCTTCGGTGCGAATTGCCGGACCGAAATGGTCGACGAGGAGTCCCTTACCATCGACAAGGTATGCCACCGGCGAACGCCACCGCCGCGCGGCAGGGACGTTGCAACGTTAATTTTACTATTCGCCTCTCCGGGGAAGAGCGAAAGCGATGAAGGCATCGCCAACAGGGTTATCACAGGTGTGCCCGCCACCCAGGCAGTTCCCATTTGTGGTGATACTGCGATCGGGAACATTTCCACCGAACGCGTTGACAATAAACTCGCGTCCATCCGCGAGGTAGGCTATGGGGCCTGCCGCGGCTCCGCCAGCGTTGGCAATGTTGGCGGGGGCATCGAAGCTAAACAGCATCTTGCCTGACATTGCGTCAGCCGCATCAAACTTACCGTTCCCCTCACCGAAGAACACCACGTTGCCGGCAACGAGCACGCCCGACTTCGCTGGTTGAGGCACCTGAATCTTCCAAACAACTTTACCCGTCCGCGTGTCGGTCGCTCCGTACAGGCCAAAGGGCTTTGCGCCAGGAACGTGGTTGATAAAGGTCGAGCCCAGGTGCAGGTCTCCGTTGACCGCCTGGGGGATAAGACTGTCATTGCCGGCCTGAGTCTTGAAGACATCCGGATCGTGCCTGGCGCCGTAGTAGACGAATTTTGTTCGTGGGCTATAAGCTGCCGGGTTCCACTCGCATCCCCCGTTGTCACCCGGCATAATCAGCCGCAGCGTATCATCGGGAGGAGTGTATTGGGGCGAAAGGACAACTTCGGTCTGACCTGGAGCGAGGAAGGACGGAAAAGCAGCGGTTATGGCAGCCGTGTCAGGCTGTTCGTCAGCCGTGAGCTGGTCAAACCGGAGCGGAGTCATCGGCTCGACAGCAGAATAGGGTTGGGTTGGTGCGGCAATCTGGAACGCGGCGCTAGCACCACTTGCTGGGACGGGTTGCTCGGTCACCGCAAAAATGGGATCGCCCGTGCGGCGGTCGAGAATAAAGTACTGCCCGGTCTTGGCGCAATGGCCAAGCGCCCTGAAATGCTTTCCACCTTTCTCGAGCGGGAATAGGACGGCAGGTTGCGCGCTGTCGTAGTCCCAAAT
>WNGI01003587.1_pt1 | contig 13729 bp, 12 predicted proteins | sample 5400621 | NCBI WGS metagenome assembly WNGI01 (sample SAMN13153374, study PRJNA577476) | soil metagenome | isolation source: 20 cm soil or saprolite under Garry oak tree replicate 1 | place: USA:California | collected 2016-06-15
CCTGCGCGGCTCCCTGCCAGTCGATCTCGAGCAGGACGTCGTGGCCCTCGGCAATCTGCTGTTTGAGCCACGTGGCCGATGTTGCGTACCAGTTGCCATGGACATACGCGTGTTCGAGAAACTCGCCGGCTTGGTTGAGCGCCTCGAACTTCGCCTCGTCGACGAAGTGGTAATGGACGCCGTTCTGCTCGCCCGGCCGTGGCGGGCGCGTCGTATAGGAGACCGAAAGCCGGATGCCGGGTTCCCGGATCAACAGCTCGCGTACAAGACTCGTCTTTCCGCCGCCCGAGGGCGCCGCGAGAACAAAGAGGCAGCCCGACGCCGGTGGGGGATGTGTGGCGATGACGGTCATCCGATGCTCCCGATGGCCGTCTACTCAATGTTTTGCACTTGCTCGCGCATCTGCTCGATCAGCACTTTGAGCTCGAGCGACGCTTGCGACAGCTCGGCGTCGACGGACTTGGACCCCAGCGTGTTCGCCTCGCGATGCAGCTCCTGGGCCAGAAAATCCAGACGCTTGCCCGCACTCCCGCCTTGCGCCAACACCCGCCGCACCTCGGTGACGTGAGTCGAAAGCCGCGCAACCTCCTCCGCGATGTCGATCTTGGTCGCGAAGAGCGCGAGCTCCTGCTTCAAGCGGTCGTCGTTCGCGTCGAGGCCGGCTTCCTTGAGCCGCGTCCCGAGCTTCTCGACGAAGGCCGAATGCAGCGCGGGTATCCGCGGCGCGACCCGCGCGATCTGCGCCTCGATGTCGGCGCACCGCGCCACGAGCAATGCTTGCAATTTGGCGCCTTCTCGCGCACGCGCGGCGGCGAGCTCGACTAACCCTTGGGCGATCAAGCGCTGCAACGCTTCCGCCAGCGCCTCGGGAGGAACCGACGGTTCGACCAGTACGCCGGGCCAGCGCAGGATTTCAGCAGTCGAGAGCGGCACCGCGATGGGCACAAGCTGCCGAATTTCAGCAGCGGCTTGAGCGAGCCCTCGCACGCGCGTTTGATCGATGGCGACTTGCGCCGCGCTCGCGGCGATGCGATTGAGCGCAACGCGGCATTCGACTTTGCCGCGTTTCACCTCTGCGGCGAGTTGCTCGCGCAAAACGGGCTCGAGCGAACGCAATTCGTCGGGCAGCTTGAGCGTAATGTCGAGATAGCGATGATTAACCGAGCGCAATTCGACCGCCAACGACAGCCCCGGCAGCTCGGCCGCGACGGCGGCAAAGCCCGTCATGCTGACGATCATTGGCGTGTTTCGCTTCTTTGCGCCGCTTTTTGCAGGATTTCCGGCTTTACTTTGGCGCGCGGCATCGGGAGAATGTATGCGTTATCGGCGCCTCATGCAAGGCGAAAGCGTGGATTTGGCACGCGAATTGCGAGCACCAAGCCGATAATGGAGTCGCTTTAGGCTCCGCCTGCAAACACAGCAATGCCCGCTCCCAACCAGGCCCTCCCCGGCGGCTACCAGCTGCTGAACTACCGCATCGATCGGCAGATCAGCCGCGGTGGTTTTTCGATCGTCTATCGCGCGTTCGACGAGACCGGGGCGCCGGTGGCGATCAAGGAATACCTGCCATCGTCGCTAGTCCTTCGCACCGAAGGCGACATCGTTCGCGCAACATCGGTCGAGAATCTCACATCGTTTCGTTATGGGATGAAGTGCTTTTTCGAAGAGGGAAGGGCGCTGGCGAAGATCAACCACCCGAATGTCGTCCGCGTGCTTAACTTCTTTCGCGCCAACGAAACGGTGTACATGGTGATGCGCTACGAGCGCGGCCGCACGTTGCAACAGCAAATTCAGATGCGGCAGGACCAGATGTCCGAGCGCTTCGTCCGCCACGTCTTCATGCATTTGCTGAACGGCTTGCGCGAAGTTCATACACACAAGCTGTTGCATCTCGACATCAAGCCGGCCAACATCTATTTGCGCACCGACGGCAGCCCGGTGCTGCTCGACTTCGGCGCGGCCCGCCAGACGCTTACCAGCAATCGGCCGAAGCTCGCCCCAATGTATACGCCGGGGTTCGCTGCGCCGGAGCAGTATCGCGATCCCGATCGGCTGGGACCGTGGACCGACGTCTACGGCACCGGCGCATCGATGTTCGCTTGCCTCGCGGCGTTTGCCCCGCAGGCGGCGGATGCACGCGTTCAGGAAGATCATCTCGTTCCAGCCAAGCGTATTTGGTCGGGTCAATATTCCGACAACCTGCTCGAAGTGATCGACTGGTGCTTGCGTCTCGATCCGCTGGAACGGCCGCAAAGCGTGTTCGCGCTGCAGCGGGCGATCCGCGACATTCCGCCGAGAAAGCGCAAGCTCACGCTGCTCGGCAGCATCAAGCGCCGCCTCTTTTCCGAAATTAGCGCGTAGCCGGACAAGTCGGCGAACACTGCGCAAGACTCTAGGTCTTCGTTCCGGACGTATGCGCTTCACGATTTTTCAGGACTCGCGCAAGGGCTCGCGGAAGGTCAACCAGGACCGGCTGGCCTATACGTACGGGCGCGACACACTGCTGCTCGTCGTCGCCGATGGAATGGGCGGTCATGCCGGCGGCGAGATCGCGGCGCAGATCTGCGTCCGCTTGTTTATCGAACGTTTCCAGCAGGAAGCCAAACCAGTCCTGCGCAATCCGCTTAAGTTTCTGCAGGAAACGATGCTGCGCGCGCATGCAGCGCTCGGCTCTTACGCCAACCAGTTTTCGATGCTGGAGACGCCGCGGACGACGTGCGTCGCCGTCGTCGTGCAGGCAAGCCACGCGTATTGGGCGCATGCCGGCGATTCGCGCTTCTACTTATTTCGGCAGGGCAGCTTGATTGGCGCTACCAAGGATCATTCCAAAGTCCAATATCTTGTCGATCAGGGACTGATCGGTACGGCCGACATGGCGGAGCATCCCGACCGCAACAAAGTCTTCAGTTGCCTGGGAGGGTTGGTCGATCCGGTGATCGATCTATCGCGCCGAACGCCGCTACGGACAGGCGATATCATGGTGTTGTGCACCGATGGCCTGTGGAGCGCGATGTCGCAAAGCGACATGGCGACGTGGCTCACGTCGGCGCCGATCCTCACTGCCGCGCCCAAGATGATGGATCAAGCCGAAGAGCGCGGCGGCCCCGACGGCGACAACCTGTCGACGATCATCGTGCGCTGGGGTCCGGAAACGCTGACCGATGAAACGCAGACAACCATCACCGACACGCTCGGCATGGGCGAATTTGCGACTGAGATCGACAAGACGATGACGCTCTCGGAACGGCGCGGATCGCAGCGCGATCTCACCGACGACGAGATCGAGCGCGCCATCGCGGAAATCCAATCGACGATTCAAAAATATAGAAAGTAGCGCGGCGTGCGCCAGCAGGCTAGACTCTCGGCTTCATGCGCCTGCTTGTCCTTGACACAGAAACCACCGGCCTAGACCCCAAGCAGGGTCATCGGGTCATCGAGATCGCCGCAGTCGAATTGAGCGATCGCCGCCAGACGGGCCGCCATCTGCATTTCTATCTGAATCCTGAGCGGGAGATCGACACTGCGGCCGCCGAAGTCCACGGCATGACGTGGGAAGACCTGAAGCACCGGCCGCGATTCGCCGATGTGGCGGCGGAATTCATCATGTTTGCGCAGGGCGCCGAGTGGGTTATCCACAACGCGCCTTTCGATGTCGCGTTTCTCGACGCCGAATTCGAGCGCGCCGGGTTGCCGGTTTGTGCGGGAATTCACGCATCGCTCGTCGACACGCTCTCGCTTGCCCGAGAATCGTTTCCCGGAAAGCGCAACAATCTCGATGCGCTGTGCGAGCGGTTCGCGATCTCCAACGCGCATCGGACGCTGCATGGCGCGCTGCTGGACGCGCAACTGTTGGCCGAAGTCTATTTGGCAATGACGCGCGGGCAGGAAACGCTCACGATCGACATGGGCGCGCCGATTCCCGTCTGGAACGCTGCGGGTTCCGCCGGTACGGTGCAGGGCCGGTGGTTGCTCGAGCTCGTTCAACCCTCGGCCGACGAGCTTGCAGCACACGGCGATTACCTGGAAGCGCTGGATCGCGAATCCAAGGGCCGCTGTGTCTGGCTGCGGCTCGACGGTGTGGAGGAGGCAGCGGCTTAGCCGGCATTGGCCGCGTTCGCTGTCGTGCTTCTTGCCGCAAATCTCCTGACGTGAAAATTCGACGAGAACAAGGACGGCGCATTCGCGCCGCGTTGGTGCGCCCCTCGGTGTCGCGACTCGAGCCGCAACGCGCGCGGACGGGAACGATCGCGGCGATTGGACCGGCTGTCACGTCGGCGTCACAATCCACTGTCAGAGTCGGCGCCGTGTCCACCGGACCGGCCCACGCCCCTGCTGCGACGACGCCGGCCGCACTGGCTTCGCCAGCGGTGTCCGCGACCGCGCCGGACACATCGCCGATCAACCGCGAACTGTCGCTGCTCGCGTTCAATCGCCGTGTCCTCGTGCTCGCGCAGGATCCCGACGTGCCGATGCTCGAGCGGCTGCGCTTCCTGTGCATTCTCGGCAGCAACTTGGATGAGTACTTCGAGATCCGCGTCGCCGGTCTGAAGGAGCAGTTACGGGCCAAGATGCCGCCCGCGGGAATGACGCTCAATTCGATGCGCGCGCTGCTGGTTGAAATCGGCCGCGCTACGCGAATTCTCATCGACGATCAGTATCGCGCTCTCAACGACCAGATCCTGCCGGCGTTGGCGGCGAGCGGCGTGCGCCTGTTAGGCCGAGCCGACCGTTCGCCCGCCGAACGCGCCTGGGTCGCGGATTTCTTTTTGCGCGAGGTGCGCCCGCTGTTGACGCCGATCGGGCTCGATCCTGCGCATCCGTTCCCGCAGATCGTCAACAAGAGCTTGAACTTCATCGTCGAGCTGTCGGGTCGCGATGCGTTCGGCCGTGACACGGCGATCGCCGTCGTCAAGGCGCCGCGGCTCTTGCCGCGCGTCATCAAGCTGCCGCGTGAAATCGCGGAAGCGGAGAACGAGTTTCTGCTGTTGTCGTCGGTCATGCACGCGCACTTGGGCGATCTGTTTCCGGGCCGCGACATCCTCGCGTATTCGCAGTTTCGCGTGACGCGCGATGCCGACTTGTGGATCGACGAAGAGGAAGTGAAGAACTTGCGGCAAGCGCTGCAGGGGGAGTTGCCGCAACGTCAGTTCGGCATTCCGCTGCGCCTTGAAGTGGCGTCGTCGTGTCCCGATCACCTGGCGCGCTTTCTCCTGACGCAGTTCGAGCTGAACGACGACGATCTCTATCGCTGCGACGGCCCGGTCAACATCATGCGACTCACATCGATGATCGACCAGGTCGAGAGCGACACGCTCAAATACCGGCCCTTTCTGCCCGGTAAGCCCGACCGCCTGGTCGGTGAACCCGACATCCTCGCGGCAGTTCGACAGCATGACATCTTGCTGCACCATCCCTATCAATCGTTCGAACCGGTCGTCGAGTTCATCCGCCGCGCTGCCGACGATCCCGACGTCGTCGCGATCAAGCAGACGGTCTACCGTACCGGCGTCAACTCGGCGTTGATGGAGGCGCTGGTGCAAGCGGCGTCGCGCGGCAAGGAAGTGACCGTCGTCGTGGAGCTGATGGCGAGGTTCGACGAAGAAGCCAATATCAACTGGGCGGAGAAGCTGGAGCACGCCGGCGCGCAAGTCGTCTACGGCGTGTTCGGATTGAAAACGCACGCCAAGCTTGCGCTGCTCTTGCGGCGCGAGCGTGACGCGCAGGGAACGTCGCGACTGGTTCCGTATGCGCATCTCGGCACCGGCAATTACCATCCACGCACGACAGCGCTGTACTCGGATTTCGGGCTGCTGACGGCCGATGCGGAGATTTGCGCCGACGTGAACGAAGTTTTCCTGCATATCACCAGTCTCGCGAAGGCCGCGAAGATGAAGCGGCTCCTGCTCGCACCGTTCACGATGCACCGGCGCGTGATCGAGATGATCCGGCGCGAGACCAAGCACGCGAGCGAAGGTCGTCCAGCCCGGATCAGGGCCAAGATGAATGCGCTTCTCGAAGAAGGCGTGATCCGCGCGTTGCAAGCGGCGTCGCAAGCCGGCGTGCAGATCGATTTGATCGTTCGCGGCGCGTGCGCGCTGCGCCCCGGCGTCCCTGGTTTTTCCGAGAATATCCGCGTGCGTTCGGTCCTCGGTCGCTTCCTCGAGCATCATCGCGTCTGGCATTTCGAAAACGGCGGCGAACCCGAAGTGTGGCTCACGTCCGCGGACTGGATGGGTCGCAACATGTTTCGCCGGATCGAGGTGGCGTTCCCGGTTCTCGATCCCGAGTTGAAGCGCCGTGTCATCGATGAAGGCTTGGACGTCTATCTGTCGGATAACTGTGACGCGTGGGAATTGGGCGCCGACGGGCAATGGACCAAGCGTAAGCCGCGTGGCCGCGAACGCGCGGTGTCGGCGCAAAATGAGCTGCTGAAACGAATGCAGGGCGAAGCGCCCTAACTTTACTCGAGATGGACCTTATCCTTTGGCGCCATTGCGAAGCCGAGCCGGGTGAACCCGATCTGGGTCGGCGTCTCACGTCGAAGGGAACGAAACAAGCGGAGCGAATGGCCGAATGGCTCGAGCGCCATTTGCCCGATTCATGTCGGATTCTGGTATCGCCCGCCGATCGCGCTCAGCAAACCGCGATGGCGCTGCAACGAAAATCTCGAACGGTGCCGGAGCTCGGGCCCGGCGCATCAGTGACCGCAGCGCTCGCCGCGGCAAACTGGCCTGACTCGCGCGAACCGGTGATGCTGGTCGGCCACCAGCCAACGCTCGGCATGATCGCGTCGTTTCTTCTATCCGGCGAAGAGGCTTACTGGTCGGTTCGCAAAGGCGCCGTCTGGTGGCTGTCCAATCGTGTCCGCGATGGCGGCGCGGCGATCGTTCTCAAGGTCGTCATCGGCCCGGACTTCCTGTAGCAAGCGACGCGTCGAACGCGAAGGGTCTTGCAGTACCGAGGCTCCGCCCGGTGGATCGTTTCGCGCGTGATTACCTAAGAGACGACAGTTTCATCTGCTTGTCGCATAGGTGCGGCAGGATGGCGCATCATTTTCTCCAGGCAGCGGCCTTGCGGGCCGATTTCCTTAGAACGGTCCGCTTTCTTTTTCATGTCATCATGCGGCGCGTGAACGAATTGGAGATTCGCCCGGCCGCGATCGTCGTGGGCTGCGGCGACGTCGGGTCCGCTGTCGCACACGCATTGCATAACGCCGGCTGCGCTGTCGTGCTCGCCGACCGCGCCGATCCGCCATGGACGCGACGCGGCATGGCCTACACCGACGCGTGGTACGTCGGAACGGCGGAGCTCGTCCAGGTCGGCGCCTGCTTTTGCGCATCGGTGAGAAGCATTCCGTTCGTGCTCGACCGGCGCGACATGATCGCTGCGACGACATGGTCATGGCAGGGCGTTGCCGAGGCGCTGCATCCCATCGCGATCATCGACGCGCGCGTCGTCAAGCGACAGGCGCCGGCATCGCTCAAGACGAATGACAGCGCCGCGCCGCTGACCATCGGACTCGGTCCCGGATTTGTCGCCGGTGTTCATGTGGACATCGCGATCGAAACCGCGTGGGGCGACACTCTGGGCGCCGTTCTCGAATCGGGCGGGACCAAGCCCTTCGAAGGCGAACCGCGGCGCGTGGGTGGCGCAGGCCGCGAACGTTACGTCTACGCAGCCAAGGCTGGACGCTTTCAATCCGATCGCTGCATCGGGGACCGCGTGGCGGCAGGCGAAGAGATTGCGACGCTTGGCGGAGACTCGATCGCGGCGCCGCTGGCCGGTGTTCTCCGCGGCCTTTCGGCGCGCGGCGCGCGCATCGGTGTCGGGCAGAAGATCGTCGAAGTCGATCCGCGCGGCGAAGCGTCGCTCTGCTTCGGTCTCGGCGAGCGACCGCGGCGAATCGCAACCGGTGTCGTCGAAGCGCTCCTACGCCGAGGCGTCATCATGGATCTGCCGCGCCATGCTCAAAGCGCATCGCTCCACGGATAACCCAACGCCTGCCAGTCATCGCGCTCTTTGCCAAGCAGGTGCGCCGAAAGCGGATGGGCCTTCATCCACCGCGACGCGACGGCGCACCGAATGGTCTTGTCGACCTTGAGCACGATCCGCGGCGTATCGATCGGTCCGCGCGCATGATGGAACAGCACGGCGAGTCGCAGCGAGAGCAACTGAGCACGGGCATCGACGTCGACCAGGAGCGGCGCCATTTTGCTCAACCCGCCGCGGCAGCCCAGCACGAGAAGCGCCAGTGCATGCTGCTCTTGCGATGAGAATCCGGGCATGTCGGCGTGCTCGAGAATGTAGGCGCCGTGCTTATGAAACCCGAGGTGCGAGACCGTGTATCCGACCTCGTGCAGCAATCCGGCCCATTCGATCCGCTGCGCCGTTTCGGCGATCGGCGCCGCGACTGCACGCTCGTAGAGGGCCTTTGCCATCGTCGCGACGCGAACCGCGTGCGCGCGGTCGATCCGGTAGCGCTCGATGAAGCGTTCGACTGTCGATTGCCGCATGTCGCGGCGCACGCGCCGGCCGAGCAAATCGTAGAGCACGCCCAACCGCATCGCGCCGCCGACTGGATTGATGCGCGCCACGTCCAGCAGCGATAACGCCGCTGACATGATCGCGCAGCCGCCGGCCAGCACCGGTGCGCGCTCCGGCTTCAATCCGGCGAGGTTCAAGCGCTCGACATGACCGGCACCCACCATACGCTTGCGAAGTCGCGCGAGCCCACCGGGCGTAATGCCGCCCGCCGACATCCCGTTTTGCTCGAGAATTTCCGCGAGGGCGAGCGCGGTCCCTGAAGACGCATACGCTTCGCGCCAGTGCTCGCGTCCGAATTCGCGCGCGATCGCGTCGATCTCCGCCCGTGCGCTGGTCTCTGCGGCGATGAATGCCTCCGCACGGAGCCTGCCGTCGCGAAAAAAGCGCTGCGTGTAGCTGACGCAGCCGATGTTGAGGGACTCGAGGCGCTCGGGCTCGAGGCCGCGCCCGATGATGAACTCGGTCGAGCCCCCGCCGATGTCGATACAAAGGCGCGGCGCGTCGGACGGCGGCAGCACGTGCGCAACGCCGAGATAAATGAGTCGCGCCTCCTCGTGTCCGGAGATGACGTCGATCGGAAAGCCAAGCGCGGCTTCGCCCTGCCGAAGAAACTGCGCCGCATTGCGGGCGACGCGAAACGTATTCGTTGCCACGGCTCGTACTGCGGACGGATGCAGTCCGCGCAGTCGTTCGGCAAAACGCGCAAGACACCCCAACGCGGCGCGTCGCGCAGGCGCAAGGATGCGGCCCTTGGCGTCGATTGCGGCACCGATGCGGAGCGTTTCGCGCCATGTGTCGAGACGAAAAATTTGATCGCCCTCGACGCGTCCGAGCTCCAGGCGAAAGCTATTGGATCCCATGTCGACGACCGCAAGCGTCGTCGGCGACGGCGGAGATTGTTCGCGGGGCATGGCGGGCGGAGGTTAGCAGAATCAGGAATTGGACTACGCTTTCCTGCTACGCTCATCGAGTTGCGATACCACATGAGCGCCGCAGGGCCGCCCCAAGGCGCGAATTACTCCCCCTCAGGGGGCAGCGCAGCGGCGACAGCCGCAAGCGTGGGGGTCCACAACTATGGCTATTGATTATCTGCAGAAGATATTGACCGCGAAGGTCTACGACGTCGCGGTCGAGACCCCGCTCGAGCTTGCGCCGACGTTGTCAGAGCGCCTTGGCAATCGCGTGTGGTTGAAGCGCGAAGACCAGCAGAGCGTGTTCTCGTTCAAGATTCGCGGCGCCTACAACAAGATGGCGCATTTGAGCGCTGCCGATCGTGCCCGGGGCGTGATCGCGGCGTCGGCGGGCAATCATGCGCAAGGTGTCGCGCTTGCCGCACAGAAGCTCGGGTGTGCGGCGACAATCGTGATGCCGATCACGACCCCGCATATCAAGGTCGGCGCCGTCGAGGCGCGCGGCGCCAAAGTCGTGCTCCACGGGGATTCGTATTCGGAAGCGTACGCCGAAGCGATCGAGTTGCAGCGCGCATCCGGTGCCACATTCGTGCACCCGTACGACGATCCGGACGTCATTGCCGGCCAAGGCACGATCGGGATGGAAATCCTGCGTCAACGACAGGGTCCGCTCGACGCGATCTTCGTCGCGATCGGCGGCGGCGGCTTGATCGGCGGCGTCGCCGCGTATGTGAAGCGCGTGCGGCCCGAGGTGAAGATCATCGGCGTGCAACCGAACGACTCCGATGCGATGGCTCGCTCGCTGGAAGCGGGCCGCCGCGTCGTGCTGTCGCATGTGGGCCTGTTCGCCGACGGCGTTGCGGTCAAGCAAGTCGGCAAGGAGACGTTCCGGCTTGCGAAGGCCTACGTCGACGAGATCATCCGCGTCGACACCGACGCAACCTGCGCCGCGCTGAAGGACGTGTTCGAGGACACGCGCTCGATCCTCGAACCCGCGGGCGCTTTGACGATCGCCGGTGTCAAGGCGTGGGTCGAACGCCACCGAACGCGCGACCGCGACTACGTTGCGATCGCCTGCGGCGCCAACATGAATTTCGATCGGCTGCGCTTTGTGGCCGAGCGCGCGGAGCTGGGTGAGCGACGCGAGACGATCCTAGCCGTCACGATTGCCGAGCGCCCCGGCAGCTTTCGCGAGTTCTGCGCGCTGCTCGGCAATCGCAACGTCACTGAATTCAACTATCGATACGCCGATCCGAAGGTCGCACATCTGTTCGTCGGCATCGAGGTGCGCAATCGGCAGGAGACCGATCATCTGTTGCGCGAGCTTGCGCGGCGCAAGATCGAAGCCTCGGACCTGTCCGACAACGAAATGGCGAAGCTGCACGTTCGCCATTTGGTGGGCGGACATGCCCCCAACGCCACCGACGAAATCCTGTATCGCTTCGAATTTCCCGAGCGCCCAGGCGCGTTGATGCGCTTTCTCGACAGCATGAGCGCCGGCTGGAACATCAGCCTGTTCCACTACCGTAACCACGGCGCCGACTACGGGCGCGTATTGGTCGGGATGCAGGTGCCTGGCGGCGATAAAGCCGATTTTCGACGGTTTCTCGATCGGCTGGGCTACGACTACGTCGAGGAGACGAGTAATCCAGCATATCGGATGTTCCTGGGCCGCTAGTAAAGGACCCCCACGCTTGCGGCCGGGTTGGCAAATGCGGCCGCTGCGCTGCCCCCGGAGGCGGAGTAATTCGCGCCTTGGGACGGCCCTGCGGCGCGAATGCGATTGTGGGTTACAGCCGCTGAGGGGCATGCCCTGACGCGGCGCGGCAGCGCGCTTTCCGGAAAACTTGCGCCTGTGTTGCTTTTTGTGAGGATTCTGCTGCAAGTACCGATTCCGGCAAGGTTTATGCTCTAGGCAAACTCCTGGGTCCCGTGGCAGACTCCTAGGCGTTCCGGCTCCTGTTCGAGTCGGAGCATGTCACGGACGCATGTCGGGGGGCCGAAGTGTCGGAACGCAATACGTTGCAGGGCGTCAAGGTGCTGGTGATCGACGACTCGAACACGATTCGCCGCAGCGCCGAAATTTTTTTGCTGCAGGCGGGGTGTACGGTGATCCTGGCGGAGGACGGCTTCGACGCGCTCGCCAAGATCGCCGATCACCAGCCCGATCTAGTATTCGTCGACATCATGATGCCGCGACTCGACGGCTACCAGACGTGCGCGCTCATCAAGAAGAACGCGCGGTTTCATGACACGCCGGTCGTGATGCTGTCTTCAAAGGACGGACTTTTCGACCGTGCGCGAGGCCGGATGGTGGGATCGGACCAGTATTTGACGAAGCCGTTCACGAAGGAAAGCTTGCTCAAAGCAGTCGCGACGCATGCGCGCGCGGCCGCGGCCTGACCCAGCCACAGCCCACCGACAACTCAATCATGGCCATCCGAAAAATCTTGATCGTCGACGATTCCCCAACCGAGCGGCACGTGTTGAATGACATGCTGACGAAGGCGGGGTTCGAAGTTGTCGCGAGTGATAACGGCGAAGATGCGATCCACAAGTCGAAGCAGCTGAAGCCCGATCTGATCCTGATGGACGTCGTGATGCCGGGCCTTAACGGCTTCCAGGCCACGCGGGCGATCAGCCGCGATCCGGAAACGCGATCGATCCCCATCATCATGTGCACGTCGAAAAGCGGGGAAACCGACAAGATCTGGGGTCTCCGGCAGGGCGCCCGCGATTACATCGTCAAGCCGGTGAATCGTGAAGAGCTGATCGCCAAGATCCAGTCGATGGGCTGACATTCGAGTGTCCACCATGGCCCGCCCCGCCCGCATCGACCTGCGCACGTTCCAGCAGGAGCTTGCCGCCCGCCTGGCGACCAAGACGGCGGCGCAGGTCGAATCGTCGCGACTCGGTCTTCTATGCGCCGGCACGCGCTGGCTGGTCCGGCTTGCCGATGCCGGCGAGGTCGTTGCGCTACCGCACATCGTGAGCGTGCCGATGACCCGTCCGTGGTTTCTTGGTGTCGCGAACATTCGCGGCAATCTTTTCAGTGTGGTCGATTTTTCGTCTTTTCTCGGCGCCGAGCCCATCGCGGCGGCCGCGGCGACGCGGCTCGTGTTGTTCGGTGCGCGAGCCTGCGAGCTGAATGCAGGCATCGTCGTGCAGCGCGTGCTCGGTCTTCGCAATGTGGCGGAGCTTGCGCCCGCGTCGATTCCGGCCGACGCGCATGATTGGTACGCACAGCGTTGGATGGACGACGAAGGCAATGCATGGCAGGAAATCGATCTTGCCAAGCTCGCACGCTCGCCTGCATTTTTGCAGGTAGGTGTGTAGAAGGAATCGGAGGAATCATGGCGCTTAAACTGGCCAAAGTGGCAGGTGAGAAGAAAAAGGTCGCTGCACCTCCCGACACGGACCTCGGCATGCCCACGACGCAAGTCAAGATGAGTCCGAAGGCGAGCGCACGCAACGACCCGCGTCCGACAGTGTCGATCATGGATCAGCTGAAAACGTCGGCCCCGTCGATGGCGACATCGAAGGGATTGCCGCTGATCGGCCATCTGCCGGTCGTCAAGCAGTTCCAAATTCTGGGTCTGTTGCTGCTCACGTTTCTCGTGTTCGCTCTCTTCATGCTGTTTCTCGACGGGCGCACCGCATCGCAGCAGACCGCCTCGTTTGCGACGGCGGTGGACATGCAAATGCTGTCGCAGCGAGTTACACGGAGCAGTGTGTTAGCAACGCAGGGTCAATCGGGCGCGGTGCAGGCGATGCGTGAAAGTCGCGATCGCTTCCAGGATGATCTCAATGCTTTCTTGAACGGCGGTTCTGTGCGCGGGGTGTCGCTTGATGTAGCGCAGGAGCCGTCGGTCGTCGAGACGCTCCAGGCGATCAAGGGGCGCTGGGAACGTGTTAACGCTGCCGTCGAGCGCATCGCCGGCAGCGAAACAACGCTCGTGGCTGTGGCGAAGGGCAACGAGGCGGTCGGCGAGAGTGGCCGCGGCTTGACTGAGCTTGCGCAACAGGCCGGACAACAGCTGCTGCAAGCGGGCGGCTCGCCGCGGGACGTGGAGCCTACGGCGCAACTTGCCGCGCTGGCGCAGCGGATCACGAAGAACGTCGGGACGCTCACGTCGGCCGATGACGTCGATCCGGACATCGCGGCATCGCTCAACAAGGATATGGCGGCGTTTCGCGAAACGCTGGCGTCGCTGTCACGGAGCGCCGACACGCTACGCCAGAGCGGCGGTCGCGGAGACGAGGCACGCGCATCG
>WNGI01003588.1_pt1 | contig 13728 bp, 10 predicted proteins | sample 5400621 | NCBI WGS metagenome assembly WNGI01 (sample SAMN13153374, study PRJNA577476) | soil metagenome | isolation source: 20 cm soil or saprolite under Garry oak tree replicate 1 | place: USA:California | collected 2016-06-15
CTGCACCTGCATGACGCGCTGCTTGGCCAGCTCCGCGAAGTAGTTCCAGCCCCGATCGCGCGCCATCTGGAACGTCGCCGTCATCGTGCTGCCGCTATAGCCGGGATGCGACTTGACCAACTTGCCGCTCCAGCGCGGATCGAGAAGGTCGGCAAAGCTCTTCGGCGCCTCCTCGGCCTTCACCAGATTGGTATTGTAGGCGATGACGCTGAGCGTGATGCGGAAGCTCGCGAACATTCCGTCCGCGTCCTTGTGCTCCGGCGGATAATATTGCGCGACGTCCTCCGGCACGTGAGCGGCGAGCAGGCCGTCGCGCTTCCAAACCAGGAAATGCGCCGCATCTGACGAGTTCACCACGTCGACCGCGTAGATGCGGCTGGCATATTCCTGGCCGATGCGCTGGAAGACACGCTCGGCGCCCGAGCGCTCCACCCCTACCGCAACGCCCGGGTAATTCGCCTCGAAACCCGCGGCGATTCGCTCGGCAGCGGTGAGATCGATCGAGGTGTACCAGGCAACCTTGCCCTCCTTCTGTGCAGCCGAGACGAGCTCGGGCGTGATGGCGCTGGCTGGCGGAGCGGCCGAGAGCACGCGGGTGGCAGTCGCGCTCAGGGCAAGGGCGGTGGAGGCCTTCAGCACGGCGCGGCGGGTGATTTTCGAACCCGGCATCGTAACCTCCTGCGGCGCGGATCGAGGCGCCAACACATGTCATGGGAACGGAAGAATGTTCAATTTCCCAAATCATATCCAAAGGACCTGATCAAGTAGAGCCGCCCGTGCGGCCTTTTGGGGCGGATTCCAGAGCCTCGAGGTGCGCCAAGCGCACGTCAATAAGACCGGAATCCGCTCTAGAAGCAAAGGTTGGCCACGAAGTTTCCGCGTTTGTCTCTGATCGCGTAGCGACATTCCGCGCGCTTGAGAGCGGCCTTGGCAGCTTCATTGCCGAGCGCCGCGGCTCTATCGTAATACGCCTTGGCGGCATCTGAATCCCGCGGTCCGCCTCGCCCGCCTTGCGCGAAAGCGCCCATCCGCTCCAATGCCCCCGGATGACCTTGCGCAGCCGCTTTTTCAAACAACGCCCGCGCGGCGACATCGTCCTTCGACCCGCCGATGCCGTCCGCGATCATCAAACCGAGCTGATACTGCGCTTCTGCCGAATTCGTTTCTGCCGCTCTCGAAAGCAAGGCTCTGGCTTCGACAGGATCCGACGGTGCGCCGCCCTCGTAAGAGAGCGCCGCGAGATTGAGGGCGCCGCGGGGGTTGCCCGCCGCGGACGCGCGCTCGAACAGCTTGCGCGCCTCGGCCGGGTCCTTGGCAACGCCTGACCCGGTCGCGAGCAGCACGCCGAGTTCGACCATGGCCGACGTGCTCCCCTTGTCGGCCGCCTTGCGATAGGCGCTGACAGCTTCCGGCAATTGTCGATCGGCCGCGTAGGCCCGGCCGAGCTGGTAAAGCGCTCGGCGTGACGCCGCCGACGCAATTCTGCAAAATTTGATCGCTGTCGCGACATCGGACTGGGCGATATCGCTGGTGCCTTTGACGTCCGTCGGCTTGTCCGGATCGGCAGGGTCGGCGGCGAGCCGGTCGCAAAGCACAAGATCGGCTGATTGAGCGTGGGCTGAGGAATCAAGCGAGGGGATGGTCAGCGCCAACAGGCCGATGCCGAAGTTGTAAGCGATCGAAACTGCGCCAGATCGTTTGATCATGATCCCGTGTCGGTTTCTTGCGCGAGGTTTTTTGCGACGAACCACCTCCAAGTGAAGCGATCCGCGATGCGTTGAAGCCATGACCAACGTCGGCGGGGGTTTCGAGGCCCCGCGCTGGCGGGTCCGAGGCGGTGCGTTACGGTTCTCCCGCCGCAGCGCGCTAAACCTATTCCGCCGCGCTGCGGCCCGCGCCGGAAGCGCCGAAGCGGCGCTCGATATAATCGAGCACCAGGTTCTTGAAATCGGCCGAAAGCGTCGGGCCGCGCAGGGTGTGGGCCTTCTTGCCGTCGATGAACACCGGGGCGGTCGGCTGCTCGCCGGTGCCCGGCAGCGAGATGCCGATGTCGGCGTGCTTGGATTCGCCCGGGCCATTGACGATGCAGCCCATCACCGCGACGTTGAGCGCTTCGACGCCCGGATAGCGCGTCTTCCACGCCGGCATCGAGTCGTGGATGAAGTCCTGGATGTCCTTGGCGAGCTCCTGGAACGTGGTCGACGTGGTGCGGCCGCAGCCGGGGCAGGCGGCGACCAGCGGCACGAAGGTGCGGAACCCCATGGTCTGCAGCAGCTCCTGGCAGACCTTGACCTCGAGCGTGCGGTCGCCGTTGGGCTCCGGGGTCAGCGAGATGCGGATGGTGTCGCCGATGCCCCGCTGCAAAAGAATGCCGAGCGCCGCCGAGGACGCGATGATGCCCTTCGAGCCCATGCCGGCCTCGGTCAGCCCGAGGTGCAGCGCGTAGTCGGAGCGCCGCGCGAGCTCGGTATAGACCGCGATGAGGTCCTGCACGGCGGAGACCTTGGCCGAGAGGATGATCCGCGATTTTTCCAAGCCGATCTCCTCGGCCCGCGCCGCCGAGATGAGCGCCGATTGCACCATGGCTTCGCGCGTCACCGCGCGCGCCTCGACGGGCTTCGGCGAACGCGCATTCGCGTCCATCAGCCGGGTCAGGAGCTCCTGGTCGAGCGAACCCCAGTTGGCGCCGATGCGGACCGGCTTGCCGTGGCGGATCGCGGTCTCGACGATCGCCGAGAACTGCCGGTCCTTCTTGTCCTTGAAGCCGACGTTGCCGGGGTTGATGCGGTACTTGTCGAGCGCCTCGGCCGCGGCCGGGTGCTCGGCCAGGAGCTTGTGGCCGATGTAGTGGAAATCGCCGACGATCGGCACGTCGACGCCCAATTTGAGCAGCCGCTCCTTGATGTGCGGCACGGCGGCGGCCGCCTCGTCGCGGTCGACCGTGATGCGCACGATCTCGGAGCCCGCGCGCGCCAGCGCCGCCACCTGCGTGGCGGTCGCCGCCGCGTCCGCGGTGTCGGTATTGGTCATGGACTGGACCACGATCGGCGCGCCGCCGCCGACGGCAACGCGCCCGACCTCGACCGCCACCGACGTATGCCGGGGCGCCGGCGCGGCGGTGGGGGCGGTGGTTTCCATTCCGTTCTCCATGGCCAGCGCAGTGCCAGATCGGGGTTTCGGGGTCAACCGGTCCCGACGAGGGCCGGGGCCCGGCTGCCGGCATGGCTAATATAGGCCGAAAACGCCGGGAGGGCAGGGCGGGGCTAGGGACGAAGCCCAAGTGCTGACAGGGTGATTGTCGCTTCGACTTAGCACCGCCACGCGACACCCCAGCGATCCGCATGCGTCACCTCCGCCACCGGCCGGCGCGCGAGCGGGCCGAAGCTTCCCTGCGGATAACCGATCGGCATCAGCGCGTAGGTCGACACGTCATCGGGCAGATCGAGCACGGCCCTGACCTCGTCCTCGCACCGGATGTGGTTGGTCGTGATCAAGGTGCCCAGCCCGAACGCGCGGCAGGCGAGGATGATGTTCTGCACGGCCGGATAGATGCTGGCGCCGCGGATGCGGCGCTCGTAGGCGAGCTCCTGCTCGTAACGTTGCTGCACGGATGCAGGCAATGCCTCGCGCGGCGGCGGCGGCCTCTCACGCAGGCACGGCACCAGCAGCACCGGCGCCTCGCCCATGTGCTCCCACAGGTACGCGCCCGAGGCGAGGAAGCGCCGATACTGCTCCTCGCTCATGTGCGCGGGACGCCCGCGCGCGCGATAGATCGCGCTGGCGATATCCGAGGCCTTGCGGTAGATCGCGCCCAGTTTCCGTCGCTGCTCGGCGTCGCGCACCACCACGAAAGCCCAATGCTGGGCATTGCCCGCCGAGGGAGCGCGGATCGCGGCATCCAGGATCTTCGTGAGAATTTCATCCGGCACCGGGTCGGGCTTGAGCCGCCGCAGCGAGCGGGCGGAATACATCGCGTCGAACGATCCGATTTCCGACATGGGCTGCCTCGCCGCGCTCGAACGAAAGACGGTCCCGATATCACAGCCGCTGCAAATTGCCGATCGAGCTGGAGGCGAGGAACAGGCCGATGCGGAATCCGGCTGCGGTTGTTTCGGTCCTGAGAATCACGCTTCCGTCGCTCGTGCGCCACAAGAAGAAATCCGCCTGCTGCTCCGCGGGTTTGCCGAGCTCCTCGACGCAATATCGAAAGGTCTCCGTCACGATGCGGTCCGCGTCCCGGCGGTTCGCCAGCAGCAAATACGGAGCGATCGCGCAGATTCGGCCATGCACCGCCTGCACCATCACCTCCCAGGGGCGTCCCAAAAAACTGACCGGCACCGCGTTGTAGTTCTTTTCGCCCACGAACTGGCGCCCCATGGCGGCATTCTCGCTCGGGGAGAACTCGATGAGGCCGCCGAGCCCCTCGACGGATCCATCGAGCTTGTACCTGCCGACCGCGAAAGTCTCAGGCGGAGCAGCTTTGCCCTGAAACGGCCAGCGCATCATCGGTCATTCTCGCCAATATTGAATGAACCAATAGGTCTCCCGCCGCGACCAATACTAGCGCTGACGACTCCTGGCTCGAGAGTTGCCGGCGTTGGCATGACGCTCCGATCAAGCCCGGCCGCTGTTGCATGGCACACCACGCATCGAGTCTGGCCGAGCCGAGTGCCCCAGGCAATCGCAAACCGGAATTCGGGGAGAAAGCGATGCTCCAGCAACACAGGCCCGGCGTCCTTCTATGCCTGGAGCGGGCCGGCGAAAATGCGAACGGCTGGCGGGGCTGGCCGGCGATTCTCGTTCCCGGGAGACCTACGTTCGCATGGCAAGCCAGTGGCGCGCGCTTGCCGCGCACCGGGAATTCGTCGAGCAGATCGAGGGCCTGCTTACCGCTTCCGGCGCGAGCAAACGAGAGGAGCTCGATGCTTCGTCGAGCTCGACGCCGGGCTGAGGCGACGCCTCGCCCATGCCGGCCAACGCCGAGCACGCGCAGATGCTCTCGGCCACGGCTTGCGATGCTCGTTGCCGCGCCGGCCGAACAGGCGCACCCTGTGAGGGCTCCAAGGAGGGAGGACAAGGTGCGCCACCGGCCGATAGGATTTGCCGCGGCGTTGGCAGCCGCTTTGGTGCTCGTCGCGAGCCCGGCGTCGGCCCAAAAGCCGGGCGGCACCTTGCGCATGTATCTGTGGGACAACCCGCCGAGCGCCTCGATCCACGAGGAGGCGACCGTCTCCACCGTGATGCCGTTCATGGCCCTGTTCAACAATCTGGTGCTCTACGACCAGGCGAAACAGCTCAACACCATGGACGCCATCGAGCCGGAGCTCGCGACCAGCTGGGCGTGGAACGACGACGGAACCCGGCTCACGTTCGCGCTGCGCCGGGACGTGATCTGGCACGACGGCAAGCCGTTCACGGCCAACGACGTCGTGTGCACGATGGACAGGCTGCAAGGCAAGGCCGAGGACAAATTCCGCAAGAACCCGCGCAAGATCTGGTGGAACAATTTGAAAGAGGTCGTCGCCGACGGCGACCATGAGGTGAGCTTCATCCTCGGGCGTCCGCAGGCCTCCTTCCTCGCCTTGTTCGCCACCGGCTACACGCCGATCTATCCCTGTCACGTCTCGGCCCAGGACATGCGCACGAAGCCGGTCGGCACCGGACCGTTCAAGTTCGTGGAGTTCAAGGGCAACGAGTCCGTCAAGCTGGTCCGCAACGCCGACTATTGGCGCAAGGGCCATCCCTACGTCGACGCCATCGACTGGCGCATCGTCGCCAACCGGTCGACCCGGGTTCTCGCCTTCATCGCCGGCGAGTTCGATATGACGTTCTCGCTCGACCTGACGGTCGCGCTGGTGAGAGACATAAAATCGCAGCTGCCGAAGGCGGTTTGCGAGCTGCAGCCGACCAACAACACCACCAACCTGATCGTCAATCGCAACGCGGCGCCGTTCGACGATCCCGGAATGCGATCGGCGCTGGCGTTGGCGCTCGATCGCAAGGCCTTCATCGACATCCTCACCGAGGGTCAGGCCAAGGTCGGCGGCGTCATGCTGCCGGGACCCGAGGGCAGCTGGGGCATGCCGGCTGAAATGGTCGCGGCGCTGCCGGGCTACGGCACCGACGTCGGCAACACCCGGGCGCAAGCGCGCAAGATCATGGCGGGCCTCGGTTACGGTGCGGGCAATCCCCTCAAGCTCAAGGTCGCGACCCGGAACATCCCGCTCTATCGCGATCCGGCGGTGATTCTCATCGATCAGCTCAAGCAGATTCACGTCGAGGCCGAGCTCGATCCCATCGAGACCAACCAATGGTTCGCCAAGGTCGCGCGCGGGGATTACTCGGTCGGCCTGAACTTGACCGCCGCGGCGCTCGACGACCCGGATGTGAACTTTTACGAAAACTACGCGTGCGGCTCGGAGCGCAACTACCCCGGCTACTGCAATCCGGCGGTCGACAAGCTGATCGACCGGCAGTCGCGGGAGACGGATCTAGCGAAGCGCCGGAGCTTGGTGTGGGAGGTCGAGAAGAAGCTCGCCGAGGACGTCGCCCGGCCGATCATCATGCAGGGCGTCGCCGGCCTATGCTGGCAGCCCTACGTCCGGGGCTTCGTGCTGCACCACAACGGCATCTACAACAACTGGCGCTTCGACGACGTCTGGCTGGACAAGTGATACCAAATACGGCCTTCGCTGTGCCATGCCCAGCAGAGCTCGGGGATGAGCCGGGGATCAAGGCAGATTCCGTAGGGTGGGCAAAGCGCGAAGCGCGTGCCCACCATTAGAGATGTCGGTCAGAGGCCGGAAATCACAAAAAATAGTCGCCTGGTTTCCAGACGGCGGGCACGGCGCGCCTGCACGCGCCTTTGCCCACCCTACAGCACTGCCGTCCTCCTCAATTATGGTGGCGAATTGGTCTTGGAGCCCTGCTCCGCGGGTTGGGCGGCGTCGCCGGCCGACGTCTCGGCGGACGGCTCGCCGCCGATTGCCCGCGACGGGAACAGGGCGGCCGGGAAGTCCGCGGCATAGCGCGGCGCTTTCGGCCGCGGGCGATACTCCGGCCGGGGACTGAGGTCCGGCTCGACCAATCTGCGATACAAGTGCCACGTCGCATGGGCGAGGACCGGCATCACGACGGCGAGGCCGAGCAGGAACGGCAGCGAGCCGATCAGGAGCGCCAGCGCGACGATGAGGCCCCAGATCGCGATCGGCACCGGGTTGGCGAGAACCGCTCGCACCGAGGTGTGGATCGCCACCGCGGCGCCGACCTCGCGGTCGAGCAGCAACGGGAACGAGACCACGCTCATGATCAGCACCAGGACCGCGAAGACAAACCCCAGCGCGTTGCCGGCGATGATCAGCGTCCAACCGCGCGGCGTCGTGAAGACGTCCCGGGCGAATTGCGTGAGTGAACCCGGCGTCGAAAAACCGAACAGGGACTGATATAGCAGCTCCGCCGTCGCGAGCCAGATCAGGAAGATCGCCATCAGCAGGAACCCGAGCGCGAGGATGGCGTCGCGCGAGGGGGATCGCAGCACGTCGAACGCATTGGTCCAGGAGGATTGCAGCCCCAGCTCGCGCCGGCGGCTCAGCTCATAGAGGCCCACCGCCGCGAACGGACCGAGGAGCGCGAACCCCGAGGCGAGCGGGAACAACAGCGGCACGACCTCGTAGCCGAACGTCAAACAGGCCAGGAACAGGCCGACGAGCGGATAGAGGATGCCGAGGAACAGCACGTGCGTCGGCATCGCCGAAAAATCGTCGATCCCTCCGGCCAGCGCCCCTTTGAGGTCCGTGAGCCCGATCTTGCGGACTTTGGGGTACGAGGGGGTTTCGCCGACACCGGCGATCACATGGAGGTTCGGCATCGTCCTGCCTCCGGAATTGGCCGCCTCGACGGCGGCCGCGACGGCGGTATCGATGTCACCGCCGCTCGCATTGACCCGCGCGACCCCCCGCGAATTCCCGGCCATTGTACCGCACCGGCCGGATGCCGTCATCCGGGATTCTCTCAGATCCCAGACCGGACATATTCCGCAGCCGTTGCCTGCGCTTGGCTGCGTCGAGCGCTTCGGTGCAGTCCAAACATTCTACCGGCCCGCGTAGTCCGGAGGCGGTTCGAAGCCCCCGAACTCGCGCTCGATCAGGTGGGCAAAGGTGATCGTGGTGCGATCTTCGAGATAAGGCCCGATGATCTGAACACCGATCGGCAAATCGGTTTCCGAACGATCAATTGGTGCAGCAGTCGCGGGAAGCCCCGGTGCCGTCGCAACTCCCGGCCAAACCAACTGGTCGAAATAGGGGTACTCCTTGCCGTCGATTTCAATATGTCGGGCCCACATCGGCGACGAATGATCGTGGGGAAAGGCCGCGGTCGGCATCGGTGGGCAGAGCACAGCATCCCATTCGCGAAAGAGTTCGCTCCATTGCCACTGGAGCCGGGCGCGCGCCACATCGGCCGTCAGCCAGTCGCGATGGCTAGAGACGGCCCCGCGGATGCGGTCCGCCCCTAGGCTCTGATCGTCGGGCTTGAGCGCCTGTGCCGCACTTTGCGCTTGTTGATAGCGATCGGGTGGCCCGTAGCCGGTCGTAACGGACGATAACAGCCGCATGTAAAGCCGCGCTGCATCCGCAAGGTCGGGTAGGAGCGGGCTCTCACGCATTACTTTGACACCTGCTTTGACGAGATTCTGTGACAGTCGATCAAGCGCAGTCCGCACAGTTGTTGCCGTCGGCAATAGAGGATGGGTGTCGATGACGAGCACCCGAAAGCTCTTGAGATCCTCGTGTCTTGGGCTAGGTAATGCCAGTCGATACGCAATGCCCTCACGCGCCTCATCTGGACCAGCGATCACATCGAGGGCTAGCTCAAGATCGATCGCACTCCTCGCCATTGGTCCGACGACCACGAGATCGGGCTGGTAGGGCAATGCCCTTGGAGGGCCCGGGGGCGCATGGCCCCGCATGGGTACGACCCCAAAACTCGGTTTATGAGCGTAAACACCGCAATAGTGTGCCGGTACGCGCAGCGATCCGCCAATATCCGACCCAAGCGATATCGGCCCAAAACCGGCAGCTAAGGCAGCCGCGGAACCACCGGAGGAGCCACCCGGTGTGCGGTTGAGATCCCAGGGATTGTTGGTGGTTCCATAGACATCGTTGTAGCTCTGAAAATCCAATAGAAGATGTGGGACATTGGTCTTGCCGAGAACAACAGCGCCCGCAGCTTTGAGCCGAGCGACCGTAGTCGCGTCCTCGGCTGGCGTCCAGTTCCTGAAATTCGATATTCCCCAGGTGGTGGGTAGCCCAGTGATGTTAAAGGATTCTTTGATTGTAATCGGAATGCCGAGCAGCGGCTGCCGCGCACCACGCGCCAGGGCGGCATCTGCGGCCTTGGCGGCACTGCGGGCTCGCTCGAAGTCACGAACAACGACCGCATTGAGGCGTGGATCGAGCGCGTCGATGCGCGCGATGACATGCTCAGCGAGCTCGATTGCAGAAATCTTTCGGGCCTGCAGTGCTTCAACAAGTTCTTTGGTCGTTCGGTACTCCCACTTAGATCCCGCCATAGAAACCGGCTTCTGAGCAAAAGCTCGGCCGGTCCATGTATCCTTCGAGACGGCACCAGTGACCGCTACCGCGCCGGCCGCAATCAAAAAGTCGCGCCTGCTTCGACTTTTCATGACTCGGCCCTCCCACAGTTGTTTTGCGCTGGTACTTGCAAGTTTGGGCAGCGACCCGTCTGGATACAGCGACAACTCCGCATGACGCCTTAAGACGACCCTGCGGCTGTCGCTGATCAAGCCGGCAATAAAAGGACAGTCGGTGAGGATAGTGCCTGCCGACGGCATCACGGCTGCCCATTTGCCCGAACGGAGGCGTCGGCACGTCCCCGTTTCAAAGGGCAACTTCTTATAGCTTACACCGATTTAGCAGCCGATTGAAGGGTGGTTGGCGTCAGGGAGTGAGAAGCTCGTTATTCGGCGCCGATCTGCTGCACTGCGGCAGAGCGCGCGGCATTCCCGCGGAACGGGGTCATCAGGCTCAAGCCGTCGCTACTGGGCGAGGCCGATCGCGCGCAGGTAACGTGACGCGCCCGGATGCATGAGGTCCACACTCGGCGCCCCCGAGGCCGCACTCGCACTTCCGCAATCCGCAGCGAGGCGGACCTGAACCGAAGGCCGCCGTTCTTCGCATTTCGACCGGAAGCGGACTCTCGACAGACCGCTTATTCGATCACCTCGTCGGCCTGAGCGAACAACGCGGGCGGCACGGTAAGGCCGAGGGCCTTGGCGGTTTTCAGGTTGATCACCAGTTCGAACCGCGTGGGCTGCACGACGGGCAGATCGGCGGCACTCGCGCCCTTGAGGATTCGACCCGCCAGAATGCCGGCCTGGTGGTAGGCGTCCGTGAGGCTCGGACCGTAGCTCATCAGGCCGCCGCCAGCCGGAAACTCCCGGATGTGGTAGATCGCGGGAATCCGCCGTTGGGCCGCGAGCGCCACGAGTCGATCGCGGCGCGAATCGAAGAACGGATCGTTCTGGACGACCATGGCGGCGGCTCCGCGTTCGGCGAGCGCCGAGAAGCTCCGCTCCAGCTCGGTTTCGGTGCTGGCGCCTACGACAACCAGCCGCCGGCCGAGCGTCTGGGCAGCAGCCTGCACATCCTGCGTCTGGGACTCGGCATCGCCGCGGTCCTGAGGGTTTGTGAGCAATGCCAGAACCCGGGCGTCGGGGACCAGTTGGGCGAGCAAGCCTAGTCGTTTGCCCCCGAGCAGGCCGCTCATGATGTTTACGCCGGTGGCATTTCCGCCCGGCCGGTTCAGGCTGGCGACTAGGCCGGCCGCCACCGGATCGCCGCTTACGAAGAGCACCGGGACCGGGCTGGCCGCCGCCTTTGCCGCACGCGCCGAAGGAACACCGCCGCCGGCCATGATGATCGCGGGGTGCAGGCCAGCAAGCTGGTTGGCCAGCGCCGGCAAAAGGTCATACGCGCCCTTTGCCCAGCGATATTCGATCGTAGCGGTCCGGCCGTCGATGTAGCCGAACGCCTTGAGGCCTTCGAGAAACGCCGCGGTATGGCCGGCGGATTCCTCGGGTGATCGGCTGCTCAGGAAACCGATTAGCGGGGCGGCGTGCTGCTGCGCCCGCGCCGCGAGCGGCCACGCAGCCGCGCCGCCGAGAAGCACGATGAACTCGCGTCGTCTCATAACCAGCTCCGACGCTAAGACGCATGCTGGCAATATTGAAACGATAGCACGCCGTGACCCCCACGGTATGCGGAATTCAGCCGCCCGTGAGGGTGCCCTCCGACGTTATGACCGCCAGCCAAATGACCGTTGTTGGCAGATCCCGGAAGCGGCGCCTGACATATTTGACGGCTGCTCACGGTTTCAAAGCGCACTCGGCAAGCACCCGACGGTGCGTTCATGAGTTCAGCCCAAAGCTCCCGGCTCCCAATGGATCGCATTTCATTCTTGAGTGTTGCTTATCTGCCACATGTCGAATCAACCGGTGGTGATATACTTATGATCGAATCATTCTTGGAGGCCGCCATGAGCAGGTTGCTCGCTGTCGCCGTTGCGGTTGCTGTCTTTGTTTGGGGAGGCTCCGCGCAGGCGGCCGACATGCCGGTAAAGGCGCCCCCGCGGATGGCAGCTCCGGTTCTCGCGATTCCCTTCAGTTGGACCGGCTTTTATGTCGGGCTCAACGCCGGAGGCAGCTTGGGGACCTGGGGCGCGAGCAGCAACGCCCAGATCTTCGAGCCCGACTCGTTCAGTTCCAGTCCGAGGCTGCTGGGCGCCGTCGGCGGCGGTCAGGCCGGGTTCAACTGGCAATTCGATCCGTGGGTAGTCGGCATCGAAGCCGACATCCAAGCGACCAGTGAGCGAAAAACACAGGCTTTTACGCTTGTCTCGCCCGACGATTTTGCCTGCGACCAAGCGTTCCCGTCGTGCGACTACCTCAACAGATGGAAGTTTCCGTGGTTCGGAACGGTGCGCGGACGCCTGGGCTTTGCCAGCGACCGATGGCTGTTCTACGCCACGGGCGGTTTTGCCTATGGCGAAGCTCGATACGATCTCGCGCTGACCGGTCCGGTCTTCGGTTTGGTTGTCCACGATTCTACGCGCAAGTCGGGCTGGACCGCCGGCGGCGGCGTCGAGGCGGCGATCAGCAGTCTCTGGTCGGTCAAACTCGAGTATTTGTATGTCGATCTGGGCACGCGCAGCATCTCTGCAGAAAATCCGTTCGCAACCCCTGAGACTATCGTCAGCAGTTATCACATTCGCGACCACATCCTGCGGCTCGGAGTGAACCTGCGGTTCGGCGCGGTTTCCAGCCCGGTCGTGGCCAAATACTAATCACACGGTCCCGGTGCTGCCGGTGGCAATTGCAACGGTTCCCAAAATTCAAGCAGAGTGGGCTTTACACGCTTGAAGAACACACAATCGGCAGCGTTCATGGAAGCTTACGGGGGAACGGAATTTCGTACGTCCCGTGATAGACATTCGTTGCGGTCGAGCCAAGATTGTTGAAAATATCTTTCAGACCGGGACCGATCAGCTTCACGGCGCCAAACACGGCGAGTCCAGTTCCGGCAGCGATGAGGCAGTACTCCATAGCCGCTGCGCCGGTCTCGTCGGTCACAAAGCGCGCCAGCAGGTTTGGCATACGCACAATCCGCTCAAACAGGTTGCCCCCTGCAGCGTCCGGCATCTTCGACGACGGATCTTACCGATCGATTTGAAACAAGACCGGCATCAATCGAAAATTGTCGGAAATTTTTTACGGCGAATCCCGCCCGCCCACCCGAGAAGCCGTGTGGAGAACCCAGCGGCTGCCGCCGATTACTGCACCGTTGCCATAAAGTTCACAGACGCGCTGCTACTCCAGCATCCACGAAGGTCAGCAATACCGCCGGAACGGTGATATGGTGTATGCCAGCCAGGTTGTCCATTCGATTTCGTTGCGTAGATCTTCGCCGTGCTCGCCGGTTGCAATTTTCAGAAACTGTATAGTGCCTGAATTCTGCTTTATACGAAACACCGAAGCGAGGTGTGCTCGACCCGCCCACCGTCCAATTCATCGCCTAGAGCATCCCGCTTTCCCGCTGTGGTCTTGTCTGCTCCTGGGCACATCCCGGAAGCGGCGGCTGACATATTTGACGGCTGCCTACGGTTCCAAAGCGGACTCTGGCAAACCAGCCAATGGCGTGTTACGAGCTCACGCCAAAGCTCCCGGCTCCCGTCCAGCCCGTGCAAGAACGCCCGCCTACTTGGCGAGGCCGATCTCGCGCAGGTAGCGCAACACGCCCGGATGAATGAGGTCGAGGCTGGGCGCGGCAGCCAACGTGTTGGCCGCGGTCGTTTCGCGCGCCTGCGGGAGTTTCTTGCCGAGCGCATCCTCGGCGCGGTCGAGCGCGCGCGCCAGCCGATAGGCAATGTCATCGCTGAGCGTCGGCCGCGCCAGGATGAAGCTCCACGAGCCGACCGAATGGATTTCCGCGTCCTGTCCGGGATAGCTGCCGGCGGGAACCGTCAGGGCTTTCAGAAACGGGTGCTTATCGCGGATGCGCTCGAGCTCGTCGGCGTCCGGCGCGAGGAACCGGCCGCCCGCCTGCGCCATCGCGGTGAAACCCGGCCAGCCGGCGCCGCCGCCCCATAACGCCGCGGCGCGGCCGTCGAGCACCATGGCCGGGCCGTCGCCCGCACGGTCGAGATAGATCGCCT
>WNGI01007254.1_pt1 | contig 13727 bp, 10 predicted proteins | sample 5400621 | NCBI WGS metagenome assembly WNGI01 (sample SAMN13153374, study PRJNA577476) | soil metagenome | isolation source: 20 cm soil or saprolite under Garry oak tree replicate 1 | place: USA:California | collected 2016-06-15
CGGTCGTGGACGGGCCTCCGGAGGTCTTCGCGACGCTCGCGCGCCTCACGGCCGATGCGCGCGCGTTCGTGCCGGGTGAGAGCGGGCTCGGACCGCGGCGGGGGACTCTTCACCGGATCCGCGTGCTGCAGGACCAGGAGTCGCTCAGCTCGCGTCGCCTCGAGGCGTACCTCCACGCGGTGGCCGGCCTTCCAGTCCCCGCCGAGACCCCGTGGCCCTTCAACGGGGCGCTCACCGTGCGCACGAAGCTCGCGCGGCCGGAACTGCTCGACCTGGTCGCCATCCGCACACTCGTCCTGCGCGGCGACCAGCCGCCGCCCGCGCACGTGCCGCCGCTGGAGCGCGTGGCGCGGGTCGACGGCCGGAGCTTCTGGCTCAACCCCTCTGCCCTGCCGCGCGCCTACACGGTCGGCCACGTCCGCTTCGTCGGTGACGAGACGGAAGCGCTCGCCGCCGTGCTCGACGCGGGCTTCGACGGCCACCGCGAGGCGGTCGTGATCGGCGAGAACCTCGATATCCTCGCGACTGGTCCGCGAGACCCCTACCGGCCCGCGCACATCGCGGTCGACACACCGGAGGTGGTGGCGATCGACGTCGACGTCCAGCGCCCCTCGCTCCTCGTGCTCGCGGATGCGTTCGCGCCCGGGTGGCGGGTCGCGGTCGACGGCGAGCGCCGCCCGCTGTGGCAGGTGAACCACTACGTGCGTGGCGTGCCCGTCCGCCCGGGTGACCGTCGCGTGGAGTTCTCGTACCGGGCGCCCGGGCTCGCGCCCGCGCTCGCGATCGCCGCCGCGGCCTGGGCCGGCGTCCTCGGCGTCGCCGTGCTCGGGCGGCGCTGACGGCGCCCCCGTCACTCTATTATAGAGGTGTTACGAGCGGGTGTCCCGATCACGTGTCCGGACGCGGCGGGACGACGCGGAAGAGCAGATCGTCGCCGTCGCGCGCCACGAGCGCGAGTCGGCCGTCGCCGTCGCCTGCGGCGAGCGCCGTCCATGCCGCCCGCGCCGGGGTGTTCCCGTACTCCGCCGTATGGACGAGGACGAGCTCCAGATCCGTTGCGCGCCGGAGGGCGTCGAGGGCCTCGGGGTCGGGAAGCCGTCGGGCGAGCGCCATGCGCTCGGGGAAACCGGCGGGCCAGTAGCCACTGTAGCCGTTCAGCAGCGGGCGGTGGTGGTAGATCGAGCGGTACATCGCTCGGGCCTGCGGCCAGGGGTTCGTCCCGACCGGCAGCTCGAGCAACGGCCCGCCGGGCTGCTCGAGAACCCGCAGAAGCGCGGGCGCCGGTGGCGGGACGGTGCGCGCGAGCGGATACGGTCCCGGCAGCGGGCGGAGCGTGAGCCACGAGGAGTGGAGGTCGCGCTGGCAGGTGCAGTACATTGCGCCGACGGTGACGAGCAGGAGGCCGAGGGTCGCGGCGCCGGCCGCGCGCGGAGATCGCGCGACACCGGCGCGACCCGCGATCACCCGCTCGCACTCCGCAAAGGCGACGCCGGTGAGCACGGCGACGCCCATGAGGGCCGCTACCCCGAGCCGCTCCGGGATGCGGATCACCTCGTAGAGCGGCGTGAAACGGGCCAGGAGCGAATGGGGCGCCGCGATCAGCGACTCGTGCCAGTCGGCGCGCGGCCGGATCGCGATCACGAGGCCGACGAACGTCCATAGCCAACCGATCCGCCACGGCAGCGCCCGCAACGACGACCAGCCGCGCTCGCGTGACGCCATGGCGCCCACGAGGCCGAGGCCGATGACGATCAGCGCGGCCGGCGGGACCGCGAGCGGTCCGAGGCGCGCCGCCGTCCCGAGGACGGCGGGCTCCGGATTGGTCGGCTTCGCGAGCCAGAGGGTCTGCGTGCCGAGCTCGGGGTTGTCGAGATGGACGAGGGCGTATCCGGAGTAGGCGGCGGCGAGGACGACCGTCGCGCCGGCGACGCTCGCGAGGAGGGCGACGCCAGCGCGCCGCGTCGGCTGCCGCGCGAGCCGCGACAGGCCTAGGACCACGAGCGGCGCGACAAGCGACGCCGCCACGTAGACGCTCGTGAGCCCTTGCAAGGCGACGAGGAGCAGCAGGCACGCCCCCGTGCCGACGCGGCTCGAGGGCTGCGCCGCGATCACCATGACGAGCGGGAGGTACTGGAGGATGGCGTAGCTTGGCGCGGCCGGCAGCCACGCCCAGATGACCCACGGGGTGGTAACGAACGCCGCGCCCGCCACGAACCCCGCGCGCTCGGAGCCGGTCAGCCGCGCGACCACGCGGTGCATGCTCCACGCGGTCAGCACGAAGCCGACGAGCAAGACCAGGTTCAGTGCGAGCGTCGGGTTCCCGGTCGCAAGGAAGGGCGGCATGAAGTAGGGCACCGCCCCGAACCCCGCCTCGCCGTAGTACAGGGCCCGCCGCGACGGCCAGTAGATGTTCCCGTCGGGGAGGCTGCACGGGGCGGTCAAGATCGCGTGGCTCTGGTGGGCGAGCGCCCAGCCGACCAGGAGCGAGTCGAGCGGCCCACCGATCGCGATGCCGGGGAGATGGGTGGTCAAGTGCGCCGCCAGCGGCCAGGTGAGGAAGACGACGACCCCCGTCCAGAGGAGCAGGATGCCGCTCTGCCGCCCGACGGCGCTCAGCACCACGGCCCCAGTTTGGCGATCACGTGAAAATGCGCGAGCCCTACGAAGAGCGCGACGGTCGCCAATAGCGAGAGCCAGACTTTGTTGGTTCGCTCTTCCGTCACGCCGGCCACGACGACCGCCGCCGCCGCTAGGAGCGGAGGCAGGATGTTGAACGAGAGCCGCGGGGCGTAGTTTCCCATCAGCCAGAAGAAGAGGAGGTTCAGAGCGAACGACGTGAAGCAGGCGACGAGCGTCGGCCAGCGTCTGCGGACCACTTCCCGGGTTGCTTCCCACGCGGTCACGCGCAGGATCACGGCCGCGCCGACGACGAACGTCGGGATCACCCACTCGGTGCCGAACGTCCGCAGGAAGTCTGCGCTGAAGACCACGAAGACTCGCGCCAGCCGTCGCGCGCCTCCAGCGCGCCACGCGTAGACCATCCAGACGAAGTCCCGGTACTCGGCCGTCTCGCCAACGTAGAAGCCGCCGGTCTCGTGGCGCACCAACAGTATCCATGCGAGCACCGGGAGGCCGAATGCGAGCGACGCGAGGCCGCCGCCCGCGAGGAGATGTCGGCCCGATTCGCCTCTGCGCCAACGCGCGAAGAGTCCCATAAGCAGCGCCGCAAGGAGCAGGACGAAGCTGCCGTACGCGAGCAGGAGTACGCCGGCGGCCAGGCCGTAGCACGTGAGTCGCTGGAGCGACAGCGTCGGCCGCTCTGCGGTGTGCCGGACCAGCCAGGCACACGCAAGCGGCTCGAAGATATTGAAGAGCTGCTGGTGCGGGGTCCAGACGAACACCTTCGCGACATCATTGGAGAACAGGAGGATGCCGAGCAGCGTGCCGAGCACCCATGCGCGGCGCGACGTCCCCACGATCGCGGTGAACAGTGAGAGGCTCAGGACGAGGATCGTCAGGTTGAGCACAATGAAAGCGGGATAGGACGGATGCGGGTTCATTCGGCGCAGACCCGGCACGTCGCGGAACGCACCCGTGAGGGCCCAGGCGGCGAGCATGTAAAGAGGCCTCGCCCGTCGCGACCGCCACTCCCCGTGATCCAGGAACAAGCGAGAAGGCTTCTCCGCGATGTCGAGGTAGACCGGTGAATCAAAGTTGAGCAGGTAGTTCAGCCGTCGCCCGACGTGGATCGTCTCCGGACACCAGCGCCGATTCACGGCGGGAAGCGGTTGCAGGAGGAAGACGACCGCGACAACCAGCACGATCGACACGTGCACGAGACCGCGGACGAAGCGTGTGGTAACTACCGGCGGCGTGTCACTCGACATCGAGTCGGTCGAACTGCTCGCGCTCGCCGATGATGCTCGTTACGATGAGCTTGCTCCGCTCTCGCTGCGCCATTGTTGTGAGCTATCACGATCACATCTTCTAGAGAACGCACCTAACCATCCGTGCCGCACGGGGCGCGTTCTTGGACGTGCCCGGCGCTTCCAGCCAACGCACCTCTCGGACCTCCCATGCTTGCCCCCGCGGTCCGTCGGGATTCCGGTGATCGGTCCATGGTCGACTGGCTGAGAAAGTCGACGCGCGAAGAAGAGCCTGACGCCCTGGCTCGCGGCCGTGGCCTGGCAGTATCCTCCACGCCGCATGCGGCCCGAGCTGGAGTCGGGGTCACCATCCCACCGCCTCCTCGGTGAGCCGCGCCGGCTCGCTGCGGCCCTTTGGCCGCTCGCCCTGGTGGCTTGGGTGTTCCTGCGCTTCGCGCCGCTCGGCTACAACCCGACTGACGACGGCTATGTGCTGTCGCAATCCCGGCGCATCCTGCACGGTCAGGTGCCGCACCGCGATCTGGTCTCGCCGCGGCCGCTCGGGTCAGCACTGCTGCACACCGTCGACTTCCTGCTCCCGCTGCCGCTCTTGGAGGCGAGCCGCCTCGTGGCGCTGATTGAGATCGCGGCATACTCGCTGCTCTTCGCCTGGCTCTTCTACCGCCGTCCGCCCGCCTCGTGGAGCCTGGCGCACGTGCTCGGCGCCGCGGGGGCAATACTGATCAACCTCCACGTCTTCCCCCTCATGCCCTCGTACACCATCGACGGGATCATGCTGGTCGCGGCTGGTCTGGTCTTGCTCGAGACAGGGCTCGAGCGTGCGTGCGCCGCCCCGTGCGCCCTCGGGTTCGTCGCGCTCGGCGCCACCACGGTCGTGAAGCAGAGCTTCCTGGCGGCGCCCGTGCTCGGGCTCGTGCGCGTTGCATGGGAGCTGTGGGGCGACCCCCGGCAGCGCCGGCTCGCCGCGCTTCTGGAGGCGGCCCTGCTCATCGCCGCGTTGCCCCTCGTCTACCTCGGGGTCGTCGCCGTGCTGGGCGGGCTCGACGCGATGTGCATACAACTCAGAAGCGCTCAGCCCGTATTCGGCGGCAGCCTGCTCGCGGCGGGCCACGACGAGCCGCTTCGGTCTGCGGTCGTGAAGCTGACGGTGGTTTTGCTGGCCGTCCGGGCCCTCCGCTCGGGCGTGCAAGCCGTCGGCCACTCGCGCACCCGTGCCGTGCTCTCTGGCGCGGATGTGGCGGTGCGAGCCGGCTTCTCGTACCTCCTCATTCGTGTTCCGCTGGACGATCGCCTGAGCGGTTTATCGTGGGGTATTGGACTGTTCTGGGTGCTCGTCGTGGTGCTCGTCTTCCGGGCCGTCTTCGATCGCGTGCTCGACGCTTCCGGCTTGCTGCTCCTGGCGGTCGGATGGATGAGTACGTTGTCCTGGGCCTATGCGGCCCCGAACCTGGTCGGCGGTTCGATGGCTTTGTTCGTCCTGCACCGCACATGGTCGCCATCCGAGCCGCTGCCCCGCGCGCTCCGCGTCCCGCTGGGGCTCGGCGCGGTGTCCGCAGCCATAGCGGTCACCATGTCCTTCGTGGCGGCCCGCGAGCGGGCGCCATACCTCGACCGCCCCGAGGAGGCGCTCACGTTCCCGCTCGCCGCCGTGTCGCGCGCGTTCGGACGCATCCGCACGAACCCCATGACGGGGCAGTACGTCCGCGAGCTTGCCTCGTGCGTCCAGCGCTACCCCGCGGGGCGGGTGGCCGTTCTGCCCGACAATCCGGGACTCTACCCCGCCCTCGGCCTCGACAATCCCTTCCCGATCGACTGGATGTACCCCGCGGAGATCGCCGGCTCGGAGGACCGCATCCTGCAGGTGGCACGTCAGCTTGGTAGCGAATGCGACTACCTGATTCTCTTTCAGACAGTAACGGTCTTCGGCCTCCGTGGGCTCCGCGAACTTCCGCGAGCCACGACCGAGAGCCGTCCGTACTTCGGGTGGCCGTTCTTGGCGAACATCATGATGCTCCTGCACGGCCAGCGCGTCGCCTGCGGCAGCTTAGTGGGCGTCTACGCGCCCTGCCCCTCGGAGCGACTGGGAGCTGACAGCCTCCGACTACGCTCCGGAAGACCGCACCGCCTCTTCCAAGCGCGAGGGCAGGAGGAAGGGAAGCAGGACCCCCGCGAGCACGGTCCACCAACTGTAGCGGAAGTCGCAGTCCGGGGCGATGAAGAAGTACGGGAGGCTGTAGAGGACTCCGCTTGCGCCGAGGACCAGAGCAGCAAGACGACGCTCCCGCTCGAGGGTCCAGGCAACGGCGGGTAGCGCGACCGCGAGGACGAGATAGAGCCAGGCGCGAAACAGGACGGAGTTCTTCACTGCCTCGAGGTAGGCCATGACCCAGCGGTTGAGAGAGGTCTTCGAGGGGAGCGGCACGATTTGCTTCGGGTCGTCCGTGCCTTCCTGGAACGGATAGCACACCGGGGCGGAGCCGATCCCGAGAAGAAGGGCGTATGTCTGCCCACGATACCGCAAGTAGGCGCCGGGATGATCCGTGACCGTCTGCCGCCAACGCGCACCGATGGAGCGCACGCTCCCCGGCGGAGGGATCCGACCTCCCGTCGCGAGCGTGATTGCCACCGTGTCCTGCACGAAGATGGCGCGGAAGGTCTCGGGGAGCCGGCCGCCGGCGAGCTGGCCGTTGACGGTGAGGGCGAGGGTGACGACGCTCGCCAAGAGCAGCACACCCACGGCCAAGCCGATCGACCGGCGATAGGCGGACATCGGCAGCAGCCGCGCCGCGGCGGTCGAGCCCGCCCAGAGTGCCAGCGGCAACACCGCCGCAGCGCCGTTGTACCGGACGGCCGTCGCATAGAAGAGCAAGGGCAGCGCGAGCACCACGCCGAGAAGCGACCGCCGTTCGTCCGCCACGAGGAGCAGCGCAAAGGCGAGCACCAGCGACACGCCAAGCCCGACGTCCTTCCAGACCGTGCTGAGGAGCGCGAGCACCGGGGGCAGGAGCCCGACGGTGAGGATCGCAAGGAAGGCCACGGTCGGACGCCGTACCGTGTGATGCACCAGAAGGCCAATTCCCGACCAGAAGAGCAGGTTGTGCAGCACCAGCATGCCGAGCGGCCCGGGCGCAATGTGATCCGTGAATCGCCATATCCAGCTCATGATCGGAGGAAACCACGGATCGTACTGGCCGCTCCGAGCCTGGAGAAGTTGCAAGATCGAATCCGACGACAGGTAGCCCGGCCAGAAGGAGATCAATGTGAACCCGAACCCGAGCGATGCTGCGGCCGCGACGGCGACGAGTTTCCGCCGCGGGAGCGTGCTCGTCATCGTGGTGGTTTTCGAACTCACCGGTCTCCCGCTGCCAGTTCCGTTGCTAGGTCCCTGATTGCCCTGCGAAGTCAACAGGCTTCTGATCGTCACGGTCAAATCTGATTCTGGCGAGGCTGGCCCACGCAATGATGCGGCCCGCGCACCCGTCGAGGTGGCCCTCCTCCACGCAGCGGAGTATGGGACCCCGCGGGGAGGATGGCATGGAGGGCGTCCGCGGTCCGGCCCCAGATGCGAGCACTCGACGCGTGCGCACGAGCCAGCTCCTCGCGATCGCGCTCCTGGCACTGGCGCTGCGCGCCTATCCGCCGCACGTCTTCTACATCCACCCCGATCAGGAGTGTATCCCGATCATGGCGATGCGGAGCCTGGTCGCCGCGGACTGGCGGCCGGAAATGCTCGTCTACCCGACCGGGCTCAGGTACACGCTACGCGTCTGCTACACGGCGGCCTACGCCGTCGGCTACCTGCACCGGCGCTTCGCGGACCGCATCGACTTCCTCGCCCTCTTCCTCGAGCGACCGTTTCCGTACGACGTGCCGGCGACGACCTTCTGCCGCCCCTATCGATTCGTGACGCCCGGATCGGCCGGGGGCGTGGCGGCGCGTTACGCGGTCACGATCACGCACCCCTCCCTGGAGATGCTTGGTTCCGTCCCGGAGCAGCTGGCGAAGATCCTGCGTCAGGCGACGCCGCTCGCCGAGTTCAGGAGCCTCGCGGAGACAGATGCCCGCGCCGTCCAGTTCGATCCGACCGATGCGAACTACACACCGCTGCGCGGCTTCGACCGCGTCGAACGCCCCGGTCCCAACATCACCATTTGGCGCATCGACGAGCAACCCTCCGACGCGAGATCCGCGCGCCCCGGACGCCCATGGGGATGAGCCGTGTGGCCGGCGCCCTCGGAGGGCTCATCCTCTGGGCGGCAGTCGTCGGCTGGCTCACCTGGCCGCTCGGCGCACACCTCTCGACGCACCTTCCCGACACGGCGGTCGCGAGCCGCTTCGACTCGCTCTTCGTCGCGTGGGCACTCGCTCACCAGAGCCGCGCGCTGGTGACCGATCCGCGCACGCTTCCGGATGGCAACATCTACTACCCGGCGCGCCGCGCTCTCTTCTACGGTGAGGCGGGCTTCGGTGCGGTCCCATACTTCATGCCCACCTTCCTCCTGACCGGGAACCCCGCTCTCGCCCTGAACCTCGTGTTCCTCGGGAGCCTCGCCCTCACCGCCTGGGGTCTCGGCCGGCTGGTCTGCCGCTTCAGCGCCTCTCGTGGAGCCGCGTTCGTGGCGGGTCTCACGTTCCTCACCACACCCTGGGTGCTGCGGGCGTGGGTTCCAGCGGCACCGAACTACGCGGTGCTCCAGTACTTCCCCTTCATCATGCTGCTCACCGCGCGCGCCTCGAGCCGCGCTCGCGACACACTGTGGCTCGTCCTGCTGGTCGTCCTGCAGGGACTCACAAGCGCGTATGTCGCGGCGGCACTGATCGCTCCGCTCGTGATCCTCGGCCTCGCGCGGCTGGTGCGCCCGTCCACCCGAGCCGCTGGGCTGCAGGTACTCGCCGCCGTCGCCGTCGCCGTGCCGATCCTAGCGGCGGCGTATGCTGAATATCTGCTGGTCCGTGCCGACAACCCACGGCTCCACGAGCAGACGCACTGGCCGCTGCAGGCCACCTCGCCGGCGCCCTGGATCGGACCATTCGGCCGTGAGGCGCCGACGGGCGTGCCGGTGGCGGTGTTCGTGCTGATCGGACTCGGCGTCGTGTGCCTCGCGGCAAGATTCCGTCGAGCCGACGCGTCGCCGCGCGCGCCTCTGTGGAAGATGGGGGCCTTCTGGACGATCGCGGGGTTCCTCCTCGCCGTCCGACCGCGGACGAGCTGGCGCGACTCGGCGATCGCCGTCCCACACTCTCTCGTGGCCCAGCTCACGCCTCTGTACACGATGCTGCGCATTCCAGAGCGCCTCGGCATCGGCGGCCTGATGGGGCTCAGCGTGCTCGCCGGCGTTGCGTTCGCGGAATGTGCCGCGTCGTTCACCTCCCGCGCCAGCGATCGTGGACCGCACCGAATCGCCTCCGCTCTGGCACGAGCCACACTGCTGGCTCTCGCTGTCGCAGCGATGTGCATGCCGTGGCCTCTCCCGGCCGGCTCCTCGTCGGCTCTGAATCTGCGCCCTCCCACATACGCGCTGTTCAGGCCCATTGCGCCGGAGGCGCCGCTGACAGAGATCCTCCGCCGCTCGCGCGGACCGCTGCTCGAGATCCCTGTCGAAGGCGGCCCCTGGGCGCAGGCGAGCGCGACCTATCGTTCGATCTTCCATCGAAGGCCGCTTCTGAACGGTTACAGCGGCTACTGGCCGGCGGGCTTCCCCGAGCGAATGGCGCTCGCAAGCCGCCTTCCCGACCCAGCCGCACTGGATGCCCTCTCACGCACGACCGATCTCCGGCAACTCCTCGTGCACACGGCCGGCTATCGACCCGAGCAACGGGAGCTCTGGCTCTCCTTGGCCGCGCGAATCACCGACGCAAGACTGATGCTCGTCGCCCGGGACGGCCCCGACCTACTCTTCGAGGTCCTCGGTCCGGCGGCGTCCCGCGCCTTCTCTGCCGACCCGGACCCAACCGCGGCGCCCCAGTAGCTCCGCCGAGCCGGTTCGCCCCCGTCGGCGAGCACGTCGCGCGCGCCTCGACCCGCGGTCACGCTCCTACCCGCAATACGTACGACGCCCCAGATTGGGTTTGGGGAGGGCCAGCTCGGCCCCGGGTTAGATCACGGCTGCACGAGCCCCTCGCGGTCGCCCACCAGGCGATACCGCAGGCCGCAGGCGCAGGCGAGGCTTGGCGGTAGTTCGGCGCCGCAGTCGCACACCCAGGCGATCCTGCGGGCGGGGTTGCCGACCACGAGCGCATAGGCCGGCACCCTGCGGGCGGGGTTGCCGACCACGAGCGCATAGGCCGGCACGTCGTCGGCGACCACGCTCCCGGCGCCGACGAGCGCCTTCTCGCCGATCGTGACGCCGCACACGATCGTCGCATTGGCGCCGATCGCCGCGCCCCGGCGGACGAGCGTCGGCAGGAACTCCTCCGGCTTCGGGCGCAGCGCCGCGCGCAGGTTGCGCACGTTCGTGAAGACCATGTTCGGGCCGAGGAAGACCTCGTCCTCGATCGTCACCTTCTCCCAGATGAGGACCGCGTTCTTGACCGTGACCCGGTTGCCGAGCGTCGCGCCGCTCTCGACGAAGGCATGCTCGCCGATGTTGCAGTCGGCGCCGACGCGGGCGCCGCGCATGATGTGCGCGAAGGCCCAGACGCGCGTGCGCGGGCCGACGTCGTCACTCTCGCAGAGGGCGCACTCGTGCAGGAAGACCGATGGGTCGCGGCCCATGCTCAAGCGAGCGCCCGGCGCAGCTCGTCCACGACCCGCTTCTGCTGCGCGGCGGTGACGCCGGGGAAGAGGGGGAGCGAGAGGACCTCATCGGCGGCGCGCTCGGCGACCGGGAAGTCGCCCCGTCGGTGCCCCAGCTGCGCGAAGGCGCCGAGCAGGTGGATCGGCGTCGGATAGTGGATGCCGGCGCTGATCCCGGCCACGGCCAACCGCTCGAGGACCCGGTCTCGTTCAGGGACGCGCACGACGTAGAGATGCCAGACGTGCTCGTTCCCGGGCAAGGTCGCCGGCGGTGTGACCCGCGGCAGGTCCGCGAGGAGCTCGTCGTAACGCTGGGCGCCCTTGCGGCGGGCAGCGTTCCAGGCGGCAAGGTGTGGCAGTTTGGCGAGGAGGACGACCGCCTGCAGCGTGTCGAGCCGCGAGTTGAAGCCGCGCTCGGCGTGCGAGTACTTGATCTCGCTCCCGTAGTTGCGCAGGGCTCGGACGGTGCCTGCGACCTCCGCGGAGGCGGTGAGCACCGCGCCCGCATCACCGTAGGCGCCCAGGTTCTTGCCCGGGTAGAAGCTCGTGCCCGCGGCGAGGCCGAGGGCGCCGGCCCCGATCCCGTGGCGTGTCGCGCCCTGAGCCTGGGCCGCATCCTCGACGAGCACGAGGCCCGCCCGGCGGGCGATCGCCTGCAGCTGTTCCAGGGGCGCCATCTGCCCGTAGAGGTGCACCGGGAGGAGGGCTCTCGTCCGCGGCCCCAGGCGCGCCTCGACCGCCGCTGGGTCGATCAGGAGGTGGACCGGATCGCAGTCGACGAGAGCCGGCGTCGCGCCGGCGCGCGTCACGGCGAGGGCCGTCGCAACGAAGGTGTTGGCGGGCAGGATCACCTCGTCGCCCGGCCCGACGCCCGCCGCGCGCAACGCGAGCTCGAGCGCATCGGTGCCGTTCGCTACCCCCACGCAGTGCGCGACACCGGAGAAGCGGGCGAAGGCGGCCTCGAATTCCGCGACCTCCGCCCCGAGAACGAAAGCCGTGCGCTCAATCACGCGCGCGAAGCCCCGCGCCACCTCGTCGGCGATCACCCGGTGCTGCCACCCGAGGTCGACAAGGGGGATGTGGGCCGTGCTCAGACGCGCTCCTCCCGCCCGGCGGCGCGCACCGAGCGCTGGATCGCCTCCAGCGCGCGCAGTACCGCCACCGCCTCGCGGCCGTCGGTGAGGGGCGGGCGGCCCGCTGCAATGCAGTCGAGGAAGTGGTCGCACTCGGCCTTGAGCGGCTCCCCGAGCGCGACCCTCGGGATACGGATGTCGCCTTCGCGCACACTCGCGCGGAAAGAGGCGAAGGAATCCACATAGGAAGCGGGCGTGCGCTCGTCCGTGATGCCCTTGTCGTAGATGCGGATCGGCTCGCCGAGGTTCATGTCGTCGAAGGTGAGCATCTGGCGGTCGCCCACCACGGTGACGTCGCGGGTCTTGCGCGGGTTGAGCCAGGAGACGTGCAGGTTCGCCAGCACGTCGTGGGGGTAGCGCAGGGTGGCGAAGACCGCGTCCTCGATCCCCGGGTTGATCCAGCTGCCGCCGACGGCCGAGGCGGCGAGCGGCGCGCTGCCGAGCCAGTAGTTGACGATCGAGATGTCGTGCGAGGCGAGGTCCCACGCGGCGCTGATGTCCGCGCGGACCGGGCCCAGGTTCGTCCGCACCATCGAGACGTAGTAGACGCGACCGAGCTCGCCCGAATCGAGCAGCGCCTTCACGTGGCGCACGGCGACATTGTAGAGAAAGACGTGACCGACCATGAGCACGCGCCGAGCACCCTCGGCGAGCGCCGCGAGCTCCTCGGACTGGCGCACGTCGGCGGTGATCGGCTTCTCGACGAGCACGTGTTTGCCGCGCTCGAGCGCCGCCTTGACGAGCGCATGGTGGGTCCTGGTCGGCGTGGCCACGACCACCGCCTCGACGGCGGGGTCGGCGAAGGCGGCTGCCGCGTCCGTGCCGACCCGCACATCCGCGAACCGGGCACGGACCTCCGCGAGGCGCGCCTCGTCCCGGTCGATTACCCAGGCGACCTCGCTCGTCTGCTTGTTGTGGAAGTTCCGGATCAGGTTCGGCCCCCACTGGCCGGCGCCGATTACCGCCACGCGGATCATCGCTTGAGCCCCAGGCCGACGTAGACGAGTGGCCGCAGGATCGACCACCAACCGCTGAGCGGCTTCATCTTCGTCTGTCCGAGCCGTCGCGGCGGGTATATCTTCGTCACGGGCACCTCCACGGTGCGGTAGCCAAGCCGGATCACGCGCAGGTAGAGGTAGGGCTCGAGCTCGTAGCCATCGAGCCAGGGCTGCGCGAGGTCGAGACGGGGGTCGATCAGCACGCGCCGGTGAAGGGCGCGGAAACCGTTGGTCGACTCGGTAACCCAGCGCCGCGCGGCGAGCGAGAAGAGGAACGGGTGAACGCGCGTGGCGATGCGGCGGTAGAGCGGCATGTCCCCGAAGTCGGCGCCCCACTTGAGGAACCGCGACCCCTGCACGAGGTCCGCGCAGCCTTCGGCGATCGGGGCGAGGAGGAGCGGAATCTCCTCGGGCGCGTCCTTGTTGTTGCCCGCCATGACCACAGCGACGTCATAGCCGTGCTCCACCGCGTAGGCGTAGCCGGCGCGCAGCGCAGCGCCCACGCCGACCGTCCGTCCCATGGGCAGGATGGTCGCCCCCGCTGCGCGCGCCACCTCGCCCGAGCCGTCGCTCGAGCCGTCGTCGACGACCAGCACCTCGTCGACGAGCGGTCGCGGGGTGCGGCGCACCACCTCGCCGATCGCCCGCGCCTCGTCGAGGACCGGCGCCATGGCGATTACCCTGAGCGCGCAGTACATGGCGCGCCGTTCGGCTGCTCGAGTCTCTCTGTCACTCGCCGGGCGGGTTTACCTCCGGGCCGGGTCGCGGGGCAAGGAGGCCGGCAGTTATGACGTAGAGATGCCCCAGCTCGTTCGCGGCGGAGCTAGTGTGGTATCCGCGAGGTGGCTTGTCGCGAGAGCGTCGAGCCGGGAGCCGAGGCGGGCGAGCGCAGCGACGACCGACGAGGCGTAGCCAAAGCTACGCCGCAGGAGGGAGGAGCGAGCACGCCCGCCGCAGGCCCCGGATCGACGCT
>WNGI01009297.1_pt2 | contig 13723 bp, 14 predicted proteins | sample 5400621 | NCBI WGS metagenome assembly WNGI01 (sample SAMN13153374, study PRJNA577476) | soil metagenome | isolation source: 20 cm soil or saprolite under Garry oak tree replicate 1 | place: USA:California | collected 2016-06-15
GGAGCGCGACCTGATGCGATCGTACGGCGCGAGCCACGGGCAAACCCTGACGAAACTTGATCTGCCGGCCGCGCTGCCGTTTATTTTCAACGCGCTGAAGATCAACGCCACGCTGGCGCTGATCGGCGCGATCGTGGCCGAATTCTTCGGCACCCCGACGCAGGGCATCGGCTTTCGCATTTCAACGGAGGCGGGGCGCATGGCGCTTGATATGGTGTGGGCGGAAATCGCTCTCGCCGCGCTTGCAGGAATGGCTTTTTACGGACTTATCGCGCTGGCCGAGCGCGCGACCACTTTCTGGCATCCATCCTATCGAACCTAGCTTGGCGGGTTCTCAGAGCTTCGGAGTATATCGAATGAAGAAGATATTGGCATTCGCAGCGGGCATGACAATGGGATTGTCGCTGGCCGCGGCTCAAGCGGCGGACACCGTCACCATCCAGCTGAAATGGGTCGCACAGGCCCAGTTCGCCGGTTACTTTGTTGCCAAGGAGAAGGGCTTCTACAGGGATGCAGGCCTCGATGTCACGATCAAGCCGGGTGGTCCTGACGTGGCGCCTCCGCAGGTGATCGCAGGCGGTGGCGCCGATGTCGTGGTGGACTGGATGCCGTCGGCACTGGCGTCGCGCGAGAAGGGCGTGCCGCTGGTCAATATCTCGCAGACCTTCAAGAAATCCGGCCTGGAGCTGACCTGTCGCGCCGAGACCGGCATCAAGAAGCCCGCCGACTTCAAGGGCAAGACCATCGGGATCTGGTACGGCGGCAACGAATATCCGTTCCTGTCCTGGATGTCGAAGCTCGGCTACAAGACCGACGGCTCGGCTGGCGGTATCAAGATCATCAAGCAGGGTTTTAATGTCGATCCGCTTCTGCAGAAGCAGGCCGACTGCGTCTCGACCATGACCTACAACGAGTATTGGCAGGTCATCGATGGCGGCTTCAAGCCGAGCCAGCTCGCCGTCTTCAAATATGAGGACGAGGGCGTCGCCACGTTGGAAGACGGCCTCTATGTGCTGGAGAAGAACCTGATGGATCCGGCGTTCGTTGCCAAGATGGCGAAATTCGTCAAGGCCTCGATGAAAGGTTGGGACTACGCGAAGGCCCATCCGGACGAAGCTGTGAAGATCATCCTGGCGGGTGATTCCACCGGCGCCAAAACCGAAAAAGACCAGAAGCGGATGATGACCGAAATCGGCAAGCTGCTCGGCGCCGCCGACGGCAAGCTCGACGTCAAGGATTACGAGCGAACGGTCGCGACCCTGATGTCGGGCGGATCGGATCCGGTCATCACCAAGAAGCCTGAAGGCGCCTACACGTTCGCGGTCTACGACGCGATGAAGTGATCGCAGCCGGACGGACGACAAACAAAGGGCGGCCGGCGGAGTTCGGCCGCCCTTTGCCTATTCATCGATAGACCATGATCCGTTCTTTCGGACTTCCTCAAGGCGATCGAGGAAGGGTTGCTGGCCAGCGAGAATCTTTTGTCGGGCGAGGGGAAGTGCGAACCACGCGGCGCGGTCGATTTCGGGAAAGCGAATGGTGCGACCGCTTCGTGGCGGCCATTCAATCGCGATCTCGTTGCATCGGACGCGACTGACATCCAGATCGCCCTCCAACGCATAGGCGTGAACCAGTTTTCCGGCACGCTGGCGCACCTGGCCAAGCGGCTGGACCGGACCGGCCGCTTCGGAACCGAGTTCCTCGGCGAATTCCCGGCGGGCCGCAGCCTCCGGGTCTTCGCCGTCGCCCAACTCCCCCTTCGGAATCGACCACGCGCCAAGGTCGCGTTTGCGCCAAAAAGGCCCGCCAGGATGGACAAGAAGAACAACAATGCCGGCATCGCCAGGATGGTACATCAGGATGCCGGCGCTGGTGGTGGCCATGCTATCTGCCTGGGTTTGGAGTGACGCAACAGGGTTGATCTGGCTTAGACCGCGAGGGACTAAGCGAGTATTATTATAGCAGAATGGATCGGCATCTCGGAGGTCAGTTTCCTTACGCGGCGCTCTTCTGGCCGGCGCTCGCTGCTGTGTCCGCCAGCGAAGCTGCCTCGTCCATTGCCGCGCAAGTTTTGGGATTGGACGGCGACCGCGCCGAGCAAGAGCCGGAGGGCGCCACGCCAAGCAAGGTTGCGCTCGAATTGCACACGGTCAGGCTCCGCGACTTCAGCTTGGCCGAAAGCGGCGTTCCTACTCTGGTATGTACACCGTTCGCGCTGCATGGAGGCGCTGTCGCCGACCTTGCAGCCGGGCACAGCCTGATTGCCGCCCTTCGCAACGCCGGAATTGAGCGACTGTTCATGGCCGATTGGCGCTCGGCCAGCGAGGACATGCGATTTCTCGGAATTGATGACTATCTTGCCGACCTCAATGTCCTCGTCGACGAAGTCGGTGGCTTGGTTGATCTCATCGGGCTCTGCCAGGGAGGCTGGTTGTCGCTGGTCTACGCCGCGCGGTTCCCGACCAAGGTCCGCAAACTCGTCATGGCCGGTGCGCCGATTGATATCGCTGCGCGACCCTCCGAATTGTCGGCGGCCGCTGGGGCGACGCCACTGATCGTGTTCCAAAGCCTGGTTGGCTTCGGCAATGGCCGCGTCATCGGCCGCAATGTCGCGAAGTTCTGGGGAACGGACACCATCGACGCCGATGATATTCGTCGATCGCTGCAGACGCCGGAGCCGGCTGGATCGCCGGGATTCGCGCGCCTCGAAGCCATCTTCAAGGCATGGAATTCCTGGACCATCGATGTTCCCGGAAGCTATTATCTCGAAGTCATCGAGAAACTGTACAAGCGCAACGAACTCGCCGCCGGAAGCTTCGTCGCGCTCGGGGAAACAATCAATCTCTCGCGCCTGCGGCTTCCGATGTATCTGCTTGCCGCGAGCGCCGACGAAGTGGTTGCACCGGAACAATTGCTTGCGGTGGAGCGGCTGGTAGGAACCCCGCCAAAATATCTTCGGCACGAGGTCGCGCCGTGCGATCACCTCGGCCTGTTCATGGGAAAAGGGACGCTCGAAGACTATTGGCCCAAGATCGTCCTCTGGATGAAGGCTCCCGACGTCGAAGGAAACGTCGGGCGGCCTTGACTTGAACCGCGACCATTCAAGTCTCCAAGGACGAGCGCACCTTGGCCAATAGCTCGGCACGCGCTGTGCGGGCCGCGAGCGCCTCATCCATTTCGACCTTGACGAACTTCACCGGCGTGTTGGGTTGAAGCTGGCCGATCAGATCCATATCCGCGGAAATGACCGTGCCGACCATGAAATAGCCGCCGCCCGAAACCGCGTCACGGTGCAGCACGATCGGCTCGGTGCCCCCGGGCACCTGGATCGAGCCGTAGGGATAGCACGCATCGGTGATGTTGGAGGGATCGGAGCCCGCGCCGAATGGCGGCTCGCGCGGCACGAATTCGAGCGGCTTGCCGCCCTTGAAGCGGTAGCCGATCCGATCGGCTTCCGGAGCGACCTTCCAGGTGTCGGTGAAGAAGGCGTTGCCGGCGGCATCGGTGATGCGATGCCAGTAGAGTCCCGGCATGACCCGCAACTCCGTCGGCATCGCCATCGGCAAGCCGCGCAATCTTTCCGCGACCCTGCGGCCTTCGTTGACCGATGCCGTAGCCGCGCCGACCGGCAGTTCGTCGCCAGCCTCGAGCTTGCGGCCCTTGAAACCTCCAAGCGCACCCAGCGCATAGGTCGAGCGGGAGCCGAGAACCAAGGGCACATCTATTCCGCCTGCGACCGCGATGTAGGCGCGCGCGCCTTTTTTAAGGAAATCGAAGGAGAGTTTTTGACCGCGCTTCACCTTGAAGGAGGACCAGGTCTCGCGCGGAACGCCATCGAGCTTTGGCGGCAGCTCAGCGCCTGTGACAGCGACCATGGCGTCATCGGTAAATTCGAGCTCCGGCCCCATGAAGACCGCCTCGAGAACGGCAGCCCCTTCTTCATTTCCCACGAGCAGGTTGGCCGCCGTAAGCGCGTGCCGGTCCATGCCGCCGGAGAGCGGGATGCCGATGTGATAATAGCCGGGACGTCCGAGGTCCTGGACGGTCGTGGCAAGACCCGGCTTCAAAACCTTAATGGTCATGGAGAACCCCCTCGAGCTTGCGATTGTAGCCATCGATGTCGCGATTGAACTCGGTGAGCGAGAACGAGACGTCGCGGATGACGGGAGCGAAGCGGCCCGTCTCGACATCGGCGACCGCCGCGTCATAGGCGGCCCGGTCGATGGGCTTCCACTTCACGATGTCGCCCGGCTTGAACAGGCACATGAAGTCCCTGAGATAGCTGATAGTCTGGTTGGGGTCGTAGATCGGCATCGGCGTGATGCCGAACATCTGGTAGCCGCCGGCGCCGCGCACCGAGTAGATGCAGCTGAAGCAGCCGCCATGCCCGACCGTGAGCTTCGGCGTATCCGTGCGCGGGCGCAGATATTTCGGCGCCTGAATCTGCCGCTGGCGCTCGACCATCTGGTAGAGGAAAGGCAGGCCGGCTACGAAACCGACCATCGAGACGAACCAGGGCGCACTGGAATGCGCCTTGATGAACGTGTCGACACCATCGAGATTGTTGATGCGCGCCGCGTATTCGAGATCGGTGCCATTGGGATCCTGATGGCGCTCGCGGAAGCGCATCAGCGTCTCGTGCGTCCAGGGATCGTTGTAGAGCACGGGGATCTCGACGATCCGCGTCGCGATCACCGGCTCGGACTTCTCCACCGCCGAATCCATCCGCTTCAGTTCGGCGAGCAGGTCATCGGGCTTGATCTGGTCCGGATCGAACTTCACCTGATAGGAGGCGTTGGCCGGGCAGATCTCGGTGACACCCTTGATCTTGGCGTCGCGCACTGCATTGGTGATGAAGAGGCTCTTGAAGAAAGCCTCGAGCGACATGGCGTCGTCCACCTCGGCGAAGATGTGCTCATCGCCGCCGAAGGAAAATCGAGTTTGCATGGGTCACTGGCCTCCTGTTGCTGACGGAGCGGATTCTCTTGCGGTCATCGAGTGATCTGCGCGGTCGGCGCAGCCGTTGCGTTGGTGGCCTCATCTGTCGCCGAGGCCGGCGCGGCCAGATTTGCGGCATGTGACTCCAGCCATGGCTCGAGCCACGCCGTATGAAAGCGCCCAGCCCGCACATCGGCATCGCGTGCGAGCGCCTGGTGCAGGGGCTTGGTCGTCGCCAATCCCTCGACGTTCAGCTCGCCGAGGGCGCAGTCAAGCCGTCGGATCGCGCTCGGTCGATCTTCATCGTGGACGATCAGCTTGCCGAGCAGGCTGTCGTAGAAGGGCGGCACCGTGTAGCCGGGATAGAGCATGCTGTCGAAACGCACCCCGTTGCCGCCGGGCACGCTGAGCGCGGTCACGGTGCCAGGATTCGGCATGAAGCCTTTCGCCGGATCCTCGGCGTTGATGCGGACCTCGATCGCGTGGCCACTGATGCGCACCTGATCCTGGCGGATGCGCAGGCGTTCGCCGCCGGCGATCCGGATCATCTCGCGCACCAGGTCGATGCCGGTAATCATTTCCGTCACGGGATGCTCGACCTGGATGCGTGTGTTCATCTCCAGGAAGTAAAATTCATGGCTGCGGTCATCGTACAAATATTCGAGCGTCCCCGCGCCGCGATACTGCACCGCCTTGGCGAGGGCTGTGGCCGACGAACAGAGCTTTTCGCGAATGGCAGGTGTCAGCGAGGGCGAGGGCGCCTCTTCCCAGACCTTCTGACGGCGGCGCTGCAATGAGCACTCGCGCTCGAAGCAGTGGATGACGTCCTGGCCGTCGCCCAGCACCTGCACCTCGATGTGCCGCGCACCTTCGACGAGTTTCTCGACATAGAGCCCGCCATCGCCGAAGGCCGCGAGCGCCTCGGCTTGCGCCTGCGGCATGAGGTGATGAAACTCGTCGGCCGAACGCGCGATGCGGATGCCGCGGCCGCCGCCGCCGGCCGCCGCCTTGATCATCACTGGGAAGCCGGTCGTCTTCACCAAGGCGAATGCTGCCTCAGCCGACTCCAGGCGGCCGCGGCTGCCCGGAACGGTCGGAACGCCTGCTGCCGCAGCGGCTTCCCTGGCGGCAACCTTGTCGCCCATGAGGCGGATGGACTGGGCCGTTGGTCCCACGAAGATCAGCCCCGCCGCCTCGACCGCGGCGGCGAACTCGGCATTCTCGGCAAGAAATCCATAGCCCGGATGGACGGCGTCGGCGCCGGTCGCCTTGGCCGCGGCGAGTATGGCGTCGCGGTTCAGGTAAGATTTCGAGGCCTGTGGAGGACCTATGTCGACGCACTCGTCAGCGAGCCGCACGGCAAGGGAGTCCTTGTCGGCCTTGCTGTAGACCTGCACCGTCGCAAGGCCCAACTCGCGTGCCGCACGAATAATACGCACAGCGATCTCGCCGCGATTGGCTATGAGGAGCTTATGGATGGTCATGGACGGTTTGAAGGCCTCAAACGTCGATCTCGGCGATCGGCTGACCGGCCATCACGGCGTCCTCGTTCTCGGCGAGGAAGCGGACGATCTTGCCGGCTAAGCCTGCCTTCACCTCGTTGAACGACTTCATGACCTCGATGAGGCCGATCGTGTCGTCCTCGCTGATCGTGTCGCCGTCGGATTTGTAGGCCGGTTTGTCCGGCGCCGGCTTGCGGTAGAATATGCCGGGAAGGGGCGAAAAGATCTGTTGGATGGCCATTGAGTTCCTCGTCGTTTGATCGATTAGGCCTTGGTTGGCCGTGTATCAGCGCGCTGCCAAATAGGGGCGGACTGCCGCGCGGACCGCCTCGGCGATAGCGACGGCGTTCGGTGTGTCGGAGTGGACGCAGATGGAATCGGACCCGACGGCGACATCGTTTCCCGCCACCGTGCGCGTCTTGCCTTCGGTCAAGGCGCGCAGGCACCGTGCCGCCGCCTCGGTTGGATCCTTGGCGTCATGCTCGCGCGTGATGATGAGGCCGCCTTCGGCGTTGTAGTCGAGGTCGGCGTAATATTCGGCGACGAAGGCGTGACCGCGGCGCTGATAGACCTTCTGGTGCAGCGTCCCCTTCATGCCGAACAGCGGCACCTTGTAGACATCCGCGGCGTCAGCCACGGCCTCGGCGATCTCCTCCATGCGCGCGGCCATGCCGTAGAGCGCGCCATGCGGCTTGATATGATTGAGGGCCATGTCTTCGGCATCCAGGAACGCCTTGAGCGCGCCGATCTGATAGAGGAGACAGTTCGTCAGCTCTTCGCGACCGATCTTCATCTCCCTGCGTCCGAAGCCTTGCAAATCAGGCAGCGAGGGATGGGCGCCAACCTTGACGCCATGCTGCTTGGCCAAGCGCACGGTCTGGCGCATGTGATTGAAGTCGGAGCCATGGAATCCGCAGGCGACGTTGGCCACGTCGATCTGGGGCATCAGGGCTTCATCGTCACCCATCTTGTAGAGGCCGAAGGCCTCGCCCATGTCGCAATTGATGATGACCATCTCTGTGTTTCCTTATCCCGGCTGCTGCATTCGAGCGCAGCATTGGCAGAAATTCCAGACCCGCCGAACGAGACGCCTGCCGGCTTCAACAGGCGTCAAGTTCATCGCGATCGACCCAAAGAGAGAAAGGCTGCCGCCGCATGCACCCGCGGCGGCGCGCCGCAGACTTACTTCGACACCAGATAGTCGACCGGGATCTTCTCCGAAATCGTCCACTGATCGACCACTTTCGGCTTGCCTTGCTCGGTGTCGACGATCAGGTAGCGGCCCTGGTTCTGATGGTGGAGGTCCTTGCTGAAGGTGCGCGGCCCGAACAGCGTGGTCTCGTTGTTCATTTTCTCGAGCTCCGCGACCACGGCCGCGGCCTCCGTTGTCTTGGCGCGCTCAACGGCCTTCGCCCAGACGTCCATCAAGACATACCCCGGATAGACGTATTGGCTGGAAGGGTCGCCGCCGGTCACTTCCTTGTACTTCTTGTTGAACTCGGTGACCTTCGGATTGGGGTCATCGCCGTAGACCGAGCCCTGCACCGGCACGTAGAAGTTCGACAAATCCGGAACGGCGTTCAGCCAATAGCTGCCATCGACGCCAGAGCCATTGAGGATCATCGATTTGATGCCGGCGGCCCGGATCTGCTTGATGGCCGAGACGGCCCCCGGCATCATCGTGCAGAGCATGATGGCGTCGGGTTCCTTCGGCAGGCTCTTGATGCGCGTGATCTGGGAGGCGATCGAGGCGTCATCGTTCTTGAACGTGTCGCTGCCGGTGAGGGCGGCATCCTTCAGATGCGGCATCATCCAGTCGAAGCCGTCGCAGATGCCCTTGTTATAGACGGTCCAACTGTCGAGCAGCCGGTAGAAGTTGCGGGCATTCTTTTTGGTGTAGGCCCACTCGGCCATGGTCGCGCCCTGCACGGCCGCCAGCACCGAGCCGGAGAACGAGTAGGGGCCGACACCGGGGATGCCGGCCTTGATCGATTCTGCGCACAGGAAGAAGGAAACCTTGCCGGCGGACTGTGCCTGCAGGGCCGCCGGAGCGCCGAAGTCGTAATCGCACGAGACCACCACCAAGTCCGCGCCCTGATCGAGCACCGCGAGGCCCGCCTTGGCGCCTTCGGCCTGATCGGTCTTGGTATCGGCAAACACGGCCTTGATCTTCTTGCCGAGCAGACCGCCCGCCTTGTTGATCTCGTCGATGCGGATCAGCGCGGCATCCTGGGCCGGCTTGTCATAGGCCTGCATGAAGCCGGATGCCGCGGTGGCAAATCCGATGACGATCTCGTCGGCGGCCCAAGTCGGCGTACACCACAGCGTGGACGCCGCTGCCAAGACGCCCAGTACTCTCGTAAAACGCATTACCAATTCCTCCGTTTTCTCGACCAGACTTCAGTTCAATTCCTTTAGTGCCGTCTGCACAGGTCGCGCCAGGCGCCGCTGCAGCGGCCACCCTTTCCAGGACAATTCGCGGTTGCGAGTGAGGCCCGTTGGCAGGTACATCAGGATGACGATCGTGATGATGCCGATCGCGATCTCCTGGACCCCATTCGGGAGCGCGATGCTCAGACCGCCGAGGCTGATGGACAGGGTGATGAATGTCGTGCGCAGATAGAACGCGCCCGGATTGACGATGCTCAGGAAATGCGCGTAGAGCGCGCCGGCAAGACCTATGATGAAGGCGCTGACGACAAAGGCAATCAGTCGCTCGCGGACGATATCGATTCCGGAGGCGCTGGCAGCCACAGCTTCGTCGCGGGCCGCGCGAAGCGCCAGGCCGGAGCGGGAGATCGCGTAGAGATAGGCGATCGCGATCGCGACCGCGGCACCGAGCCATCCGATCCAGGCATTCATGGTGGGCGGAATGCCGACAATCGACCCCTGTCCACCCGTGACAGAGTCCCAGTTCGAATAGACGTTGTTGACGACGCCGAGCAGTCCGAAGGTGGCGATCGAGGCGGCGATCCCCGATAGCCGCATGATGACGCGCCCAACGATGAGCGCGAACAGGGCCGCAAACACGCCCGAGATCGGTGTGGCGACCCACATCGGCAACTGTGTGTGCAATAGCCACGCCGGCAGTCCTTTGAGCGTGATCGACTTCATCACCGGCGGGATGGTCAGCCAGGCGGTCATGTAGGCGCCGAGGCACATGAAGCTGATATGGCCGAACGACAGCAGGCCTGAATTGCCGACAAACACGTAAAGACCGGTGACCACCATGATGTTGATGAACATCTCGACCACGGTGCGATTGAAAGGCCTGCTGCCGAATTGATAGGTCAAGGCCGCAATCGCGAGCAGCACCACGATCAGGACGACCGGTGTCGCAATCGTTCGCCAAATGACCGAGGGGCGCTGCGACATCAGTCAGACTCTCTGCTTGGCGGATTTGGGTGCGAACAGCCCTTGCGGGCGCACCAGCAGGACCACGATCACGGCGCCGTAGACAAAGGCATCGCGGAACACGCGGGCGTCGTGCGGCAATGTCGCCTGAAACACGACGCTGGCGCCGCCGATCAGGAAGCCGGCGGCAACGGCTCCCGGCACGCTGCCAAGGCCTCCGATCACCGTGGCGATGAAGGCGATCAGCATGACATTGGCGCCCATGCCGATATCCGCGGTGCCGGAGTTGGTCGCCAGGATCAATCCGATCGCCGCCGCCAGCATGCCGCTGATGGCAAAGGCCAGCAGGATGACGCCATTGGCGCGTACCCCGAGCATGCGGGCCATGGTGAAGTTCTCGGCCGCGGCGCGCATCTCCAGGCCATAGCGCGTGCGTTTGAGGAACAGCGTCAGGATAGCCAGCACGGCCAGAGTGATGATGATCGTGACGACCTGCAGCATCGGGATGCGGGCGCCCAGAACTTCGACCGGCAGGCTGAGGCTGGGCCATAGCGTGATCGACTTCGGGCGGCTCGAATAAAGCATCAACAGAAAATTCCGGATCGCAAAGCCGAGGGCGAAGGAGGCGATCATCATCGTCGCCGGATTGGCGTTGCGGAAGCGGCGGAAGACGATCACTTCCGACAGCATCGACAGCGCAGCCCCGACAAGCAAGAGCAGCGGAACGAGAAAGTAGAATGGCAGAGTACCAGCGAAGACGATGGCGGCAGCACTCGTCGACGGCCACAGCATCGCGAACACGCAGAAGGCGATGAAATCGCCATGCGCGAAGTTTACCAGCCGCATCACGCCGAAGATCAACGCGATCCCGAGCGCGCCCAGAGCATAAAGGCTTCCCAGGCTGAGCGCGTCGAAGACGATTTGCAGCAGTTCTGTCATCCTCAATGGTCCCCGAAGCCGAAATACGCCTGCTTCAGGCGCTCGTCCTTGACCATGTCGCCTGCCTCGCCCTCCAGCACGATGCGTCCGCCGCGCATCAGAATCATCCGACCGCCGGTCATCATGGCGCGCGTCGAACTTTGCTCGACGATCAACAGGGTCAGCTTGCGCTGCGCCCGCAGCCGCACCAGGATTTCGTACACCTGGTCGATGATCTTGGGGGCAAGGCCCAGCGAAGGCTCGTCGATCGCCATGAGCCGGGGCGAGGTCATCAGAGCCCGGCCGATGACGAGCATCTGCTGTTGGCCGCCGGACAGCATGGCGGCTGCCGCGTGGCGGCGCTCGGCCAGCATCGGAAATTCGTGGTAGACGGATTCAAGATCGTCGGCGACCTTCTGCCGGTCGGCCCGCATGCCGGCGCCAACCTTCAAATTCTCCTCGATGGTGAGCGCGCCAAAGACGTTGCGCCCTTCCGGCACCAGCGAAAATCCGCGCCGGGCGATCGCTTCGGGTGCGACTCCCGCCACCTCCGCGCCGTCCATCGCGATGGATCCCGAGACGGGCGGCACGACGCCGGCGATCGCATTCAGCAGGGTCGACTTTCCGGCGCCATTGGGGCCTGTCACGAACAGGATCTCACCCTCGGCGATCCTGAGATTGATGCCTCGCAGGGCCGTCAGGCGCCCATAGCGAACCGTGATGTTGTCGACGGCCAGCAATGTCATGATGCGGCCGCCTCGGCGCCCGCGAGCGCCGGAATGACTTCGTCCCGCTGCGTGCCCATATAGGCGTGCCGGACCGCGTCGCTGTTGCGGATCTGGTCAGGTGGGCCGACCTCGATGATCTCGCCGGAGTCGAGCACGAAGATGCGCTCGCACAGTTCGAGCACGAGGCCGATATTGTGCTCGATCAGCAGCACGCCGACCCCAAGCTCTCCGGCAATCCGTTTGATGATCGCCGCGAGATCGTGGCTTTCATGTTCCGACATGCCGGCCGCGGGTTCGTCCAGCAGCAGATAGCGCGGATTGCACATGATGGCCCGCCCGATGGCGACGCGCCGCTCGTCGGTATAGGGCAGGGCGCCTGCGATCGCACTGGAGAGGTGCGAGATGCCCAGCCAATCCATCACGCGCTCGGCCTCTGCGATCGCATCGCGCCGTGTTTGGCCGAGGCCGACGCCGGTGACCTCGAGATTGTCCACGACCGGCAAGTCGCGAAAAAGCCGCCCCGATTGAAAGGTGCGCGCCACGCCCTTGCGGCGGAGCTTGTGGGCCGCGATGCTGTTGACCGTTTCGCCTTCCAGCTCAACGGTTCCCGCGCCGACGCGTTGAAATCCCGTCAAGACATTGATAAGCGTGGTTTTTCCGGCGCCGTTGGGGCCGATCAGTCCGGTAATGCGTGCCCGCGGCACGTTGAGCGTGACACCGGATAAGGCTTTCAAGCCCTCGAACTGGACGCTGACACCGCGAGCGACCAAGTCCAAGTCACCGGAAGTCATTGAGACGCCTTTTCAAACGCGAACGAACATGAACCGCTTGATTTTTTGCGTCGCAGCGAGCAATTGTAAAATTCGAAAAATCGTTCGCTGATATCGGATTTTTTAATGGCTCTGACTTTTCGTCAGGTCCGCCACTTCGTTGCCACCGCCGAAACCGGACAGGTTTCGGCTGCTGCTGCCGGTCTCAACGTCACGCAATCGGCCGTCACCGCGTCGATCAAGGCGCTTGAAACCGAGCTTGGACGCAAGCTGTTCGACCGGCATTCGAATGGCGTCACGCTCACGTTCGACGGCCAGCAATTCCTGCAGCGAGCCCGTGCCATCGAGGCCAGCGTCTCGGACGCGATGCGGGGCCCGCATCGCTGGGGGACCCAGGTTGATGGGACCGTCGATATCGCCGTCAGCTACACGGTGGCGGGATACTTCATGCCGCCGCTTCTGTCGCGTTTCTGGCGGGCCTTTCCGGGTATCACGGTACGCCTGCATGAGTTCGAGCGCGATGCCATCGAGCACAGCCTGATGAGCGGCAGCGTCGATGCCGCGGTCATGCTCGTCTCCAACCTGCACGACCGGCGCTCGATCCGCTCGCACCTCTTGTTGCGTTCACAACGGCGCCTGTGGACCTGCGCCAATCACCCGCTGTTGCGCAAGGACAGTGTTCGGCTGGCCGATCTTGCCGGTGAGCCGTTCCTGATGCTGACCGTTGACGAGGCCGAACGCTCCGCCATGCGCTACTGGCAACGGACGCCGCATGTCCCCAACGTCATCTTCCGCACCCTGTCGGTGGAGGCCGTCCGCAGCATGGTGGCGACCGGCATGGGCATCACCGTTCTGTCCGACATGGTCTATCGGCCGTGGTCGCTCGAAGGACATCGAATCGATCTCAAGACGCTGGACGACGAAGTTCACACCATGGACATCGGCCTCGCCTGGAAGAGCAAGGCCCCGCTCTCGCCCGCGGCGCGCGCGTTCTGCGAGTTCGTTGCGCTTGCTTATCCCGGACCGGAGCCGGTTCAGTTCGATTGAAGCACGCCGCATCTCCGCAACGAGACGAATCTAACTTTCGTGTCAGAAATTGGCGCATTTGTCATTTGAAATGACGGGATCATTTGCGTCTCCTGATCGTCTTCTTGCAGCGACGTCTGTCGCTGCAACTTGATCACGGAGGAGGAATTGCGATGAACAACAGAGTCCTTGGTTGCCTCATTGCGGGTGCGCTCGCTACGACGCTTGCCCTTGCGTCGCCGGTGCTCGCTCGGGGTGGTGGCGGCGGTGGCATGGGAGGCGGCATGCATGGTGGCGGTATGGGTGGCGGCATGCATGGCGGCGGCATGGGAGGCGGGATGCATGTCGGCGGCATGGGCGGAGGCATGCATTTCAGCGGCACACGTTTTGCGGGCGCGCCGTTTGCCCACGCCGCGTTCTCGCCGCGGTTTTCAAGGTTCGCTCACGACGGTTTCCACCACCGCTTCTTCCACAACCGCTTCCATCG
>WNGI01003592.1_pt1 | contig 13722 bp, 8 predicted proteins | sample 5400621 | NCBI WGS metagenome assembly WNGI01 (sample SAMN13153374, study PRJNA577476) | soil metagenome | isolation source: 20 cm soil or saprolite under Garry oak tree replicate 1 | place: USA:California | collected 2016-06-15
TTCCCATGCCGTAATCGGCGGAAGAGGTTGACCAATTCCCTGGGACATTGCCTGCACGGTCTATGCCCCAATATTCGATGCAGGCTCCAGTGTCAAGAAGTGTGAAATCGGGGTGGTAGGCGGAACGACCTGCGCCGACTTGGGCCCACGAGGCTGTGGCCTCGTACTTGTAAGGAACCTGGTGGGTGAGTAGAAAGTCCGCGATGATTCGCTCGCCGATTGACCGAACTTGTTCTCCACGACGAGTTCTGTAAGTAAGATCCGCACCGAGAGCTGGGGTCCGCTCGTCCAGGTCACGATGGAAGTTCAGGATCGCATTGACGTACAAGTTCGAAAGCTGCTGGTCTCGACCTTCCCTGGCATCGCGCAATTCGCTAGCGACAAGTGAGTTTGTCCAATGTTCGTCAGCGATACCAAGCGGTCCTGGCGTCGCGGCTTGGACTACGCGCTTGCCAAGAGCATGAAGCGTCGAAACAGTCACACCATCGCTTCCCTGATCCGCGACAGGTACACTCATCTGTTTGAGGCGGTCCTCCATCTCCTCAGTTGCTTTGTTTGTGAAAGTTATGGCGAGAATGTTGGTTGGAGTCACGCGACGTTCCAAGAGGTAACGGACCCTGGCGATTAAGGTGCGAGTCTTACCTGACCCGGCCGCCGCGACGACAAGGTTGCGCTCATCATCTCGAACGGTCGCCTCTCGCTGAGCAGTATCGAGCCTCAGCTCTTCAACAAGCAATTTTGAGTGCTCAGCGATTGCTCGCTGGACATACTGGTAGTTATGCCCGATAAGATTCTGACGCAACTGATTCGCAGCAGTCGTCATCGACTCGAAATCCTTTCTCATTGCACCATCATGGGCTCTCCGGACACTCTTCCCGAGAGACGGCAACGTCAACTCAACGAGTGTCTGGATCTCTGACCTCAGAGGTCTAGCTACGCGCTCGGGGAGGTACTCTTTCGAGGACAGATAGGGCTCGAGGGAATTGTCGATCTTAGCGAGAATCGGAGGGACCTCTTTCAACGAAGCTCTGGCCTGCTCGATCCCGTGCTTCCGATACCATGGAAGAGCAACTAGAACCACGATAGCTAGGATCGCTCCGAGAACCAGTCCGAGGACCAACCAAAGAAGGTCCATTTGTGCACTCCCGACCTAGCGTTTGAGACCAGATCAGACAGATTGAGATAACCTTTCTAGCAGTTTCGTTCTCGTGTCTGAGCAATAGCTGAACGTTAGCTCAACCCTTCAGATGTCGGGTCAGCGCAGCGACTGGCGCGAAAGCCTACACGCCAACCCCTCACGAATGGAAACAGAACTAGCAATCAAACTACAAGACGATCAGATAAGATACCTTACACAGGTCGAAATACCGGTAACCACAGCCGACCTCTACTTCCCACTAGAACCCAGACCGTTGCTGGTGTTTGTTGACGGCCGGGTCCACCATGGAACATCACAAATGGCGATGGACGAAGAACTACGAACGCTATTACGGAAGAGAGGATACAGAATCCTAGAACTTTACTACGACAGCTACTCGGACAAGAAAAGGGACCAATTATACCAAGAAATCCTAAACGACCTCTGAAACAGGCGCGTGAAAAAATCTTAATCAATGTCACGAGATTGACTCCACTGATCTTCAAGTCAACAAAAACGCGATCCTGTCCGTGTGATTCTCAGAATTCATTATCTGTCATCCTGTCACACGATAGCGTGCTAACCTATTCTTGCCCCGTTCAGACTCGATACAGTTTCGGTCCCACTTTTTTTTATTTGCGCGGATTCCTCGCCAGGGTCGCCAACTTCATGTGGGAAATGATCCAGCAGTAGCTCTGATGACCACTGAAAACCCTTTACAATAGCGATTCTCACGTTGGTGAATCTTGGTAGTTGCATTCGATATAGAAACAACTGGGCTGGACCCGTACGCAAGCAAGGTTATACTCATAGGCGTTAAGGATCGAGGGCAAATCAAAATGTGGAGATTCTGGAAGGAACATGACGAAGCTGGCATGATTCTCTCGGCGATCGATTTCATGGAAACGACTCAAGGAACCGTCGTTGGATTCAACAATCTCAAGTTTGACGTTCCTTTCATGTTAGAGAGGCTGCGGATTTTGGGGAGGTGGCAACCGAGGCTCTGGTCCGTATTCCACAAGAAGTGGTTCGATCTTTATCAGTACTTGGGAAACGACTTCCGGAGTCTGAAATACTGGTTGGAGAAAGCTCGGATCAAGAGTGCTCGGGATATTCGCGGGTCCGACATACCTGCACTATTTGAAAGGAACGAATTTGAAGCAATCGAAAGCCACAACATCGAAGATCTCAATACCTCTGAACAGCTCTTCATGTACCTCAAACAGAACAACCCGGAATTGTTACCATTCGACTGAAGTGTGAGCCATGAGCGACACAGGTCCTACTTGGATTGCTAAGTTCATTTGGGGCATAGCCGACGATGTGCTCCGGGACGTTTACGTCCGTGGAAAGTATCGGGACGTTATTCTGCCTATGACCGTAATTCGAAGACTGGACGCTGTGCTCGAGCCTACGAAAGAAGCAGTATTAAGAATGAAGGATCGTCTGGATGCATCAGGCGTGGTCGATCAACATTTAGCCCTTTGCAAAGCAGCGGGAGAAGCATTCTACAATACATCGTATTTCACACTGAGCGATCTCAAGTCTCGGGCAAACAGGCAGCAGCTGAAAGCGGACTTTGAGGCTTATCTAGATGGCTTTTCGCCAAACGTTCAAGAAATTCTAGAAAAGTTTGGGTTCCGCAATCAGGTTGAAACTCTTGTAGATGCTGATATTCTGGGAAGTCTTATCGAAAAGTTCCTTGACGCCTCTGTAAATCTGAGCCCCAGACCTGTTCTCGACAACAAGGGAGAGCACAGACTCGAGGGCCTTGACAATCATGGGATGGGTACTCTGTTCGAAGAACTGATTCGCCGCTTCAACGAGGAAAACAACGAGGAGGCCGGAGAACACTTTACGCCAAGAGATGTAGTCAAACTAATGGCAGACCTAGTCTTTCTGCCTATTGCAGATCGCATCGAATCAGGGACGTATCTTGTCTACGACGGGGCCTGTGGTACAGGAGGTATGTTGACTGTTGCAGAGGAACGACTCATGAGTCTCGCGCGAGAACACGGAAAGGAGGTGGCAATTCATCTCTATGGCCAGGAGGTGAACCCCGAGATTTTTGCGATATCAAAGGCTGACCTTCTACTCAAGGGAAGCGGCACCGAAGCAGAAAACATGAAAGATAAGTCCACTCTTTCGCAAGATGCCTTTTCGGGCCGGGAATTCGACTTCATGTTGTCTAACCCGCCTTACGGCAAAAGCTGGAAGACGGATCTTGAGCGAATGGGGGGAAGAGATGGAATTCGTGATCAGCGTTTCATTGTGAACCATCGAGGCGACCCGGAGTTTAGTCTCGTCACAAGATCTTCAGATGGTCAAATGCTCTTCTTGGCGAATATGTTATCTAAGATGAAACAAAGTTCGAAGCTTGGCAGTCGCATCGTCGAGGTCCATAACGGATCATCATTATTTACGGGAGAGGCCGGACAGGGAGAAAGCAACATTCGACGGTGGATAATCGAAAACGATTGGCTAGAAGCGATAATTGCTTTGCCACTAGACATGTTCTACAACACTGGAATCGCTACTTACATCTGGGTGATTACTAACCAAAAGGAACAACGGCGTAAGGGCAAGGTGCAGTTGATTGACGCAACTGAGTGGTTCACACCGAAGCGCAGAAACTTGGGGAAAAAAAACTGCGAACTTTCAGAAGTCAACATACATGAGATTCTCCAGACTTTTCTGAATTTCGAGGAAACCGGACATTCTAAGATCTTCAACAATGAAGCCTTTGGATACTGGCAAGTGACAGTGGAGAGGCCCTTACGATTACTGGGAGCGGCTGGTAACCGTGCCTATTCGCCGAAGGAAATCAAGCGTCTACTGGATGTGGGGAACATTCCAACGTCGACATCGCGGCCCGTAATTAGGAAAATTCACGGATCCGGTAAACTCCAGCCTGATCCTCTTCATGGATTGTTTGAAGAAGAAATCGATGGAAAGAGATGCACGGTAGAGTTCGAACCCGATAGTGAATTGCGAGATAGCGAGCAAGTCCCCCTGTTGGAGAATGGAGGCATAGAGGCGTTTTTCCAGCGAGAGGTGTTCCCGTACGTACCCGATGCTTGGATTGACCAGGAAACGATTCAGGTCGGGTATGAGATTTCCTTCACGCGCTATTTCTACAAACCGCAAACCTTACGATCTCTCGATGAAATTCGAGCTGATATTGAGACCAAAGCAAGCGAGTCGGATTCCATGCTTCAAACAATTTTCACCGACATAGATGAGAGGAAATGAATTCCGATTTTGTGAAAGGGTCTCTGCAAGCGTCTCGTTGGGTGTTTCCAACCGGCATAAATGATCGATCTTGGAGCCTCGAGGCTCCAGTGCATTGGAAACGAAAACGATTGCGCTTTCTGTGCAAGGTGAATCCTCCTAGATCCAACCTACCTTCGTTTGGGAAAGGCGACATCGTTGCCTTCCTGCCTATGGAGCTGGCGCGAGAGAGTGATCCGCACTTCAGCGTCATCGAAAGGTCAGCTGGCGACTTGCAACCTGGACTTACCCCGCTAATGAACGGCGACGTCCTCATTGCAAAGATCACCCCGTGTTTCGAGAATGGAAAAGGAGGAATATGCACCAGCTTGCCAAACGGAGTAGGTTTCGGTTCGACAGAGTTCCATGTGCTTAGACCTAGAAAGGAGATCGATGTAGGGTTCTTGTATTATGTCACAGTAAGTGTCCCGTTTCGCTCAGTTGGTGCGGCCATGATGCAAGGTTCTGCGGGCCAACAGCGGGTGCCAGCGGGTTTCTTGGAGGACTTTGTCCTTTCCTACCCATCGGTTGATGAACAGAAGAGGATTTACGACTATCTTGCAGCCAAGGTGGATGCGATCGAGCAATGCATACGAGAAAAGCAAACCCTACTTGGTCTATTAGATGAATTCGAGCAGTTGGAGACGTTACACGCAGTAACTCGTGGTCTCAAGCCGAAAGCTTCCGTCATGGAGTCCGGGATCGACTGGATCGGAAACATTCCGGCACATTGGAAGGTGCGGCGCCTAAGATTCGTCGCTCGCATTAGGACGGGAGAACGTGACACAGTCGATCGTCAGGATGAAGGGCCCTACCCGTTCTATGTACGTTCACAGACTGTCGAAAGAATCGATACCTACTCGTTTGATGGTGAAGCTGTTTTGACTGCGGGGGATGGAGTCGGAGTCGCGAAAGTCTTCCACTACGCGACCGGGAAATTTGATTATCACCAGCGCGTCTACAAGTTCCCCGACTTTCGGGACATAATCGGTCGCTTCTTCTTTCACTACCTCAGACGCACTTTGAAATTCGAAGCGTTTCGTGAAACCGCCAAGTCGACCGTCGATTCATTGAGGCTGCCCGTGCTGAAGAACTTCCCCGTTGTATTACCCCCCGAACCTGAGCAACGGCATATTGTTCAATGGATCGACAGCAAGGTCTCGGCAGTTGAGAATGCCGTAGCTTGCATAAAGCACGAAATCGAGCTATTGCGGGACTATGAGAACAACCTGATAGCTGAAGCCGTGAGCGGCCGAATTTGCACGAGAGGAGCTGAATCGAGGAAACTTAAGACCGAGCACACTGTTCCTGTAGCGCTCTCCGAAGCGAGTGACTAGACCTTCAGGTGACGCAACCTTGCCAACAGCTGACGTCAGCGAAAAGGGTCTCGAGACTTTGATCGTGTCTTCCTTGATCGAACAATCGAAGTATTCGCAAGGTGACTCCTCGGGTTACGATCGCGATTTTGCGCTTGACATACCCAAACTCTCGGCTTTCATTCGCGGCACTCAAGCGGAGACCGCGAAGACGCTCGGCCTCGATGGACAAGGCAAGCTTCCGCAACAATTCTTGAATCGAATTCAGGGAGAGATCACTAAGAGGGGAGTCATCGACGTGCTCCGAAACGGAATAAGGCACGGTCCGGCCTCGGTGAATTTGTTCTACGGCCAACCATCCACTGGAAATGTCAAAGCAATCGAACGCTTTGGTTCCAACATCTTCAGCGTTACAAGGCAGCTTCGATACAGTAATGACGAAAGCAAACTAGCGATTGATCTTTGCCTATTCATCAACGGTATCCCCATCGCAACCTTTGAGCTCAAGAACAGTTTGACAAAACAGACAGTGGCTGACGCAGTTCAGCAGTACAAACGTGACCGCGATCCGCGTGAACTCCTCTTTCAGTTTGGACGCTGTATGGTACACTTTGCAGTCGACGATCAGGAAGTGAAATTCTGCACCGAGCTAAAGGGTCAGGAATCTTGGTTTCTCCCGTTTAACAAGGGTTACAATGATGGGGCAGGGAATCCGCCCAATCCAAACGGGTTGAAGACAGATTATTTGTGGAAAGAGATCCTGACGAAAGCAGGACTGGCAAATATTTTAGAGGATTATGCGCAGATCATAGTTGACGTTGACGAAAGGGGTCGCAGGAGATCGCGCCAGATTTTTCCGCGATACCATCAATTGAGTGTAGTTCGGGTTCTTCTGAAGGACGCCGGGTGGCGTGGAGTGGGGCACCATTATCTTCTCCAACACTCGAATGGAAGTGGGAAGAGTAACTCAATCGCTTGGTTAGCTTATCAACTGATAGGACTCAAGAAAGATGACAAGATAATTTTCGATTCAGTAATCGTAGTGACTGACAGGGTGGTTCTGGACAGGCAGATCAGGGACACCGTAAAGCAGTTTGCTCATGTGTCCGCAACAGTGGGCCACGCTGACCATGCTGGCGACCTTCGCAAGTTCTTGAACGATGGGAAGAAGATCATTATCACGACCGTCCAGAAGTTCCCCTTCATACTAGAAGGCATCAGCACTGAACATCGTGGACGTAATTTCGCTATCATAGTCGACGAGGCTCACTCTGGTCAAGGAGGAAGAGCTGCGACAAAGATGAACATAGCATTATCCGAAGATGGTGGAGCCAGCGAAGAGGAGGAGTCAACCGAAGATACCATCAATCGAATCATGGAATCACGAAAAATGCTCACGAACGCAAGCTACTTCGCGTTTACAGCGACACCCCGAAGCAAGACTTTAGAGATCTTCGGCGATCCATTTCAGGAAGCAGGCAAGGTCAAGCATCGTCCCTTCCATACGTACACGATGAAGCAAGCAATAGAGGAAGGATTCATTCTTGATGTGCTGAAGAACTACACTCCGGTGAAAAGCTACTATCGATTAATGAAGAGTGTGCAGGACGACCCGGAATTCGACAGAGCAAAGGCCCAGAAAAGACTGCACTGGTTTGTCGAAAGTCACGAGTATGCGATCGCCGAAAAAGCCAAGATCATGGTCGGCCACTTTCATGAACAGGTGATAGCCAAGCAAAAGATCGGAGGAAAGGCACGCTCACTGGTTGTAACACGAAGCATTCACAAGGCAATTGAGTATTACCTTGCGTTCAGAACTTACTTGCGGGAACGTAACAGTCCACATAAGGCGATCGTTGCTTTCTCAGGGGAGCCTGAATACCAGGGAGCTAAGGTAAGTGAGGCGTCGCTGAATGGGTTTCCGAGTTCTCTGATTCCTGACAAGTTCAGGGAAGACCCTTACCGGTTCTTGATAGTGGCTGAGAAGTTTCAGACGGGCTACGATGAACCTTTGTTACACACGATGTACGTTGACAAGCCATTATCGGGCATCAAGGCAGTTCAAACTCTCTCCCGTCTTAACAGGGCTCATCCTCAGAAGTACGATGCGTTCGTACTAGACTTCTTCAACGAAGCGGACACGATTCAAGCGGCCTTCGCTGACTACTACCGCACAACTATCCTAAGTCAAGAGACAGATCCCAATAGGCTTCATGATCTGAAGACTGTCTTGGATGGCTACCAAGTTTACAGTGTACAACAAGTCGAGGACTTCGTAACTCTCTTCTTAGGGGCATCTGACCGAGATAAACTCGACCCCATTCTTGATGCCTGTGTCGCGTCGTACCTTGAAGATCTGAAGGAAACAGAGCGAACCGATTTCAAAGGCAAGGCAAAAACCTACGTGCGTAGCTACGAATACCTGGCATCAATCCTTCCGTTTAGCAATGCGGAATGGGAAAAACTATCCACCTTCCTGAACTTTCTTATACCGAAGCTCCCAGCTCCGATCGAAGAAGATCCGACCAGAGGTCTCTTAGAAGCAATAGACATCGACTCCTACCGTCTTGAAGTCCAATCCGCAATCAAGATCACTTTGCCCGACCAGCCTTCGGAAATAGGGCCGGAGCCAGTCAAAACAACCAGTGCCTTGTCAGAAGCCAGGATGGACCTGCTATCAAACATCATCAAGACCTTCAATGAGCTTTTCGGGAACGTTGACTGGAAGGACAAGGATAAGATTCGTAGTGTTATTGCAAAGGAGATTCCGACAAAGGTGTCCGCTAACAAGGCATATCAAAATGCAATGAGAAATTCTGACAAGCAGAACGCCAGAATCGAACACGACCTAGCTTTGCAAGACGTAGTAGTTGACCTGTTAAGCGACTATACAGAACTCTACAAGCAGTTCAGCGAAAACCCTGCCTTCAAGAAGTGGCTGCAGGACTCGAGTTTCTCCGCTACTTACCAACAATCTCAATCGGGTCAGTAATTCGATCAAGTGTGATGAGTTAGAGCCGTTCAAGCCCTGAGCAATTCCTACTACGAGCCGAGTTTTGCCTCTTCTAGCGACCCTGACTAGGTCCTGTCCGATCAGTCGCAGCCCTGCAGTATCGAGGAAGGGAACGCAACACCGATCTCGTCTGCTCCGTGAGCCGCACTTCTGAAGGCATTCAGGCATGTGTTAGGCCGACGATTGTCGATAATCCTAACCTGATTCATGAGTTGCAGATCCGCTCTGAAATACAGAGGTCAGCAACGTCCATGCCTTTTAAGAAGGACCTTCTGGATTTTGGAGAATGAAAAACGTATGTCAGGATTGTTGAGTTCCAATCAGAAGAGCGATTCGAATGACTTCAATCATGGAATAAGATGAAAGCTGCAACTTCACTCGTGGGGGTCATTCGCTCATCCTGTTGCTAAGCTTCGCGCACAGCAGCCTTGGCGTCGGATGCCATCTGTGAGACCCTAGGCGACATGGGTCTAGGGACAAAGAGCCGCACGAACATGCTGAATTCAATGCCGTTGGTCCACACCGGTTCTCTGACCCTTACTCTCAACTGCTGGTTTCCCAGGACCGCTGCTTCGATGTCTTCGGGTGTCTTGCTAAGACGTTGTTTTTCGCCTTTGAGAATAGAGGCGATATCCGTTAGGGCTCCGCCCAGCTTGTCACCTATTGGATAGACGAAACGAGCGTTTCTCTGAACAATCTTCGCTGCCTCTTCGTCATTTAGACTGATTATCGAAAAGTCGACGGGTACAACACACAGGCTGAAGTTGTCCTCAGCGAAATGTGCATTGTGGGCTTGTGGAACTGTCATCTTGACCTCCTTACCACGGGCTGATTTGACTTCTATGTAGTGCGAATTCGTCTCTGTTGACACTTGAAAGAGCACTTCGTTTCCATTGTCATCGAGAATATCACTTTCGTTGTCGACCGGGTCTAGTGGCACTTCAGAGTCACCATTTCTTGACGCGGATACTCTAATGTCGCTTCCAACAATGACTCTGGAGACGGAGAAATGAGTTCCGAGAAGCTCCTTGCATAATTCTTCCCGAATGAGGCGTTCGACTAATCTTCCAATCTTCTGATTGTCGCGAACCACTTGCTTCCTCGTTATGATGTCCTGAAGTTGCCGACGCACATTGTTGTCAGAGTATGCGTCTGCGAGACTTGAAAGTTGACTGGCATCCATTCCAGTTGCTACGATGAGTCTGCTGACAGCCTTCTCATATTCTATGCGATCGCTCTTGGACTTGTTCGCAGTCATTATGGCGCTGACACTTACGCCGAGCACCGCCAAGAAAAATGATGCATCCGGATCACTAAGAGTCTGGAGAAGATTCTGCTGCGTGAAGAATCCTGCGAGGTTCTCAGAACCAGGTCGCTCCGGTTCACCACCACTGATCGGTATCCATTGCCTCGTCGCGATTGTCTCAAGCCAGAGACATGGTCGAACTCTGTGTACTGACCCACACTCGCAGGGTATATCGACTGGGTTCTTCCAGCCTGGATCCTTCTTGATGAGATTCTCCATCATAAAATTCAGAAAGCGTGTTGCTCGGGGCCTGCTCCCGCCCATTCTGTCGAACACTCCCCAGTCCTTTTCTCTCATGAAGGGGAGAGTCGAAAGAATAACTGGGGCCTTGGACATATGAATGACTTTATCCTTGTCGTCTGCGGATGCATCGGGAATCTCATCGACGGACAGAAATCGCATTTCTTTGGCTCGAAGAATCTCAGCCCTTTGAGTTAGAAGCGCTCGAAGAACGAGATTGGTTTCTGCCAATCCTTTCCAGCAACTCTCGGGCAAGTTTGAGTAGAGATTCGAGAGTATCGCTCGAGACGGGAAGACATCAGCAAAAATTCTGTCTGTCTGATCCCATGTTTCTGAAGGTGAAAGAAATATCGCTTCACGCGAGAAGAATTGTATGTATTTACTCTCTCCATCCTCCTTCTCCTTTGTGAAGATTGGAAAGGAATCACGAATCTCGTCGTATCTAGCTCTCTCTACAAGCCAACCGAACAATAGGACGTTTGTCTTCTGATATGCGTCGGAGGCGTAGTCATCTTTTGCCCCATTTTTCATGCGAGAGAGAACCTCGGGTAATACATGGTCCTCAGACAGGGACTTGTCCACGATATCGAGATTCAAGCCATTGTGTAGGAGGCTCGATCTAACGTGATAGTCAAGTTTCGAAGCTATATCCTTGAGGGTCTCAGAAATGCCCTTGTCTTTGTAAAGGTCCTTCGAGGACCGAAGCGTTCCACTTTGGGAGGGAAGCATGTTCTTCGTGGTGAGCAAGAGATTCTTTCCCAATGATACGATGAGTCCTAGAAAGTCGTTCATCCAATCAATTGCCCCTCGGCCGATAATCCTCGACTGGAGGTCAGTAAGTGTCGCAGATGCCTCAACCGCGTCCGCTAGTTTCTCGACTGTTAGAACTTCGTCGAGTTCTACAGACTTGCGACCGGGATAGCCAAGATGTCCAATCCAGTCCTTGACTATTTCTGACCAAGGTTTGGCTAATTCGATCGTGGGAACCGCATCTGGGTACAGTCCGGCTATCAATTTCCATAGCGATGATAGCTGATCGGCATGTTCCATTACAAGCGGAATCTTCGATGCTTTTGGCATCCTAAGCCCAGTTGAGGTAAGCACGAGATCTAGGGCTCTTAGGTGCGCGATCAGAGTTGATACAAGGGCATGAAGCCATTCCTGATCTGTCTTCTGTCTAACGAAGAAATTCTCAGAGTCCAGCAAATTCGGTAATCTGGCTAGGTTGTGGATTTGTGGATACTCAAGATCTTTCGTCTTTTTGAGGAGTTGAGGCAGAACCGCGTAGGCCCTTTCTATTTTCCTCTTGTTTTCTAGCACAGCTGATTCCTGGCTCGATGTGAGAGATGGTGCTTCTCTGTTGCTCGGCGATACGAAGCCACGATCTGAAATTAGCGCAGGAAATGGAAATGCTTGGCAACTCACAAAGGGCAAAGGGTAGTACAGCTTGGGCAGGAGGCTAACGTTGGCGAAGGAAAATTTCCCATTTTGTTTCTCCATTGGGACAGCGATAGATGTGGTTGCACTGCGTGCGATGACGAATCGAGACATCCCCTCTTCCACAACTTTCCCATCAATCGTCACTTGGACGTCAACGATTTCTGATCCTTTTGGAGACGTCAGTCTCCATTCTAGTGTCTGTCCATCATTTACAATGGTAATCGAGCGAAGTCTTTCGTCAAATGCTAGAATAATCGGAGCAGTATCTTTCAATAGGTTGATCCCGAATTCGTAGGTGTGTCGTTGCTCGTCGTTGGACATCGTGTAATGATAATGAGTCTTAGGTGTGGGAGGCGGGATTCCGGCCTTCAGGCTATTCTCCAGTTCTTTCCATGTCGCTTGCATTTTTTCAGTGAGTTCTTCGTCATCTTTGGCTTCCCGGTCTAGTGTAAACGTGAAGGCCGTTTTGCCCTCCAGCGAACTAGTGACTATGGTCTTCATGGAGATCAAATGCGTCGCCAGGAAACCTGTTCCTAACTTTCCGCTAGATTCTTCCAAATCGCCCTTGGTCGATCCATGATAGACTAGATTGATGAGTTCCTCTTCGCCAAATGGTCTGCCATTATGTTCAAATGCGACATTGTCGCCTTGTCGCTCGATTCGCACATCGACTGTTTCATCTGTAGCATCCATCGCGTTTTGTACTAGCTCAATGACGCACCGCTTGCCATGAGTGGCCGGATCTGACCGAAGTTCTCGCAACTCCCTTACAATGGAGTGAGCGATTGTCTTGTTTAGAACTCGTTCTTTCTTACCTTTGAGTGATTCGAGGGACATCTGGGGGTACAAGATAACCGATCCGGCCTATAAACGTGCAACTTGGACGGCAGCCATGAAAACCCGCAAGAGTTGCCCAGATCAGTCTCAATTGGCTGGCCCTGGGGGAAATTCTCAAGAGATGTTAATCCTCCGGACAGGAATCTTTTGCAATTGAAATAGTTATTCAATCGCAAGGAGCTCGATCCTCTCCATATGTTGGGAGAGGCCATGGGCGTAGGGTCCAGCAGTGTCTTTGTTTTGCGTTTTCTCTCTTTGGCAGCGCGAATGTTACCATTTCACGGTTACCAGACCCGTTACCATCCTATAGACGTCAAAAGTAGTTGCTCCTCGCGACGCAAGAGTGCTCTTTGTGAGCGAGGCCGAAGAGTCTGCCCAGTTCTTTTTCCACCCGAAGAGCAGACATGGTTTCAAGTCCTTTGGCTCAGAAATCATAAATGCGAAAGCTTTGCCAAAGGATCTCGAGACCATAATTGGCCTTCTCGCCGAAAGTTTTGAGCGATGCGTGGGTGATGTCGATGGCTGCTTGTGAGTGCAGATTGGCCGATCATCAGCATGCTGTTCCTTGCGGAGTCGCGCTTCGTCTGGCTAGCCGTGGAAGGGAGGGTGAGGGGGCTTGGGAGGCGCATCATATAGTTCCGGAGGGTGACGGTGGGTCGGACAAGGTAGACAACTGCGCCATTATGTGTTGGTCATGCCATAGTAAGTCCCTTTGACGCGAAACTGTTCCCTCGGAACTAGCCTATACAGTCCGAGGAAAGAATGATTATTCCTCTGTTAGGTTCTGGATTCTTTCGGCTTTCTTGGGTGTGAGTTAGGGGCCTTGGGGTCCAGCCATGCCTAGGCTGCGTTCTGAGAGGAAGCCGAAGCCTGGCTCTGCGGGGCCGGAGTCCGACGTGTTCGATGGATTCGCTCTTTTCTTACCAATACCGTGAGCGCCACGGCCGTGGCTAGTGCCGCTCCTCCAATAATTGCGATGTAATAGACTGTCGGTGAAGTCAGTAATTGGAGGATGCCTTGAGAGGTCGGACCTTGAGGTGGGGAATAAGGAACTACCATGAGGTCCTTCTGATAGGTGATCGGGGTCTGGGCCCACCAGCCGCCGCTGTTAAAGTACGGATCGGTGGATGTCCATTGAACAGTTACGGTCATAGTGTGGGGG
>WNGI01024954.1_pt1 | contig 13721 bp, 14 predicted proteins | sample 5400621 | NCBI WGS metagenome assembly WNGI01 (sample SAMN13153374, study PRJNA577476) | soil metagenome | isolation source: 20 cm soil or saprolite under Garry oak tree replicate 1 | place: USA:California | collected 2016-06-15
GTTCCCTTCTCAATCCCCGCGAAAATCACGCGCGCGCGTGTCCGGTCTGCGATCGAGGTGCTGAACTCATCATCGGCATTCAAAATAACGAAGCCACCGGGATCGATCGCTTCCGCCAGAGCACCTTTTTCCTGCGCAGTCGCTTCTCGTGATCCCATAAACTCGATGTGCGCGATCCCGATGTTGGTAATGATGGCGGCGTCGGCCGAGGCGATGCGCGCGAGCGCGGCGATCTCGCCCGGATGATTCATCCCGAGTTCCCAAACCGCGAACTCATCGTCGCGATTTGCTTCCAGCATGGTTCGGGGCAGACCGACGTGATTGTTAAAGTTGCCCTCCGTTTTCGTCACCCGAAAGCCCCGTCCGAGAATCGAGGCTGCGAAATCTTTAGTTGAGGTTTTACCGTTGCTGCCAGTGATGCCGAGCACTTTTAACGGAAGAGTTTTTCGATAATTGGCGGCGAGATTTTGATAGGCAACCAGCGAGTCGGTGGCGCGTAAGATCGCGAGATTCTCCGGCAAATCCGGCGGCGGGTTCTGTGAAACAATCGCGCCTGTGAAACAATCGCGCCGGCTGCGCCTGCCTTGGCAACGTCTTCCAAGAAATTATGGGCATCGAAATGTTCGCCGTGCAAGGCTACGAAAAGTTCTCCCGGTTTGATCCTGCGCGAATCGGTACTGACGCGCTCGATCATGGTCTCTGCTTTTCCGCGCAGTATTTTGGCGCCTGCGAACTCTGCAATTTGGCGCAGTGAAAGAGCATCCATGGTATTAGCGACCGAAAAAAGAACTCTGGGGCGCGCAGGCTGCCAGCCTGCCCCGTTCGGCAGCCCGCCGAACGGAAGACAAGCTCAACCCCACGTTTTCGCATCGCATGTTTGCGGCAAGCTGCCGCAAACGGCAGGCAGGCAGCCTGCGGTCCCCGGAATGTTGTGCGTTGCTCATATTCAAAATTGCACCGGCAGATCGTCGAGTGCCCGGCGCGCCACCTGAATGTCGTCAAAGGGAATGGTATGATCGGCAAACTCCTGATATTTTTCGTGACCTTTGCCGGCGATTAACACGAGATCGCGCGGCTGAGCCATCGCCACCGCATGTCGAATGGCTTCCGCGCGCTCCACGATTTTTTCGTAATGGGTGGAGCGAAATCCCTTCTCCACTTCGTTAATAATTGCGTCCGGATTTTCTTTGCGCGGATTATCCGAAGTGATGATGGCGTGATCGGCCAGCTCATCCGTCACGCGTCCCATCAGTGGTCGCTTTTTACGATCGCGATCGCCGCCGCAACCGAAAACGACGATTAGCTTGCGTGGTTTCAGTTCGCGCAACGTTTTCAAGACATTGCGCAACGCGTCGTCGGTATGCGCATAATCGACAAAGATTTGAAATTGGCGCTTTGCCGGAACGAGCTCGAGGCGTCCCGGCACCTGTGGTGAGCGGGCGAGCGAGAGAATGGCTGCGCGCAGATTTACGCCCATGACAGTGGCGGCTGCCAGCGCCGCCATCGAGTTCGCAACATTGAATCGACCGATCAACGGAACCCGCACCAGATAACTTCTTCCACGCGCGTCGAGCTGATAGGAGGTGCCGGCAAATTCCGTCCGATAATTCGAAGCCCGAAAATCGGCGTGCAAACCGAGGCCGTAAGTCACGACCGGAATTTTGCCGGCCAGACGATCGACCAATTTTTCGCCGTAGCGATCGTCGATGTTAATGACCGCGCTGGCCCCCTTTTTTTTCGATTGCAAAGGGAGGTTCTGGAAAAGTTTCGCCTTGGCCTCGAAATAATTTTCCATGGTGCGGTGAAAATCGAGGTGGTCCTGGGTGAGATTGGTGAAGACGGCGACGTCCCATTCGATTCCACGGGTTCTGTCCTGCGCTAGCGCATGCGAAGAGACCTCCATCGCGGCCGCGCGGCCACCGGCGTTGACGATTTGCGCGAGCAATTCCTGAATGTCGAGCGCCTCCGGCGTGGTTCGGATCGCAGGCAAAATGCGATCGCCGATTTCGTATTGCACCGTGCCGAGCAATCCACACCGCATTCCGGCCTTTTCGCAAATGTGTTTGATGAGAAATGTCGTCGTCGTTTTCCCGTTCGTGCCGGTGACCGCGGCCATTTTTAATTTGCGCGCCGGCACCCCATAAAACGCGGACGAGAGATCGGCCAGTGCCGACCGACTATCTTCGACGACGAGACAGGTCGCGCGCGGCGACGAAATTTCGCGTTCGGCTACGATCACACTCGCTCCCTGTTCGATCGCTTGATCGACGAATTGATGGCCATCGCTTTTCTCACCGCGGATGGCAACGAAAAGAGTGTTGCCCTGCACTCGCCGCGAGTCATACGCGATGCTTTCCACTTCGCGATCAAGTGACCCGATGACCCGACGTGGCGCGATGGCACGGGTGAGAACTTTGAGCTGCATGTAAAATTAAAATGATTGCTCAATGCCCCGGCGCGCTGGTTGAAGCGACTCGGCCCGCCGCGGTCGGCTTAATCAAATCGGGTTGCGGGGCAAGATCGAGATAGCGCGCGGCCTTTTCGGCAATACGGGCAAAAATCGGACCGGCCACGAGTCCGCCGTAATTCAACTCCGGTTTGGATGTCTTGGCGTCATCCAGTACTACCAGCCCAACAAATTCGGGGTGGTCAGCCGGCAAAAATCCCGTGAACGAAACGATATACTTTCCTTTTTCGTAACCGCCGTGGGGATCTACTTTTTGCGCCGTCCCGGTTTTTCCCGCAATGATGAAGCCGGGGACCGCCGCCGCTTTCGCTGTTTCCTCGGAAATCACCTGCCGAACAAGCGAAGGCGAAAATTCGCTGATTGTTTTGCCGTCGGCCGTCGTAATTGATTTGACCACCCGCGGCGTAATTAGTTTTCCGCCGTTGGCAATCGTCGCCATCGCGACTGTCATCTGCAACGGTGTCACCGCCACCTCATGTCCCATCGGTATCCGCGTAATTGAAATCTTACTCCAATTTTGCGGAGGTCGAATCATTCCGTTGATTTCGCCGGGCAACTCCACCCCGGTGCGTTCACCAAATCCGAACCGCCGGATGTATTCGTAAAACTTCTGGTCGCCGAGACTGATCGCTAGTTTGGCCGCGCCGATGTTGCTCGATTTCACCAGAATGTCCTGCACGCTTAGTTCCCCGTAAGGGCGATGATCGTGCAGGGTGCGCCCGCCATAATTCCAAATCCCCTTTTCACAATAGATCGTCGTGTCTGGCCGCACCTTTTTTTCGTTCAAGGCCGCCGCCGCCGTCACTATCTTGAACGTCGAACCCGGCTCCATCATGTCGATGACGGCGCGATTCTTCATTTGCTCGGGCCCATCATGTCGATGACGGCGCGATTCTTCATTTGCTCGGGCCTGGCGGTGCTGCGCTGATTGAGATCAAAGTTCGGCCGGTTCGCCATCGCCAGAACTTCCCCGGTTTGCGGTCGCATCAGAATGATGGTGGCCCTCTCCGGCGAATACTCGCGCACGGCCGCGTCGATTTCGTTTTCGACAATATTCTGCAAATTCAAATCAACGCTGAGATGGACCTGATAACCGTCGCGTGAGGCTCGCTCCTGGCCGCGGTAAAGCACGATTTCCTGGCCAGCGCGGTTGTGCTCGATATAGCGATAGCCATCCTGCCCGCGCAAATATTCATCCATCGACGCTTCCACGCCCTGAATTCCCTTGTGATCAAAATCGGTAAATCCGATGACGTGACAAAGCATCGAGCCGTTGGGATAAAGGCGAGCGGCATCATGTTCGAAATAAATGCCGCGCAGATTTTGCTCACGAAGTTTGGCACGAAGCGCGTCGGCTGCTGATTCCGGTACATCCCGTTTCAGGACGATGTAATGCCGGTCGCTTCCGAGTTTTCCCCGCAGCTCGTCCGCATCGATCTTCAGGTCGCGACTCAGCAGCGCGACGGCTTCGGCCACCTTCTCCTTGTTTAAATGTGACGTGTCCGCGACGACGATTTCCACCGGCACGTTGTGGGCGAGGACTTCGCCGTTGGCATCGGTGATCGCGCCGCGTTCGGCGTAAATCGGTTGTTTGTAGACATGTTTCTCCGCCGCTAGTCCGGCGTACTCGTCGTGCTTGACCAGCTGGAGATAAACGAGGCGAAACGAGAACGCGCTAAAAAGCAGAACAAAACCAATGCAAACCAGTGCGCACCGTGTCCGTCCATTCCATCTCATCTGCCAACCTGATCGTTTACCACCGGGCGAATGGCATTTTCCTCTGGCGCGGGCCGGATCGGTGCGAGTCGGACGATGTTTTGTTCCGCAATCGGAATCATCTTGAGGTAACCCTCCTTCAGCCGGCGTTGCAGCGCGCTGCGCGAAGTGAGCGCCGCGATCTGCACATTCGCGACATCATTTTGCGTGCGCAGACCCACCAGCTCGGTCTCGAGCGATTTCTTGCGATCGCCCAAACGATGTAACTGCAAGGTGAGATAGACATAGCAAAGTCCCGCCGCCGCCAGCAGAGCAGTGATCACAATCCAGCGCGCCAGCGAAGCTACCCCCACCCGATTGAGTTGCCTTGAACGGTTCATCCCAGTTTTTCGGCAACCCGCAATTTCGCGCTTCGCGCTCGCGCATTGAAACGCTGTTCGTTTTCGCTCGGCTCCACCGGCCTTGGCGTAATGACGAGGAGATCGCGCTCTTTGTTCGGGCGCGGTTCCGGCCATTCCGGCCGATCGACATATTCGCGGCTGCGTTCGCGGAAGAAATTCTTCACCATCCGGTCTTCCAGAGAATGAAATGAAATCACTGCAATCCGCGCCCCGGGCTCGAGACGCTCTGTTACCACTCGCAATCCCTGCTCCAGCGCGCCTAGCTCGTCGTTCACCTCCATGCGCAAGGCCTGGAAAACCTGGGTCGCGGGGTGGCGACGCCCGTGCCGGCCAACAATTTTCTCAATCGCACGTGCCAACCCGAGCGTTTCACGAAATGGCGCAGTCTTGCGCTGCTTCACAATTGCACTGGCGATGCGACGCGCCGCTGGTTCTTCGCCGAGATCGCGAAAGAGCCGGGTCAATTCTTCTTCGCTGTAACTGTTAATGATCGCACCCGCGGTTTTATCGGAGCTTGGATCCATCCGCATGTCGAGCGGACCGTTCCGCATCAAACTGAAACCGCGTTCGGCATTTTCGAGCTGGCGCGAGGAAACACCGAGATCGAGGATTGCTCCGCCGATCTTACCGACCTCCAGCTCATCGAGCACACGATCGGCGTGGCGAAAATTTGCCCTCCGCAAAGTAACGCGATTGCCGAATTCGGAGAGCCGATTCGTCGCTTCCGCGATCGCATCAGGATCCTGATCGAGGGCAAGAACATCAGCGCCCGTCTTCAAGATCGCCTCGCTGTGGCCGCCGCCGCCGCAAGTCGCATCGAGCACCAGGGCCCCGGCGCGCGGCGCCAGCAGCTCGATCGTCTCGCGCACGAGCACCGGGCGATGATAAATGAATTCTTCCCGGTCTTGTGCTTCTTCCTCAAACATGAGCGGGCTAGTCGCAAACCAAATCGGACGTTCAAAGAGTAATGCGTTCATCTTCGCTACAAGCCAATGACGTTAGCGACGTGTTGGTAAGTCGGTGTTTCCTCTTCGTGGGCGCGTTTCCACCGGGTCACATTCCAAATTTCAAAACGACCGCGTCCCCCCACGAGCGCGACTTCACCTTTCAATCCGATCTTGCGGCAAAGTTCCTCCGGTAAAACGAGACGCCCTTGTTTGTCAGCGAGGCCGTGCTGGGCGCGGGAGTGCAACTGGCGCAAAAAAACGCGGCGTTCGCGTGCGGCGACGCTAGCGTTGCTTTCCGCAGCTTCGCTCATGCGGGCGAATTCCTCCGGCGACATGACGAGGAGAAACTGATTTTGGGAGTCAGGCAGAAGAATAAATTCTTCGGCACTCTTTCGGCGCCAGCGAGAGGGGATGGTGATGCGATTTTTTTCGTCGAGAGCGTGACGAAATTCGCCGGCGTAGAAGGTTTGAGCTGAGGCAATGCTTTCCATGGGCCGGCGGGATTAGCGTCCACTTTAATCCACTTCGTCCCACTTTTAACCACCACTGCCGCTTGTGGTCAATACTTTTTCTTCGCCTTTTCTTCCCCCGTTTTCCCTTCTACCTTCCCCCGCCTCCTAAAACACTATGCCCCGTCTCGCCTTCGCTCTTCTCTTCAGCTTCACCATCGGTCCCCTCTGCGTCCTCGCGCAGGAAGACAACACCGAGGTCCGGGTCAGCGTCGTGCTGAATGCCGATGGCTCGCGTACCGTCTACGAAACCAACGCGGCAACTCAGAAAACCGTCGCCACCACCACTGGCAAGGACGGCAAGCTACGCGAAAAAATTCGATGGGATCTGGATGAGAACGGACGATTTCTGCGGGGCGAAGTTTTTGGCCCAAAGGAACAATTTCGATTTATCCTGCAAAACAAATACGACAGCAATAATCACCTGGTCGAGGAAGCGCATCTGGCCAAAGACCAGAGCGTGATCGGCAAGATCGTTTTTCGCTACGACGCCGCCGGGCATCAGATCGGTTACTCGACTTACGATGGCGCGGGAAAACTCCTCGGCCAAACCGTCGCGCCGAGCCCGTCACCGACGAAACGGAAGTAACGAACCAAACAGAAGGTAACGAAGAAACAAAGGATTCGGCCGCCTGCGCTTGGACTAGCCTGGAGGGCGGAGCTCTGCGACGCCGGGCTCGCAGAGCTCGCCCCTCCACTTCCGAAAAGATCAGTAACCTTCGTTCTCTCTATTTCCTTCTGTTAAAAACTAATTTGGGTCCATTGCTGTTTCATTCGTGGTGAAATCGCAGTGGCGGACGCCCGCCCTGGCTTGCGACGAGGCCCAAAAGGCACTAGAAGGTGGGCCGTGATCGAATACCTCCAGAAGGGTGGGCTGCTGATGTGGCCCATCCTGATTTGCAGCATCATCTCGATTGCCGTGATCGCGGAACGGCTTTTTTATCTGCATCGCGCCACCATTCACGTGGGCGAGTTCTTGAAGGGCCTGGCCAACCTGATCAAGCGTCGCAATTTTGCCGAAGCCTTGCATGAATCCGCCGGCACACCCGGGCCGGTGGCGCGCGTGATTCACGCCGCAATTATCCGGCATGATCTCCCGCGATCGGAATTGCGCGAAATCGTCCAGGAAGCCGGTCAACTGGAAGTACCCAAACTGGAGCGCTTCCTCGGTGTCCTCGCTACTCTGGCCTATCTTGCGCCCCTGCTTGGATTGCTCGGCACAGTTGCGGGAATGATTGAAGCCTTCGGCGTTATCGCATCTAATGGCGGCTATGCCACGGTGACGGAATTGTCCGCCGGCATTTACAAAAGTTTGCTCACGACTGCCGCTGGACTCGTCGTCGCGACGCCCACCTTCGTTGCTTACAGTTATCTTTCTTCGCGTGTGAACACGCTGATGCATGACATGGAGCGCGCCGGCATTGAAATCGTGCAGATGTTAGCCGAAACGGAACCAGAGAGCGGGATTATCTCCTTCCAGCCAACCGCAGAAGGCAGCCAGCGCGATTTACGCCGCGAAAAATAGCGGGCGGATGAAACTGGTCCGGACGAAGCAATATCAGTTCGGGTGGCTGATAATTTTTCCACTGCTCGACGTTGTTTTTCTGATGATTTTTTTCCTGCTCCTCAGTTCCAATTTCGTTTTACAGCCGGGTATTTCGGTCAACGTCCCGTTCTCAAAATTCATGTTAGCACCGCAGGTGAAGTACCAAATCATCAGTATCACCAGCGGAGCGACGGTTTATTTTCGCGATCAGAAAATTTCCATCGATGAACTGGGGCCACAGCTCGAGATCGCGCGCAAAGAGGGCCGTTCCATCATCATCAAGGCCGATCGCTATACGCCTTACGAGACGGTGATTCGGGTGGCCAACCTCGCTCTCGAGCACGGCGTGGCCTCGGTTGCGCTCGCTACCACTCCGCCGAAGTGAACGTGTCCACCGTCGCGCCGCTTGTTTTCAGTTGGGCGCCACCGCGCAAACGTCGACGCGCTTTAATCGTGTTTTTAATTCTCTCGCTCCTCTTGCACGCGCTTTGTTTCTACATCTTCCAAATTGTCTATCCGCCCACCGTTGCGCTGATGCCGCCGCCGGCGCGAGTCACATTGGTTTCGCCGGATGATCCGGAATCGCTTGCCCTCTTGCGTTGGGTGGAGGCGGAGGATCCCGCGCTCACTACGACAACACAGCGACTGCCAGAGACGAAATCTCTCGTCTTGCCGCCAGTGCAGCATCGCCCTTCTTACGCCAGTCATCAGCCGAAATTGAAAGCACTCCCGCCGCTGCTGCCCGATCTCAGCATTCCAAGCTCGGCCGCAATCGGGCCAGTTCGCCTTCCGCGAATGAAAGCGAATGCCAGCGAGCCCGGTCTAGCGCGGAAAACGACCGCGAATTTTGCCGATCTGCCCGCCGCTCTGGGCGAGCCAGTTTTCGCCGATTTCAAATTTAGTCTCACCCGCCCTGATGCACCGGCCAACGCCCGTTTCCGTGTTGCCATCGATGAGCGTGGCGCCATCCGCTTTTGTTTTTTGATCGAATCTTCGGGCGATCCGGCGCTCGATGAACAGGCGCGAAATTTTCTTCAACTCTGCCGTCTTAAGACAAAAGAAGATTCGCCCGTGACGAATGGAACCGCCCTTTTCTGGACCACTGCGACCATTCTTTGGGGGAACGATCTCGCCCCCAGCCCGGGCCCCTCCCCCAGTTCGTCGCCGTGATTCGCGTCAGTCTGGCCGCGTTGGTCACGATTTATCTGCTGGTTTTTCTTGCGGCAGTTTTCCTTGTCTGGTTAAGTAGTGAATGGAACCGCAGACGGCGCGAACGAAAAGCTTTTCGCTTCCGGCTGCGTGTCCCCGTTGCGGCAGTTTGAACGAACGATTTAAATTCGAACGTATTTGATTTGATATGGGAATGTGGATTGGCCGTAACCGAAAAGCGCGGGTGACTTATGGTTTCGATGAGATCGCGCTCGTGCCAGGCAGTGTCACGATTAATCCTAACGAGGTCGATACAACTTTTCGCTTGCCGCGGCGCGAGGGCCCGCCCTTGGAATTAAAAATTCCGATCCTGGCCAGCGCCATGGATGGAGTGGTGGACGTGCGTTTTGCGGTGGAAATGAGCAAGCTTGGCGGTTTGGCGGTGCTCAATCTCGAAGGAGTGCAGACGCGCTACAAGAATCCCTTGGAAGTGCTCGAGAAAATCGTGCAGACGGACAAGAACGAAATCACCGCTCTCTTGCAAAAAATCTACCAGGAACCGGTGCAGCCGGAATTGATCGGGGCGCGGGTGCGGCAAATCAAGGATGGCGGCGCGATCGCGGCGGTGAGTTCGATTCCGCAACGCGCGGCGGAATTTGGCGCCATCGCCCAGGAAGCGGGCGCCGATGTTTTCGTGGTGCAAAGCACGGTCTCAACTGTGCGTCACATTTCTTCGGAATATAAATCGCTCGACCTCGCGAAATTCTGCCGGGAAATGCGGATTCCAGTGATCGTTGGCAACACCGTCGGCTACGATGTGACATTAGAGATCATGAGTTGCGGACCGGCCGCCGTTCTGGTTGGGGTTGGACCAGGGGCAGCTTGCACTTCGCGTGGCGTGCTCGGCCTGGGCGTGCCGCAGGTTACGGCCACGGTCGATTGCGCGGCCGCGCGCGACGCCTATTTCAAAAAAACTGCGCGCTTTGTCCCGATCATTACCGATGGCGGGATGAGTAAGGGCGGGGATGTCTGCAAGGCACTCGCCTGCGGAGGCGACGCCGTAATGGTGGGAAGCGCATTTGCCAAAGCCCAGGAAGCACCCGGCCGCGGTTATCACTGGGGAATGGCAACCCCACATGCCAATCTCCCTCGCGGGACACGGATCAGAGTTGGCGCCACTGGATCGTTGAAACAAATCTTGTTCGGTCCCGCTGAAGTCGACGATGGCAGCCAGAATTTGGTCGGCGCCATTACCACTTGCATGGGTAACGTGGGCGCCCGTGATCTGGCCGAGTTTCAACAAACCGAAATCATCATCGCGCCTTCCATTAAAACCGAAGGCAAACTATTCCAAACCGTGCAAAACGTCGGAATGGGGACGCGTTAGGCGTTTAGCGAATAAGTGAGTTAGTGATTTAGAGATTGAGACTCACAGCCATTTGCTTCGCCATTCGTTAAATCGTTAACTCGTTAAATCACTAAATGAACAACAATCGCCGCGTCGTCATCACCGGGATGGGTGCAATTACGCCCCTCGGCAACGATTTCGAGACTTTTTGGTCGAACTTGAAGAATGGCGTTAGCGGCATTCATAAAATCGAATCATTCGACACTTCTGCCTATGATTGCCGCATCGGTGGAGAAGTGCACGGCTTCGATCCGAAAACGGTCTTCAAGAACCCGAAAGATGTTCGGCGGACTGATCGCTTTGCCCAGTTGGCCATGGCGGCGGCGAAAATGGCGATGGCCGATTGCGCCCTCGAGATGGGAAGCGAAAATCCGGACCGTTTTGGCGTTCTCGTCAGCAGCGGCATCGGCGGACTAAAAACGCTCGAAGATCAATACACCATTCTGCTTTCCAAAGGTCCAAAGCGCGTTTCCGCTTTCACCATTCCAATGCTCATCAGCAACATGGCGAGCGGATTGATCTCGATGGAATTTGGATTGCGCGGACCGAACATGTGCATCGTTACCGCTTGCGCGACTTCGAACAACGCCATTGGCGAATCCTGGCGCATGATCAAATTTGGTGACGCCGATGTTTTCCTCGCCGGCGGCTCCGAGGCAGCGATCATTCCTATCGGGCTCGCCGGGTTCGGTGCAATGAAGGCTTTAAGTACGCGGAACGACGAGCCGGAACGTGCCTCGCGACCGTGGGACCGCGATCGCGACGGCTTTGTCATCGGCGAGGGAGCGGGCGTGGTCGTCGTCGAAGAACTCGAGCGCGCAAAAAAGCGCAACGCGAAAATCTATTGCGAGCTCGTTGGCTACGGTTTAAGCGCGGATGCGCATCACATGACGGCGCCGCCGCACGATGGCGGAGGCGCGGCCAAAGCGATGGAACTGGCACTCGAACACGCGCAGCTATCGATCGATCAGGTGGATTACATCAACGCCCACGCTACTTCGACCGGTCTGGGCGACGTGGCTGAGACGCGCGCGATCAAGACTGTTTTCGGCGACCTGGCGAAAAGCGTTTCGATTAGCTCTACCAAGTCGATGACTGGCCATTTGCTGGGTGGAGCGGGCGCGGTCGAGATGGCGGTGTGCGCGCTGGCCATACGTGATGGCGTTATTCCGCCCACGATCAATCTCGATCATCCCGATGAAGAATGTGATCTCGATTTCACCGCCCACACCGCCCGGGAAAAGAAAGTGAGTGTGGCTTTGAACAACTCGTTCGGTTTCGGCGGGCACAACGCGACCCTGGTGGTGAAGGAGTTTACTAGCTAACGAGATTTAGGTTGACGGTACAGATACGAGGAACAATTCGAACAACACCTCGCATCATTCCAAAGCGGCAGAAGACTGCCGCACTCCAAAAGCTGGCGCATTTTTTGAGACGGTTTCCCAATTCGCAAAGCTTCAGCGAGATTAATTGGGGGTTTTTGCGTCTCAACAAACGCATTTTGGACTGCGCCGGCAAAGCGCAGTTGCCATGGCGCTTTTTCCACGGCGGTGTAACCTCGCGCGCATTGAGCGCCAGTTGGTTCGCGAAGTCCCGCGAAGCTGAACGAAGAAAAGCGGTGTCGCGCTGCGCTTGCCACCGCAGTCCAAAAAGCATCACCGCGCGGAACACAGGTCTCCAGACCTGTGTTCCTTGACGTTTATTCTACCATTCCTTTTGAGATGAAGAATTCAACGACTCGGGATGCGTTCTTTGCGGTCATTGCCGTGATTGCTGCTTTGGCCCCATTCCTCAACAAAGCCTTTCATATTGACGATCCGCTTTTCCTATGGATAGCGCAGCAGGTATCCCAACACCCGGCCGATCCCTATGGGTTCTCCGTGAACTGGTATGGCAGTGCAATGCCGATGTTTTCGGTCATGCAGAATCCCCCTTTAAACGCCTATTACATGGCACTGGCCGCGAGCTTCTTTGGTTGGAGCGAGCTGGCAATGCATGGCGCTTTCCTCTTTCCAGCAGTCGTAGCCGTCCTCGGGACGTTTTTTCTGGCGCAGCGCCTTTCGGGTTCACCTTTGCTCGGCGCGCTTCTCATGCTTTTCACGCCCGTCTTCCTTGTCTCGGCAACGACGATAATGTGCGACGTCTGGTTGCTTGCCCTGTGGGTATGGTCGGTTAATTACTGGCTACGCGGTCTCGAGCTTCATAACTACTGGCTTCTTCTCCTGGCCTCACTACTCCTCGCCGCTGCCGCGCTAACGAAATACTTCGGGGCCAGTCTCGTTCCGCTTCTCGCCGTTTATACTTTGGTCCAGGACCGCCGCCTCACCAGCCGACTCTTGTTTCTTCTCATCCCCGTCGCGGTCATCGGCATCTATGAAGTGATGACTAAAGCAAAATACGGTCAGGGTCTTTTCAGCGGCGCAATGATCTATCCCTGGGAAGCAACCGCCAAAGCGGAGAAGCAATTGTCCGGACAATTTCTTACCGGGCTTTCATTCACCGGCGGTTGCCTGTTTTCTGCTTTGTTCTATGCGCCCTTCCTTAAATCACAGAAGGTCATTATTAGCGGAATCGCGATCTTCCTCGCCCTTCTCCCATTATTTTATCTCGGAATAGCGCGCGGACTCACTTGGAGAACCGGTGCCGCAGTCACGGCCGAAGGAGCTTTGTTCGCTATCATCGGAATTGGGATTCTCGCGCTGGCAGTAGCCGATGTCGTCCAGCAAAAAACAGCGGATTCGCTGCTGCTGGGCCTTTGGGTATTCGGCACATTCTTTTTTGCGGCGGTGATGAACTGGTCCATCACCTCGCGAACGTTTCTGCCGATGGCGCCGGCGGTGGTGATCCTCTTGCTGAGACGATGCAAAACCTTCGCACATGACAATGGTCTCACCCTGTGGTGGCCGCTTCTGCCAGCCGCGCTTGTTTCCCTGCTAATTACAACGGCAGATTGCAAACTTGCCGACACCGCGCGCCTGGCCTCAAAGTCCTTTCAGAATCGATTCCGGAACGAGCCAGGCAAGGTATGGTTCGAAGGACATTGGGGCTTCCAGTATTATATGGAACAATGGAAGGCGAAGCCCGTGGATGATCTGCTTATCCTTGCATTAGGTAACACCAACGTTAGTCGAACTCCGCCTGTCCCAACAACTGGTCCTCCCGAGCAGGTAAATTACCCCCAGTTATTGCTGGCAACAATGAGTCCAGAAATGCGCGCTGGATTTTATTCAAGCATATGGGGCCCTTTACCCTGGGTATTTGCGCGCATCCCACCGGAGCGGTATCTCATTTTTCGTGTCAAGTAACGCGGCGGGATTCCTTGCGCCCGGTGGAGCCGTTTCGACAGGACCCAAGGCCCGAAGCTTGCGAAGGCGGTCCGATCCACCAAGGAAGGGCCGTCCCTCAATCCTCTCCCCGACCCCACTCCTATGGCTCGTCAGGCCGCCGGCGGCGCGTCGGCAAAGATTGGCGCGGCAGTGATATCGGAAGCATTGAAGCTGAAGCCGTGACTATCTTTTTGCAGCGATTTTAACAAAAGTGCGACCTGCTGCGCCGTGCCGGTAGAATAGAAACGAACA
>WNGI01003594.1_pt1 | contig 13719 bp, 15 predicted proteins | sample 5400621 | NCBI WGS metagenome assembly WNGI01 (sample SAMN13153374, study PRJNA577476) | soil metagenome | isolation source: 20 cm soil or saprolite under Garry oak tree replicate 1 | place: USA:California | collected 2016-06-15
GGTTGATCATCAGCTCGAATTTGGGCGGATGCTCCACGGGGATGGTTTTGCGAGGCTTTCCATTCTTCAGGCTGCGATCGGCCGAGTTGCCTACTTCGTCGCTTGATCGCTTATTTCGTCCAGGACTTTTGCGATGGGCGCGGTCGCTGGAGGGACCTCCGCACCGTGCCGCTTGTAGATTGTGGTGAAGAGATAGTCGGCAGAATTATATGACAGCCAGACCTTGCCTTGATCATCCTCCCAGACCAGCGCCTTGGGCGGCAAATCGATCGCCAATAGTGGCGCCTTGACCACGGCAGGCGTTCCAACCTTCGGATTGCCGTACAGGATGAGCGTACGCGGCCGCATGTCGAGGCCGAATTTCTTGGCGGCGGCAGCATGATCGATTTCGGTGAAGACCGTGAAGCCCGCCGCCTCCTTCTGTTTAACCGCAGCTTCAAATCGCGCGACAGTTTCTTCCACCGAATACTTACTGGGCTTGGTTATCAGGCCGTCGTCGGCTGCGTGTGCGCTAGCCGGTCCCATGCAGATCGCGAGCGAAAGCGCCAGGCTCGCCGGGACGCGCTTTTTGAAGCTCATAAGGATTCCTGACATGTTGTTGGTTTCGCCGGATCGGACGCAATCGCCTGCACTCGGTGTCAAGGCGCAGTATACCATCGGCAGCACGACGCGGCGAGCCAGGTAGTCAAATTCTGGGCGTCCACCGATAGATACGTCGAAGCGTGCACGATTGCTCGTCGCTTTGCTCCCCGCAATGATGAGAGGCAAGGGTTATCGCAGCACGATCCACGCCGGCGCGTGGTCGCTGGCGCCTTCCTCGCCTCGTACCTTGCGGTCGACGCCGGCCTTGATCAGGCGCGGCGCAACGGCCGGGCTCAGGAGCAGATGATCGAGCCTCAATCCGGCGTCACGCGGCCAGCGGTTTCGCTTGTAATCCCAGAACGTGTACATCGGGTTTGACGGATGGAGATCGCGGATCGCATCAAGCCAGCCTTGCGCCACCAGCGATCTGAATGCGGCGCGGCTCTTCGGCTGGATCAAGGCATCGTTGTCCCATGACCGCGTCGGATAAATATCGAGCTCGGCAGGTGCGACGTTGTAGTCGCCCGCCAGCACCACCGGAATCTCCGATTTAAGGAATTTCGCGGCGTGCCGCGTGAGCCGCTTGAACCATTCGAGCTTGTAGTCGAATTTTGGCCCGGGCTGCGGATTGCCGTTCGGCAGATAGATGCTGGTGACGATGATGCCATTGACGGCGGCTTCGATGTAGCGCGCCTCGCGATCGTCTTCATCGCCGGGCAACCCGGTCCGGATCAGCACCGGCTCGGCTTCGCGCGCCAGGATGGCGACGCCGTTCCAGGTCTTTTGCCCGCGCCAGACCGCGCCATAGCCGGCCTTGCCGATCGCAGAAACCGGAAAGTCGTCGTCGGTCGATTTCAGTTCCTGCAGGGAGACGATATCGGGTTTCGCCGAGCGCAGCCATCGCAGCAGGTTCGGCAGGCGCCGGTTGATATTGTTGATGTTGAAGGTGGCGAGCTTCATTCCCGACGAAGATGTCAGGTCGATGCTGAAGCGGCTGGCTCGACCGTGGCCGCGCCCCCCTTGTAGACCCGCGCATAGCGCGGTCCGAGGCTGGTCAGCACTTCGTAACCGATGGTGCCGAAATGGTGCGCGAGTTCGTCGACCGTGATGCCGTCGCCGATCAGCGTCGCCATGTGGCCGCGCCGCACCGCGTTCTTTTCAAGGTCCGTGATGTCGACGGCGATCAGGTCCATCGAGACGCGACCCGCGATCGGGCAGCGCTTGCCGGCGACCACCACCTCGGCACCGCGCGTGCCGTCGTTGCTGCCGGCGGCGCGGAAATATCCGTCGGCATAGCCAGCCGATACGATCGCGAGCCTGGTCGGCCGCCGCGCGGTCCACGTTCCGCCATAACCGACGCTGTCGCCGCGCTCGACGTTGCGGATTCGCACGATGCGCGCTTTCAGGTCGACAACCGGTTGCATCGGATTATCGGCTTCCGGCGTCGGATTGATGCCGTAGAGCGCGGCACCCGGCCGCACCAGGTCGAACTGGAATTGCGGCGAGAGGAAAATGCCGGAAGAATTCGACAGCGACGCCGGTACGCCCGTGAACAGGCTGACGATCTCGCGGAAGGTTGCGAGTTGCTTGGCGTTGAGCGGATGATTGAGAGCCTCGGCGCAGGCGAGATGACTCATCACTAGCGTGATGCCGTGATCCCCGGCATTGATCCTGGGGACGATACCTTGTGCCTCGTTGATCGTAAGACCCAGCCGGTTCATGCCGGTGTCGATGTGAATGGCCGCGCCGCCCGCCCAGCCGGAGCGCCGGCAAAAGACGTCCCATTCGGCGAGCTCGTTGAGATCGCCGATCACGGGTTTGCAATCGATCTTGGCGAACGCATCGCCGCAATTCTGGAAGATGCCATCGAGCGCATAGATGGTGGCCGATGGCATGGCCGCGCGGGCGGCGCGCGCCTCATCCACCGTGGCGACGAAAAATGTCTTGCAGCCGGCGGCGGCCAGCGCGCGTGCGACCGGATCGACCCCGCAGCCATAGGCGTCCGCCTTGATCACGGCCGCGCACTCCGCGGGCACCGCGGCTTTCTCAAGCTTGCGCCAGTTCGCGACGATGGCGTCGAGATCGACCGTGAGCACGCCGGTGGCGGTTGCAAGCGCAGCCGCCTGGTTCGCTTCAGCCGAGAGAACGGAGCTCGCCGGGATCGACTTCGGGTCGGAAACGATGTTCATGCCGCGACTTTACGCGGCGGAGCGGGGCGGTTCAACCGTGCAACTGGGGTCTAGTAGGTTCGCTCCGGCAAATGGCTGTCATGCGTCAGATCGCCGAACCGCGTCAGGCTGGCCTCGAATTGCAGTTCGACGGTGCCGGTGGGGCCGTGCCGCTGCTTGCCGATAATGACTTCCGCCTTGCCGTGCACCAGCGACATGTCCAATTGCCATTTTTCGTATTCCGGCGTGCCGGCCCGCGGCTCCTTGTTGGCGAGGTAATATTCTTCGCGGAACACGAACATCACCACGTCGGCGTCCTGTTCGATCGAGCCGGACTCACGCAGGTCTGACAGTTGCGGACGCTTGTCGTCGCGGCTCTCCACTTGGCGTGACAACTGCGACAGCGCGAGAATCGGCACGTTCAATTCCTTGGCGAGCGCCTTCAGGCTGGTGGTGATCTCGGTGACTTCCTGGACCCGGTTGTCGATGCGCCGTCCCGTTCCCTGCAGCAGCTGAATATAATCGATCACCAGGAGGTCGAGGCCCTTTTGCCGCTTCAGCCGGCGGGCGCGCGCGGTGAGCTGTGAGATCGAAAGCCCGCCGGTTTCGTCGACGTAGAATGGCAGCGACTGCAGCTCGATCGAATAATCGCGGATCTTTTCGAAATCGCTCTCGGTGATGCCGCCACGGCGGATCGTGCTCGATGGAATCCCGGTGCGCTCGGCGATGATACGGGTGGCAAGCTGTTCAGCCGACATTTCGCATGAGAAGAAGCCGACGACGCCGCCATTGACGGACTTCATGGTACCGTCAGCTTGAACTTCGGCGCGGTGCGCTTTTGCCACGTTGTAGGCGATGTTGGTGGCGAGCGCGGTCTTGCCCATGCCCGGACGCCCGGCGATGATGATCAGGTCGGAGGGCTGCAGCCCGCCCATCTTGATGTCGAGATCGCGCAAGCCTGTTGCGATGCCCGACAGCTTGCCGTCGCGCTGGAAGGCTTTAGCCGCCATATCGACCGCGACGGTGAGAGCCTGCGCAAAACGCTGGAAGCCACCATCGTAGCGGCCGGCCTCGGCCAGTTCGTACAGCCTGCGCTCGGCGTCCTCGATCTGCGCCCGCGGCGCGAAATCCACCGGCGCGTCGTAGGCGACATTGACCATGTCTTCGCCGATCCGGATCAGATCGCGGCGCAACGCCAGTTCGTAGATCGTTCGTCCATAATCCTGGGCATTGATGATCGTGGTCGCTTCCGCGGCGAGGCGGGCGAGGTATTGGCCGACCGTCATGCCGCCGATGTCGGTTTCGGCCGGGACGAAGGTCTTCAGCGTGACCGGAGTCGCGACCTTCCCCATCCGGATCAGGCTGCCGGCGGTCTCGAAGATGGTGTGATGGATCGGCTCGAAGAAGTGTTTTGGCTCCAGGAAATCCGACACCCGATAGAATGCGTCGTTGTTGACGAGGATCGCGCCCAAAAGGCTCTGCTCGGCCTCGATATTGTGCGGTGCGTTCCGATAGGCCGGAGTTCCGGCATCGGGCGTGAGCTTGAGAACGTTCGAATCAGATGTGGGCATAATTCTCGAGTGTCGGTGTAACTTTGTCGGATGCGGGGCGGCGATAAAGCGCCACTCCCGAGCACAGCGGAAGCGCGAACGTGCCTTATGCCCGATTCACACAATGTCATGTGTGAATCGCGACTATACGATGGATTGGCGCTTGACGGAGTTTCGGGTGAAATCGAGCGATATCCGCCGTTGGCCACAGGGAACACCCCAAAACTGCGGCGCGCACCGAACCTTTCGCCGTGCGGGCATACCCATCGGGGCGGCTTCCGGAAGGCGATCTCAGCGCTGATCTAAATCAGAATGAGATAGGTCAGCGCAATCAGGGTCGCTGCGACGCCGCCCGCGATCAAGGCGTAGTCGGTGCCGATGCCGGCTGTCGGGTCGAACGTTGACTGGTAGGTTTTCTCGATCATTCGCGAAGGTTAGAGCAAATCGGCCGGCCCTTTTGTGAAGCAAGTCACATCTCTCCGATTTTTCTTTGCGGCATGGTCGTCCGGAACGGGTTGGTAACTTCCGGGTTGGTAACAACAGGATTCAGGGAGGCCGGTTTAGGACAGGCGATGGGCCAGCAACTGCAGTCATGGCGAGCGGGAGGCGGCCAAAAATCATGGCTGTCGATGCTGGTTGAGGCGATGGAAGAAATCTCTCGCCCGGAATTCCGCGCGCTGCCCATCGATCGATCGGTACTGACCGCGGTGAGCGCGCAGTTGGCACGGCCGGCATCGCCATACCCTTATTGCGGTTCTCAATACGGCCTGCGAAACTAGATTTTGGATTGCCTACGCCGGCCTATTCGCCCGCAATTTGCAGCCGGGGACGCTTGCCGCGCTCGATCCCACGCAATTTGGCTTCTTCGTGCCCGATGTAATCGCGCGTCATCGGCACCGCATCCTGGCGTTTGGTGAGCTGGATCTGGAAATTCATCAGGTTCTGTTTGCGGAACGACATTTCCGAGCACGCCAGGTAGAATTCCCACATCCTTGCAAAGCGCTCGTCATAGAGCTGCACCGCTTCCTCGCGCCGCGCCATGAATCGCTCGCGCCACGCTTTCAGCGTATCCGCATAGTGCAGCCGCAATATTTCGATGTCGCAGACCAGAAGCCCGGCGCGCTCGATCGCGGGGATCACTTCGGAAAGCGCCGGGATGTAGCCGCCCGGGAAAATGTATTTCGTGATCCAGGGATTGGTGACGTCGGGCCCATTCGAACGGCCGATCGAATGCAGTATCATGATGCCGTCGTCGGTGAGAAGTTCACCGCAGCGCCGGAAGTAGGTCTCGTAGAAGTCGACCCCGACGTGCTCGAACATGCCCACTGAGACGATGCGGTCGAACGGCCCGGAAACGTCGCGATAATCCTCGAGGAAAAACTTCGCCGACCGCGTCAGATTTTTCTCAGCCGCGCGCTCGTTGGATACCTGCAACTGCTCGGTCGAGAGGGTGATGCCAGTGACATTGGCGCCGGTCATTTCGGCCAGATACAGGCCAAGACCTCCCCAACCGGAGCCGATGTCAAGTACGCGGTCGCCGTGCCCGATGAACAGCTTCGCGGCGAGATGCCGCTTCTTGGCGAGTTGGGCATCGTCAAGCGATGTATCCGGCGTTTCAAAATAGGCGCAGCTGTACTGCTTGTCGGCATCGAGAAAGAGGGAGTAGAGGCGCCCGTCCAGGTCGTAATGGCGCGCGACATTGTTTTTCGATCGTCCGCGCGGATTGAACTGGCGGGCATGCCTGACAAGATAGCGCAGCCACCACTGCAGCTTGGCCCAGCGCGGTAATATTTCGGGTTGATCGAGCAGGATCGCCAGCACGTCCGCAATGGAGCCCCTCTCGACGACGAAAGTGCCTTCCATGTAAAGTTCGCCCAGCGCAAGCTCCGGGTTCAAAAGAATCCTGCGTTCGCCATCGGTGGTCAGGAATCGCGCAGAGACCGGTTCGCCGGTCCCGTCGCCGCAGGTGAACTTTGCCCCGCTTGCGGTCGTGAACGTCATCGAGCCGCGGCGAATGAACTGCTTCAGGAAATACCGCAACAAACGGTCCATCGAAACCACCAAGAGCGATCCCGCAGCGGCTAACGTACCGGCCGTCACACTCGAAGCACACGGGACAGAACGGTCCCTGAGCATCTCAAACAGATCATAGGGGCGACGGTTCCATCGCGCTACTGCATTGTTCACACAGCGGATATTCCCAAACGGCGCGTTCACGCGGTTGCGTCATATGTCCGCTTCCATTCGCGGCATAATCGGCTAAAAGGTGACCGCCGCCCGGTGCCGGATAAAGGCGTTGGAAGCGAATTACCGCATCTGGAGAATAGGAATGTTGAGCCGAGCGCTCAGTTTAGCGACGGTGACGCTTCTGATCGGCTGTTTCGCGGTGATCCCGGTGCAGGCGCAAAATCTCGAGGCCGGCAAGAGCCCCTTCCAGATTTTCGCGGGTACTTGCAGTGCCTGCCACAAGAGCCCACGGGGTCTGTTGAGGACCGTGCCAGCCGGATCCCTGCCAGGCTTCCTGCGCCAGCATTACACCACCAGCGGTGACATGGCCTCCCTGCTCAGCGCCTTTCTGGTATCGAATGGGGCGGCCGACACCCGCCATGTCAGTACCCAGCCCAAGCAAGCCAAGGACTCGGAGGCCAAGCCCGCCACTTTACCTGACCAGCTCGACCGCTTTGGCCGCAGGCTGCGCCCCCCGGCGCCGTTAACGCAACAGGCTGTCAGGCCTGATGCCGAGCCACGTCCGGCCGCGAGGCCCGATGCCGGCGGACTTTCCCCGCAGGCCGAGCCCGGACAGCCCGGCCGTAACGCCAAGCGGCTGGCAGCCCCGGGGGAGGCCCCCGACGCCGCAAGAGCGAAGCTGAGTAAGCGAGGCAAGCCCGGCGCTGAAGAACCGCCCAAATCCGAGGCTGCCAGAACCGACGCTGCCAAAACTGATGCTGCAACGCCCGACGCCGGCAAGGAAGAAGCACCAAAGGGCGAGGCGGTGAAAGACGGGGCGTCCGCCAGCGAAACCGCGAAGGACGGGGGCAGCAAACCCGAAGGTACCAAGCCATCTGGCGAAGGCACGTCTGAGGCAAAAATCGAGGCACCGAAGGAGACGGGCGGCGGCGAGAGCCCCACACTGCGGGCCGATCCGGTTCCTCCCGTCACATCCGCGCCGACGGCCCCAGCGGTGTCCGCTGCGGTCTCAAGCGGCATGTCGGAGCCGCCGCCCGAACCGCCGGCGCCGCCCCCCGTGCAGCCCGTGCCGCCCGCGCCGCTAATTGCCCCCGCTGGGCCGCCCGCGCCGCCAATCTCCCAATAGGTTTGCGCAAGAAGCGGATTTCCGAAACGCGATCGGCTTGACCCTTCTAGAGTGTTACTCTAGAGTAATGATCTACGCGGAAGTCGAGAAACAATCATGGTTGCGCGCGCGCGTGAGGATCTGTTGGCCGCCGGATTGGCGGTGTTCGATCGCGAGGGGTTTGAGGGCGCGACCGTTGCCGCCATTCGCAGCCGGGCGCGGGCCTCAAACGGCAGCTTCTTCCATTTCTTCGGATCGAAGAAGGAGCTGGCAGGCACCCTGTTTCTGGAACTGCTGCAGCACTATCACGCCGCGGTGGTCGCGGCCGTCGATCCTTCCTTGAGCGCCCGGGTCGGTATCGGCCGCTTGATCCGCACACATCTGGAGTGGGTGGTGAACAACCGGCGCGAAGCGCGCTATCTGTTCGAGATATCGCGCAGCGAATGGACCGAAGCTGTGCGCGATGCGCAGCGCGCCCAAAATTCGCGTCTCGCCGAGGGTATCGAGCGTTGGCGCGCGCCCCTGATTGCCCGCGGCGAACTATTGCCCATGCCGTCGACGGTCTTTTTCAGCCAGATCGTCGGACCTGCGCAGATTTTCTGCCGTGCGTGGCTGTCGGGTCGCGACCGCAGCGATCCACGGCACCAGGCCGATCTTCTGATTGCCTGCGCGATCCGCGCGCTGGTCGCTCCGGAAGCCGTTCAGAAAACGGAAAGCCTGCCGTGACCGCGGACTTCGACCCGGATTTCACGCCGATCGCAAAGAGAATCCGCGACAGCGTTGGCCAGCAGGGATTCATGAATCATATCGGTGCGGAGCTTTCCGAACTGAAACGTGGATCATGCACGCTTGTGGTCGATCGGCGGCCAGAGCTGTTGCAGCAGAATGGCTTGTTTCACGGCGGCGTCACGGCTTTCCTGGTGGACAATGCCACCACGATTGCCGCGGCGACGTCGCGCGGCCAGCCGGCGCTGACGGCAGAATACAAATTAAATTTGTTGTCGCCGGCCTCAGGCGATCGCCTGATCTGCCGCGCGCGCGTGATCAAGCCCGGACGCCAGGTCGCGGTGGTTGGTGCGGATGTCTTTTGCGTGATCGACGGAATCGAGAAACACACCGCAACGGCATTGGCCTCGATTGCAATGCTCGACGAAAAGCGCCAGCGAGAATCACCCAGCCCGGCCTGACAAGGCCGGGCTTGAGCAGTCCAATTATATGTAACCGGTAGCCCGGGTTACTTGTCTGATGCTGGCTCCGCCTGCGGCTCCACATCGTCGCGGCGGGCCTCGGGATCGAAGAATTCGCCGGCGGCGGCGATCGCTTCGGCGGCCCTGTCCTGATCTTCCTGACGGGTAGAGATGTCTTCGCCGCGTTTGATGCGTTCGGCCTCATCGGCGCTTCGCGCGACGGTGACGGTCACGCTGACCTCGACTTCCGGATGCACGGCGATGGCGATGTTGTGCTTGCCGATGGTCTTGATCGGCGCGTCCAGCATGATCTGGCTGCGGCTGATGGCGACCCCATCGCTCTCAAACGAGGCGATGATGTCGCGAACGGTTACCGATCCGAACAACTGACCGCTTTCAGAGGCCTGACGTAGCACCATGACGTTGCGGCCATCGATCTTTTCCGCGACCTTGGTGGCCTCGGCCTTGGCTTTCAAGTTGCGGGCTTCGAGTTCGGCCTTCATGCCGTCGAACCTGGCGCGATTGTCTGCGGTGGCGCGCAGCGCCTTGCCGCGCTTCAAAAGAAAATTGCGGGCAAATCCGTCCTTGACGCGGACCACTTCGCCCATCTGGCCGAGCTTGGCGACACGTTCCAGCAGAATGACTTCCATATTCGTTCTCCTTAGGTGATCAGATTAAGTCGTTGAGTTGGTTAGGGTTCAGGATGCGGGGAGGGGCGGTGGCCTGCCTCGCAGATAACGTTGACGAAATCCGAAAATAGCGTCGGCGAGACCGAGAACCACCATCGCCAGGACAGGCCAGCCGAACACCACCATGATGGCGTAGGTGCAACCGAGCCAAAGCGCGCGGCTTTTCAACGCCAGCGTCAACGTATGCAGCACGGCAAAGCCCGTGAGCCCGTAAGCCACCATCAAGGCGGCGGTCACGATCAGTGCCAGGATCGCTAGCAGCCCGCCGGTAAAGCAGAACGCAATTGCGGCGCATAGCGCCACGAGCGTCATCGGCGGCAGAGCAGCGCTCTTCAGGTCGGGCCAGGGACGGTGCAATCGTCCTGATGTCGCCGTGATTTTTGCGGCGAGCCAGAGATTGAGCGTCAGCGTCATCATCGCGACGATGGCGGCCGCGGCCGGCGCGATCGTCACTACAGCATCGATCCATTGTTCGGCCCCGTCGGTTGACGACACCTCGCGGGGACCGAGCATACGTAGCAAGCCCCGCCGCAGAGCGCCGGTGATGGCGGCGGCGTCAGTGCCAAGCGTGAGCAGCGCCGCCATCGTCGTCAACGCGGCAAAGCCTGATATCCAGAGCAGGATCCGGCCGACCGGATACCATTCCAGATCAAGCGCAACCGGCGAAGCGCCGTTGCCCGGCGAGACGCCGCTGGTCATGGGACGTCCGAGCAGAGCGAGGTGTCCGAGCCACCAGGCGGGCAGCGCGACCGTGACGGCAAAGGCGATGCAATAGGGAAGGCCGAAGATCGCGCCGAGACCGATCGCGGCGACGATGCCGCCGATGGTGGCACCGAGCGGTCCCCATCCGAGCGCCGCCACCCTCAGCGGCAATGGTGCCAGGTAAAACAGCAGCAGTGAAATCAGCGCGCCCGAGATGATCGAGGCGAACATCAAGGCCGACGCGGAGCCGGCGGCTATGGCAATAAGAACGATCGCGATCATCAGCTGTCCCGCTCCTTTCGAGCGGTTAGAGGTTTTGTGAGAACCCCAACCATCGGCAACCGTACGACGCGGAAGCCTTATGAAGATTGACCGGCGGCACGCATGCCGCCGATCGGGGAATTTACCGGATCACGTAAGGCAGCAGGCCGAGGAAACGCGCGCGCTTGATGGCGCGAGCGAGTTCACGCTGCTTCTTGGCGGAGACGGCGGTGATACGGCTCGGCACGATCTTGCCGCGCTCGGAGACGTAACGCATCAAAAGCTTGGAATCCTTATAGTCGATCTTCGGCGCGTTCGGACCCGTGAACGGGCAGGTCTTGCGGCGGCGGAAAAACGGACGGCGTGCACCAGCTTCGGCCATGATTCTTACTCCTCGAGCGCTGCGTCGTCATCGCGCGAACGCCGCGGACCACGGTCACCCCGATAGCCGCCGTCGCGGTCGCCGCGGAATCCGCCATCGCGGTCGCCACGGAAACCGCCGCCGCGATCATCGCGATCGCGGTCGCGATCCGCTTTCCGCATCATCGCCGAGGGACCTTCCTCGTGCTCATCGACGCGAACGGTGAGATAGCGGATCACGTCTTCGCTGATTCGCTCCTGCCGCTCGATTTCGGCGACCGCGGCCGATGGGCCGTCGATGTTGAGCAGCACGAAATGGGCTTTTCGATTCTTGCTCATGCGGTAGGTCAGGGAACGCACGCCCCAGTTTTCCATCTTCACGACCTTGCCGCCGAGTTGCTCGACGATGCCGGTCATCTGGGTGGTCAGTTCTTCGACCTGCTGGGTGCTCGCATCCTGACGCGCGAGAAAAACATGCTCATAAAGAGGCATGGATGTCCTTTCCTAGAGTTGGCGCGGTTCCCGGCGGCAAGCCCTTCGAGGCCTTCGGAAAGGACTCGGGATAAGCTCAGAAGGCGGAAGCACGGGACGACGGACCGACTGGCCCTGCCGCATCAATATCGCCTGGAAGGTGAGATTGCTGAGACCGTCCGTTCAGCTCCCGGCCGGGATCCACGGATGGCGGGGTTTATAAGGATTTTGAGCGCGATGGCAAGGGATACGAGCCCAATTGGCCCAGGGCGGCGCGGCCGGGAACCGGCGCCGGCTTGACACAACCATGCCCTGCAGTGTCTTTCGGCCCGGACTTTAGGGATATTTTATAGCGGCATTCAGGGGTATTGATGACGGCGGCATTCACTTTTCCGGGGCAGGGCTCCCAGGCGGTCGGCATGGGTAAGGCCTTAGCGGAGGCCTTTCCGGCCGCCCGCGCGGTGTTCGACGAGGTCGATGCGGCGCTCGGCGAAAGGCTGACGGCCATCATCTGGGGTGGTCCGGGTGAGACGCTGCAACTCACCGAAAATGCCCAGCCGGCGTTGATGGCGGTCTCGCTCGCCACACTGCGCGTGCTGGAGACCGAAGCCGGCTTCTCGGTCGGGCGCGACGCCGCGTTCGTCGCCGGACATTCGCTCGGCGAATATTCCGCGCTCGCCGCTGCCGGCAGCCTCAGCATCAGCGATACCGCGCGCCTGTTGCGCACGCGCGGCCTTGCCATGCAGAAGGCGGTGCCGGTGGGCGCCGGCGCAATGGCGGCTTTGCTCGGTCTGGATTATGAGGGCGCGGTGGCGGTCGCGAACGAAGCCGCGCAGGGTCAGGTCTGCCAGGCCGCCAATGACAATGGCGGCGGCCAGGTCGTGGTCTCCGGCGACAAGTCTGCTGTCGGGCGCGCGCTCGAGATCGCCAAAGCCAGGGGCGCCAAGCGCGCCATGCTGCTACCGGTCTCGGCGCCGTTTCACTGCGCCCTGATGCAGTCCGCAGCCGATGTGATGGCAAAAGCGCTTGCGGATGTCACGATCAAGAAGCCGGCTTCGCCGTTGGTGTCGAACGTACTGGCCGCGCCGATCAACGACCCGGACGAAATCCGCCGCCGCCTAGTCGAGCAGGTCACGGGAACCGTGCGTTGGCGCGAGTCGGTGGCTTACATGGCAAGCCAGGGTGTCGTCAGGTTTTTCGAAATCGGCGCCGGCAAGGTGCTGAGCGGCCTGGTCAAGCGCATCGCGGAGGGTGCGATTGGCATTCCAGTCGGCGGCCCCGGCGATATTGGCGCCGCAAAGGACGCCATGGCGGCTGCGCATTCGGCCTAGGGTCGTGAGGAGATATTGATGTTCGATCTGAACGGCAGGAAGGCGCTCGTCACTGGTGCGACCGGCGGAATCGGTGGCGCGATTGCGCAAGCGCTACACGCGCAGGGCGCGACGGTGGCGATTTCCGGGACGCGGCGCGAGGTGCTCGATGCGCTAGCGGGCAAGTTGGGCGACAGGGTTTTCGTGCTGCCTTGCAATCTCTCCGATGTCGCCGAGGTCGAGGCGCTGGTGCCGTCGGCGGAGAAGGCCATGGGCCAGGTCGATATTCTGATCGCCAACGCCGGCATCACCCGCGACAATCTGTTCGTGCAATTGCGCGACGAGGACTGGGACGAAGTCATCAAGGTCAATTTGACGGCGACCTTCCGCCTGGCCCGGGCCGCGACCAAATTGATGATGCGCAAGCGGTTCGGCCGCATCATCGCGATCACATCCATCGTCGGCGTCACCGGCAATCCGGGCCAGGGCAACTACACGGCATCCAAGGCGGGACTGATCGGCATGATCAAGACACTGGGTGCGGAATACGCCAAGCGCAACATCACCGCCAACTGCATTGCCCCGGGATTTATCGCAACCCCGATGACGGACGCGCTCAACGACAAGCAGCGCGAAGCGATCCTGTCGAAGGTCCCCGCAGCGCGGCTCGGAACGCCGGAAGAAATTGCTGCGGCGGCGGTTTATCTCAGCTCGAATGAGGCCGCATATGTCACGGGGCAAACGATTCACGTCAATGGTGGAATGGCCATGATTTGAGCCGGTTACTGACCCCTCGGCGGGCCGAAAGGCGGTTTCCAACGGCTCATTGAGGCTTATAGTCAAGGCTTGGGAAGTATGATAACCGAACCACCAACGGATGGGCAAAGAACGCCTTGCGGGATTTTGAAACCCTGTATATTGGCGGTGCGGAGCCTGCCGTCGTTCGCCGGGCCTTGGTCGGCTGTGACTGGGCCAAATCAAGACTATGCGCGATTGCGAAGGGAAGTTTACCGACCAGGATGGCTCGTATCGTCTTGGGGACGGGTCTAATGGGAACAAGCACGAGGTTGAACGATGAGTGAGATTGGCGAGCGGGTTAAGAAGATCGTGGTCGAACACCTTGGTGTTGAGCCCGAAAAAGTGGTCG
>WNGI01004019.1_pt1 | contig 13715 bp, 13 predicted proteins | sample 5400621 | NCBI WGS metagenome assembly WNGI01 (sample SAMN13153374, study PRJNA577476) | soil metagenome | isolation source: 20 cm soil or saprolite under Garry oak tree replicate 1 | place: USA:California | collected 2016-06-15
ATTTCGAGTGGGTGCAGGACCTCCAGAACCTCTTCTGGCGCGAGGCCACGATCAATGCGCGCCTCAAAGAGGTGATGGTGAAGTCGTTCAACGACGTCATCGAGACCTCGAAGAAGCACAAGGTCGACATGCGGACCGCTGCGTACATGGTTGCCGTCGGACGTGTCGCCGAAGCGACGCTGACGCGAGGGATCTATCCGTGACCGGACGTGATCAGGAGAAGAGCTGAGGCCACAGGCTCTTCGCGATCTGGTAGGACGTCCAGCAAAGGCCGATAAGACCGCCTCCGGCGAGCGTCCCGCGGACGAGCGTTCGCTCGTACCAATGGCGCGCCGGCGGCTCGGGGATGAGTCGATGCGCGAGGGCCCATTCGCGCAGCTCCCAGTCGTGGTCGAAACCGAGCTTGGTCATGACACTTTCCCTGCGTCTGCGGGCGACCTTCTCGCTGGATTCGGTCCGTTGCGCGATCTCCGCGTCCGTCCGGCCCATCGCGACATAGCGCGCCACCGCCAGCTCCGCCTCCGCCAGTAGCGACGGCGGCGGGATCGTCGGGGTCGAAAGCGGCAGGGCCAGACCCGCGACGACCCGCGCGCCGAGGACACCCGCAGCTGCCAGGAGGCTCTGCCAGACGGGAGCCGCGAACAAGAAATAAGTGAGGAAGGCTGCGGCCTGAGCGAAGGCGATCGCCCACGGGTCGCGCAGCTCAGTGAGGATGCGCATCTCCGCTATCCGCTTGAGAACATCAGCCGATGTCGAGCCATAGCCGACTGTGAACACAGGTACGCGCTCGCCTTCGGGCTGCCCCTGGAGGTAGTCGATCAGTTCGTCCGACAGTTTCTTGTCGCCAAGCGCGTAGCCGCCACCGGTGAGCACGACGACAGCGTTGATGCGGTCAGGCGCGAAACTTGACCGCACGCGATCGACGCTCGCACGAACGCTCGCGTAGAAGGATGCTTCGTCGCTCGACGTGCGCAGGAGCTCGAGGCTGCGAACCAGGACGCTGGTGTCGGCGGCAAGGGTCGTGAGCGGGGCGGTCTCCCGATACGGCGATCCGTCGTTCGTTGGAAGCGTCCAGAGGCCGACGGTATCTTTGGGCGCGAGGTCTTGAAGGGCCGCCGACGCCGCGCGTTTCGCGAGGTCAAGCTTCGTTCCGTTCGCGCCCCCGATCGGAGCGGCCATCGAACTTCCCACGTCGATCACGAAGAGCGCGTGCGCGGGCTTCCTCAGCACAGCCGACCAGTGCTCGACCATCTGCACGAGGTCGGCCGGATCCGGGGGGTCCCACCGCGTCTTCGGCCCCGAGGGGTCAAAGTACGGAGGCTTCAGGACGGCGCTGGCCTGGCGTCGATAGTTCCGGAAGCCCTCGGCCTGGAAACGACTCTGGATCGGCGTGCTCGCGAGGTAGCGTTCGAAGTCCGACGCCGCCTGTCGGCGCGCGTCGTCCGTCCAGGTCAGGACGGCATAAGGGTGGTCGGCGACGAGGGTCCCCTCAGTTGGATACACGGCGACGAGCTTCTCAATGGGCGGAAGGAATGGGCACGTGGGGTCGCAGATGACCGAGCGGGGATTGCCCCGGTTGTAATCGAAGACCTGCTTCTCCTCGACCGCGATCGCCGAAACATAGTTGAGCGCGGCGCCACGCTCGTCCGCAAGGCGGAGACTCGAAAGGAACGTCGCTACCGAGTCGCCGTAATGCACGACCCTGCTCTCGACCGCACTCAAGAACTGCTCCGGCACTGCGGCCCGCAGCGCGGCGTAATTCACGCTGATCAGAGCGTGCAGTCCCGATGTTGAGATCGTTGGGTTCGTCTTCCCGAGCTTGAAGGGACCCCACGACGGCTTGCCGTATTTCGCCCAGCCTTCCTTCTCTTGCGCAAGCGCGAAGATTTGCTCCCAGCCGATCTTGCCCTCCGCGAGACTAAGCGCGTCGGCCATCTGCTTTGGCATCGCGATAACGAGGGGTGATTGCATCAGACTTTGCGGGACACGCGGCACGACATCTTCGAGGCCCGCGGCCTTGCGATCCTGTGTGAGCAGTAGGAGCCACGTAGTCGCCGCCGGCGACCATACGTGGGGGCGTGGCAGACGCTCATCAGCCCAATCCCGCGCGAGTGCGCTTTCGGCGGCGCCCGATGCTTTCTGAATAACTTTGACGACAACACATTTGCGGTCGACCGATGGCGCTTGATAGGTCCGAGCGATGTCGGTGAGAAGCTCGAACTTCTCGTTCGACGACGCCACCACCAGATCGAGGCACGTGGCGTTGACCAGGGCGATCAGGCCGGAGACGACCACAGCCGCGGCAGCCGTGATCGCGAGCGCTCGGGGATTGCTCCGCGGATGCGGACGCCATACGGGACGCGGCGGCACGGGCGGATTCACATCGCGAGTCTACGGTCGTCGTTCAATACAACTCGCGTCGGTACACGCGCTTTGATGGGCCGACCTAGCGAAACGAGATTGGTGCGACGATCTGCGCGCCGGACATCGGCAGCGCGAGGGTCCGCCCATTGGCAAGATCGATGGCCGTCGCGCTCAGCCCTCCGTCGAACGTGATGAACGCGAGCGCGCCGTCGGAGCTGACCAGGAGATCCTTCGCCAGGGGCAGCCCTCGCGCGACGATCCGGCGGTCGCCGCCACCCTTCGGCCAGAGCTCGAGGCGGTCCGCGACAAGAACGACGATCTCGTCGGCGGTCGGTCTCCAGCGTGCGACGGAGATGCTCTCGCCGGAGTTGGCGCCGAACTCGAGGTGCTGGGTGTACGACGCGAGCGTCCAGACGCGAATAACGCTGCCGTTCTGGACGCCGAGCACGTCGTCTCCTTGCGCGACGATCGTCAGGGCTGGGATCCCGCCATCCATGGCGACGCGGGCGCTCACTGCGTCCTCGCCGACCACGGCCCACGTGATCCCCATGCCGTCCGAGGTGTAGACGCACGCCCCGACCAGGCGCGAAACGCGATCCCAACCGGCTGGCCAGTACTGGCTGCCATCAGTCAGGCGGGAGATCTCGTGGATGGATCGCGTCGGCGTGTCCACCACGCGGAGCGCCGAGAAGGGCCCGGGAGCCTCTGCTGTGCCCGCGCGGCCGCTCGACTCCACTACCGCAAGCACGCCCGTGCGGTCGGAGGACCAGACCGCGGCGGCGCCGCGCTCGGTTTCGACCACGGTCGCGAGAGTGGTGTCCTGATCAGGGGCCGTGACGTCGAAGACGCGGAGCTCGCGAGTTGCTCCATCAGACGTCACCCAGTACGCCACCCGCCTGCCGGTCCCTGACACCGCGCCGATGAATCCCTGGCCACGCAGCTCTGCGAGCGGTGCGGGATCAGTCTCACGGCGGAGCTGAGCCGGTGCGCTCTTCGCCGGCACCGCGATGAATCCGCGCGAATCAGACAGCAGCGGTCCGGATTGCGACACCTGGGAGCTGCCGCTTGGCCGCGTCGAGGGAGTCGGCCTGGGTGGGGTCTCGCCGCGGAGGGCGATCGAGCTTCCCGCCAAGCCGGCGAGCAAGACGATGACGATTATAAGGGCGATCCAAAAGAAAAGCGCCTGGGCGTCTCGTCCGCGCACTGCCCACCGCTAACCCGCACGGCCGGTGCCAGCGGCTAGAGTGGCGCACACGCGCCCATGAGCGGCGCGACGAGACACCGCCCGGACGGGCGGCTAGATGGGCTCAGGCTTGGAGCGGATCCTCGTCGCGGTTGACCTCGAGACCACAGGCTACGAGCCGCAGACCGAAGAGATCATCGAGATCGGCGCGATCCGTTTGACCGTTTCGGCCGACGGTTCGGTGACCCTCGGCGAGCGATTTCTCACGTTCGCAAACCCAGGGCGCGCACTGACAGCGCCGATCGTGCGGCTGACCGGTATTCGCGACGACGATCTGCGGGGCGCGCCCTCCTCTTCCGAGGCGGTGGCCCTCTTCGTCGCGTTTGCATTCCAGGATGGGGCGCCGACCCTCGTAGGTCACAACGTGGGCTTTGATGTGGCTTTCCTCGAGCGTGCTGGCATGCCCGCTGGTTCCGAGACGCTGGACACCGCTGAGCTTGCGTCGATCCTGCTGCCTTCCGCATCGAGCTACGCCCTCCAGCGGCTTGCAGCCGACGCCGCGATCGTGCCCGTCGCCGCACATCGCGCGCTCGACGATGCGATCACTTCTGCGCTCGTGCTCGGCCACCTGGCGCGCCTCGCCCGCGAGCTGCCCGCCGACATCCTTGGCGAGATCGCCGCGCTCAGCGAACTCCTCGGACCGAGCACGGCCGAGTTTTTCCGCGAAGCCGCTGGCGCGGCGACGCGCGCTGCATGGACGGACGACAGCGAGCATCGCCGGGGTCTTCTTCGCTCGGCCCCTCGTGGGATCGCGATGGACCGCCGTCCAGGGGCCGCTCGCTCAGAAGACCCCGACGCTGCTCGCCCCTCGCCGCTGTCCGTCGAAAGCGTGTTCGCGTCTGACGGACCGCTAGCACGCTCGGTGGTCGGATATGAGGATCGCCCCCAACAGCGCGAACTCGCCGAGGCGATCGAGCGGACCTTCGCCGATGGCGGCGCGCTTGTGGCCGAGGCGGGCACAGGTGTGGGCAAATCGATGGCGTATGCGGTCCCGGCGCTCGCGTCGGCGGCTTTGGGAGAACGCGTGATCATCTCGACGCACACGCTCCCGCTACAGGACCAGCTCGTCCGAAAGGATCTACCGGCGCTGCAGTCCGCGCTCGGCACGGATGTCGCGGTCGCAGTGCTCAAGGGCCGCTCGAACTATCTGTGTCCACGGCGTTGGCAGATCCTGCGCGGCTCGGTCACGACGCGCGAAGAGGCGCGGCTCGTGTGCAAGACGCTCGTGTGGCGTACGTCGACCGAGAGCGGCGATCGCGCCGAACTGAACCTGATGCGCGGTGAGGGCGAGCTCTGGTCGCGGATCTCCGCGAATGACGAGTCATGCGACCAGCGTCGGTGCATGCGGACGCCGGGGATGAACTGCTATCTGCAGCGGGCGCGCGAGGCCGCGGCCGACGCGGGCATCGTGGTCGTGAACCACGCGCTCCTGCTACAGGACGCGCGGATGCGCGGCGCCCTCCTGCCGCAGGCCGAGCACGTCGTCATCGACGAGGCGCACAGACTCGAAGATGTCGCGACCGATGCGTTCGGACTCGAGCTGTACGAGCCGCGTCTACGCCGGGACCTCCAGCGCGTGGGGCATTCGCTCGCCGTGACCTCCGCCCTTCGCGATCCGGCCCGAACCGAACACGCCGAGCGCATTCGTGCCGACGTCGAGCGCGCTCTCGAACGGGCAACCGAGGTGTTCGATGCTCTCGGCGTGCTGCTCGTGCCGATCTCCGGTCCCGCCGAGGAACGCATACGAATAACCGCAGGCGTGCGCGCGAGCGACGACCGCTGGCTTCCCGTCGAGCTCGCAGGCGAGCGGCTCGCGGACGCGATCGCGGGTATCGCGTTCGCCGCGGAACGGATCCGCAACCTCGGTGGCGACGAAGACGAGCTCGCCGATCTCGAGGCCGCGATGGGCGAGCTCGCGGGCGCCCGCGCGGCGATCACGCGAGGTCTGCACGACCCACGTCTCAGCGACATTGTCTGGCTCGAGCGAGACAACGAAGGCGCGCTTGCGCTGCATGTCGCTCAAACGCATCTCGGTGGCGTGATCCGGCGGACGCTCGTCGACACGCATCGCGCAGTCGTCTTCACCTCGGCAACGCTCGCGGTTGCGGGTTCCTTCGACTTCGCGCTCGATCGATTCGGGATCGCCGACCTCGCCGACACGCTCGCCGTGGGCTCGCCGTTCGACCACCAGCGACAGGCGCTCCTCGCGCTGCCTGTCGACATCGTGCTTCCCGGCGAAGAGCGCTTCATCACGGAAGCCGCGCGGCTCATCGAGGACGTCGCTCGAGCGCTCGATGGACGCACGCTCGTGCTGTTCACCTCCCACGCAAGCCTGCGTGATGCCGCCGCGCACCTCGGTGGGCTCGAGTCGGAAGGCCTCGCGGTGCTGACGCAGGGCGTCGACGGCTCGCGTCGGGCGCTGCTCGAGCGCTTCACGCAGGGCCGAGCCGTTCTCCTCGGCACTCAGTCCTTCTGGGAGGGGGTCGACCTGCCCGGCGACGTCCTCCGCTGCGTCGTGATCGCGCGGCTTCCGTTCAGCGTGCCCGACGATCCTCTCGTCCAGGGGCGGGCCGAGCGCTACGACGACCCGTTCGTCGAGTTTCAGCTCCCGCAGGCCGCGCTCCGCCTGCGGCAGGGCTTCGGCCGCCTCATACGCACAAAGACCGACTACGGCGCGGTCGTTCTTCTGGACCGCCGCGTCGTCACGAAGGACTACGGCGAAGTCCTGCTCGGTTCGCTCCCCGACGCCCGGACCGAGCACTTGCCACTCGACGGGATAGCCGCCCGCGTGGCAGCGTGGTGCGATCGTGGATGACCGCTCCACCCGCGCGCTCGACGTGTGGCTCGGCAGCCTCACGCGGGAGACGCGACGCGAGCTCTACGTGCTGCTCGATGAGCTCGTCTCCGGGCTCGACGTTTCCCGCCACAACCGCTTCGGCTTTCTCCGGCTTCGGGCCGAATTCGAGACGAGCGGGGAGATCTTCGGGTGCTCGCTGGAACAGTTGAAGGATGCTGTAGCCGAGACACTTGGCGCGGATGCCGTCAAACCACCTCGTCCGCGCAGCCCGCTGGAGGCTTTGCGCGACCGCGTTCGCCGTCGCGGCCATCCAGATTTCCGCTAGGTATCACTCGAACGGGGGAGTACGGGAGGGGGACTGGTGACGCGCATGCCCTCGCCTATTCTTTGCCTCAGGTCGGCTGGTACACAGCCAGCCAAACATGGAAGAAAGGAGGGACTTAAAAGTGCTCGCATTCTTCCGTGACGACGAAGGCCAGGGTCTCGTGGAGTACGCACTCATCATCGCTGTTATCGCTATCGCGGTCATCGTCGCCATGATCTTCCTGCGCGGTCAGCTCCAGAACATCTTCAGCAATATCGGCAACAACCTCACCTAGTAGCGCCCTCTGCTGGAAATGGTGATCGGCCCGGCGAAAGCCGGGCCGATCTATTTGTTCCGAGGGCGGGCTAGACCGCCGGCCGAAGGCGCCGCATCGAGGGCCGGCCGAGGACATCGTCACAGGCCCGAAGGAGCTCATCCCAGAGCTCGGCGGAGATCTCTTTTCGCGCGAGCACGTGCTGTCCCGGTTCGACCGCCTCGTCGCCGCTCGCGATGAAGTCAGCCCGAGCCGGGTCGTGCAGATCCAGGTACCAGCCACCGCGCAGAAGGTGCGTGTTCTCGGGAACGAGTGGCATCGCGCCGAGGTCCGCGTCCGAGAAGGACAGCAGGACCCTGTGCTCCGCTCGGACGTCCTTCGCGCTTCGCCGGTCGGTTTCAGGCTGAGCGACCTGGGCGTCTTCGGACATGAGCACTTCCCATCTGCGAGAGGTGCCACGCGGCACAGGCGCTTCGTCGTATTTAGCCATCTGTCCCTTGTTACTCCGCATGAGACATGCCGGGGTGAAAGAGACTTAAGAAAGCGAGTCCGATCGACCGGCAACGAGGGCACTGTGGGCTGCGGGTGGCACCGGCGAGCGGGTTGCGCGCGAGCCGCGGGTGCCCCGGGGCCCCGCCCCGCGGCACTTCGCGAAGCGAATGCCGCGAACGGCGGGGAGGGTGCGGCGAGCGCGCGACCTCGAGCCGGGGACAGGACCCGCAGCGCCTTCAGTGCCCCCTACAATTGACGGAGATCGAGCACGAAGCTCGGTACTTCACACGCCTGCTGGCCACCCTCCGGGTGTATCCGGTAAGCAGGCGGAGGAACAAGGGAGACACGCATGGCAGTCGTCACGATGAAGCAGCTCCTGGAGTCCGGGGTTCACTTCGGACATCAGGCTCGCCGCTGGAATCCAAAGATGAAGCGCTTCATCTTCATGGAGCGCAACGGCATCCACATCATCGATCTTCAGCAGACGCTCTCGCGTGTCGAAGAGGCCTACATCTTCATGCGGGACCTCGCCGCCGACGGTGGGCAGATCCTCTTCGTCGGAACGAAGAAGCAGGCGCAGGAGTCGATCTCCGAGGAAGCCAAGCGCGCGGGAATGCATTTCGTGAATCAGCGATGGCTCGGCGGATTCCTCACGAACTTCGTCACGATCCAAAAGCGCATCCAGCGACTCAATGACCTCATGGAGCGCAAGGAGCGCGGGGACTTCGCGACGATGCCCAAGAAGGACGCGCAGCGGCTCGACGATGAGCTCACACATCTCGATCGCTACTTCTCAGGCGTCCGCGAGCTGCGCCGGCCGCCCACCGCGATCTTCGTCGTCGACCCACACCGCGAGCACATCGCGGTCGAGGAGGCGCGACGGCTCGAGATCCCGATCATCGCGATGGTCGACACGAACTGCGATCCCGACCTCATCGACGTCATCATCCCCGCGAACGACGACGCGATCCGCGCGGTGAAGCTGATCTGCCAGAAGATGGCCGACGCGATCATCGAAGGACGCCAGCAGTTCGACGCGGCGCGCAAGGAAGCGACGCCCGAGGACATGGGCTACGCGCCGTCGACCACAGCCGAGCAGTACGAGGGTGGCATCGGGGTGCCACGCGCGAAACGCACGCCTCGCGTGTACGAGCCGGAGGAGGATGAGGAATACCCGATCGGCGGACAGCGCTACGAGGAGCCGGCCGAGGAGGCCGAGGCCGCCGTGGAGAAGAAAGAGGACGAGTGATGGCGAACTCAAAGGACGACGTGAAGCGCCTTCGCGAGGAGACCGGCGCCGGCGTGATGGATTGCAAGCGAGCACTCGATGAGGCGAAGGGCGACTTCGCGAAAGCGAAGGGCCTGATCAAGGAGCGCGGCCTGGCGAAGGCCAAGGAAAAGGCCGACCGCGAGGCCAAGGAGGGCGTCGTCGAGGCATACGTCCACGCGGGCGGTCGGATCGGCGCGATGGTCGAGCTCTCGAGTGAGACCGACTTTGTCGCGCGGAATCCAAACTTCCGCGAGCTCGCGAAGGAGATCGCCATGCAGGTCGCGGCGATGGATCCGAAGGACCTGGATACCCTCCTCGAGCAGGCCTACATCCGCGACGCGTCGAAGACCATCGGCGAGCTCGTGACAGGTGTCGCCGCCACGACCGGAGAGAACGTGCGCGTTCGACGGTTCAAGAGGTTCGAGCTGGGCCAGTCGAACGGCGAACCGACCTAGACTGCCGTCGATGGCCGTTCAGACGAAGGCCAAGTACGGGCGGGTGGTGCTGAAGCTCTCGGGTGAAGCGCTGCTCGGAGATCGCAAGTTCGGCATCTCTCCCGAATACACGCGGTACCTTGCCGAGGAGATCCGCAAGGTCCGCGAGCTCGGCGTTCAGGTGGCCGTGGTCATCGGAGGCGGCAACATCATTCGCGGCGCCACGATCGCCGAGCATGGGATCGAGGAAGCCACCGGCCACTACATGGGCATGCTTGCCATGGTCATCAACGCTCTCGCGCTCCAGTCACAGCTCGAGTCGGTCGGTGTGCCGGTACGCGTGCAGTCGGCGATCACCATCGCTGAGGTCGCCGAGCCCTACATTCGCCGGCGGGCCATACATCAGCTCGAGAAAGGGTCCGTCGTGATCTTCGCCGCGGGCACCGGAAATCCTTTCTTCACGAGCGACACCGCCGCGGCGCTCCGTGCGGCGGAGATCGACGCGGACGCGATCCTCATGGGCAAAAACCGGGTCGACGGCGTGTATGACGCGGATCCACAGATCGTGCAGGGCGCGAAGAAGTACGACGAGCTCACATACCGGGACCTTCTCGAGAAGCGGCTTGGCGTCATGGACGCGACGGCCGCTGCGCTTGCCGAGGAGCGCGGGATCCCGATCATCGTGTTCGACATCTCGCAGCCCGACGCGATGGTGCGCGCGGCCAAAGGCGAGCACATCGGCACGCTCGTCCACAGCAAATAAGTGGCGCTCGAAGAGATCCTCCCTCAGGTGGAAGCGAGGATGAAGAAGGCGATCGACGCCCTGAAGCACGAGCTCGCGAGCGTCCGCACCGGGCGCGCCGCCCCGAGCCTCGTGGAGGAGCTGGAAGTCGACGCGTACGGCGCGGCGACGCCGCTCGTCTCGCTCGCCGCGATCAGCGCGCCCGAGCCGCGCCAGATCGTGATCCAGCCGTGGGACCGAAGTCTCATCAAGGCGATCGAGAAGGCCATCCTCGCGTCGGACCTCGGACTCACGCCGGGGAACGATGGAGCGGTCATCCGGCTCAATATCCCGGCGCTGAATGAGGAGCGTCGTAAGGACCTCGTCAAGCAGCTGCACAAGAAAGTCGAAGAAGGTCGCGTTGAGATCCGCACGCTGCGGCGCCACGCGCACGACGACCTGAAGTCCAAGGAGAAGAGCTCCGGCGTGACCACCGACGAGGTGAAGCGCGTCGAGGCGCAGCTCCAGAAGCTCACCGACCGGTACATCCTTACCGCCGACGAGATCGGCCAGGCGAAGGAGAAGGAGATCCTCTCCGTTTGACCGCCGCGGTCCCGAGGCACCTCGCGATCGTGATGGACGGCAATCGGCGCTGGGCAAGGCAGCGGCATCTGCCGGCGATCGCCGGCCATCGCGCGGGCGTCGAGACCATCCGCCGCACTCTGCGGGCGGCGCGCGAGCGCGGTGTCGAGTACCTCACGCTCTACAGCTTCTCGACGGAGAACTGGTCGCGCGATTCGGAAGAGGTCGGCGCGCTCATGGCGCTTCTCGAGGAGACAGTTCGCCGCGAGACCAAGACGCTCGTCGAGGACGGCGTTCGACTCAGGGTGATCGGGCGGTTGCAGGATCTCTCGGAGCGTCTGCAGCGGGCGATCGCCACCGCCGTCAAGGCAACCTCGCCGGGAACCCGTGGAGTGATGACGCTCGCGTTCAATTACGGCGGGCGCGCGGAGATCGTCGATGCGGTCAAGCGGCTCGTCGCCGAGGGGGTGGCGGCCGATCAGGTCGACGAGGCCGCGATCGCCGAGCGCCTCTACGCGCCCGAGCATCCCGATCCGGATCTGTTGATCAGGACCGGCGGAGAGCTGCGCGTTTCGAACTTCCTGCTCTGGGAGGTCGCGTATTCCGAGATGTGGGCGACGCAGGTGCTGTGGCCGGACTTCTCGGTGACCGACCTCGATGCCGCGCTCACCTCGTACGCCGAGCGCGAGAGGCGTTTCGGAAAGTAGTGCGCGACCTTCCGCGGCGAACCCTCACCGCCCTTATCTATGGGGCGATCTTCCTGGCGTCAGGACTCGTTGCCGGTCCCTGGCTCACCTTGGTGCTCGCGATCCTCTTCGTCCTGGGTCTGCAAGAGCTTTGGCGTCTCGCGTCGGCCCTGCCTGGGGTCGGAGCGCGCGCTGTCGCGATCGTCGGGGGCGTCGTTGTCCTCGCCGCCGGCCTGTTCGCGGTTCTCTATCTCTCCTCGTACGTGCAAGGGCACGGCGAGCTCATCGCGCCCGACGCCCGGGTGTGGCCGTGGCTACGGATCAACATCTATCCATGGATTTTCATGGCACTGCTTCCGACGTGGTCCGCAGATATCGCCGGGTACGTGGTCGGTTCCCTCATTGGTCGGCGGAAGCTCGCACCGCGACTCAGTCCGGGAAAGACCTGGGAGGGGACTCTGGCGGGCTTCGTGGCTGCGGCGATCGCGGTCTGGTTCGTTGGAACGCAAGTGTTCAGCCCCAGCCTTCCAACAGAAATCTTCGTGCCTCTCGCCTTTGCGGTCGGGCCCGCTGGTCTCTGCGGCGACCTGCTTGAATCTGCCTTGAAGCGCGCGGCCGGTGTGAAGGACTCAGGCACGATCTTTCCGGGTCACGGCGGCGTATTGGACCGTATCGACAGCCTCTTGCTCGTCGCACCCGTTGTAGCACTCGCCCTCAACGCCTACCGCTCTGGGATGATGGAGTTGTGACCGCACCGATCCGGCTTGCCATCCTCGGCGCGACCGGTTCGATCGGACGTCAGGCGCTCGATGTCGTCCGCGCCCAACCCGATCGTCTCCGGGTGGTCGCGCTCGGCGCGAATCGGAACGCGGATGGACTCCGTGAGCTCGCCATGGAGTTCCCGACCGCGCGCACGGCGCTCGGACCGGACGCCCTGGTCGCGCTCGCGACGGACCCGCATGCAGACCTCGTCCTCGTCGCGACGCCCGGCGTCGCGGCGCTCCGCGCGACCGTCGCCGCGCTCGAGGACGGTAAGCGCGTTGCTCTCGCGAACAAGGAGGTCCTCGTCGCGGCTGGACATCTCATCCGCCGGCTATCGGGTGGGGCGGGGGACCACCTTCGTCCTGTCGACAGCGAGCACAACGGCCTCTGGCAGTGCCTCGTGGGTGAGGATCTTTCGGCGGTCAGCCGTGTAGCGCTCACGGCCTCGGGCGGCGCGTTCCGCGACGTCCCGCTCGAAGCGCTTGCCGGCGTCACGCCGCAGCACGCGCTCCGTCACCCGACGTGGAAGATGGGGCCGAAGGTGACGATCGATTCGGCCACGCTCGTGAACAAGGGCTACGAGGTCATCGAGACCCGCTGGCTGTACGGATTCGATTACGAGCAGATCGACGTCGTCTACCACCCCGAGAGCGTGGTGCACGCCATGGTCGAATACGTCGACGGGAGCGTGAAGGCGCAGCTCGCCGAGCCGGACATGCGCCTGCCGATCCAGTACGCGCTCCTCTGGGATCGCGCACCGTCGCCCGCGCCGCGCTTCGATTGGAGCGCCGATCGCTCGCTCCACTTCGGCCATATCGACGTGCTGCGCTACCCGTGCTTCGCGGTCGTCCTGGAGACGGCGCGGTCGGGCGATCTCGGCGCGATGGTCGGCCTCTCGGCCGCCGACGAGCTCGCCGTCGAGCGGTTCCTCCACGGAGACATCGCGTTCACCGACATCGCCTCGCTTCTTCGCCGGGGCGCGGACCTCGGCGCTCGAGCGAATCGGTCGCGGGAGCCGGACCTCGACGAGGTGATCGCGATCGACACCGCGGTGCGCGCGTCGCTCGGCACGCCGGCGGTGGCCGCCTGATGGGCGGGCTCATCGACTTCTTCGCGCAGAACCCACTCGCGATCCCGCTCTTCCTCGTCATGTTCACCGCGATCATCGCGGTGCACGAGTTCGGTCACTACTTCACAGCGCGCCTGCTCGGCATGCGCGTGCTCGAGTTTGCCTTTGGCTTTCCGCCGCGCATCGTCGCGATCCGCCGCGGCGGGATCGATTACAGCATCAACGCGATCCCGTTCGGCGGCTTTGTCCGGATCCTCGGGCAGGACGACTTCTCGATCGAGCAGCACGGTGCGGGTGACCCCGGCTCCTTCACGTCGAAACCGTGGTGGGCGCAGGCCATCGTCCTCGCCGCGGGCGTCGGGATGAACTTCGTCCTCGCGGTCGTTGTCCTGACGGCGGCGTTCGCCATCGGTACGGAGGCGCCGGCGGGCGTCGTGAAAGTCGAAGAGGTCGCGACGGGGTCGCCGGCGGCGGCGGCCGGGATCCAGCCAGGGGACATCATCCGTTCGGTCGATGGCAAGGAGATCACGCGCACCAGCGACCTCCAGGCGTACGTCTACGGCCACGCCGGCAAGGAAGTGACCATCCTCATCGAGCGCGGCGGCAGCACCGTCGGCCCGTTGACGCTCGTTCCCCGCCCGACGCCTCCCGAGAACGAAGGTCCGCTCGGGGTGAAGCTGACCGAGGCGACCACCCCACCCACGGCGCTTCCGCTGC
>WNGI01003599.1_pt1 | contig 13714 bp, 17 predicted proteins | sample 5400621 | NCBI WGS metagenome assembly WNGI01 (sample SAMN13153374, study PRJNA577476) | soil metagenome | isolation source: 20 cm soil or saprolite under Garry oak tree replicate 1 | place: USA:California | collected 2016-06-15
ATTTTCGGTACCGCGCCATTGCTTGTCATTGGCTTGGCCGTGGATGGCAATCCCGTGCATTTTCACTGGACCGGCAGGGCGGTTTTTTGCCTGTTCTACCTGGCGATCATCGGTTCCTCACTCACCTTTCTGCTACTCTACTGGCTGATGCCGCGAATGTCGGTGACACAATTACAAACAATCTCACTTATCACTCCGCCAGGTGCTATCGCTCTGGGCTGGGCCTTAGGCGGAGAACGACTGTCCGCCTGGTCGCTTCTTGGCGCATGTTTCGTCCTTTCCGGAGTCTGGATGATTTTCCGCCGAATCGACAAACCGAGGCGCCAGACGCCATTGCAAGAGTCAGCGGTCGCGGTTCCGCGGGCTTGAGTTTGGGCTTATTGCGCGCCGGTTACTTTGAATAACCGATACGGCTCGGTGCGCGCGCTACGACCGTTGTTGAATCGTGGTAAGTTTTGAATTTGCGAACAGGTGACATAGAGGGCGCCATTCGGTCCCCAGCTGAGCGTGTCCGGCCAACTTAGTCGTTTATCCTGGATCACTTGGCTGACTTTGCCCGTGGCCGGATTCCAGCGTGCAATGGCGCTATCCTCGATATCGGTTAAATAGACGCTGCCGTCGGGCGCCTCGATCATTCCATCCGGGGCGGGCGTTTGCGCTACTTTGTCGACCCTTGACTCCAGATCTCGTTTGGAGAGGCTCGGATCGCGCAGGTATTGCCCTTTAATGCGATAAAGTGTGTGTCCTGTGAGCGCGTGATAGTAGAGATAATCATTGTTCAAATCGAAGGCGATGCCGTCGGAGTTGATTTGCGGTGGACTTTTTTTCCGCTGATCAATTAGTTCACGTCCCTCGACAACAAGTTTAAATCCCGGCTCGGCTTGCGTGGATGGATGACCATCCAACAATCGGCGCGCTTTACGCGTTTTTAGATCGACGACAACGATCGCACCTTTGCCCGAATCTGTGATGTAGGCGGTGGCGGTATTTGTGTCTATGCGCACATCGTTCAGGTAGCTTTTCTTTGGCGCGACCTCTTCGCCGAAGGGAATTGTTTGCCCAACCTCGTTCGTTTTTAGATCGATCTTGATCAGCTTCGGCCCGTTGGGAACTGGGTCCTGCATTTTGGGGGCGGCGGGATCGAGCACCCAAAGAAAGTCGTTTGCATCAACGACCACGCTTTGCACGCAGACGAAATGCGTAGCGGGGGTTCCCGATTTGTTCCATTCACCGTTTGGGAACGGCTTCGGCTGGCGATCAATTAATTCCGCGACCGAAATTGTGTGATCATCGGACCAATTTGGAAAATTCACGAAGATCCGTCCACTCTTGGAAATGGTAACTCCGGTGACCTGCTGGTTCGGGAAATTCGCGACCTCCGCGAAATCTGCAGCAGGGCTCGGAATAACGGAAAGAAAAAGGGCGACCGCGCCAAGTAAGAGCTTCATAAAAAGCCTTCGCGCCGGCTGAAAGCACTGGCTGTCCACCAATGATCAAAGACAATCGTCCAGACAGGCGAGCAAGTGCGAAACGGTTTCCTCGGTCTCATCGCCCATGTTGGAGAGACGAAATGTCTGGCCTTTAATTTTGCCGTAGCCGCCGTCGATGACGAGGTGATGCTTCTCGCGTAAATCGCGTGTCAGCTTCGGCACATCAATTCCGCGATTGTTCTTTACGCAGGTTAGCGTGGTCGACCGGAAATTTTCTTCGGCGAAAAACTCGAAGCCGCGTCTTTGAACCCAGTCCTGAACAAGCGCGTTGGTACGCTTGTGGCGCGCGAAGCGGTTCTCCAATTCTTCGGCGAATATTTCGTCGAGCTTCGATTGCAGCGCGTAAACATGACCGATGCTCGGAGTACTCGGCGTCATGAATTCGCTCTGCTGTTTTTTGAATTCGAGAAAATCGAAGTAATAACCGCGATTTTCGTTTTCCGAGGCGCGTCCGAATGCGAGTTCTGAGGCGCTAAAAAGAGAAAAACCGGGCGGTAATGCGAGCGCCTTTTGGCTGCCCGTGAGCATTACGTCAATGCCGAGCGCGTCCATCGAGATCGGGGTCGCTGAGAAAGATGAGACGGTATCGACGATGAGTGCGATGTCCGGGTATTTGGCCAGCACACAGCAAATCTCGGGCAGCGGATTCATCACCCCGGTCGAGGTCTCGTTATGAATCAATGTAACGCTATCGAATTGCCCACTGGTCAGCCGCGCGTCGATGACCGCGTGATCGATATGCCGGCCCCATTCCACCTGGAGTGGTTCCGCTTGTTTGCCGCAACGCCGTGCAACATCGAGCCATTTATCGGAAAAAGCACCGCACATGCAGCAAAGCGCGCGCTTGCGCACGATATTTCGGATCGCGGCTTCCATCACGCCCCAAGCCGATGAGGTGGAGAGGAAAACCGGCTGTTTCGTTCCAAACAACTCCTGTAAACGCGGATGAATCTCCTGATATAGGTTCTTGAAAGCTTCGCCGCGATGGCCAATCACCGGCCGCGCGAATGCGGCCAAAGTTTTTTCTGAGACTTCAACCGGCCCGGGAATAAAAAGCTTATCGTGCGGCATCACTGCGCACAAATGACGCAGATTTCGCTGGATTCAAACGCGTCTTTTTAGTCAGCCTTTTTCTTAATAAAACTGATGTCGCCGCTGCGTTCGATCCGGGCAACGCGGACCTGTTCCAGGCTGTCGCAATTGGCATCCAGTCGTAAATCTTCCTCCAAATCGTGTTCACTGACGTGATTGCTACGCATCACCGATCGCCGCACCTGACCATCTTGCACGATCACTTCAGGCGCGCCTTTGAGGAGCAGACCGAGCGCATGCGAATGGTAAGCCGCCCAAGCGAGCAGCCGATGGAGGAACACAATGACAAAGCCGCCGCCAATTGTAGCAAAGAATGCTGCGCTCCCGTTAATCGCACGAGACAAGACCGACGCAAGTATGACAAGGAGAACGGCGTCGAAAGCAGTCTTGCGCGCGAGGGAGCGCTTGTGGCCGAGTCGGAGCATGACCAGGGTTGTAAGCAAGACGATGATTCCGCGGATTGAAATTTGGAGAAAGGTGAGATTCTTCGGCTCCACTCCAAGGCCGAGCAGGGCAGAAAGTCCGTTCCAAAATGCGTCCATTCACAAAGGTTTCGCCGGGTTGACGAAAAACGCGCGTATTGCATGTGCCTGAACGACAAGACCGAAGAGTTGGTGGGCAGCGAATTTCAGACGGAGGGAACAATGCCACGAGGAAGTAAATCGAAATACAGCAGCAAACAAAAACGCAAGGCCGAGCACATTGAAGAGGGTTACGAAAAGCGCGGAACGTCGAAAAAAGAAGCAGAACGGCGCGCTTGGGCGACCGTCAACAAATCAAGTGGCGGTGGAAAAAAGAGCGGTTCTGGCCGGGGCAAGAAAACGAGCAAGGGGAGCTCGCGCAAAGGAGGAAAAAAAGGCGGCAAAGCTTCGCGTGGTCGCAGCAAAAAGAAGAAATGATGACCTGATGTGTGCTTGACCAGGCAGGTTTGCCCGCACACCTCATCTAGCTAACTGCCGTTGACGGAGCGGGCCAATACCAAAGACCGTGCCAGCCAAGAACGAGGACCTGCACGGAAGTGCGCCCGACAAGTCAGAGACAGCGCTGCTAATTGTTGACGTGATCAACGATCTCGATTTTGAGGAAGCGGATCAGTTGCTCCGTTTCATCCCGGCTATGTCGCGCAAGCTGGCGCGATTGAAAGAACGAGCCAAGCAGGCGGAATTACCGGTAATTTATGTAAACGATAACTTCGGCCGTTGGCGTTCCGATTTTCGGAAACAAATCGAACATTGCAGCCGTGGCCGAGCACGCGAACTGGTCGCGCGCTTACGGCCCGATGAGAACGATTATTTCGTTCTCAAACCGAAACATTCCGGTTTTTTTTCCACGACGCTGGAAACGTTGTTGCGCTATTTAGGGTCGCGACGGCTGATTATCACTGGGATCGCTGGGAATTATTGCGTGCTCTTTACTGCAAACGACGCCTACATGCGCGATTACGAGCTGATCATTCCGTCAGACTGCACCATCTCCAATACCAGGCGCGAAAATCGCGAGGCGATCGCCTTGATGAAAAAATATCTCAAAGCTGACACGCGGACGTCAGCTCGAATCAGATTTCCGAAACGGCGCGTGGCGCGTCCGTGATTTTTGCTGTTCGGAGTGGGGTAATTTCTCGATTCTGTTTTCGTCCGCATTGACCGCTGCAGGCCGGGGGTCGTTGTAACGGGCTGGCATCGCTATTCCGGGTTTTCCGTTAGCAGAATTTGCCGTAATGAAATGGCGGATGAGAGCCTTGGTCTTGTTGATCATTTGCCTGGTGATGTCTCGCAGCAGCGTGCGGGGGCAAGGCTCGGTGCCATTCGGGCCGATAAATCAGCGCCGGCCGGAGAATCCTTACGCGCAATCGGCCAAGGCTCCAAACGGTGGCAACGCGCCTGGGATAGCGATTGACGTGAGTACCGATCTTGGCCGCGGGATCGCGGCGGAATTAACCCAGAACAATAAGGAAGCGATCAAGTTTCTAACGAAGGCGCTCGAACAACAGCGTAACGAGCCGGAGAAACTTGCTCTGGCATATCGGTTTCGCGGTTTAGCTTACAAGCATCTCGGGCAACGCGAACAAGCTTTGCGCGATTTTCTTGAGGTCATTCGCATCGATCCGCAGCTCGACCTCGGTTACTATGACGCGGGCGTCATCTACAATCGCATGAACCGCTACCAGGAAGCGGTGGAAGCAATGACGCGCGCGATTGCTCTGCGACCACAAAACAGCAGTCTCGCTCTGCCTTTGAGCGAACGAGGTAACGCTTACTTTCACCTGGGTCAATTTGAGAAAGCGCAGGCCGACCTGGTGGCGGCGGCGCGACGCAATCCGCGCGACCCTGATGCGCTAAACAACACCGCCTGGTTTCGCGCGACCTGCCCGGACGCACGCTATCGCAATGGGAAAGAAGCGATCGAGCTGGCGTCGCGCGCGTGTGCGATTGACAACTGGAAAGATGCCGATCAAATCGACACTCTCGCGGCGGCCTACGCCGAGGCCGGAAACTTCGCCGAAGCGGAACGTTTCGAGCTAAAAGCGCTTTCGGTGCTGCCATCGGGTGAAGAGCTGCGCCCCAAATTCCAGGCCCGTCTCCAGCTCTATCGTGCGTACAAACCTTTTCGTTCGCTGTAGTGGCGGGCTCCGACCGGCGGTTCGTCGGTCCTGGGAGAGCACGGCTACGATATCAGCCGATGAACTCACACGGCGACAGCGCGCCGCGGCTACGTCGATGTTTATTTGCCGCGCCCGGTTTTCGCCTGCAACTCCTCAATTTTCTTTGAAGCCTCAGCTTTAGTCAGCCTTTCATTAAATTGCTCGCCTGCCTCGCGGCAGAGCGTTTGCAGATACGAGCGCTGCGGGCCGGTCATTGGTTCATCGCCGGTGGTCCAATCTTCAGGCTCTTTTTCCGGATTCCGCATGGCCGGCGTTTCATTCGCGTTTTCCACAATAGACAATCGACCCGGCGCGGGGCTTCGGACTTGTCGATCGAACCGCTACGCGGACAGTATGCGAATCATTGAGATGGAACAGATTGGCGACGTCATCAACGAACTAGAATGGCTTGGTCCGGTGGAGAAATCGCTCGACGCTGTGGCGGAAACGACGCTCAATCAAAAAAATAGTTTCATGCAGCAGGTACGAAATTTCCTGCATGGAACCTGGCTCGGTCATCCTTTGCATCCGGTGATTACGGATGTGCCGCTTGGCGCATGGACAACGGCCGCGGTGCTTGATCTGTATGAATTTGCCAGCGGCGATAAAAAGTTTTCTCGCGGCGCCGATATGGCCGTGGGAATTGGACTGATCGGTGCGGCAGGGGCGGCGGTTGCAGGATTAAATGACTGGCAGTTCACCAATGACAAACCGAAGCGAGTAGGGGCGATGCACGCCGTATTTAATCTAAGCGCGACCGCATTCTACCTCGCTTCGTGGCTGGAACGTCGACGTGGAAACCGTGCTAGCGGTATCGCCAATGGCCTGGCCGGCTTCGCACTTTCGCTGGGCGGTGCATGGCTTGGAGGTCATCTCGTTTACCAGGAGAAAATTGGCGTCAATCACGCGCCGCAACAATTGCCGGAAAAATTTGTCGCGATCATGCCGTTGGAAGAACTGCCGCCAGGCAAGCTCTGCCGGGCCAGAGCCGGCGATGTGGACTTGGTACTCTTCCGGCGGGGCGAACGGATTTATGCGCTTGCGGAAAAATGCGCCCATCTTGGCGGACCGCTCGCCGAAGGAAAGATCGAGGGATTAAGTGTGCGTTGTCCATGGCACGGCTCGCGTTTTTCCCTGGAGAACGGGCGCGTGCTGGATGGACCGGCTGCGTATGATCAGCCGTGTCTCGCCGTCCGTGTGCGCAATGGCCTGATCGAGGTGCGCGATGCGCGGGTTAGCAGGAATGCGAGGCGGGCGGAATGAGTATCACCTCAAAGAAAATTACCCTCACTCTGCCGGAGCTCGGCTTGATCGCGATTACACGCGCTGCGCTCGGGATTGGCGTCGGTCTGTTAATTCGCAACAGCTTGAAAAAAGGGCGCGGCGGGCGGCGGGATTTGCCTTGGCCGCGATCGGCTTGCTTACGACCGGACCAATTCTCTCGCGGGTCCATGATCAACTGAAGTGATGCTCGCACCTTGCACGCCATACAGGTGCGTGGCATAAAGCACGCCCGCCTGCAAACAATGCCAATCGCGAAACCCCAACCTGCTGATCCCGCCCTTGAGGCGCAGGTCTTTTGGTTGAAATATCGCAAAGAACTCTTGGGTTTGCTCGCGATCACGCTCGTCGCGATCATCGTCGTGACCGGTTATCGAGTGTATCGGGAGCGAAGGGAAGCGGCCGCATCTGCAATGTTCAGTTCGGCACGCATGGCGAACGATTACTTGCAAGTAATCCATCGCTATGGGGACACATCTGCCGCCGCCGCAGCCTATTTATTGCTCGCTAATATCCAGCGTGAAGAGCGGAAATTTTCCGAGGCAAATGCTACACTCCAGACCTTCGTCGAGAAATTTCCCCAGCACGAGCTTGTGAGCACGGCCCGCATGGCGATCGCGGCCAATCTCGAGGCCTTAGGTAAAGAGGACGAAGCGCTGGCGATGTATCAGTTGATCGCGTCGACTGAGGCCGGCAGCTTCATCGCGCCGCATGCCCTCCTAACGCAAGCACGGATTCTGCAGGCGAAAAATCGGGTTGAGGAGGCCCGCCGAATGTGTGAAACGATCATGACCAAATACCGTGATAGTTACGCAGCGATCGAAGCGGCGCGGTTGCTTCGCACACTAAAGCCGAGCGAACCGCAAAATCCCAGCCTTGGCGCGGCTCCGTCCTCATCGGCCTCGCCAAGCATGCCGGCGGCCACACCAGCCAGTTCGCCGGGAGGCAAGCGGTAATCGACTAGCGCTTGGAGAACTGGAAGCGTTTGCGTGCTCCCGGCTGTCCCGATTTCTTACGCTCCTTCATGCGCGGATCACGCCGAAGCAGGCCATCGCCTTTCAAGGTGCTGCGCAAATTGCCGTCTACTTGCAGCAGCGCGCGCGAAATGGCGAGCCGCACCGCGCCGGCCTGACCCGTCGCGCCGCCGCCCGTCGCATTAACCGAGATGTCATAGACGTTAACCAACTTTACCGTTTGCAGCGGCTGAAGGACCGCGTTCTGCAGAGGAGCGGTCGGGAAATACTCTTCAAAACTGCGGCCGTTAATATCGATTTTGCCACTGCCAGGCGTCATCCGAACACGCGCTACTGAAGTTTTGCGACGACCGGTTGCTACAATTTCCTGATTCTCTGCCATAAGGAAGCGCTCTACTGCAACTTTACAGGCGCGGGTTGTTGGGCGGCATGCGGGTGCGTTTCACCGCGGTAAACTTTGAGCTTTCGATAAACGGCTCGACCCAGGCGATTGTGCGGAATCATTCCACGGACGGCCCGTTCAATCAGCAACTCGGGGTGTCGCGCGCGGCGCGCCCGCACGTTTTCCGATTTGTGACCGCCAACATATCCGGAAAAGCTCATGTAGTTTTTTTGCTCTTCCTTTTTGCCGGTGACGCGCACTTTCTCGGCATTGACAACAATGACGAAATCACCGGTATCAACATGGGGAGTAAAAACAGCTTTCTCTTTGCCACGGAGCAGAGTCGCCGCTTTCACCGCGACCCGGCCAAGGACTTGATTCTTGGCGTCGATGATCCACCACTTGCGCGGAACGTCAGCGGCTTTGGCAGAAAAGGTTTTCATGACAGCGGGCGGGAAAAGGCCCGGAAATTACGGGCGAGAGTCGGGAGTGTCAAACGCCCGTGCCGTTTACCCGAGTGCGATTCTTAACGCTCGTCGCGCCGCTGCCGTCGCACTTTCTCTATAATGGGCTGCACCGCTGGATCCGCCTTAAGGAGAGCGTCGCGCAACTTATCCCGGTATTCTTTTTTGGCTTGCTGAAATCGCTCGCGAGATTGGCGCAGCGCCGGATCGCGCAGCGCCGCCAAATGGGCCGATTGCAGGCGCGCACGTTCTTCTCCCGAAAGATTCATTAAGCGAGCCTGACGAGCTCCATTCATCCTCGGCGTTTGTGCCAGAGCGCCAGCTTGCAGCAATCCGGCAAACAGGACGATAAAGGCAATCTGACGCGTCATAGCCGAAAAGTTTAACACAAAGACGGCGGCAAAGTTGCGGTCCTGTGAAATTTACCTCTTGTCATCGGGCACGAAGTCGAGGAATGCCGTTGCACCTTTATTAGCTGATATCGCCGAAAGTATCTCAATTCATTTCTATGCCGGACGCCGAGAAAACTGCAATCACGCCCACGCGGGAGCAAGACTTTCCCGAATGGTATCAGCAAATCGTCCGGGTGGCCGAGTTAGCCGAACCCAGCGATGTGCGCGGTTGCATGGTCATTCGTCCATGGGGGTTTGGTATCTGGGAGAATATGCAGCGGCAATTGGACGCCATGTTCCGCGCCACCGGTCATCGCAACGCTTATTTTCCGCTCTTCATCCCGCTCAGTCACATGCAAAAGGAGGCCGAACACGTTGAAGGTTTCGCCAAAGAATGCGCCGTCGTTACTCATCACCGGCTCGAACTCGGCGCCGACGGGAAAATGCGACCGGCGCCGGCGGCGGAATTGAGCGAACCGCTCGTCATCCGACCCACGAGTGAAACCATCATCGGAGCGACTTACGCAAAATGGGTGCAATCGTATCGCGATCTGCCGGTTTTGATTAATCAGTGGTGCAATGTCGTGCGTTGGGAGATGCGGCCGCGATTATTTCTCCGCACAACCGAATTTCTTTGGCAAGAAGGCCACACCGTCCACGAGACTGAAGCCGAAGCGCGCGAGGAAACCCGGCGCATGCTTGATGTTTATGAAACTTTTGTGCGCGATCGTCTGGCGATGCCGGTTTTTAGCGGCGAAAAATCCGAGAGCGAGCGTTTCCCCGGTGCGGTGCAGACCCTTTCGATCGAAGCGATGGTGCAAGATCGGAAAGCGATCCAGGCCGGAACGTCGCATTTTCTTGGCCAGAATTTTTCGCGGGCGAGTGGAATTCAATTCCAGACGCGTGACGGTAAACAGGAGTTTGGCTGGACGACAAGCTGGGGCATGAGTACCCGCCTGGTGGGCACGCTCGTCATGACGCATGGCGATGATGATGGGTTAGTCTTGCCACCGCGGATCGCACCAACTCACGTCGTCATTATCCCGATTACACCCAAGGAAGAAAGCCGAGCGGCGGTCCTTGAAATGTGCACGAAGCTTGCTGCTCAGCTGCGCAGGGGTAGTTATGGGGACGGGCCGATAGAAGTAGAGATCGATCAACGCGATCTCGGCGGAGGCGTCAAGAATTGGGAGTGGATCAAGAAAGGCGTGCCGCTCCGAGTGGAGATCGGGCCACGCGACTTGGAATCAGGCAAAGTCGCGGTCAGTCGCCGAGATCAGCCGGTAAAAGCGAAAGAAGTCTTCGCTACCGAGGGATTCGTGGATCGAGCGTCCGAGATTCTGAATTCCATTCAGCGAAATCTGTTTCAGCGGGCCATGCAATTTCGCGATACGAACACGCGGGTTATTGACACACGCGAGGAATTCTATGATTTCTTCACTCCGAAAAACTCCAGTAAACCGGAAATTCATGGTGGGTTCGCACTGGCCTATTGGAATGGATCACGGGCGATTGAAGACGAGATTAAAGCGGACCTCAAAGTTACAATCCGTTGCATTCCGCTCGCTGATCCTGCGCATCCGTCCGAGCCAGGAAAATGCATTTTTACAGGCGAACCGAGTCCTCAACGCGTCGTCTGGGCCAAGTCATATTAGCCCGATCCATTGACGGCAGGAAGCGCGCTGTTTTATTTTTGTAGATGGCGATTGATCTCAAACTTTACAGCCGCGCGATGTGTTCGTGGTGCGAGGACGCAAAGGACTATCTTACCGGCCGGGGCTATAAATTCATCGAGATCGACGTAGGGCATGATCGCGCCGCTTACGAAGAAATGAAGGAGCTTTCCGACCAGAGTTGCGTGCCGACGCTGATCGCGGGCGATGAAGTGCTGGCGAATTTCGATACCGATCAACTCGAGAAATTCTTAAGGGAGCGTCGGATCGAACCCTAAATGCTATTCGGCCTTTTGCTTACTCTAGGCGTTGGTGTCCTCAGCGTCGCCTTGCGCAGCTATCAAACCTCTTTTGCGCAAAAGGCAGGGGCACTCGGAATATTATTCGCTTCATTTCTCGCCGTTTATTTTATCACTGGAAGCATAGCCTGGGGCATTGCCGGCGCCGCCAGTTGGCTTTTCCTGCCGTGGCTGGAAATTCTCACCCGCATTCGAACGCTCCGTTTACCCAAAGAGAAACAGCTGCGCCCCAAGAGTCCTCCTTCGGTCAGCCTCTTCCCGGGGTTGGACGATATCAGCCGAGAAATCGAAAACGAGGGCTTCGCCCATGTTACTGATGCCGGTTGGGACTGGGAAGATTACCGGCAATTTTTCCGGCTTTTCTACAAGGGTGATGATCGGGCCCAGGCCACCATCTGCCTGAACGAGCAGCACGATCTCTCTTTTTATTATTTGCGAATTTCATCCCGGGCGAAAAATGGTTTGATCTGGACGACGTGGAATTATCCGCTCTCCTACGGCTTAAAACTCACGCCGCAGTACCGGATCAATCGGCAACGGGCGGATCACAGTTTTTGGCAACTTTATCAAAGTCATCGGGATTTCTTGCGCCGGAATCGGGTCGAGACCATCGGCTTGGATGCCCTCGACGATGAGGCCATTCAGAGTGCGATTGAGAGCGATCTACGCGAACAAATCGCGCACAATGTTGGCGCTGGCGTCCTCAAGCCGGCAGAGGGCAACGAGGTAAAATATTCCTGGCGGGGAATGATCTACCTCTGGTGCCAGTTCCTGCTCGACTTGGTCCGTCTCTAGCGGCGGTCTCTGACCGTCGGAACTCTCTTGGCCAGGAGCGCCGCGCCCGTCATACCTTCATTATTTCAGATTCTTTGCGCGAAAGATGATCGTCGATCGATTTGACAAAACGATCAGTTAACTTCTGCACTTCATCTTCCAGGTCGCGCAGTCCGTCTTCTGTCAATTGTCCCGAAGTTTTCAATTTTTTTGCTTCATCGAGGGCGCTCCGCCGATTCCCACGTACTCGCACCCGCGCTTCCTCCGCCATCTTACCGAGCGATCGAACCAAATCTTTGCGCCGCTCCTCCGAAAGTTCCGGAATCGGCAGCCGAATAATTTTGCCATCGACCGACGGGGTAATGCCGATTTTGGATTCACTGAGCGCCTTTTCAATATCTCGCACAGTACCGGCGTCGAATGGTTGCACGACGAGCAACCGCGGCTCCGGCGTCGTGATTAGTGCCAGCTGTTTCAATTTCATGGCCGAGCCATAGGCCTGCACATCAACATTCTCGACCAGGGCGGGAGAGGCTTTACCGGTGCGAACTGCGGCAAACTCGTGCACCATGTAATCGACGCTTTTTTCCATCGCCACTTCGGCTTCGAGAAGAATGTCGTCGCTGCTCATCGGAAAATTCTGGCGCGTGCCGGTGCTAATCGCAAACGAGAGTACCGACTTTTCGGCCAAGGACTGCGTCGCGAAGAACGCCCGGTTGATTCATATCGAAAACCACGATTGGAATTTTGTTGTCCATGCACAGACTGAACGCGGTCGAGTCCATTACCTCGAGCCGCTTGCCCAGGGCTTCAGCATAGCTGATGCGGTCATACCGCTTAGCGTTTGGATTTTTATTGGGATCCGCGTCATAGACGCCATCGACTTTGGTTGCTTTAAAAATTATGTCCGCGCCGATCTCATTAGCACGCAAGGCAGCGGTCGTATCTGTGGAGAAAAACGGATTTCCGGTACCCGCTACAAAAATCACCACTCGTCCGAGCTCCAGATGCCGTATGGCCCGGCCGCGAATGAACGGCTCGGCCACGTTTTTCATTTCAATCGCGGTCTGGACCCGAGTCTCGATGCCGATTTGGGCGCAGGCGCTTTGCAATGCCAACCCATTGATCACGGTTGCCAGCATCCCCATGTAATCCGCCGTTGTCCGATCCATCCCGCGATGGGCGGCCGACAGTCCTCTCCAAATATTCCCGCCACCAATGACAATACCGATTTGGACGCCAAGATCGCGTACCTCTTTCACGCGTTCTGCGATTCCACGGACCACTTGCGGCGAGATGTTTTCTTTCGAGCCGCGTTCCTGCATCGCCTCGCCGCTCAACTTTAAAACAATCCGTTTATAAACGGCGATCTCGCTCTGCATGGCGCGCCAAGATGCCGCAAAATCTTTCTCGTTGGAAAGGAAAATGACTACGAACAGCCGTGCTCCCCACGCGGAAACCCGGCAATTCCCGGCGATGATTTCTGCGCAAGCCACGGATGACCTCGCACGAGCTCATCCGCCGTCATGCGGCGCGATCCTTCAAGTTGCACATCCACCAGGGCGAGCGCGCCCTTTTCGGTTCCAAGAACAAGCGCGTGTTCTGGGAACGCAATCGCAGTGCCTGGATTGACGTGGACGTTGTCGACGACCGCCCCCGCGAAAATTTTTAACGCGCGGTTACAGTTGTGACTTGGATCCCAAACCTGAGTGAACGCCCCCGGCCAGGGATTGAACGCCCGAATCTTACGTTCAATGACTTCGGCCGCTTCATTCCAATTAATCCGCCCGTGCTCGCGCTCGAGTTTCGGCGCGTAGGTTGCAAGCGCACTCTCTTGCACGATACGTGGTGCACAATTTTGATTCAACTGTGCCATTGCCTCGGTCAATGCCTCCGGTGCAATCTTCGCCAGGCGAGCATGTAGGGAGCCGGCGGTGTCTGCCGGCTCAATCTGCGTTTCATATTTGAGAAGGACATCGCCCGTATCGAGCCCCTCATCCATGTACATTACGGTGATTCCCGTTGTCCGATCGCCCGCCGCGATCGCCGCCTGAATCGCAGCGGCACCGCGCCATCGGGGAAGCAGCGACGCGTGAAGATTCAAACAGGCGATTCGCGCCGCGTTCAGAACCGATCGGGGAAGAATCTGTCCGTAGGCCATCACGACGATTATGTCCGGCGCCCTGGCGCGAATTTCCGAAATCGCTTCGTCACTCTTTATCCGTCTCGGTTGAAAGACCGAAACAGCGGTG
>WNGI01015773.1_pt1 | contig 13712 bp, 12 predicted proteins | sample 5400621 | NCBI WGS metagenome assembly WNGI01 (sample SAMN13153374, study PRJNA577476) | soil metagenome | isolation source: 20 cm soil or saprolite under Garry oak tree replicate 1 | place: USA:California | collected 2016-06-15
CTCGCCAACTACGCCAGAGCGTACGGCATTAGCGAGTTTTGGGAAGCGAGTCTGAACACGCTCTACTTCGCGTTCTTGTCGAGCTTCTGCGCTTTTTTCTGCGGGACATTTTTAGCGTGGGCCGTCGAGCGCACCAACACGCCGCTGGCGAAGCTAATCGGCATGATTACGCTTGGCCGCATTATCATTCCTGGGGTCATCATTGCGATCTCTTGGATCCTCACGGCGAGCCCGAGCATCGGCGTGCTCAACTATGTCATTAACGCACTGATCGGCGTGCCACGGTTTCTCAACATCTATTCTTTTTGGGGCATGGTTTGGGTGCAAGCGCTGGAACTGACGCCGTTGGCGTTTTTGCTGATGTCTGCCGCGATGCAATCCATCGATCCGCGCCTCGAAGAAGCGTCGGCCATCTCCGGCGCCGGCACTTGGCTGACGTTTCGCCGTGTCACTTTGCCCCTTCTCTTGCCGGCGGCGGCAGCGGCGGCTCTGCTGTTATTCGTACAGACGATCGAGAGCTTCGAGGTGCCGCTCCTGCTCGGCGGCCGCGCCCGGATAGCGGTCTATACGACCCAGGTTTATTTCAACACATCGCGCACGCCGACGGATTGGGGGCTGTCGAGCACCTATTCCATCGTACTGCTGGTTCTGTCGATGGCGCTGCTTTACATTTACTTTCGGCTGGTGCGTCATGGCGAGCGTTACCAGACGATCACCGGCAAAGATTATCGCCCGCGGCGCATCGATCTAGGCGGCTGGAAATATCTCGCCTGCGCGCTGAGCCTGCTGCTGGTTTTCTTCATCACCGGGCTGCCCTTTGTCACCATGCTCTATGCTTCTTTGCTGCCGCGCTTCCGACCGCCGACCGCGGAGGCGTTCGAAGCGATGTCATTGATTAACTACAAAACTCTACTCAGTGAAGGCGGTTATGCGCTCAAGCCGTTATGGAATAGCACCTTGCTCGGCGTCAGCTCGGCGTCGATCGTTATGCTGTTGGTTGCCGCGATCAGCTACTTCGTGCACAAGACGCGGCTCGGCGGCCGAAAACTTCTCGACTTTCTTGCCTTTGCGCCGATCGCGCTGCCGAGCGTCGTGCTCGGCTCCGCTTTCCTATGGCTTTATCTCTTGGTACCGCTGCCGATCATCGGCACGCTCAGCATCATCGGTCTTGCGTATCTGACAAGATATCTGCCGTTTGCGCTGCGGTTTGTGTCGGCGTCAATGGTACAAATTCACACCGAGCTTGAGGAAGCGGCAGCTGTGGCCGGCGGAGGTTGGTGGAAAAACTTTCGCCACATTTATTTACCGCTCCTTCGTCCCGGTCTCATGGCGGGATGGTTTTGGGTCATGGTTCACGCCTACCGAGAACTGACGATTTCGCTCATGCTCGCGCGCTCGAGCAATCGCACGGCATCGGTCATCATCTACGATCTTTGGACCAACGGCTCGTTTCAACAACTAAGCGCCTTCGGCGTGTTGATGTTTACCGTCCTCATTGTCCTTGTCTCCATCGCGCAGAAAATCGGCGCGCGATATGGAATTCAGGAGCGGATATGAATTTGCCGACGTACAAAACCGTACAAGAATTGGTACAGGCTCGTAGGAAAATTCCTCCGACAAAATTGCCTGAGAATGGCTGAATCCCAGAAATGCGGTCTTAAATCGCGCCTTTGAGATTCTTACCTGCTTGGCATCGGCGTTGCCTCACGACAAAACTAGAGGGGAGGGAACGTTATGCTCACACTAAAGAGAATTCTCGTCCCAACAGATTTTTCGGTCAGCTCAGTGCCGGCAATCGGGTATGCGCTCTCACTTGCAAAGGCACACGGCTCCGAGGTGATCGTGCTTCATGCTCTTCCGACGGAATCCATGAGAGAGCGGTTTTCGGATGGCTACGCGCCAGGAGGGTTAGCTGCGCCCTCGGAGGCTCCGATGGGCACGATTCCCCAGCCTGATTTCGCGGGGATTCTCGAAAGAAAAAAGCAGGTCCTCCGTACCTTTTTGGCGCAAAGGATCTCGCCGGAGCTGCTCGGAGCGGTAAAGATCAGCGATCTCATCAGGGTCGGCAAGGTTGTTGAGGAGATCATCGCCGCCGCAAAAGAGGAACAATGTGATCTGATCGTTATGACAAGCCATGCAGGCCGGCTGAGAAGGTTGTTGCATGGAAGCTTCACAGACCGGGTGCTTCGCAGAGCTCCGTGCCCCGTGCTATCGATCCAGCCTTGGGCGGAGATTCGGACGGAAGAAAACAAGCGCGTGCCAGTCAAGCTGATCGATAAATGGGCTGCGTGATTTTTCTGACGACAACTTTCTAAACCGGCGAGAGGCGAGATCGATCCTATTTGGAAAAATCCGCACGCAAATCTCTCTGCAGCAGGCGGTGAAACAGATGCTCTCCCGCTTCACGCCGAACCGATAGCCGCCCGGCCGAATACGCGCGAGAGTTTAAGCCGCGCTGGACAGACTCGCAGATCGCAACGTCTTCTGCTTGGATTTCTTCGCTGACGGCGATGCTCGCAAGATTGCGCTCGTGGGCGCTCTCGGAGACATCGGAGAAGTAGTAATCGAAAATCACTTCGGTCTTGTCGACCCCGCACGGGATGACGCGATTCGTATCCATCACGCCTTGGTAGATGTTGATCATGAGATTCGGATAGATCCAATAGTAAAACGCGTAATCACCCTTGCGCAGTTCGGCGGTTCTTGCTTCACCCTTATCGGTTACGATCGGGCTCGACTGCAGGCAAAATCGCTCGCCGGTTTCTATCGCGTAGTTGCGGTAATCGAGCACGCTGTTCAAGCTGCCGTGAATATGCGGCACGTGATAGCCGCCGTCGAGATAATTGTCGACGAAGACTTTCCAGTTGCAGTTGAGTGCGTAGTGGCGGCGTTCGAACCATCTTAATTGTTCAAGGTTCAAACGTTCCAGACGTTCAATGAGATCCTTGCCGAGAAATTCCTGCAGCGATGAACTCATAGGTTCGAGTTTGGCGAAAATCCAATTCTGCCATTCGGCAACTTGAACGGGGACCAGCCCGTTGGCGCTCCGGTCGAAGTTGGCAACGCCGGCGAATTCCGGCGTGAGGATCAATTCGCCAGCAAGATTGTAAGTCCAACCGTGATAGGGGCAGCGCAGATTATCCACGCGACCTTCGCACTTTGTCACCACTGCCGCAGCGTGATGGCGGCAGACGTTGAAGAAGCCGCGGAGAATATCGTCGTTACCTCTAACAACGAGAATCGGTTCACTGCCGATTTCGCATGTAATATAGTGGCCCGGCTTGCAGAGCTGAGTAGTGCGGCCGACGAGCAGCCACGACTGCGAGAGAACCGTTTTTTGCTCAAGTTCGAGTATTCGAGGATCGGTGTACCACGAAGATGGTGGGGTGGAAGCTTCCGATAAAGAGGTTTCTGAGTTGCAGGCGTCGACGATCTCTTTAAGATCGGTGCTCATCTAAAAGCATCTAATGTAAATGTCTACTCAATGAACGCGAGCTTTCAAATTTAACTGCTGCCGTTCGCTGAGTTTACTATTTGGGCGAGGTCTTCAAAGTACCGACGATGAGTACGCCGTAGAGCGTCTTCGTCTGCCGCGTCTAACAGAACGACTTCGTGATTGATTTTTCTCTGGTTTAGATCCAGTTCGATCTCAAGACGTGATTGTTCAGCTTTTGACCGCTCCGCGTCGTCGAAATTTTTGAAAGTTACTATACGTCCCTCAGAGCGGTTGTACTCGATTAGGAATAACATACTGTTTACCGTTGGTTGCGCTCAAGCTTTGATATGTAGTCGCGGAAGCTTTCGGCCAAACTATTTTTCGCTCGCGTGATACCTTCTTGAATCCGTTGCAGTTCTGACCTCTGCTCCCCTATGGCTTCTTCGGGTGAGGCCTTCATCTCTTTCTCAAATTCTTCTAATTCCGCAATGTGTTCAGACGCGAATGACAACAGTCTCCTGACTTGCTGCTCTCCGCCTCCATATTTAATGCTTGAGTCTACCACGTCAGCGAGTCGTTCCGAAAGCTCTGCCCAGAGGTGCTGGAGAGCGCTTCTCACCTGGACCTCAACACTCGTGCCCGCTGTTACCACGAGCACGTGTACAGCACGGTAGCCGTGACTAGGATTTATTCGGCGGTCTATTACTTTGCTTTCGGGGAATGTCTCCCGTAGTCTATCAATTATTCGGTCTTGATCGAGTGTGTCTCCGCCAACCACGCGACACCCAGCGATATCCTGAATCTGGCTAAGGCGAATGCTTTCTCGGCGAAGCTTTTCGGTGATTGAGCTGGTAGATTTGGCTGGCCTTCCTGTTGGTTCCAATTGCAAATTGTCCCTAATCGTTCGAATGACGAAATCATAAGCAGGACCAAAAGATCTGCGGTACTCATCGAGTAACCGCAAATCAGCTTCGCTCAGAGATCCTTTTTTGAGGCGGTCCCCGAGTCGGTCGATTTGAGTTTTGCTAAGACTGGTCACTGACTTAGTCGAACAGAAAAAAAACGTTCGCCGATAAAGCTATCGTCCAAATCCGATTTTTTGCAATTGCCGCCGAGCTTGTTCAGCAAAAGCCCAGTTGCGTACTTTGTCGAGCGGAACGGCGTCTTTAGACTTTAGCTCCAGCATAGACTGATCTACGACGATTTTGACGGCGGCGTCGGCGACCATTCCGCGCTCCGACCAGCTGCGCTTTCCCAGTTCGTAGCTCATGGCTGCGACCTCGGGATCGACTCGCACCCAGTTTATCAGCATGCGCATGGTTTCTTCGGGATGAGTCTTGGCAAAGGCGACGGCGCGGAAAACCGCCCTGATCATTGCAAGAATCTGTTTCGGATTTTTCTGGAACGTCTCGTCGCGGACGCCGAGACCGGCGAGCGGTAACTCGAAGCGCTCGCCCAACCACAAAAGATCTTTGTAGCCGGCTTTTTCCGCTTGCAGATTAAATGGCGGAGAGAGAACGGTGGCGTCGACCGCGCCGGAGATCAGAGAAGTATAGCGGGCACTGTTTCCGACCATTTGTAAACGGACGATATCACGGTCGAAATCCAACCCTTCTTCGGTGACGACTGCACGCAAGGCAAGATCCGCTGGCGCGCCGAAACTGCCGATAGCGACGCGCTTGCCTTTGAGATCTTTGTTCGATCGTATTTCTTTTCTCGTGATCAGAAAATAATCGGGGCGGCCTTGCAGAACGGCAATCATTTTGACCGGCAGTCCGCCGGTTGCCGCTTTGATGACGGATGTGCTCGGTGTGGCGTAGTCGACATTGCGAGAGAGTAGAGCGTTGACAGTGATGTTTGTTCTCATTGTGATGGTCAATGCTTCCAAGCCCTCGTCGCGAAAAAATCCCTTTCGCGTGGCGATTTCCAACGGCAGAGTGCTGACGGCGGGACCGGTCGAGGCGATTTTTATTTCCTCGATGCCGCCCGATGTCGCGGGTGATAATGAAAAAAAGATCAAAGAAGCAACTAGGGGCAATGCGGAGCGAATGCTCATTTTGGCATGATGCTCACGCGGCTTCCGGGCGAGCGTGGAGGCTATGAATGCTTTTCTTCGACGGTTACGTGGGCACCGCCAAAAGACTCGGAACGGTTGCCTACGAGCACGAGAGCTTCGGTTCCGACGTTGGCGATCTGATAATAGTCTTTGGCGCCGAAAAAAACGATCTCATTTTTCTCCAGAATTCGCTCTTCGCCTTTCAGCCCTTTGACTGATGCTTTGCCCTCGAGCACGAGAAAGGTTTCGGGCGACAAATGATAGTGCATGTCGGTGTGCTCGCCGGGGCGAAAATAGAGGATCCAGGAGCGAAAGGTATCCGTGCCGAACAATGGCACGAATCGTTTGTTTTCGTCTTTGGCCATGCGCATAGTATCGGTGATTTTGACAAACTCCATAGCACCTCTAATAATTTCTGTTGCGGTCGAGGGAAGCGCCTTGGCTCCGGAATTCTCGCTCGAATGCCTAGTCGGTTAGGTCGAGCAGCACGCCGTCCGGATCGGCCAGGCTCTGCTTGCAGAGCTTACAGCCTTCGAGATTTTTTTGACGCGTTTCGCCGTCGCGGCCGATGGCGATTTTTCTCTGGGCCGAGCCTGGTGCGGCGTCGGCCAGGGCATCGAGATCCTTTTTGGTTTGCTCGAGATTGTCCACTTTAAAGCCGAAGTGGTCTAGACCTGCCATGTGACCGCGATACTGAATCATGTCCCAGGGGCGAATCGCCAAACCTACTTTGCCGTCCGTGAGATAATAACTATTATCGCCGGACATTCCTTCGACGGGCTTGAGATCGAAGACTTTCTGATAGAACTCGGCGATGTAAGCCGGGCGGGCGCTGCGGATGCAAATATGATTGATCCAGCGCGGCTGTTCCCAACCGAACTCGACGTAGCCTTCGCGCACGTTGTCCATGCCTTTTTGGGAAAGATCAAATTGGATAAAATTCTTTGAGCCGGTCGCGCACCTTCTGGACATCTTCGACGGCGAAGCCGAAATGGTCGAGCCCCGATCTAAAGCCCGGTTGGCGCTGCAATAGGGCAAGCCCGATGACGCCGTCGCTCAGATGGCCGCGGTTCTTGTTGTATTCACCCTTTTCATCGGTCATACCGTTGGTGATTTTTTTCATGCCGAAAATGGTTTGGTAAAACTTTGCCTCGCGGTCCCAATTCTCGGTCATCACGGCGATGTGTCGAATGCTTGTGAACATGATCGGTCTCCTCCTATTTGAGTCGGATTCTTCTCAAAGTTGGGTGCTGCTGTCAACAGGGGTATTCTAGTCACGACTCGGTGCGGATACCAGCGCCGCATCCATCGAAATATGTTCTTGATTCTATTCTGACGTAGGGATAGAAGAACATCGACAGTTGGAACAATTTCGATGACGATTCGTTCTTTTGACTTGCTGCAGCCGCGATCTCTACTCGAGGCGGTTGAAATGCTTGCCAAGCATGGCGACGATGCGCGCGCTCTGGGCGGTGGCACGACGCTAATCATCCTGATGAAGCAGCGCGCGCTTTATTATCGATATTTGGTCGACCTACAGACGATCCCGGGATTGGCCGACATCAAGAGTGAAACCGACGGTGTGCGCGTCGGCGCGTTAGTGACACATCGAATGATGGAACAGTCCGCGGTTATTCGACAGACGTTTCCGGTGGTTGCCAAGGCATTTAGTCACATCGGCAATGTTCGCGTTCGACAGACGGCGTCGGTGGGCGGCAATCTCGCCCATGCCGATTACCGTCTCGACCCGCCACCGGCCCTGTTGGTGCTCGGCGCGAACGTCAATACGTTTGGTCCGAGTGGGTCGCGCACAATACCGCTCAAGAATTTTTTTCGCGGCATGTACGAAACCGCACTAGAGCCAGGTGAACTGCTGGTCGACATAAAAATTCCCTTTATGTCGTCAAATAGCCGAGCCGCGTATTTGCGATACACGACATTATCCGCGAACGACTGGCCGTGCTTGGGCGTCGCCGCATTTTTGACCCAAGAAAACGGGCGCTGTAAAGAGCTGCGGGTGGCGCTCGGGGGCGTGGCGGCGACACCGCTGTTGATGAGCGGACTGGAATTTGCCAACGATCAGTCTTTCGACCCGGACGTCATCGACAAGCTGCTCGAGAAAGTTGACGAGCAGATATCGCCATTCGCCGATCTTCGTGGCTCGGAATGGTACAAACGGCGCATGGCTCGACTGTTTGTGAAAAAAGCCGTCGAGCAAGTAAACAGCTTGGAGTAATTTTGTATTGAACTCGAAACGGCTACCGCGACCGGTTATAACCGCGACGTGGGCGTCATCGGATCCTGACTTCTATGAAGCATGAGATCACTCTCAAAGTTAATCAGCGTGACGAGACGCTCTGGATCGACGACGCGGACACCCTACTCGATGTGTTACGCGATCGGTTGAAACTCTGGAGCGTGCGTGAGAGTTGCGGCGTCGGGGCCTGCGGCAGCTGCACGGTGCTCTTGGACGAAAAGCCAGTCAGTTCTTGCTTCTTGCTGGCAGCTCGGGCAGCGGGACGTGAGATCACGACGGTGGAGGGGCTCGGCGACGGACAAGCGCTACATTCTGTCCAGCAAGCCTTCGTCGAAGAGCGGGCATTGCAATGCGCCTACTGCACGCCCGGGTTCGTGCTTACCGTGAAAGCGTTCCTCGACGAATTTCCGGATCCGAGCGATGACGAAATCTGCGAATATCTCTCCGGCAATCTGTGCCGCTGCGCTGGCTACGCGGATATCTTGCGCGCGGTGCGCACTGCGCAGCAAAAACTTAGAGACGCAGCGCACAAATCCTGAATGGCGGCGTGCGCCCGATTACCTCATCCTCACTTCCTCACATCGCTCGGCGCTATAGAAATAGATTTTCGCGACAAAATTGTGCCGCATTGGGGTGATTTGTGCGCCCGGCGCTGCAATTTCCCCGACGCCTGTCATCCTGGCGGAGACAACCCGGCAAATTGATTAGAAAAAATGGTAAGCCGGGGCAGAACCTATGAGCTCGTCGGGCGGTGGCATATTATATGCGTCCTTCAGCGGGCAATCAGCAACTTGAAAAACAAGTCCGAAGCCATGGAAAAAACTTCCGCCATCGAGTCCTCGCTTACCGCGCCGCGACCTTGGAGTTTCGACCGGCTGTTCGATGCGGCGAAAAAGGATACCGTCATCCGGCTACGTTGGCCGTTGGTGATTCTGTCGTCTTATCTTCTTTATTACACGCCGAGTGAGTGGTTGACGCCCACTCAGGTTCAAGTCGTTTTGAGTCTCTATCTGCTCAGCCATTCGACGCTCTATTTTTTGGCCGACGATCTGTTTGACTCGCCTTATTTTTACGGACCCCTATTGGTTTTCGATACTATTGTCCTAGGCGCGGTCCTCAGCACCAGTGGAACGGCAAGTCCGGACTTTTACTTCGCTTGTCTTTTTACCGTGATCTTGAGCTGCATATGTAATGATGCCCGTGGCTTGCTGGTCGTCACGATACTGGCCCCGTTGATCTATGGGTACTTCGTCTTTAACAGCGCCGAGTCTTTGAACCCGAGCATCTATTTGCGGTTGCCCTTCCCATTCGTGATTTCTTTATTCTACGGTTATTTTGCCCAAGTCGAACGTCTGCGGCGCACCGCCCGCGATAAAGACGAACAGGTCCAAAGGCAACAAAAGACCGCCGAAGAAATCCGCCGCCAGCGGGAGCGCTTGGAAGTCTTGCACGAGGTCAACAGTGCCATTACGTTGACGATTGACAAGGCGCAGATACTCACGTCGTTTGTGGAGACGGCGCTGATTCATTTACCCTATGCTGCGGCGATCGTCAGGCTCAAACGCCCTGGCACGGGAGCGCTCGAAACCGTCGCCGCGCGGGGATTCAAAACCAAAGCGCTCGACGGCGCAAACACACCGTTGGCTCTCACCGACCGAGTGGTAACCGACCAAAGAGCGCTCAAAATTCTAAACGCATTCACGGACACGCGCGTTCAAGATGTGGAATTTTTTGAAGACGAGGGGCTTGTCTCATTTCTAGGCGTTCCGCTAGTTGCCAATAACGAGGCGCTCGGGTGCTTGGTTTTGCTGACGCGGGAGGAGCATGAGTTTAACGAGGAAGAAATCGATTTTTTATCGACGCTGGCAGGCCAAGCGGCCATCGCCGTTCACCACTCGGAGCTTTATGATCAGAGCCAGCGGCAAGCCGACGAGCTGCGCAACGCACACAAGATGAAAGACGAGTTCTTGAAAATCGTCTCAACGCAGCTCAAAACTCCGTTGACCGTGATAGCGGGCTATGCGGACATGTTTTTGGAACGGCTGTTGGGCGAAATCACACCCATTCAAGAAAAAGCGATCGAAACCGTAGCGCGTCAGTCCAAGGAATTGCACCGATTGATCAACACAGTTTTGCAGGTGAGCAATATCGAAGCCGAGACGCCGCGCGTCGAGCGGCACGAGATTAATCTGTGGGAGTTTCTCTCGGAGCTGCGCACATTTTACGATATTCGGCCGAGCAAAGACGTCAAATTGCTGTGGAACTACCCGGCGGATTTGCCCTCGTTTCAGGGAGACCGCGGCAAGCTCAAACGGATCTTAGAAAATCTGATCGACAACGCGCTTAAGTTTACCGATCAGGGCACAGTAGTAGTGTCGGTGCGTTATCTGGGCGCAAAAAAAATGCTCGAGTTTATAATCCGCGACACAGGAGTCGGTATACCGAGGGAGCAAATTTCCACGATCTTTGAGCGTTTTCGGCAAGTGCCCGGCGCCAACTCCGGCGGACAGCATGGCGGCATCGGATTGGGCCTCTATATCGTCAAAAAATACCTAGATCTCCTCGATGGCAAAATCCTGGTGGACAGCCGGGCCGGCGCAGGTTCGACTTTCACTCTGCAGATCCCTGCCCCGACTCACAATGTTTCGACGGGGCATGAGCAACTTCTATTGCCGACAGCGAATGAAAATTTTGGCGTGGACGCACACTAGGGACTTTGCGACACGCGCGCGTATCGATTTGCATGCCGCGGGCACTAGTGAGGTGTGTCAAAGAAGGCGTTATTGTCGCGCTTTAAGTACATTCTGACCCAAAGATCATATAAATTATCCGGACGGAAAACGTCGATTTCTTTACGGCCGTGGGGCGTTTCCACGACGACACTCACGGAAAGCTCCTGCCACGCGATACCCAAAAGCCGCTCGCCCCTCTGGCCCACCAGGTCTCCGACGGTTCGCAATAACTGCGATAAACAGTGGCCGTCGGCGGTGCCGCTCTGCTGACGCCGCCGAGCGCGCTGTTCTCGTTCGATGCGATCCAATTCCTGCACGGAATAACGCAGCCGTCTTCCGGTTTGCGACGCGGAAACAGGAAACGCTTCCTCATGTCCCAACGTGCGTGCCGGAGTTTTATTCCGCCACAACTTCTGCAACCGATTCTTGCTGATACGCGATAGCGGATTGGTGCTTTCCGCGTGCTCGTCCGAGCGAACCCAGACCAAATAAGCGTCGCCGACATATTCGAGATTGAAGCTGACAAGGTGGAGGTTCTCCAAATCCTGGCCGATGGCTCGCAAGTGGCGGGCATAATCTGTAGGGCTGATTCTTGTATCCATCACGCTATTTCGCTTTGAACCGACCACATTCGGAGCGGCCAAGTCCAGAGCACCGCTCACCAGCCGCAGTGTCTTTCGCCGCGGCAACTGGGTCGATGTTCGGATCCCGTGAACAATACTATGCACAGGCAGCTTATAGTTGCAATTGAGACAAAAATTGGTGAGGGAGACCACCCCGCCTCTCGCGACGTGTTTGGCGACGGCGAAACCGATGAAGTAATGACAATTGGGGCAGTGACGCGCGCGGTATTTCGACATCGTTGCAATCGCTAGATTGGCGCATCTTTTAAGCGTAACCGAGGCGAAAGTCAAGCAATCTCGTCGACTTTCGTGAAGCGAGTCGAAACTTTCGTAGTGGCTTTGATCCGTCTGCACGCTGCGCCCGAGTGATGTCAAGAGTTGGCGCTTGTTGATCCAAAAAGGCCGGTGCAAGCAGAGTACGAAAGCCCATCACGATCGGACGCGGCATGGGCGCGTTTCGGATTATGAAATTATCCTTGGCAATGGCTCCACGGCATGGGCATTTCGACTTTGATCCGATGAAGGAAGCTCTATCCATCCGCTCTTTTCGAGGGGCGCGGCTGCGACGGGCATATCAGCCTATGAGGTTGACTTGGTTGCAGCCAAGCAGATGATTCACGACACCGTGGAACGTCCGGATTTGACGCACGCGGAAAAAGCGGCGGTTTTAGGTGATAATGCCAAGCGATTTTTTTAGGGTCTAAAAACGTTCGGGTTCAAATCGCTCAAGGCGTTCAATAAGTTCAAATCGTTTGAAAATAAGAAGGCCGGTGAGGATAAAACTCCCCGGCTTTTTCTATTGTTGGGGCGAGGTGGGGAAGATTAGGGACTTGATGACCACTGGAACAGCGCCGGACGACGGGATCAGCGCGCCGATATCGATGTAGTCGAAATCGCTGAGCGCGATGCCGTCGATGGAAATGATCGCATTTTGCAGCTGCAATTCTTCCTGGAAATGAAGTCCCACGATACCGCCGATGTCACCGTCGTTCACCAATATGAGCGGGTGGCCTTTGGCGAAGATATCTTTGAGTCCTTCGGCGACACCACTGCAGCAAGCCTGCAAGCGGAGAAATGTTGCCGAGCCGTCCCAGTGAAATGCCACGGCGACGGGTTGGCGTCCGTGCAGTAGATCCAAGCGCCGCAGCGCATTGAGCAGCGCGTCGCGGACCGCGTCCTTGGTGAAATCATCCTGGTTTAATGGAAACTCCGGCGCGACGACGGCGACGTTGCGCACGGGAACAGCGTTTTCCGGGGAAATAAAAACCGTGTTGCCGCTCACCTGCACGGTATATTGCGAGGCGCCGATGACCGTTGCCCGGATGCGCGCCGCCGGTTCCATGACGAGCACTTCCAAATCCGCCATGCGCCGGTGAACTTCCTGAGCGATCAGGGGGCCGAGATCGCCAAAGGTCGTTTTTTCCCGGTTGTAGATAAATTCCGAGACGCCGCCGGAAAACATTACGCAATCGATTTCACCGTGATAAGTCAACGGCGGCAGCCGCAGTAGACCTTTCACATCATCGTCGACGGCTTGCGGTTTGAGCATGGCAAATAATTTGTCCACCATCCCCGTAACCATTTTGCGCAAGTCGTCCGGTGGAATCTTTTGTCCGAGCTCGACCGTGAATCCTGCCCAGCCGGCATGCTTTCGGCCGGCTTCTTCGATGCGCACAATGGCGCCGTCTTTGTCGAAGGCAAGCAGGCGCGCGCCGATGTCGATGGCGGAAACTTCCTGAACTTTGCCGTTGTTACAGATTGCAAACTTGCTCGTGCCGCCGCCGACGTCGATATTAAGGACGACTCCTCCCATTTTTTCTGAGTGCGCCACAGCGCCCGAGCCGTGCGCCGCCATAGTCGCTTCCAGACCGTCACCGGCGCTCACAGCGACGAATTTTCCGGCTTCTGCCGCGAACAGTTCCGCGATTGCACGGGCGTTGCGTCGGCGCACCGCAACGCCGGTGAGAATCAGCGCGCCGGTATCGACTTCTTCGCGTTTGATCTTGGCCTTTTTGTATTGTTCGTTGATGAACGCTCCGAGAGCTTCGACGTCGATTCGAGTGTCATCAACGTAGGGCGTCAGAAGTATCTGCGATTCGTTTAGGACGTCGCGCTTGGTCACGCGATAGCGCGATCCTTCGAGAGTCAGTTCCAGCCGGGAAAAAACCAGCTTGGTCACGCGATAGCGCGATCCTTCGAGAGTCAGTTCCAGCCGGGAAAAAACCAAGTGCGATGTCGACGAGCCGATATCCACGCCCACACTGGTGAGCTGGAGTTTTTCTTCCTCCTGCATGTGGCGATTGGCATTGGAAAACGAACCTCTCGGTGTGGTGGCCATGCAAATCCTTTGGCTGGACTGAAATGGTTTGGGGTCCAGAGTCTAGAGTCTGGTGTTAATCCAAACTCTAAACTCACGGCCCAAGACGCTAGACAAGTTCTTAACTTAATAGGAGTGCTTGTAGAGTTCCGGCTCCATGCGCGATTGTGCGCCGACACTTGCCAGCGTTTCTTCGAACTCTTTACGCAGGAACGGATCTTCTTCGTTGTACGGGACCGCCGTACCGCCGTCTTTCATGTCGATGGCGCCATAGTCGATGCCCTTTTCGCC
>WNGI01003606.1_pt1 | contig 13695 bp, 8 predicted proteins | sample 5400621 | NCBI WGS metagenome assembly WNGI01 (sample SAMN13153374, study PRJNA577476) | soil metagenome | isolation source: 20 cm soil or saprolite under Garry oak tree replicate 1 | place: USA:California | collected 2016-06-15
CCCCGCATGCGCGCGCGCGTGAATGGCGCCGCGCCAAGGCGGCGAGGCCGCGAGACGACGTCGCGCAAGCGTTCCCGCGCCGGGCGCGTACCCCGCATGCCGCGCTGGCTTCGCCAGCCGCGGCACGGCAGTCGCGCGTGGTACTGTCCCTTCACGCTCGCGTCTGGCTCCGACCCGAGACATGAGTCTCGGGTCGCGCTCCTCACACCCGCGGTTGGCGTGCGCGGACACTCCGCCACGCGAGCGCGAGCGTCGCGAGCGCGACGGCGAGCGCAGCGGCGCCGACGAGGAGCGGACGGGCATCCGCCCGCCGCGCGGCCACCGAGAGCATCGCCTCGCCCAGCACGGCATGGTGCGCGCCGTCGCGGTCGTACTCGAAGAGGGCGAACATCGGCCGGACGTCGCCGGGACGCGCCGCCACGTTCTCCACGACGACGGGCAGCGTCGCCCGCCCTGCGGCCGGTACCTCGGCGGGTCGGCTCTCCGGATCCGACCGGAGATCCGGGGGTAACGCGACGACGAGCCGGCCGGCGACGGGCGCCGGCGCGCCGTTCTCGAGCGTCACGGCGCCGTGAGCGAGCCGCGTGACGGGCTCGGTCGCAACCACCACCTGGACGTCGGCGGGTGGGCTGCCGGGCGTGCGGATGAGATGGACGAGCAGCGCGGAACGCGTGCCGGCCTCGGGATCCGCGTAGCGTAGCCGAATCGTCACCGGGAACGTTCCCGGGCCGGGCGGCGCATCGAGCGACGTCTGCCACTCGTGCGCGGCGTGCGCCCCGATCGTCTGCACGCGCTCGGCAACGACCGTTCGATGGCGGTAGACGAGCTCCGGCACGACGTCGTGGACGGGCGCGTCGGCGCCGTTCGTCGCGCGGAGCCGCAGGTCGACCGTGTTGCCCACCTGGCTCTCGGCGTCGAGGCGGAGATCGGCCGCGGCGCGGACCGCGAGCACCCAGCCGAGGAGCAGGACGATCGGGATCGCCGCCCGCCGCACGGCGCCGGTCAGACCGGCGCGCGGCCGCCGATGGCGGCGGCATGCTCGCGCACGACGTCGGGCGGACACCACTGAATGAACCAGTGGGCGGCGACGGCGATGATGACGAGGTCGTCGATCTCGCCGACGAATGGGATCGCGTCGGGGATGAGATCGAACGGCAGCACGACGTACGCGACCGCGCCCACGAGCAGGGCTTTCGGCCAGATCGAGACCCGCGCGTCGCGCACGAGACGCCAGTAGAGCCGCATCAGGTTCGGCAGGTGGACCAGGACCTCGAAGGCCCGCACGCGCGGGGAACGCGTGCGCTCGGCGCCGGTCGACATCGCGGGCCCAGCATACCTGCACGGTCGGACGGCGCCAACGCGGCACTCTTCCGTTGGCGGGGCGCGCCGGGGTAGGAAGGAGGCCGAAGGAGGACCTGACCGTGGAGCAGATCCGATTCGACGACATCGAGCGCCTGAAGTCGAAGATCAGCGACGGGTTCAGCGACTGGAGCGAGCCGCTCGAGGTCACCCAGGAGATGATCAACCGATTCGCCGACCTGACGGGCGATCACCAGTGGATCCACGTCGACGTGGAGCGCGCCCGGCGCGAGAGCCCGTTCGGCGGCACCGTTGCGCACGGGTTCCTGACCCTCAGCCTGCTCCCCGCGATGCGCGCGAAGCCGGCGTGGCAGATCACCGGCTTCGGCAACGCCACCAACTACGGCGCCAACAAGCTGCGTTTCGTGTCGCCCGTCCCGGCCGGCGCGCGCATCCAGGCGCGCTCGCGCCTCGTCGGCGTGGAGGCGAAGCCGCTCGGTACGCAGCTGACCCAGGAGCTCCACGTCCACGTGGTCGGCAAGGACAAGCCGGCGGTCATCTACGAGATGCTCGTCCTCTATCATCCGGCGATGAGCCGCAGCTGAGCCGCGACCACCGGCCTCGCCCGCTCACGGGTGCGGCTGCAGCGAATCGATGAGCGCGGTGAAGCCGGGCTTCGCCGCGTCCATCGTGGCCGACGGACCGACGGCCTTGAAGAACCACGGCCCGCTCTTGCCTTCGACCACGGCCGCGAGCAGGCGGAAGGCCGCGCGCGGCGCGCTGCCCGAGGGGCCGCCGACGTAGGTGCCGGGCAGATCGAGCGCCGTCACGCGGAGGCCGTGCACCGTGCGGCTCGTCACCGTCGCCACGTCGCGCGGCGAACGCCCGTCGGGCTCCGTGAACTGCCCGTACCAGCGCGTGAGATTGTCCTCGGACGAGCCGCCCTTGCCTTCGCCGAAGTAGAAGAGGACGAGCTCGCCGTCCTCGGCATCCGCCGACGCGCGCGGAATCCGGTACTGCGCCGCCCGCATCTCGGACGCGGCGGGCACCCGGCTCCACTCGCGCGGGACGGTGAACCGCAGGCCTGCGGCCTCGGCGTGGAGCGTGTCGGCGGCCGCGGCACGAGTCAGTCCGAGCAGAAGCGCGAGCACGACGCGGCGCATGGCGCCCTCTAGCGCACTCCGTGCCGCCTGAGAAAGCCCTCCGCAAGATTTCTCCTTGACAGCGTCTTCGGCGATGTGGCTTCTGGCGTGCGCCGCATGGTCACGCTCGACTACGACAAGGCCGCGCATCTGTACCGGCGCGCGGGCTTCGGCGCGTCGCAGAGCGAGATCGAGGCGCTCGTCGGCTTCGACGCCGGCACCGCGGCGGACCGCTTCCTCGACTTCCGGGTGTCGAGCGCGCGGACCAACGGCGCGGATGCCGAGGCGGCGGCGCGCGCATGGCTGAAGCGCATGCTGAGGAAGCCGCCCCTCCAGGAGAAGATGACGCTCTTCTGGCACGGGCACTTCGCCAACTCGATCGACAAGGTGGACGACACCAAGCTGATGAACGTCCAGAACGGGCTCTTCCGCCTGTACGCGACGGGCAACTTCAAGGCTCTCGTGCGTGCGGTCACGAAGGACCCCGCGATGCTCGTCTTCCTCGACGGCCAGGACAACGAGGCCGGCAACCCGAACGAGAACTACGCGCGCGAGCTGATGGAGCTCTTCACGCTCGGCATCAAGGACGACGCCGGCGTCGACAACTACTCGCAGAGCGACGTGCATCAGCTCGCGCGGGCGCTCACGGGCTACGTGATCGACCACACCCGCGGCGTGCTCGATCCCGGACGACACGACGACGGGGCCGACAAGACGTTCATGGGCGTGACCGGTAACCTCGGCGTCGAGGGCGTGCCGGCCGCCGACGACGTGATCGAGATCATCTTCTCGCATCAGGACACGCGTGCGCCCGCGAAGCCGCGGGTGGCGCGCTTCCTCGCGCGCAAGCTGGCGCGCTTCTTCGGACCGGCCCAGCCGTCCGATGCGCTCGTCGACGCGATGGCCGATGCCTTCGCCGGCTCGGGCTGGGAGGTCGCGCCGGTGCTGCGCACGCTGTTCACCGCCGACGAGTTCTACGCGCCCGCAAACATGACCAGCACCGTCAAGTCTCCGGTCGAGTTCGTCCTCCAGCCGCTCCGCATGCTGAAGGCGAAGGCGACGCTGCGCGACGTCCCCTTCACCCTCGAGAGCATGGGGCAGCAGCTCTTCGCGCCGCCGAACGTGGCCGGGTGGCCGGGCGGCCTCGCGTGGATCAGCGCCGGTACGCTGCTCGCGCGCTACGGCTGGGCGCGCGACGTGGCCGCGGGTCGCGGCCGGACCCTCCGCGTCGATCCGACGCCGTTCCTCGCCGGCGCGACCACGACGGCGGACATCGTCGCCAACGCGCTCACGCTGCTCGGCCCGCTCGCGCCGCCGCAGAGCGTTCGCGACCGTCTCGACGCGTACCTGAACGACCCGGCGCCTCCGCCCGCGCTCGCGGACGCGGGGTTCATCGACGAGAAGGTGCGCGGCCTCGTGGCGCTCGTGCTCGAGCTGCCGCACTTCCAGGTCCACTGAGCAGCGGCGGACAGATGCGCATCAACCGTCGTCGCTTTCTCCAGGGTGCCGCCGCGACGACCGCGACGCTGGCGCTCTCCGGCTGGCGCCGCGTGCCGTGGCGTCCCGGCGTCGCCTGGGCGTCCGGACCGTCGGATGCGATCCTCGTGGCCATCCGGCTCTACGGGGGAAACGACGGCCTGAACACGCTGATCCCCGTGACCGGCCCGAACCGCACTCTGTACAACACGAGCCGGCCGGCGCTCGGCATTCCGGTCGGGTCGCTCGGAATGACCGCGGTCGGGGCCGACGCGCTCGGTCATACCTATGCGCTCCACCCCGACACCAAGAACGGGCTCTGGGCGCTCTTCAACAGTCACAAGCTCGCGATCATTCCGGGTGTCGGCTACCCGAACCAGAGCCTGTCCCACTTCCTGTCGGAGGCGATCTGGTACCGGGCCGACCCCGTCGGCATCCCCGCGACGGGCTGGCTCGGCGGCTGGCTCGACGGCCTCGGTCTTCCCGCCACCGCGGTGCCGGCGGTGGACGTCGAGGGTGGCTACCTGACGCCGCTCCTCCGCACCAGCTCGAGCAGCGTGCTCGCGATCGGCGACCTGCCGAGCTTCGTCTTCCCGATCGACTACGACTATTCCCCCGAAGACGACACGGCCAAGCGGACCGCGTTCGAAGACATCTATCAGAGCCTCGCGTCGGCGTCGGCGCCGCTGGATCGAATCGCGGCCGTCGGCTACGCGACGTCGCTCAAGACGGCTGCCTACCCGCACGACACCGTCGACGCCCCGCTCCTCGACGCGATCGACGGCAATCTCGGCCAGGACCTGAAGACCGTGCTCACGCTCATCCAGGCCAACGTCGGGGCGCGCGTGTTCCACGTCGGGATCGACGGCTTCGACACCCACTCCGGCCAGGGCGGCATCGGCGGGTTCCAGGGCGCGCTCTTGAAGCGCCTCGGCGAGGCGATGAAGGCGTTCCTCGACAGCCTGGACTCCACGACGCGCGCCAAGACGATCATCTGGACGTTTTCGGAGTTCGGCCGCCGCATCGAGGAGAACGGCTACGGCGGCAATGCAGGCACGGACCACGGCAGCGTCGCTCCCATGTTCGTCGCCGGCGACGCGGTCGCCGCGGCGAAGATCTGGGGCGCCTATCCGGACCTCGCCAACCAGGACGACGACGGCAACTTGATCTTCGAGGAGACGGGCACGGGGGAGGGACGCACGGTCGATTTCCGCGACTACTTCGGGACGATCCTCAAGTGGCTCGGCGTGGCCGCCCCGACGACGGTCCTGCCGACGACGGGGGGCTGGTCGACGTTCACGGACCTCGGGTTCCTCGGATGACGGCGCGCGCACTCCTCGCCGCCGCCGTCGCGCTCACCGCTTCCGCGGCGTTCGCCCTCACGCCGGGAGGCGGCTCGTCGCGCACGGACTGTCTCGTCGAGTTCGGAACGACGCCAGCCAACTACCCGCCGACGCGACCGCGTCACATCCAGTGCGTCGACAACGACCCGAGCTGCGACACCGACTCGACCGTGGGGCGGTGCGGCGTGCCGCTGAGCGTCTGCCTGAACGTGACGGATCCGAACCTGCCCGACTGCGCGCCCGCGTCGCTCGAGCTGTTCACGATCAAGAACTACCAGCCCGACACCAACCCGAAGCACGACTTCGGCTTCCAGAACTTGCAGGACCAGGTGAACCAGCTCTTCCTGCCCCTCGGTCCGACCCAGCACGACGTCTGCACGACCGACGACGTGAACCCGGTCACGATCCTCGTCACGCTGAAGCTGTCGCTGCGAACCCAGAGCTACCGGAAGGCGTCGAAGACGCTCCGTACGCGGCTCGACGGCCACGCGGGCAGCGCGGCGGTCGACGACGCGGATACCCTGAAGATCACCTGCCTGCCCGGCACCGACGGTCCGTGCACGGGGGTCACCGGGACGTTCGACCAGATGCAGAAGCAGATCTTCACGCCGCGCTGCGCGCTCCCGACTTGCCACGCCGCCGCGCAGCCCCCGCACGACCTGTCACTGCAGCCCGCGGACGCGTACGCGAGCCTCGTGAACCACGCGGCCGACGAGTCGAACCACGGTCTCGACCGCGTGCTGCCGGGAGACCCCGCCAACAGCTTCCTCGTCCTCAAGCTGCGCGGCACCCTCGAGCCGGGCGAGGGCGATCGGATGCCGCGCGGCGGTCCCTACCTCGACGCGTCCGCGATGCAACTCATCACCGACTGGGTCACCGCGGGCGCACCCGAGACCGGCTTCGTCGGCTCGAGCAGCGACTGCCCGCACTGACCCGCGGCGGCGCCGGGGTCAGGGCGTCGCGATGATCTCCTGGAGCCGTCCCGCCGCGTCGTCCAGTGACCCCGCGAGCGAGGTCATGCAGGTGGTCGAGATGCGCCCCTGCCGGTTCGCGCGCCGCGCGAGCCGGCCGCCTTTGCTGAGCAGGGCCTCCGAACGGACGAGGAGGCGGTGCGCCTTCTTCGGCTTCGCCTCGTGCGCGCGGGCCATCAGGCGGCAGGCGCGCATGAGGTGCTTCGGCACGCAGAGCGGGACACGCTGATTGGTGCAGGTATTCTGCGGCAGGCCGGTGCTGCAGAAGCAGTCGAGCGCGGCCATGCCCTCGAAGTGACGGTGGACGCAGCCCATCGCCGGGTTGCAGGTATCGGCGGTGCAGGTGTCGCCGTCGTTGCAGTTGACGGCCGTCCCGGCGATGCAGCGGCCGTTCCAGCAGCTCTCGTGCTCGGTGCAGGCGTTGCCGTCGTCGCACGTCGACCCGTCGTGCTTGACGGGGTTCGTGCAGGTGCCGGTGTTCGGATCGCAGACGCCGGCCTCGTGGCACTGGTCGGACGCGGTGCAGGTGACCGGCGTGCCAGCGCACTGCCCGGCGTGGCAGACGTCGCCCTGGGTGCACTTGTCACCGTCGCTGCACGTGGTGCCGTCGGCGGTCAGTAGGTCGGCGGGGCAGGTGTCGGCCGACCCGTCGCACCGTTCCTCCGGGTCACAGGGGCCCGTCGAGGCGCGGCAGACGTCGGTGCGCTTGTGGTCCGCGGGGCAGGCCGCATTCGTGCCGGAGCAGGTCTCGGCCACGTCGCACTCGCCGGCGGCGGCACGGCACTCCGTGCCGGCCGGAACGAAGGCGTCGGCCGGGCAGGCCGCATTCGTTCCGGAGCAGGTCTCGGCCACGTCGCACTCGCCGGCCGCGGCGCGGCACTCCGTGCCGGCCGGGACGAGGGCGTCGGCCGGGCAGTCGTTGGAGACGCCGTCGCAGCTGTCCGCCACGTCGCAGTCGCCCGCCGTCGGGCGGCATACGCCGGTGCTCTTCTGATCGGTGGGGCACGCGGCGTCGGAGCCGGTGCAGAACTCCGCGATGTCGCACGCGCCGGCCGCGGACCGGCACTTGGTGGTCGACGGCTTGAAGGTGTCCGCCGGGCAGGCAGCGCTCGCGCCCGTGCAGAACTCGGCCTGATCGCAGGGACCGGCCGCGGCCCGGCACTTCACGCTGGAGGCCTTGAACGCGTCGGCCGGGCAGTCGTTGGAGACGCCGTCGCAGCTCTCGGCGACGTCGCAGGAGCCGGCGGCGGCGCGGCAGGTGCCGGTGCTCTTCGCATCCGACGGACAGAGGCCGCTCGTGCCGGTGCAGAACTCTGCGAGGTCACACGCCCCGACGGAGGGGCGGCACTCGAAGGTCGACGGCCGCAGCACGTCGGCCGGGCAGGTCGCGCTCGCGCCGCTGCAGAACTCGGCGACGTCACACGCGCCGGTGGCGCCGCGGCACTGGAACGTGGCCGGCTTGAAGTCGTCGGCGGGGCAGGTGGAGCTGGTGCCCGTGCAGAACTCGGCGACGTCGCACGGACCGGCCGCGGCGCGGCACATCGTCGTGGACGATTCGATCTTGCACGACGACGAGCAGCAGTCGCCGTCGTTCAGGTTGCCGTCGTCACACTCTTCCCCCGGATCGAGGTGGCCGTTGCCGCAGCAGGCGCCGGCGATCGAAGCGTCGACGATGGCCGTGATGGCCTCGGAGAGATGCGACAGGTCGGCGATGCTGCCTTCCGTGCCGCCCATCTGCGTGATGACGCTCGAGTAGCGGTCGAAGAGCGTCGGGTCGGCGAGCGTGTCCCCGCACGGCGCCGGATTGCTGGGCGTCGGCCGGAACGGACAGAGAATGCCGTGCACCTGGGCGCGCTGCATGCCGGGCGCCATCAGGTCGTAGTCGTCGAAGTACTTCAGCCAGCTGCTGACGCTGTCGTCGCCCTCGCCGGGCGCGGGGCTCGAAGCCGGCGTCTGCTCGCCGGTGTCGGTGAAGAAGATGTTGACCAGCCGAGCATCGGGGCGGAGCGCGCAGTCCGTGCCGGGGACGGCGGCGCAGCCGCTGCCGGCGAGGAAGTCGTCGATCGCGATGGCGGCGCTGCTGAACCCGCGCTCGGTGCTGTCACCGCACGTGCCCGCCTTCACGTAGGCGCACTGCGCCGTTCCGTTCTTGAAGACGTTGATGTCGCTCGTGAACGGGCAGACGCGCCGCCGTCCCGGGCCTGGCGACCCGGAGCAGACGTCGTTCGAGCTCGGCGCCACCTGCGCGTCCGTGTACGCGACGGCCATCCGCCAGTCCATCGAGCAGCTCGCATTGGCGAGCTGGCTGGCGATGTTGTCGGCAGCCGCGGAGAGCGTGGCCTGCTTGTCCGCCATCGAAGGCGAGTTGTCGATGATCCAGAGGAAATCGACCTTCACCGCACGCGCGGTGCCTGCTCCGAGGAGCAGCGCGACGATGAGCGCCGCGACGACGCGTGCGCCTGTGGACCTCGTGATCGGCTTCATCGGTCTCCTTCTCCCTGCCGCCGCATGGCGCGGACGCGCATACCGGTGATCGCCGCACGAGCAAGGTGGGTGCCACCGGAAAGCGGCGCGCAGCGGGATGCGAGCGGTCGTCGCGGCTCGCACGATCGCATGATCGGGTGCGGCGACCATGCGCGACGCGCGAGCCGCATGGGAGCCACCATGGCGCTGCGGTGGCGCGCGCGGTGACCGCGAATTTCGCAGGCGATACGGCGCCGGCCGTGGCGTTCGCGGGCCCCTGAATTCGTCGCAATACGCCGCCGCAGATTTCTTGTCCGTGCGCTGGAGCATCACTAGCCTCGAAGCGGGGCCCCTGCGCGCGCCATGACCTCCCTCCGTTGCCTGTCACTCTCCCGGACCTGAGATGCGGACGCGTCGCCGTTTCACGCCGGCAACGGCCGGCACGTGGTTGCTGCTCGCGCTGCTGCCGCTGCTCTCGCACCGCGGGGCGGCGCAGGTCGCGCCGTCGACGACGCTGACCTTCAGCTCGACGGCCGACACCTACGTCGACGGCGGCTCGGCGACGACGAACTTCAACTCCTCGACGATCCTCCGCGCCGATGCCTCGCCCGTCCGCATCATCTACCTCCGCTTCGCGGTGAGCGGCGTGAACGGCCGCCAGGTGCGCCAGGCCCGGCTCCGCCTCGGCGTCAACGCCGCGAGCGCCGCGGGCGGCACCGTCCACCTCATCTCCAGCAACAGCTGGAACGAGTCGACGGTCACCTTCAACACCAAGCCCGCGGTCGACGGGACGGGCCTCCAGACCCTCGGCGCCGTGACCGCCGGCAGCACCGTGGAGTTCACCCTCGACGGGGCGATCACCGCCGACGGCACCTACAACCTGGCGATCGACAGCACCAATGCGGCCGCCGTCGCCTACAACTCGAGCCTCGCCTCGAGCGGCCAGAAGCCGCAGCTCGTCCTCACCGTCGCCGCCCAGGCGCCGACCGTCACCATCAGCCAGCCGCCCACGGGCTCGAGCTACTTCACCGGCGACACCATCACCCTCCAGGCGAGCGCCCACGACAGCGCCAACGTCGACCTGAGCTCCCACGTCACGTGGTCGTCCAACCTCGCCGGCTCCCTCGGCACGGGCGCCGTGGTCAGCACGTCGCTCGGCGCCGGGACGCACACGATCACCGCGAGCGTGACCGACGGCCAGAGCCTGACGGGCTCGAGCCAGGTCACGCTGACCGTGAACACCCCGCCGCCGGGCAACACGGCGCCGCTCCTCACGATCACGGCGCCGAGCGCCGGGCAGACCTTCGCCTCCTCGGCCGCGACGACGCTCACGGCGAGCGCCGGCGACCTCGAGGACGGCGACCTCTCGGCGGCCATCCAGTGGACCTCGGACCGCGACGGCGCGCTCGGCACCGGCGCCAGCGTGAGCCACATGCTGAGCGAGGGCACTCACCAGCTGACGGCGACGGTGACCGACCGGGGCGGCCTCACGGCCACGGCGACGGTCACGGTCGAGGTGGTGGCGGGCGTCGAGCTCGAGTTCCCGGCCGTCGCCGACGCGTCGGTCGATGCGAGCGTGCCGACGACGAACTTCGGGACGGCGCCGGTGCTCGCGGTCGACGCCAACGCGGTCCGCATCGCGTATCTCCGCTTCGACGTCACAGGGCTTGCCTCGCGGACGATCCTCGGTGCGGTGCTGCGGCTCCAGGCCGACGGTACGCCGGGGGCGGAGAGCGACAGCGGCGGCGTCCTGCACACGATCACCGACGGGACGTGGCAGGAGAGCACGGTCACGTACAGCACGAAGCCCGCGGTCAACGGGCCGACGGTGGCGAGCCAGGGGCGGGTGGCGCTCGGGCAGACGGTCGAGTTCAACGCCGCCGCGGCGGTCACGGGCGACGGCACGTACAACTTCGCGATCGTGAACCAGTCCTCGGACGAGTGCGACTACCGGTCGCGCGAGGGTGGCCCGGCGCCGACGCTCGTCGTGGCGGTCGCCCGGAGCGCGCCCGCCGTCACCATCGCCGCTCCGGCGAGCGGCGCCGTCGTCGTCCACGGCGACCCCGTCCGCTTCGCCGCCGATGCGAGCGATGCCGAGGACGGCGACGTGTCGAGTCGCATCGTCTGGATGTCGAGCCGCGACGGCGCGCTCGGCGCGGGCGCCGCGATCATGACAAGCACGCTGAGCATCGGGCTGCACACGGTCACGGCCGCCGCCACGAACTCGGGCGACCTCCGCGGCGAGGCGCAGGTGGACGTCCGCGTGCGGGCGCCCAACACCCCGCCCGTGGTAACAATCGGCAGCCCGGCCGACGGCAGCTCCGTGCCCGCCGGCACGGCCGTGCGCCTCGGCGCCGTCGCTCGTGACGACTTCGACGGTGACCTGACCGGGCTGATCCGCTGGACGTCGAGCCGCGACGGTGCGCTCGGCCCGAACGGGACCCGGCGGCTCTCCGAGGGCGCCCACACGCTCGTCGCCTCCGTCACCGATTCCGACGGCGCGGCCGCGTCGGCGACCGCACGGCTGACGGTCACGCCGACGGCGCCCGATCTGACCATCGCCGCGCCGGCGGACGGCACCACCGTCTTCGTCGGCACGAGCGTGGCGTTCAGCGGGACCGCGACCGACGCGACCGACGGCGACCTCTCGGCCGCGCTCCGCTGGCTCTCGGACCGCGACGGGCAGATCGGCGCCGGGCCGGCGTTCTCGACGGCGAGCCTCAGCACGGGCACCCACACCGTCACCGCGACGGCGGCGGATTCGGGCGGGCTCACGGGGAGCGCCGCGCGCCGCGTCGTCGTGCGGCCGCCGAACGTGCCGCCCGTCGTGCGCGTGGTGGCCCCCGCGGCCGCCGGCACGTTCCTCGCCGGCCGGCCCGTGCTCCTCGCCGCCGCCGCGGCCGACGCCGAGGACGGCGACCTCTCGAGCGTGGTCGGCTGGACGTCGAGCCGCGACGGCGCCCTCGGCACGGGACGCACGGTCGTCGTGCCGGGCCTGTCTCTCGGCACGCACACGCTCACCGCCTCGGTGACCGACCGCGACGGGGCCGTGTCGAGCGCGAGCGTCGACGTCGCGGTGGTGCCGGCGACGCTCGTCTTCACGCCGAGCGCCGACACGTACGTCGACTCGGGCAGCGCGAGCGCCAAGTTCGGCTCGGCAACGTCGCTGCTGGTCGGCACGTCGCCCGTCCGTCAGTCCTTTCTCCGTTTCGCGGTCACCGGCACCGCGCCGTTCCGCGTGCAGCAGGCGCTCCTTCGCCTGACGGTCGGGACCGCCAGCGCCGACGGCAGTGCCGTCGGCGGAACGGTGCGGGCGATCACCAACGGGACGTGGTCGGAGGCGGCGACCGCCTACAGCACGCGGCCGGCGGTCGACGGTGCGGTGCTGGCGACACGGACGGCCGTGAAGCCGAAGGACGTCGTCGACTTCGACGTGACGTCGGGCGTCGCCGGCGACGGCACCGTCAACCTGGCGGTGGTGAGCAGCTCGAGCGACTGGGTGCGGTACGCGAGCCGCGAGGCGACGACGGGCCGCCCGGAGCTTCGCATCGCGCTCACGGAGAACACGCCGCCGGTGGTCACCGTGCTCGCTCCGGCGACGGCCGCCCGCGTGCTGCCCGGCAGCCCCGTCGTCTTCACCGCCGCCGCGATCGACGCCGAGGACGGCGACCTCGGGAGTCGCATCGCGTGGAGCTCGAGCCTCGACGGGCCCCTCGGCACCGGCCCCACCGTCACCGCGGCGGCGCTGCGCCCTGGCCTGCACACGGTGACGGCGCGCGTGACGGACGCGGGCGGACTCGTCGGCCAGGCCACCGTGGCGATCACGGTCGTCCACCCACCGGCGGTCACCATCGTCGCGCCGGCCGACGGGACGGTCGTGTTCACCAGCGGTCTGCCGCTGACGCTCACGGCGCGCGCCACGGACGTGGAGGACGGCGACCTCGGTGCGCACATCACGTGGACGTCGGACCGCGACGGTGCGCTCGGCACGGGGTCGAGCATCGCGGCGGGCGCGCTCACCGTCGGCACGCACGTGATCGACGCGACGGTCACCGACGCCGACGGCCTCCGCGGCAGCACGCGCAGCTCGGTCCGCGTGCGGGCGCCGAACGTGCCGCCGCGGGTCACGATCACGGGGCCCGCAGACGGCACGGCGGTTCCCGCCGGCACACCGCTCACGCTCGGGGCCACCGCCGTCGACGACTTCGACGGCGACGTCACGGCGGGCATCCGCTGGACTTCCAGCCGCGACGGCGCGTTGGCCCCGGGGCCCGTCCGGACGGCGACCCTGTCCGAGGGCAGCCACACCCTCGTCGCGTCGGTGACCGACTCCGACGGTGCCGTCGGCACCGCCGCGGTGCACGTGACGATCGCGCCGAGCCCGCCGGTGGTGACGATCACGGCACCGGCCGACGGTTCGCGCGTCTTCGCGGGCGCGAGCCTCGCCTTCGCCGGCACCGCGCTGGACGTCACCGACGGCGACCTGACGGCGGCGCTCCGCTGGACCTCCGACCGCGACGGCGCGATCGGCACAGGGGCGGGCTTCGCGACGACAAGGCTCTCGATCGGCACTCACGTCGTGACCGCGAGCGTCGCGGACACGGGCGGCCTCGCCGCGCGTGCGCAGCGGACCGTCGTCGTGCGACCACCCAACGTGCCGCCCGCGATCGCCGTCGTGGTGCCGGCGCCGCAGGCGACGCTGCTGACGGCCCGCCCCGCGCTCCTCGTCGCCGCGGCGACCGACGTCGAGGACGGAAACCTCGGGGCGAGCGTCCGCTGGACGTCGAGCCGCGATGGCGTCCTCGGCAGCGGGGCCGCGCTGGTCGTGCCGAGCCTGTCGGTCGGCACCCACACGCTCACGGCCTCGGTCACCGACGCCGACGGCGCGGCGGCGAGCGCGAGCGTGGTGGTCGCCGTCGTGCCCTCGCAGCTCACGCTCCTTCCGATCGCCGACACGTACGTCGACGGAGGCGCGGCCACGACGAAGTTCGGCACGACGAC
>WNGI01009487.1_pt1 | contig 13695 bp, 12 predicted proteins | sample 5400621 | NCBI WGS metagenome assembly WNGI01 (sample SAMN13153374, study PRJNA577476) | soil metagenome | isolation source: 20 cm soil or saprolite under Garry oak tree replicate 1 | place: USA:California | collected 2016-06-15
TGACAGCGCCCCACTAGGACGCCTCAGGCAGCCGGACCGAACTCCACGTCGACTGGCGTGGGCGTGTGAACCAGCGTGCTGAACTTCAGCTTGCCATTCGACGGCTGAATGCGGAACACGGCGATCGAGTCGGTGTTCTGGTTGGCCGCGTAAAGAAACGTTCCGGAGGGATCGATGTTCATTCCGCGCGGCCACTCGCCGCGTGTCGATTCCCATCCGATCACGTCGAGCTTGCCCGTGTCCTCGTCGATGTCGAACATCGTCACGCTGTTGTGACCGCGGTTCGTGTTGTAGAGGAAGCGCCCGCTTGGGTGGATGCGAATTTCCGCCGTCGTATTGGTGCCGGTGAAGTCGTCGGGCAACGTCCTGATCGTCTGCGCCCAAATGAACGCGCCGCGCGTCGCGTCGTAGTTGAAGACCGTGACCGATGAGACGAGCTCGTCAAGCACGTACGCGTGTTGACGATCCGGATGGAACGCCATGTGTCGCGGTCCCGACCCTGACGCGACCGGCGCGAACGGCACGGTGTTCGGAATGAGCACGCCGGCGCCGTCCAAGTTCAACGCGTTGACCTTGTCGCCACCCAGGTCCACGCCGAACACATGACCGCCGCCGAGATCGGTGAGGATCTGGTGCGCATGCGGCCCTTCCTGCCGGTCCGGCTGTGGTCCGGTACCGTTCCCCACGCTCTGAAACAGCGCCGTCATCGGGCCGATCGAGCCATTGGCAAGGATCCGATACGCGGGAAAATTGCCCGTGCCGTAGTTGGCGGCGAAAAGATAGGCGGCCGATGGATGCACGCTGATATGCGTCGTGTAGCTTCCGTTCGCTGCTGCCGTGTTGAGGAAGCCAAGCGTCCCGTTCCCTTGGTTGAGCGAATAGGCGCTCACATGCCCTGCCAAGTCCTCATTCACCGAGTACAGATGCGTTTGCGCGGGATCGATTGCGACATACGATGGGTTCGACGCCGGAACGATCTGCAATTGCGTCAGGCTTCCGTCGCTTGGATCCATCCGAAAAACATAGATGCCGACGGCGGTGCTTGGATGGGTGCCACCGGGCGGGACGTCGGGCGCCGTGTACGTGCCGACATAGACGAACCGCGCGACGGCATCGGACGGCTTGCTCTTTGACATTTCGGCCGGCACGGCGGCGAACGCTCGTGGGGCGATGGATGCCATGGCAGCGGTAGCGCCGAGGAGCGGAAGAAATTCACGCCGAGTGAGGCCGGCGGTCTGCAACTTTCGATCACGCCTGGAATTTTCCGATGAACCCATGATGCCTCCTTGCAAGACAATCGTTTGGTATTTCGCGGAGAGCTGCTTTCGCTCCTGCGGCACGCGAACGGGGCAAAGCCGTTCGAGAAGACGTGGTCCGCGCTTCCTCGTTCGCGGTTGATTCGATGCAACGAACCGATCAGAGCGAAAGCAATCTAGGCCGGACATGTGCGCTCTGTCAACCCAATTTCGTTGACAAAATGTCATTTCATGTATAAAACTCGGCCGCGCTCGCAATGCTTTCGGGCGCTTAACCGGCGGCAATTCTTGGAGGAGACGATGATGAGCAGGCATCGACTACAGCTGACGCTGCAATGCATTGGCGCGATCGCGTGGCTCGCGCTTCAAGGCACGTCAATCGGAGCTGCCGCAGGACCGGCAGCGCGCGAGGCAGCAGATGTTGCGCTGCAAAACCTCAAGGTGGCAGGACATTCCCGCCCGATCGTTGATACGCACATCCACTTCTATCAGCCATCGCGTCCGGGCGGCGTGCCGTGGCCGCCGCCGCCGCCAGCGAGCGATCCGTTGCTGTACCGCGATGTCCTGCCGCCGGAATACAAGGCTTTGGCTGCGGTGAATGGGATCCTGGCGTCCGGCGTCGTCGAGGCGAGCCCGTTGATCGAAGACAATCAGTGGATCCTCGACCTATTGGGGCACGACGCGTTCTTCCCGTTTTTCGTCGGCCAACTTGAAATCGGCTCGCCCGAGTTCGCGAGCGATCTCGAACGTTTCTCGCACGATCGTCGCTTCGTCGGCATCCGCGGCTTTTTGTGGAGCCCGCCGGCCATCACGCTCGATGCCGCGCAGTTGAGGGATCTGCGCGATCTCGCCAGTCGCGGAATGACGCTGGACATCGTGAGCCGCGGTACCACCAATCCCAAGCCCCGGGTTGAAGCGTTGTGCACGACCGTCCCGAATCTACGCATCATCATCGACCACTTGGCGGGCGCGCAAGGCGCAGTGCCGACGGTGGAATGGGAACTGGGCATGCGGCGTCTGGCCGACCTTTGTCCCAATCTCTACATCAAGTTCTCGTCGTTCTATGACATGTATGTGGTCGGCGACGGCAACCATGTGTGGAGCGCGCCTACCGATCTAGCGGCCTACAAGGCGAACTTTGACGTTCTCATGAGTGCCTTCGGAGCGGATCGCTTGATCTGGGGCAGCAACTGGCCGGTCAGCGCACTGGGCGGAACCTTCTCCGGTCAGATCGCGCTCGCGGAAGAATATCTTGCGCCGTTCGGCCATGTCGTGCGCGACAAGGTAATGTTCAGGAACGCGCTGCTGTTTTATCGACGCCACGTCGAGGGTGATGACGATGACTAAGCGGAGTTGCGGCTGCCGATGAAGCTCCGGAAAACCCCGCCGACGAAGTACGCTCCCAGCACGGACGCACGTTATGCGGTGCCGGCGCTGGACAAAGGGCTCGACGTAATCGAGCTGCTCGCCCGCGAGACCGAAGGTCTTACGCTGAACGAGATCGCGCGTTTGCTCGGCCGCACGTCAAGCGAGCTGTTCCGCATGGTCAATGCGCTTTGTCGCCGGGGTTACATCGGTCAGCAGGACGATCGCTATTCGTTGACGTTGAAGCTGTTCGAGCTCGCGCATCGCCACAAGCCGATCAAGTCGCTCACCGCCGCGGCCGCGCCGTTGATGCGCGACCTCGCACATCGCTCGCTGCAATCGTGCCATCTCACCGTTTTTCACGCGGGGCGCGTGTTGGTCGTGGCGGAGATCGACAGTCCCGAACGCTGGGCTTTCGGTCTCAAGGTCGGTGCGCAGGTCGGCCTGACGGACACTGCATCCGGGTATGTGCTCCTCGCCTTCCGGAACGAGGCGGGAAGGCGATCGATGATCGGGTCGCATCAGCAGGTCGAAGGCGAGCTGGAGGTCAGGGAACGGCAGTTGCTGACGATCATTCGCGATGTTTCGAAGAAGGGTTATGCGCAACTGCAGAGCCGTCAGATCCGGGGTGTCACGAACATCGCCTTTCCGGTGCTGGGCACTTCGGGACAGGCAATCGCAGTGCTCAACATTCCGTACATCGAGCGTATCGACAAGAAGGTCACGCCGTCGATAGCGGCCGTCAAAGAGATGCTTCGCGAAACGGCGGCCCGATTATCGCTGCTGATGGGCCATGTTTGAACATTGCGAGCGCCGCAGGGCCTCGGCCTCTTTGCATCTGCGACGAGAATCGTTGCTGCACGAGTCGGCCTCGTGTGACGACTCGCATTGGCCGTCGGGGCCCGCTCAAGCTTTGAGGCGATAGCCGGTCCTAAAAATCCACGCGACAATCGCGAGAAAGACCGTGAGGAACAATGCCGTCATCCCGAGGCTCACGGCCACGTTCACGTCGGCGATTTCGTAGAAGCTCCAGCGAAAGCCGCTGATCAGATACACCACGGGATTGAACAGCGTAACCGTCTGCCAGAACGGCGGCAGCATGTCGATCGAATAGAAGCTGCCGCCCAGAAACGTCAGCGGGGTGACGATCAACAGCGGCACGAGCTGCAGCTTTTCGAAGCCATCGGCCCAGATGCCGATGATGAAGCCGAATAAGCTGAACGTGACCGCGGTGAGCACGAGGAACAAGATCATCCAAACGGGATGCGCAATCTTGAGGGGTACGAACAGCCCCGCGGTCGCAAGGATGATGACGCCGAGGATGATCGATTTCGTCGCGGCCGCGCCCACGTAGCTCACGACGATCTCGAGATAGGAAACCGGCGCCGACAAGAGCTCGTAAATCGTTCCGGTGAATCGGGGAAAGTAAATCCCAAACGACGCGTTCGAGATGCTTTGCGTCAGCAGCGACAGCATGATCAGCCCCGGCACGATGAACGCACCGTAGCTGATGCCTTCGACCTGCTGGATGCGTGCGCCGATGGCCGCGCCGAAAACGACGAAGTACAGCGATGTCGAGATCACCGGCGAGATGATGCTCTGCATCAGCGTTCGGCCCGTCCGCGCCATCTCGAACTTGTAGATCGCGCGCATCGCAGGGACGTTCATCGCTCCTCCTTCACGAGACTGACGAAGATGTCTTCGAGCGAGCTCTGCGTCGTCTGGAGATCCTTGAAAATGATTCCGGCGTCGCTCAACCGGTCGAGCAATCCCACGATGCCGGTCCGCTCGCTTTTCGTGTCGTATGTATAGGTCAGCTCGGTGCCGCCGTTTGCGAGCTGAAGGTCATACGCGCTGAGTGGCGAAGGAAGCTCCGTCAGCGGCTGCTGCAATTGCAGCGTCAACCGCTTCTTGCCGAGCTTTTGCATCAACTCGATCTTGTCCTCCACGAGGATGATCGCGCCTCTGCTGATCACGCCGATTCGGTCGGCCATGTCTTCGGCCTCGTCGATGTAATGCGTCGTCAGGATGATCGTCACGCCGGCGTCTCGCAGCGAGCGCACGAGTTGCCACATGTCGCGCCGCAGGTTCACGTCGACGCCTGCAGTGGGTTCGTCGAGAAAGAGGATGTTCGGCTCGTGCGACAGCGCCTTGGCGATGAGCAGCCGGCGCTTCATGCCGCCCGAAAGCGTCATGACCTGTCGGTCGTGAGCTCCTGCGGGACGAGGCCGATCAGTTGCCGCGCGGCGCGATAGTCGGCGACGATATCGTGGCCGTCGACGAGAACGCTGCCTTCGGTTGCGTTGACGATACCGCAGACGATGCTGATCAGCGTCGTTTTTCCCGCACCGTTCGGACCTAGCAACGCGAATATTTCGCCGCGGCGAATGTCGAGGTTGACGTTTTTCAGCGCCTGGAAGCCCGACGCATAGACCTTCGAAAGGTTCGCGACCGAAATGACGGCCTGCCCCGCTCCGCTTCGGTCTGCCGAAGCGCCTTCGCGACGCTGTCCGGATTCGTTGCGCGCAGCGCTGTTAGTCCGGCGCCACATCAGTCGCCGTCGCGCGAGCGTCTTCCGCCAAAAGGAAGAAACGACGTGAACGACTGCAAGACCAACGCCGTTTGGCCGATGACGTAGCGCTGCGCCTGCAGAACGGCCTGGTCGTAGACCGTCCGATCGACCTCACCCTCGAATGCTTCGGACGAAAGCTTACCGCCTTGCCACTGGGCGCGGCGCGCACTCACATGCGCCTTGCCGCCATGAACCGTGATCTCGGCGCTTGCGTAGCGGAAACTCGTGAACATATTCATGCCGGATTTCGTCGCCGCGACGTCGACCCTGTCGGTGGTCCGGCGGCGCTTATGCTTCACAAGATTTTTGCTCATTGATACCTCCGTCACTGATCGTCATTGTATCTGCACGACCGGAGATCGAGCGCGTCCTGGTAAACGTTACCGGACCCCACGCCATTGGTAACGAGGCGTGTCGGCGGTGGTCCAATGAGGACCGAAGGTCGGGAGTGTCGATGGAAAAGAACCAGATTCATTTCAATGTTTGGTACCTGATTATCGCCCTGATCGGCGTACTGTGGTTACGCGAGATCTGGGTCACCGCGCGGCAGGTGCAGCCGATTCCCTACAGCGAGTTCCAGCAGCAACTGAAGGACGGCCGGATCAAGGAAATCGCGATCTCACGCGATACGATTCAGGGGATGTACAAACAGCCGCTGGCGGACGGCCGCGACCGCTTCATCACGTCCCGCGTCGATCCCGACCTGGCGAAGGAACTGGCGCAATACGACGTCAAATACACGGGCGCCGGCGAGAACACGTTCTTTCGCGACATCCTGTCATGGGTGCTGCCTGCGCTCGCGTTCTATCTGGTGTGGATGTTCCTCGTGCGCAGGATGTCCGAACAGAGCGGTTTGGGCGGCGGTCTCCTCTCGATCGGCAAGAGCAAGGCCAAGGTCTACGTCGAGGCCGACACCAAGACCACGTTCGCGGATGTCGCCGGCGTCGATGAAGCAAAAGAGGAGCTCGGCGAAGTCGTTGGATTTCTGAAAGATCCGGCGCGCTACAGCCGGCTAGGCGGACGCATTCCCAAAGGCGTATTGCTCGTCGGTCCTCCGGGCACCGGCAAGACGCTCCTTGCGCGCGCGGTCGCCGGCGAAGCCGGCGTGCCGTTCTTCTCGATCAACGGCTCGGAATTTGTCGAAATGTTCGTCGGGGTCGGCGCGGCGCGGGTGCGTGATCTGTTCGAGCAAGCGACCAAACGCGCTCCGGCCATCATCTTCATCGACGAGCTCGACGCGCTCGGACGCGCGCGCGGCGCCTACCCGATGGGTGGGCACGACGAGAAAGAGCAAACGCTGAATCAGCTTCTCGTCGAGATGGATGGTTTCGATTCGAGCCAGGGGTTGATATTGCTTGCCGCGACGAATCGTCCCGAGATTCTCGACCCCGCGTTGTTGCGCGCGGGCCGCTTCGATCGCCAAGTATTGGTCGATCGGCCCGACCGGATCGGACGCCTGCAAATTCTTAAGGTCCATGCTAAGAAAATTCACCTCGCACCGGACGTCGATCTCGAGAAGGTCGCGGCGTTGACGCCGGGATTCACCGGCGCCGATCTCGCCAACCTGGTCAACGAGGCGGCGCTTTACGCGACCCGCCGCGGGGCGGACGCGGTGACGCTCGATGACTTCACGCTGGCGGTCGAGCGGATCGTCGCCGGCCTGGAAAAGAAGCGTCAAGTCCTAAATCCCAAGGAACGCGAGATCGTCGCGCACCACGAAATGGGCCACGCGCTGGTCGCCATGTCGCTGCCCGGTACTGACCCGGTGCACAAGGTCTCGATCATTCCGCGCGGCATCGGCGCGCTCGGCTACACGATTCAGCGTCCGACCGAGGACCGCTTCCTGATGACGCGCGAGGAGCTGGAAAACAAGATGGCCGTGCTGCTCGGCGGACGTGCAGCGGAACAGATCATCTACGGTCACTTGTCGACCGGCGCGGCAGATGATCTCGCGAAGGTTACCGACATCGCGCGCAACATGGTGATGCGATACGGGATGGATGAGCGTCTCGGTCATCTATCGTACGAGGAAGAACGTGCGCCGCTGTTGCCCGCGCCGGTCGCCGTGCAGGAGCGCAAGTACAGCGAAGATACGGCGCGCGAGATCGATCGCGCGGTGCGCGAGATCGTCAAATCGGCATTCGAGCGCGCGCTCGGCATTCTCAAGCAGCACCGCGCCGTGTTGGAAGACAGCGCGCGTGAATTGCTGAAAAAGGAAACCCTCGCCGAGCCCGACGTCGCGGCGATCGCTAGACGGCTCACGCCCCGCGCTCCGCAGCAGCAAGAAGCCGACGCCGAAGGTCGGCCTCCGGTCACGGTTACAAGCTGATAGGGGAACTCGGTGCCGACGACGACGTCGCGACCGGGACCGTGCTTAGAAGCCGCCACCTTCTTTGCGGGCGCTTCACTCGCGTTGATCGCGCGCTCCCATTTATTATTGGAAAGGCGCGCAGGGCTCCGGTTCCCCAACGAAGAACCGCGGAGCGGAACGCCTGGTCGGCGGGGCGCTCCAACGGAGGTGCGATGTCGCGCTTGGCATCATCACGCTTACGGCAAGGAAATATCATGAGAAGACAATCCCCTCGCATCTGGAGCAAGGTTGTGACCAGCGCAGCGCTTGGCGCCGCGGCCATGTATGTGCTCGATCCCAACAAAGGCAGGCGGCGGCGGGCAATTTTTCGCGACAAGACGCGCAGCTCGCTGACGAATATCACGCATCTGGCGCAAGTTTCGGCGCGCGACATCAGCCACCGCGTCCAGGGATTCGGAGCGACTGCTCGGCGATTGTTCCTCGGCAGCGACGCAACCGACGATCTGGTGCTGATCGAACGCGTGCGCGCCAAGATGGGCCGCGTCGTTTCGCATCCGCACGCAATCCAAATCGGCGCACGCGACGGGCGCATCATGCTGAGCGGACCGATCGTTGCCGGCGAAGCGGCTCCATTGCTGAACGCCGTGCGTTCGGTCTGGGGCGTGTCCGGCATCGACGATCATCTGGTGATCTACGACCGGCCCGAGTCCGTTCCTGCGTTGCAAGGTGGCTACCGGCGCAACGCGATGCGATCAGAAAGGATGCAGGAGGAATGGACGCCAGCATTGCGTGTAGTGGCTGTTATCGGCGGTGGGGCGTTGGCGATTTGTGCGCTGCGCCAGCGCGGGCTGATGAGGCTCGCATTGGCAACGATGGCGGTTGGGTTGACTGCCCGGGGCGCGGCGAATGTGCCGCTCAAACGCGTTGCCGGGTTGCCGCGACGCCGGCGCACCGTAGAACTTCAAAAATCGATTCAGATTTCAGCGCCGCGCGAACTCGTCTATGACCTCTGGACCGATTACGAAAACTTTCCACGCTTCATATCGCATGTTGAGAAAGTGCGCGAAACGGAGGATGGCCGAACGCACTGGGTTGTACGCGGACCCGCCGGTAGCCATTTCGAATGGGACGCGGTCGTGACGCGCGCGATTCGGCCGGAAGTCGTGTCCTGGCGAACAGAACCGGGGGCCGTCGTACAGCACGCAGGATCGGTGCATTTCGAAGATGCCGACGATGGGGGAACGCGGGCGAGCGTCAAGATGAGCTATAGCGCCACAGGGCTGGGACATGCGATCGCGTCGTTGCTGGGCAGCGACCCGAAGCAACAGATGGACGACGATCTCGCGCGCATGAAAACATTCATCGAGCAAGGCGTGGTACCCCACGACGCGGCGGAGTCTGAACCGGGCCCGAAACCGGCGTTGCATTGATCGGGCCTCCGACCGCTCGTTCGCGACCATTGCGGGCAGTGCAATGACGCGCGACGTAGGCACGCTCGGCGTCGTCGTGACCTATGCGCTTCGCCGCGGCGCCGACAACCACGTTGCCATGACGCGCGCAGCGATTGCCGCAAAGCTTGCGAAGCTGAAGCGTTTCGATTTTGCCGGTCCGTACGATCCGGCAGTGCGCTACGGAGCACCGTTGTATCTGGTTCCGAGCGACACACTGGTCGGTGTCGAGGCTGCGGCAAGCCTGGGCGTACGAACCGAGGACGACGTATTCGGCGGGGTTGTGCCGACGGCGTTCGCAGCGACGAAGACGATCACGCATCCGCTGGTCCATCCGCAAGCGCGCGCTCCAGAGGGTTGGTCGCACGACTTCGCGGAACGCGTGAGAGAAGCAGTGTTGCATGGATACACTGCGTTCAGCAGGGAGGATGCGCATCGCGCCGCGGCTCGCCTCCTCGACCACGGACCCACACGAATCAAGCTCGCGCGTGGCATCGGCGGCCACGGCCAGTTCGTGATCCAGGCATCCGATGACCTGAACGCGCTTCTCGATGAAATGGACGATATGGAGCTCGCATCTGAAGGTGTGGTTCTCGAAGAGCATCTCGACGATGTGACGACCTACAGCATCGGTCAAGTGCGCGTCGCGGGGCTCACCGCCAGCTATTGGGGTACGCAGCGATTGACCCACAACAACCGCGGCGTCGAGGTCTACGGCGGCTCCGATCTGGTCGTAGTCCGCGGCGGCTTCGACGCGCTTCGCGCGTTGCCGCTCTCCACCGACGCGCAACTCGCCATTTCACGCGCGCTCGTGTACGACTCGGCGGCGGAAGCATGCTTTGCAGGATTTTTCTCGTCGCGGCGTAACTACGACGTCGTCGAAGGGACCGATGCTCGTGGACGCCGGCGCGCCGGCGTGTTGGAGCAATCGTGGCGCGTCGGCGGTGCAAGCGCTGCTGAAGTCGAGGCGCTGCTCGCGTTTTGCGCGAATCCGGCGCTCATGGTCGTGCGCGCTGCGACGGTGGAAACGTATGGCGCATCGCCGGCCCTCCCCGAGGACGCCGTCGTGTTCTTTGCCGGCGACGACGCGCGCGTCGGCCCAGTCACTCATTACGCGCTGGTGGAACCGCATGGCGACGTACGATGAGATCGTCACCATCGACGTAGACGGTCAGCAGATCGGCGGCACGTTCGTCGCGACGCGCACGCGGCTGCCGGGTGTGCTCTTCGTTCACGGCTGGGGCGGCAGCCAGCAGCGCTATGTGGCGCGAGCGCGTGAACTGGCCGCGCTCGGCTGCGTTTGCCTGACGTTCGATCTCCGCGGTCACGAGCAAACGCGGTCCCAGTTCGAGACAGTTTCGCGTGAAGACAATCTAAACGACGTCATTGCCGCCTTCGATGCGTTGGCAGCGCATGACAGTGTCGACCCCACCGCAATGGCGGTAGTGGGCAGCAGTTATGGCGGGTATCTCGCCGCGATTCTCACATCGATGCGGCAGGTCAAATGGCTTGCGTTGCGCGCACCGGCACTCTACAAGGACAGCGAGTGGGAACTGCCAAAGTGGCAGCTCAAGAAGTTGCACAACCTAGACGAATACCGCCAGCAGCCGGTGCCGCCGGCCGAGAGTCGCGCACTCGCTGCGTGCACGCAATTCGGCGGCGACGTGCTGATCGTCGAGGCCGAGCACGATTTCGTCGTGCCGCATCAGGTACTGGTGAACTATCGCGAAGCGTGCACTCGCGCGCGTTCGGTTACTTATCGCGTGATGGCGGGCGCTGACCATGGGCTCACGGAAGAGGTGATGCAGCACGCGTACACGAACGTGCTGGCCGAGTGGTTCCGCCACATGCTGACGGAACCCGCGGTGACGTCGGAAACCGCCGTGCCGGCCGCGTGAATGTCGTAGGCGCGGTGCGCTTTTTTAGCTCTGTCCGGCAAACTCTGGAGCGCTTCTGAACCAAAATCGCGCTGTACTGAACAGTCGAACGCAGAATTTGCAATCTCGATTGCGAAACATCAGCCTTGTTCCGACAAGCGAATCGGAACAGGACCGAAAGCGCCGCAGCGATAGACGAGGCAATGTTCATCTCGTCTTCATTCCAGGGGAAATTCAAGGTCGACGATCTGAGCAGCCGCGGCTCGCGGATAAGGTCATGTCAGCGAAGAGTGGAGCTTCGTTTCTTTTCGACCGAATCAGGCGCACGGTGACTAAATTTATGCGGCTTCTTGCAGAGATCCTTGTTCCCCATTGCGGTGATGTCAATTGCGCATGCTGCGCGAGTGAGCGCTCAACGACGTTTGGATGGTGCTGGGCGGAAGGCCATAAGTCTATTCGCTGCTCTCGTCGTCGCGATCACAGCGAGCCTTGGCAGTAGCCAACGTGCAGTCGCGCAGACGCAATTTGCGGTCGAGTACTACAACGCGGGATGGGACCACTACTTCGTCACGTCATTTCCCGAAGAGATCGCGGTGCTCGACGGTGGCGCATTCGGCGGTACCTGGAAGCGCACTGGTCAGACCTTCAGCGTATGGTCGCAGCCTGTGGGCGGTGCTTTGCCGACTTGCCGCTTTTTCGGCACTGCGTTTGCGCCGAAGAGTTCGCACTTTTATACACCATTCACCAGCGAATGCGCGTCGGTACGCAGCGATCCTAACTGGCAGTTCGAATCGATTGCGTTTTACCTCCAGCTCCCGGACGCGAATGGCGTCTGTGCTGCAGGCTCGACCCCGATGTATCGACTCTACAACAATGGGAGCGGAGGGGCTCCTAACCACCGTTACACGACGAGCATCGAAATTTTCAATCAGATGCATGCAGCGGGATGGATTATGGAAGGAAATCGAATGACCGGCGTCTTCGCCTGCGTACCACCGACCGTTTCCGCCACGACACCTGGCGGACGCGTCGTGGTCTCCGCAAAGGCAGGAGAAGTCGTGCAATTTCCGGCATACGACCAGAGCTGGCAGATCACCTACACATTTCGCGTGCCGCCATTGCCGTCCGGAGGCTGGGACCCTAGTCAGCACACCTTCTACGTCTGGGGCGATGTTGATTTCGATCGCTATGGTGCCAACGGAACCCACCGGATCTCTGACTACGTATTCAATCAAATTGCGCCGGAGATCTTTATAGGACGCGTGCTTTCGGCCAATGACGTTAACTTCGTTCCCTCTTGGACCCAGCTCAATAGTTGGGCCATGCAGGCGCAATACTTCTGGCAGAAGGGCGATACGCCGTACGCGCAGACCGGTCCCATCGTTTATATAAATCCAGGTGAAGAGATCACAACCACGATCCGCTTTGATCCTTCGACTGGAAAAGTGACCGCCAGCATCTCTGCACCTAACGGCACCAGTACCATCGTCATCGACCGCCCATTCCCCAACGAGCCGGCGTTGTTCGCGAGCTGGAGTGACTTCTTCAAGAAGGCTCAGCAAAAGTCAGGGAGTCCGTTTATCGATGCGCGACCCGTATTGAACGTTGAGCCCTACGCGAATCAGCAAACCGTTTGCTCCGTGTTGCCCTTTATGGTTGACCTCATTTCGATCCCGGGCATCGTCTCGACTTCATCTGAGTTCGTCATCGGGACGACCGGCGGCCAATCGTGCCCGAATCCGATGGTGATGTTCGACTTCGATGGCTAGCCTGGCGCCGGCGTGGCGAAGTCCGCCGGCCGCTCACTGTCAGCCTCGTCACACTCGACTTAGCTACGCCCCGAGACGCGTAAAACCGTCTGCGAGATCGGCGATCAAATCATCGGCATCTTCGAGCCCGATATGCAGCCGCAGCGACGGGCCTTCGGCATGCCACTTGGTTGCGCTTCGCGTACGCTCCGGATACGTCGGAATGACCAGGCTTTCGAATCCACCCCAACTCCATCCCATGCCGAAGAGACGCATGCCGTTCAACATCGCCGCGATCTGTTCGCGTGCGACGGGACGTAACACAACGCCGAACAATCCCGACGCCGCGATGAAGTCGCGCTTCCACAATTCGTGACCTCGCGCACCGGGCAGCGCCGGATAGAGAATTTCGGCAACTTCTGAGCGCGTTCTCAACCAGCTCGCGATCTTGAGCGCACTCGCCTGATGTTGCGCGAGTCTCGTTGCCAGCGTGCGCATGCCCCGCAAGCCGAGAAAACAGTCGTCGGTCGAGGCGGCGATCCCCATGTCCGTCCAAATACGATGCAGCGGCGCATGCGTTGCCTCGTTTGCGACGATCGCGCCCAGCAGCACATCCGAATGCCCGCCAATATATTTGGTTGCTGCGTGCACGGCGACGTCGACACCGTGATCGAACGCGCGAAAGCCGAGCGGCGTCGCCCATGTGTTGTCGAGGATGAGCAATGCGCCGCGTGCGTGCGCAATTGCTGCGATGGCCGGCACGTCTTGCACTTCGAACGTGAGCGATCCTGGCGACTCGGCGAATACAAGCCGCGTATTGGGACGAAAATCACGCTCGATCGCGGCGCCGGCAAGAGGATCGTAGTAACTGACGTCGACGCCGAGGCGCTTCAGATGATTTTCGCAAAAGCGGCGCGTAGGGCCGTAGACGACATCGGTTACGAGCACATGATCGCCGGGCTTGGCCAGCGCCAGCAACGGCAGCGTCGTCGCGGTGAGGCCCGACGGCACCGCGAGCGCACCGAAACCGCCTTCCAGTGCTGCCATTGCGCTCTGAAAATCAGCGACCGTCGGCAGTCCATGCAATCCGTACGTCAGTCCGGCGTATTGGCCGCGCG
>WNGI01003612.1_pt1 | contig 13686 bp, 13 predicted proteins | sample 5400621 | NCBI WGS metagenome assembly WNGI01 (sample SAMN13153374, study PRJNA577476) | soil metagenome | isolation source: 20 cm soil or saprolite under Garry oak tree replicate 1 | place: USA:California | collected 2016-06-15
ACTGTCCTTGGCCGCGGAATTTCATGATCATGGCTATGGTGGTGGTGGCCATGACCGTGGTGATGATGGTGGTGGTGATGGTCATCATGACGGCGGTGAGAATGACCTTGCGCACTAACGTCGCTGCTAGCCAGGGTAGCATGCGTTGCTTGACCAGAACCACCCCGAATTAGCTCGATGGCATGGGAAATCATCCCGTCCGTTAGCAAAACTTCCATATTTTCTCTTACAGCCTTGACACTGCCGGGTAATGTTACGACAAGTGTATTTCGTATTGTGCCCGCCACAGGCCGCGACAAAGCCGCAAGTGGCGTATGTTTCAGCGAGCTGGAGAGCAGCAGATGGACCAGCCCAGGGGCTTCACGATCCAGGATAGATTTGATTGCCTAGAAGGTAAGGCGGGGATTGGCGAGTATGAGAATCGCGTCAAGCGCATCTATCGCATCGTTCTCACCTCCGGCGTGCAATCGCGGACGCCGAATCCTGTCCCTCCCGTTGTGATAATCCAATCCACGTCACCGTGCCTTGCCCACGAAGCGATTGTTTCGCGGATGTAGACTACATCATCAGGCACAATTGCGTGCACTTCGCACGAATACTTCGGCTGATGAGGATTCGACGAAGCCTCAAGGAGCTCCCGGACAAGTGGACCAGATTGGTCTGCACCTGGATTGAGTGAGGCCGTGTCACTCACTTACAGGTGCCGATATTGATGATGCAAAGTTCGGTTACGTAGTGAAAGGTTCAACGTTCAATGTCAACGTTTGTGCACAGTTTGATTGACGTTCACGCACCTGTCAAGACTCCCACTCTCATTTCCGTGTCCATGATCGCATGGGTGTATCTCAAGAATACGCTGGCGCGCGTCTGAGGAGCACCGGTCCGAGTCCGCTCTATATTTGTTCAGCGGTTCTCGTTTTGGTACTGGTCTGAACACTTCCAGAGTAACTTCATATCTAGAACGTGACTACAGTACAAGTTCCTCCAACTGGTAGAGTCCGATACTCATCCCTTCCTGCTCTCGAGCACGTTTCTTCCGCTGCCTCCAATCTTCTTGATGCTTACTTCCGGCACTCACTCCTTTAACGTTACTGACACCCTTGTCCCCCGCGTCACGCAGAGCCCTTCTATGTGCTCTGGCAAATTCATCCAGTGCTCCGCACAATGGCTGAACTGCCTCTGTGAACTGGATTTCAGGTTCTAGTGATGACGCCAGCTGGCGAAGGACTTCTTGCGCAGGCGGATGCTGGACTAGAGTTAGAGATGTTGCGTCCAGATACACTTGTGTAAATGATACAATCTGCCATCGCCGCACGTCTGATCAGACCATGAAACCGGGGCTGAGCTGTGTATCTCACCTTTTGCAGCTCAGGCACCTCGTTGGTTCCATTCTTCCCTTGAGATCGTTCACATTGCTCTTTGTTCCCCGATGATAGCATCACATCACGATTTAACCATACTTGCAGCCAGTCGATCAGAATGCGGAGGATCACGAGCGCGTGTTCAGGCGCTGAGAAAACTGTGGAGTGCTGCCCACGGAGCGCCAGCCGGAGTTGGGGTGGCGTTATCCTATAGTTCACACAGCATCTCAAGAAGGAGGGCACAGTAGGTGTATCCTTCCTGGCAGAAGTCACGTTAGAAGAGTTGCCCGGGTCAACATCCATTGCCTCCGTGTTGGGGGGATTGCTTTGTTCCTCACAGGCGCGGACGATATGATACAGCGCCTCAACAATCTCCGACTCGGTGATGTCCATCACGTTCTGCATCGCCAAGCCAATTGAGGCCTACAGCGGCTAAAGTTAATCAGACGGCACGGGAGCGTCAACACATACCCAATCATCCTTTGCCTTTAGTGCTCTGATCAACCCACCTTCTAACATGCTGTTACTCACTGCTTTCCGTTTGATCAGATGTCTGATGACGGTGGATGAATACATGACACTTGATGGGTTTTTAGCTGGTTGGATAATCACATCCAAAACTTGTTTGACGAAATCATGCCCGAAAACCAGCGGCTTGTCAGTCGGTTGACTTTGATTGTTCTCCCATTTGAAAAATGCGTCGTTCGCGGCCTGTGGTCTTTTCCCCTCCATCGCGTCGCTCATTTCCTTTAATACTTCTTTTCTGCTTTTGTCCATTCCGCTATACATCACATCATCGTCTGTTTCGTTTCGCTCGCCATCTTCCCGTGGTGCTATCCATTTTGCGCTCACGCTAGCCCGTCCCATAGCATTGGCGATAGTGGAGACACGCGGAACGACATAAGGAACAGCAAAAACAGCTGTTGCAACTGCGCCGGATCGTGACCTGCTTTTTGACTTGCTTTTACTTGTCGATAGAGAAGACGAAGATATGACAAGGAGCGCTTGTGAGTCTATTAAGGCTGCCTGGGATGACGCGGCCGGCAGAGATGGGAGTAGTGATATTGATATCGTTTGTGGTGAGAACGAAGAGAGAGAAGATGGGATTGAGAGGGTATGCGATACAAGCAAAACGGAATACTGGAGATCCCATATGTGAATGACTATTTCCGTTGATGATGGGGAGATACCGGCAAGAAGAACATGGGTCGATGTCAGAGGAAGGAGTGCGACGTTTTTTGAGGGGGAATCAGGCGTAAATTGGAGATTTTTCAGCTGAAAAGGGTCGACGCCTTGCATCAATGTGCTTGGGTCCTCTTCCGAGGGTTTTACAGCGAATGAATGCCATTCACCATCAGTAGCTATATCAGAAGTTCAATTGCCATTATGACCGCATAGTTAACTGGGACGCACTGAGAATGGAGAGATGTCCGGTTGAGTTACATGACACGTCAAGTATTTCCTGTCCGGATTTACGTTAGCGGCCATGTTTGATCTATAGATGGCCTACATTTTGTGCAATATTTATCCGGTAGCTGCTCGCTAGAACAAAGGGTGATTCTTTGTCCTCGCTTGTGATGCAAACTGTCTCCACTCTTGTATCGCTGGTAGTTGGATCTGCCAGAAGGAGCACGAGCACAACTCCATTCCTAGGCGTCTCAACAGGCGACAGGAATGAGCATCCTGACCTAGGATATACAAAAGATTTCAAAAGTGAACGGCCTGCGCCATCAACTTGGGATATCCAGGTCTTCTGCTTCTTCAGATCTTCTGAATTTAGTGTGGTGATAGCACCACCGGGAGAAAGAGCAATAATTTGGTTTGATAGCTCAGGCACGTAAAACAGGCCAGCTATTGTATGTGGAACCTACAGAGCTACAAGTGTTGGTGGGCTGCGTTCTGACACCAACCAATATATTGAAAGATAAGACTTACAGTCACAGAAACTTTTTTCTTATGCGCCTCTGCTCGATCGGCAATAGTTGAGCTCAGATCTTCGCGCCATGCCCAGATAGTTCTGCCGTGCTCCTGCTCATCGGACAATTCAGAAGATGATTGTATAGGCGCATATATTGTATGAATATGACCATCTGAAACTGTCAGTGGCGAGCAAGCGAAAGACGTGGATGGGCCTAGAGTATGCGAGATAATAGGCCGGAGTGTTGACAGCTCGATAACGTGAACGCCGTCAGATTGCACAGCCAGAGACACATTGTGAAGGTTCGCTGAGGCACAGAGATGGCTATTGTACGAAGCGAGCAAGAATGGCTCGCTGATGCTCATCGCGCTGGAGAAAAAATGTGGTTAGGGTTTCCCCGTCAAATGGCTGCCGCGACACTTCAAAGGCTTGGACTAGGTGTATTGACCACGCATGGTCTACGACGCGCAAGCTACGGCCTAAAACGCTCTAGCAGTACTTTTACAAATATTCTGGCAGATGATAATCCACCACCCGTGCAAGTTGCGTCCATAGCTGATGACGGAATACACCTCGCCGATGGCCTAGCCATCCCTGGCGCATGCATTTTTCTTGAGGGCAAAGTCTTTCTCTGGGACGTCCCGCAGACGCTGTGGGATGGCTGGGGAACGCACCATTTCAAGCTGTTTGAGATTGGTGCGCCAAGACCCGGTACGTTTGCCCGCAACCACGCGATGCTATGACTTGACACGCATATACCTAGAGATTCTATTAATGGGGACGGGAAAAGTCGTCTCACAACCACCTCCAGGTATAAGAAAGCATCTTAGTTTATTGGGGATCCAACTGGACGTTATGGACACGGTATGCTGTGGTCATTATACATATTGAAGGTGATGATGATGTCTTTTTCCAGCGGAACGCTTGTTCAACATACAATTTGCTCTCCGAGGAAGGTCGCAAAGTTGCAGCTGCTCTCCTTCCTCTGAGGCCGCACAAGTGGCAGAAAACTACTATTGCCTGATCCACGTCAAAATTTTAATGTCGTGCTCTTTCCATACCCAATGGACGTAAAAGTATATGCACAGATCATATCGTGGTGGATTGTGTAAACAGAGATGCGCTTCTTCGCTTCTTACTCTGATTCGTCGTCCGATCGTACTTTTCTCTTCTTTCCTTTGTTCGTGCTGCGGACAGCTGGCGAATCCTCCGACATTGCGTCTGCAGGTGTTTGATGCACGACCACGTCATCGTCATCGTCCACGGACGGTATTGTGGCCGTGATTGGCAATAGTTCACCTATAATCTTATGTCCAGTACGAAAGATGTATGTATGGAACGCAGGACTTACCATCATCACTTTTGAATTGCAAGAACAATGTCTCCCATGAAAGGAAACCATAGTCTCTGAGTGCCCTACGCGGGTCTAGTACTTCATAGTTTGGACTTGGACCAGTTGTTCCTCGATTACGGTCATTTTCGCGTGGGACTCGACATAGCTCAAAGTCATTGACGGATTGAACGACAGGTGTACCATCTATATCCGCATGCGCTTCATACACGTCAGAAGCTAACGCAGACAGAGCCTCTTCCTTGACCTGTGCTATCGTTGTTCTTGGAGGCAAAGTAAAAAATATCGTTAATTTGTGCGTTTTGATCAATAACTGGTAGATCTTAGGCGGTGTTCGCAGCTATGTGTGCATTAGTTCCTATGCATATCGCTGAATCGTGATACTCGCCATGGTAGCGTCTGGAAAGAACAAGATCTCGAATTTAAAATAGAGAAATAAATTAAATACGCGTGAAAATCTTACTCGTTTTAGAATTCGGTGCTCCGGAGACACCCATCCCAGCGTCCAGCGACCAACGCCGAGCCGGAAACCAGTCCCAACTTTCTCTTCTACTCACAGCCAAAATGTCTTCGTTTCAGCCGGGCTCAACCACAGCTGAGTCATATGTCGAACCAACACCTATGCCGGACCATGTTCCAAAGGTGGAAGAGCTGGGAGTGACGAGTGCCCCGTTGAAGAGCGCCGCCTTCTTCATTGGGACTCATTGCCAGAAGTATAATGGTATGAAAACGCCGCGAGATAATATGAACGAATAGACTGACTCAATTCCTGGACACAAGATGATTTCATGCTTTGCAAGAACGAGAATCGGGACCCCGAGCATTGTCTGAAGGAGGGAAGGAGAGTAACGCGCTGCGCGAGAGATTTGTGGGCATGTTCCTCATATGGACAGGTCAACAACTAAATGACTTCTTCAGAATCAACAAGATGCGCGAGCATTGCTTGCAAGAGTTCCAAACACATTGGAACTGCTTGGATCGGAATAACGAGGTTCGCTAGCACGATTTCTGAATTGTTCCTCGTAGATCTCACGTCTGCCTCTCAGGAATACCTGTACTGCCGGAAGCAAGAACGAAAACTCAACTCGTGCATGTTTGACAAGCTAGTACGATTGCTGCTGTCGTGGCTAAATAACTTATCTCACAATTGTGCTTTAGGGCATGAAGAAGGAGATACCTGGCACGCCTCCAGGCAAAAAGCCTATACATGAGATCGAGAATCCCATTTTCAAGGCTGTGCAAAAGTAATGCGCTCTCTAGGTGGACTCAAGAAACTATGAAGAACTTTGGACACAGTACGCTTTGCGTAGACCTAGAATCCACGCGTTTACGTAGATACCATGAATGTAAAACATACGTTCATGCACCTCACTTGTATATAATCTCTTTTTTTATTGCATTTTGCAACTTAGAGTTCTGGGTCGGCTACTTGTTCAATGACCCTTACTTTCCAACCACCGCGATCCGTGTCATGAGTTCCTTTCTCATTAGACCTCGCTCCTCAAGACATACAGTATCCCTCCTTTCATGTCCAAAAACGCGTTCACCATTTACAACAAGTGGCACCCACGGTCACAGCCAGAACGCTAATGACTTATCTCCGACGCGCTTTCGCAGGCCGTTAACAGCATTGGCGCCTTTTTCTTCACCTCCACAGCATCAGATCTACATATCTCAATCCATCAATCCATACTTCAACCTTACATTCGAAGATTGGTATGTTGAAAGACAGGCAGCTCGTCTTGATCCTTTCTCTTCGCATAGTGGAGCAGTCAGTTTCCTGATTGGTGATTTCCAGGTTGTTTCGACATGCACCAGTAGAAAAACCCCTTCTTCTAGTTTACCGAGATTCGCCTTGTGTGGTGATCGGCCGGAACCAGAATCCGTGGAAGGAAATCAACTTTAGAGCCCTGCGCTCGCGACCAAACCAGGAAAGGCTCGCTAGCGAGTCGCACGAAGAACACGCTGTGCCCTTCATTAGGAGAAGGAGTGGAGGAGGAACAGTGTATCATGTATGTGCTTCTTCTAGACTATCCACGGCGCTATGTCGATACACCGTTATCCCCCTTATCCGATCACGCACTGATGAAGCTATAGGATCTTGGCAACACCAATTTCTCTATTCATCTTCCACGCGCTTCCTTTGATCGTCACGCAACCGCTCAGATAGTGGTCCGAGCCGTTCGTTCACTGGGTATCGATGCCCAAGTCAATGATCGAAACGACATCTGCGTTGGAGATTTTAAGATATGCTTCATTCCATTTCTTTTCATCTCGACATACTAACATTCACAGAACGTATCAGGGTCTGCATATAAAATAGTAAATCGACGAGCTTACCATCATGGTACTATGTTGATTTCAACGGATCTTGAAGCACTTGGAAACATCCTGAAACCAATCAATAAAGTAAGCAAAAGAGATACTACAATTTCACTTTGGGCGCCCGTATCGGCGCCTCGCCACAGGGTCGTCTTCCACGTTTCCACCCTGGATTTTTATCTCCGCAATGATTCCACGAGGATCAGATGTCCCCTACAGCCTTTTGTACCCCTGATTGCAAAATATCCATCAAGGCGCCTCCTGCTGGTGCCGGTTGTTTTAACTCAGCGGCAGATATTCGAATATTGGGGGTGGGTCCCGGGCCGAACCGGCTGTTCGTAGCAGCTATTTTTCCGTTTCTTCGGATCGCGGAAAATGCCAGAGGTGATTTACCAAGGGAATTCAATACCACTCCTTTACCTTCATTTTTTTTTGGCTCGGCTTCGAAACATCGCCGAATCGGTGCTACGTCGCCCTGAGCCATGCTAGATATGCGTGTAACTGAAGTGCCATTTGCGCTCAGAAGTGTTTGGATTAATGAGAGCTAATGTGTCTTTGTATACCTAGGAGAATATGGTGACAAAAGGTGTGCCTTCTGTGCCATCCCCAGTATGCAACCTGTGCAAGTTTGATGCATCTGTAACACATGAGGCGTTCACCGATGCCGTCGTGGGCGAATTTCGTTCTGAATATAGGATTAGTGACGAAGTAAGTATCATTTCCTCCATATTATAACTATTCTTGTGTGGGCGACAAGGTTCGCACTTTATCCATGGGGATAAGGAACTAACGAAAATGGACCACAGGATCCGTGCTGTGTTATGGGTGGAGATGAAGAAGCTCTAACAAGCATTGACTACATGAGCAAAGGCATGGCGGAGCTTCCCGTAAGTTGACCAACCCCATGACGAATCAACGTATCATCTTTCCTTTTTTTTCGATGCACTAATCAAAGTTTCTGACGGTCTAGAGCTGGGAGTGGTGCTATGGGCAAACACCCGAATTTACGTACACTGTCAGCCATTCTTTTCCATGGGGCGATGTCGTGAGTTCTACCCATTCTCAGCCATAACGATAAGGTTCACCGGTCCCGCCCAGACGGCAAAGATTCACTCCAAACATGGAATTATCCTGTCCTGTGCTATGGAAATTGAGAACACATGGCTCTCCAGCGCGGAATTAGAGCGTCTCCACAAATTCGGCGAGTCGCTTGAGAACAAGCGATATGATCTAGCAACCATGGCCACCGCTCGTGTCGGCAACGAACAAATTCAGGAACTTGTAACATGGCTTCAAGATGCTGTGGCGAACTGACTCAAATACATACCTCATCTTTGGATATCTAACTTGTCACTATCCTGAGGCTGTATATAGTAAACTCTCAGGCGACGAATCAAGGCCTTGGCATCGGCATCTTTTTTTCGTGATGGACGAGTTGGATTTGATCTGTTTTTTTATATCACCGCATATCTATACTGTTGGAGATTGGGCGAGCACTTCACGAAGAAAGGGCGGATCGTTTGTTCACAATAGTAACGGTTACCGTCTACGTCGGCATTCGTTGTAATCCAAATCTTTCCGGATTAGCGTGAAAGTAACCCCATACTGCAGCGCTTGTTGACATAGTTGGCACATCCTAATCCACATACTATTTATGCTTAACCCATAAGGTGAATCGTGCACGCCCTTTGGTTCATCAACACACGCGCAGATGCTCGTTCCAATGCACTGCATCGGCCGATTTGCTGTATCCTGAGCGGAAATGACGGACAGTTATGTCGTACATGTAACATGGACACGTGTTCCGCGGGGAGAAATGAACAAGATTGTCCGGAGTTACTTCTAGTAAAGTCAAAGAGCGATATGGAGCTACGGCAATAGCGGTACTGTATACCAGATCCTGCACCGGACGGAAGGGCGATGACCTGACAACATGTATCTCCATACCATTATTATTGCTTAAGACGTTCCCCGTGCCACACGCTATTCGTTGCGAATGCTGCCGGGGCTACAGGATCGTCCTGCGAGTTAGGAAGGTGTCAAACGATCTGTGCTGTGAACCAAGCCGGCTAAAGCACGCACCGACTGTCCCCTTCTATGGCCCGTTAGCCTCTCGTCGCGTCTCATCATCATCTCCTCCCAGCGGTCAACGTGGTACCGTGGTGGCTTGTCAGGAATGAGCCTATGATCTCATCTCGGCAACTTGGCTTCCATACCTTGCCTAGGTTTTGCGCTCTGTACGATATGTTTAGAAGCGTGCCGGCAGCGCCAAACATGGCGGTTAATAAGCCTAAAAGAATCAGGGATGTACATTGATCGTGGAGAGTTCATTCACCAAAAGGAATAAGAGCTTCCCAAGGAACGGGCATATCGAGTTGAGTTGTCGGATGTAACTACTAGTAAACTCGGGTCAGTATGTTTGGCTGTGTTTGCGCCAACAGGGAATTAACTTCACGGGCGGCTGGCCACGGAGTGCATGGCATCGAATAATTAATTGGCCTTAACAATGCTAAGCTCAAAATGGAGAAAATGTATAGCTGGGTACAGTACTACGGTTACAGTGTGGTGAGTCAAACAATGGAAAGCGAACGACAGCAAAACAGATCGGAGGATACTGGAGCAAAGAAAGCGGCAGAATGGTTCCATCATACTGATACAGCAGAAACACGACTAGCACAGCAGGGATAAGGTGAAGGTATGGTATATCATTAATTGCGGGTATCTTCGATACCTCTCTAGTCCTGGCGATCAAAGCGAGGTGGAGGTGTCTTGAGGCCTGCGACTAGATGATTCACGGGGAACCCTTAGGGCTCTAATCAGATGAAAAGTGCCGCTGCAGGGTCTATAGTATGATGGAGGTTAGAAACGCTGATTGGCTTCAGGGTCATCGTTATAGGGTAGGGTAGGACGAGTGGCGGTAACAACGGGGTAGGTCCACGGCCATACGATGCTGTCAGACGGACCATGGCTGTAGCCTGGCATCGGCGTGCCACCGCCAGGAGCGGCATATGAAGCTTCAAGCGAGATCTGTTGGCCGGTCTGCGCAATGCCACCCGCAGAGGTGGCGTGGGACGGGCCAAAAGAATTGAAATTATGCTGCTGGAAGTGTGCAAGGCTCTCGGCCTCGTTCGACGACCAAATCCAATCGTCCTGCGGGGCTACGCAACCTTGTGGGAATGATATTGGGTTCGAACCAAGGGAACGAGACGTAGCGCCAGGCCAAGTCCTACGGTGAACGGGGATAGCCGCGCTGTTGGACGTCGTAGGATCTGCGTGCCTTCTCGATAACGATGGGGAAGACGCCTTTCCGAGTCGGTGCCTTTTTCGGCCGGAGACGCCTGCATAGCCTTCAGACGATGATACGGAGACACTCAATGCTCTGGGGTCGAATTCCAGAGCTGTAGAGGTGCTCTGGCTTTTTTGGAGAGTTGTGCCTCGATAAGGCTCGACCCTCTTGGCTGCCGAACAACGTTCCGACCTTCTGTTTTGGGCTCTAGACCACTGCCTGCGCTGAGCCTCAACCGATTCTGACGCAGTGGCGGACTCCTCGCTGGTTGGCGAGGAAGAAAATGCTATCTGTTGGTCGTATATGGGTTGCGCTTCCCGGCTACCGTCGGCGCCAGGTTTCGCACGGCTGGCGTAGTCCGAGCTACCCCAACGCTCTCCCCACGTACAAAACTGCATGATATCAATACGAAAGGTCGAGAAAACGAAAGACTGACTCACTCCTTCTCGTTGTCTGATACCTTGCAAAATCTTGTGGACTTTCGGTTGATTTGCTGTTTCGGGCTTTTCGCTGGTGCAGCTGGGAGAAGTGTGTCTAGGATGTTTCATTGGCATGGGCATACGGGATTAGCGCTGCAGTTAGGGAGACCGAAGCACAAACGGATATGAAATCATAACCAGAACGAGACATATATACTGAGATACCAAATTTGAGGTCGCGTGTTAAACACGCGTCAAGCCGTCACACAGCGAAGGACATCATTATTCATGAGCGATGCACAAGAAGCTTCTTCTGCGCTAGACGGCAAATTGCATCGCATGGGATCAAAAAAACAAATCCTTTGACGCCAAACCTTACCGCATTTGGACACGTGCCCTGCTTTTACATACGGATTCAGGTCTTGATGGGACTTGATGGGCGCAAGACACCGATGTGGGGGTCTCAGCTGTCAAAGCCTTAGACTGTCTCAACGCTGATTGGTTTGTCCCATGGGAATTACCACACGTGTCGCTGGCCTCCGCCAGTGCACATTATTGTTCGGTTGTCCACTGCTGGGGTGTGCGCAGCCAAAGAATTGATATATTGACGGCTCAACACTGGCATGCGCATCGTGCCACTGTTTCCCCGAAATTGGTTGAAGGAGACACATCATGTCGATTTCCCCGAAATTGAAAGAGTGGACACTTGCGTAGCCCGCATGATGCCTGTCTGGCTCTCTCTCTAATGAGCCACCGCGGAAACCGGTCGTCCGGAATACAAAGGACTGCTCCTTCGAGCATTTGGATCTTAGATGATACGAGGCGTCTCGTAACAGTCAATCAGGAAGCTGGTGGGACGATCAGCGCGGTCATCGCCTCAGTGTACGGCCTCTATAGCATGGGAGAACAATGAGGCTCTCAATGATGTGTTCGAAATGACAGCATTCAAGCAAGGCACTAACTGAAGTGGGAGTCAGTCGGATGAGTTCGGCGTAGCGATTGATTAGTAGATTGCACAACACGCACCATTTCCTTGGGCTTTATGATGAAACCAGTGAAAGTGACAGGGTCTGCATATCGTGACGGCGGGGAATTACAAGGCACTTCAATTTTGTGTTTTTGGTGTGATTTTAATTATCAAAAAAGGGTAAATATTCCCGCAGGCGATGACTAGATAGGTTTCTACGTAAAAAAAAAGTGTTTGTATAAGGGAATTGAATCTGTTTACCATAATCTAACGTGTCGCAGAGCACAAGCGTGTCCTTTGTTGGTTACGTAGGGAAGAATTTGATTAAGTATGCATGATATGTTACATGTCTGATTGAAATAACGAACGAAGTCCTTCCTATGCTGCGAATCTCAGGAGCCTTCTTCATTCAACGTCGTTTCCTCTCCTGAGGCAGTATGAACACGTCGAGGAAATTTGCCAATTGCCACATTAGAACTTGCGGCACCATGCACCCAGCGTTCTGTACGTAACGCGGAAGTTCGTGTTTGGGGTATTGACTTCACTTGTCCAGTGTCGATTTTCCGTTCAAGCCTAGACCTTTGAGTTTTGGCAGGTGGAGATGCCGCTTGTGCAGGTCTAGGCCTGACGTGCCTAACAGGCTTTGAGGTTCGTACGGCGATTCTAGGTGGTGATGCAACCCTTCGTCTCTTCTCGAACATAACATTGCCGTCATCGCGACTTTTTTGGGCATTAGAACAGCGCATGATTGGCGCGTGTCTTTGACCATGCCGTTCATCTCTAATAGATTCATTCGTCATTGCCGGATCTAGACCTGCATCGATGACAGCTTTGTGATTACGGTTATTAACTTTACTTGACGCTGGAAGGGGTCGCTTCTTCCCAATCACTGGCGAATCTTCTCCAGAGGAGGCGGCTGCAGATGATATTGAGTCTAATGATGATCTGGTTCTCAGAGAAGATCCGTTGTCCACGGTACTAAGGCCGGTTGACAGACTGCGTACGCTCATTGTCGTCGCCAGGGATGTGGTGCGCGAAGTCATCTTTGAAGCGTGGAAGAGAGTTTCATTGATTACGCGAACGGGAACGGGTGTCTGCAGGGTGATATTGAACGCGTCCTCTTCGTCCTCATCCATGCTGACATCACGATCATCTGACATTGTCATATCATCATCATCCTTCATTTCATGAATCCCCGAATCAGCCTTTTCGTCGCTCAAGTCACCAAACGAGCCGGGATTCGTTGCATCAGGTGGGGGCGTGAGCGACCGGCGAAAACCCTGGCCGGATACTTCGTCGACCTTAGGAAGGGCAGATCCATTAAACCGAGCATCGGCGTCCGAATTGGCTGACTTGGACGTCAGGCGTGTTAATGTCACAAGAGGTGTCGGTGGGTAGGCAGAAGGGAATTGAGGGTATAGTCTCCACTCATCAACTTGTTCGACGGCCACTAGAGTGGTATCCGAGTCCATCGGAGAGGGGGTCGACGTCCTTTGAGGTTTAGAGTCACCAACATTGTTCTCGTCATCATCCTCGTACGCGGACGGTGGGGGGTACCAAATTTCGTGTTTTTCAGTCTCGTCCCGACCTGGCGCTGTAATCGGATGACCATTAACCCTGGGCACGGAACGCGATGAGCTCCCAGAGTCAGTCCTTTGAATTACCGTTGGTCTCGGTATATGTGAATGGGTCTCCGGGGCTTTCCGGGATGATGATATGTCAGCCAAAGGATGTTCATTGCTTTGCTTTCCAGTATCAGATTGGAGATGATCCGTCTCCTCATCATCTGATGAGCTATCTCCGCGGCCAAATCTCCTGTTCCAGATGCCCAACAGAGTGCTGACAGGTACACTGACAATAGCCAGTGCAATATCGGCGATCACAGACATGAAATCTAGCACATTGTCGAGCGTCCCAGTGTACGGTTTGAGGGAGGGGCGAATGATGTGCAGATAAATGGGCTCTGCACCCTGAGCATAGGGATCATCAGCCTTCAGATCGGAAACCGCTTCGTATCCTTACCCTGGCGCGCGTCAACATGAGAAAAAGGATCACCAATGAT
>WNGI01005342.1_pt2 | contig 13686 bp, 12 predicted proteins | sample 5400621 | NCBI WGS metagenome assembly WNGI01 (sample SAMN13153374, study PRJNA577476) | soil metagenome | isolation source: 20 cm soil or saprolite under Garry oak tree replicate 1 | place: USA:California | collected 2016-06-15
CTCTCACGGAAGAAGCAGGTTTGATTGAGCTCAAACGGCTAGGTCTCCGGGATGCGATCATTTGGCATCCAGAACGCTCGGAATCATTCTTGCACAAGCAATGGAAAAGCGGAGAAACGGATTTCGATTTTGCGTTTGTCGATGGTGGACATGACGTCGGTCAAAAAGTAACCGATGCATTCTATTTGAACAAAGTGCTTCGACCTGGGGGTGTCATTGCTTTTCATGACGCATTGCTGTTTTCAACGGCGAGCGCTGTTTACTATCTTGTCAAAGAACGTGGATATTCAATCATCGTGCTGCCTGCGGACGGCCGCCTTTATCGGATTTTGCGGAGCATTCGGTATGCATTCCGACTAGGGCGCTGGTATTCACTGCACGTAATTCCGGCATTGTGTCGAAGTTTGGTGGCACTTCGAAAACCCGTCGCTGGCGAAAGATCGAGCAAAGAACGCTCAAGTGTTTTGATCGTCGCGTAGCAATGGGGATCACGCATCATATTTTGACGGATGTTTCGGCGATTGTGGCGACGAAAGCCAGACCAATGGCTTTCCAGCGGACTTTTCAGAGTCTCGCGATGCAATCCGCCCAACCCATGGCCATCATTGTCGTCGATGCTTCTGTTGATTCCGATACGCGCGATATTTGCGAACGGGGTATCCAACACCTTGGCTCCGAGGTTCGATGGATTAAAGCAGCGGAGCAAGGTGCGGCAGCGCAGCGAAATCAAGGCGTCGCTGTGGCTACTCAACCGCTCATTTGGTTCTTCGATGACGACGTTCTTTTCGAGCCGGATTGCGTGCGGCGTCTTTGGAGCGCGATCGAGTCGGATCGGCAACTGGGTGGCGTGAATGCAATGATTGTGAATCAGCGGTATCAGTCGCCTGGGGCCGTCACCCGATTGATGTTTACGTTACTGAACAGCGGCAGGGAGAACACCTTCGCTGGAAAGGTAATCGGTCCCGCGATTAACTTGCTGCCAGAAGATCGCTATGATCTTCCCGACATCGTACCTGTCGAGTGGCTAAACACGACTTGCACGATGTATCGGCGCGAAGCGCTACCGTCGCCTCCTTTCGATTCGTTTTTTCACGGTTACTCGTTGATGGAAGATGTAGCCTTATCTATTAGAGTAGCCGAGCGCGGCTGGAAATTGGCTAATGCTCGAACGGCTAGAATATTTCACGACAGCCAACCCGGCGAACACAAATGCGATGCCGCATCGCGCGCCGAGATGGAGTTGATTAATCGGCATTATGTCATGACAAAGATCCTAAGAAAATGCGACTTCTCAGACTACATTCGGCTTGTCGCGTGGGAGTTATTTCAACCAGCGGCATTAAGTAGTTCTTCTTCCGGTAGACGGGAGCTTTTGTCCCACATTGCAGGCCGACTTCGCGCCGTTCGAAAAATCATCAGTGGCTGAATATCCCCGTGTCCGAGTAGGGAAGAGGTCGCGCTTAGAAAAATGAAAGAAGCTCCCAGGGTCGTTGTTGGAATCGTGACGCGTGACCGCGCCTTGGTGGTTCGAAAAGCAATCGATTCGGTCCTGGCACAATCTTTTTCGAACCTTGCCATATCAGTTCTTAACGATGGATCTGTCGATGAGACAAACACGATCGCGGCCGAATATCCGACACTTAACTGGAGTGACTATGCCACCAGCCTGGGATGTATTGCCGCACGCAACGATCTAATGGGGCGCGTCGTGGGCGACTACTTTGTGAGTTTGGATGATGATGCGTGGTTCTTGAATGGAGATGAAATCAGCGTGGGAGTGAATTACCTCGAAGCGCATCCGAAGGTCGCAGCGATTGCTTTTGATGTCCTTTCTCCCGACAAAAGCAGCGAGCGCAGTCGGGCGCAGCCAAGAAGGGTGCCGATGTTCATTGGTTGTGGCCACATTGTCCGCATGGCTGCCGCCCGTGCGGCCGGCGGTTACGTAAGCACTCCCGGAATTTATGGCAGCGAAGAAAAGGATCTCGCGCTCCGCCTGATGGATGCAGGATATGAAATCATGCTCTTGCCCGGGGTCCATGTTTGGCACGACAAAAGCGCGGTGGCTCGCGAACAGCCGGCCCAGCACCGCTCGGGTGTCTGCAACGATCTGGCCATGACTTTGCGCCGGACACCGCTTGTGGTCCTGCCGCTTGCCCTGCTCTCGAAGCTCTACCGGCATTACCGGTTTCTCGCAAACAGTTAGCGGTTAATAGTTAGATCCGAGAAATGAACCTTGAGCAGCTTCTACTTCGTGTGCCTCGCGGAGCCGCCAGCCGCGCCAGGCTCTTTTTCTACCGCACGCTCGGCATGAAGATGGGACGCCGGAACCGGATGGAAGGAAAGGGTAGGTGCCGGCGGCTGACGCAAATTCGGATCGGCGAATTCAATTCCTTTACGCAGGGGTGCTGGCTCTGGCCGGCCGATGTGCACTTCGACGGAATCAGAATCGCCATCGGGAGTTACAATTACTTTAACCGCAATCTGATGATCGACGCATGCGGCTATGTGGAGATCGGCGATCGCAACATGTTTGGGCCGGATGTTTACATAACAGATTCGAACCATCAATTCGGTGGCGATGTCGCTCCACACACGCTCCCGATGAATGTAGGCAGAGTAAAGATTGGGAACCATTGCTGGATCGGAGCCGGCGCAATTATTTTAAAGAATGTTGAGCTTGGGGATGGGTGCGTAGTTGGCGCCGGCGCCGTTGTGACCAAAAGTTTTCCCAGCGGTTCCGTGATCGCGGGTGTCCCAGGCAGGCTTATTCGCCAATCCAACAGGTGAAAAGTTTAATCAAGCGCACGCTCGTGCCACCTGGACGAAAACTACGTCGCTTGCGTGGTGGCATTGCGCACAGTCAGATGATGGCAATCGATTTGCAGTCGCAAATGCAACGCTATCTCGGTCTCGATGAGCGTGAACTGGCGGGAATTGTGTCGCAACTGATTTCATCATGCCGAACACTCGTCGATGTGGGAGCGAACGACGGCTACTACACTATGGCCTTTTTGGCATCGTCGGCCGATCGCGTGATTGCCTGTGAGCCCGGCCCCGCAAGCACCGAGTTGCTGGCGAATGCTGCAGCCAATGGGCACCAAATCTCCAAGAGATTTCTATTGGAGCGACGGTTGATCGGGAACAACGCGAGCGAGGCCAAACTTTCCGAGATACTCGATGACCATCCCCAGCCGATTTTCGTCAAGGTTGACGTCGACGGCGGTGAGCTGGGAGTGCTCGAGTCTGCGCAGAATTACCCAGCGTTGAATCAGATTTCGTGGGTCGTGGAGACGCATTCGGTGGAACTGGAACGAGCATGCATCGACTGGTTTTCGAATCACAGATTTCATACAGAAATCGTGGATGCTGCGTGGTGGCGCCGCCTTATTCCCGAGCAGCGCCCCCTGTTGCAGAATCGCTGGCTAATTGCGCAAGCTTCGCCGTGAGCAGCGGCCTTTCTTTCATCAAAACTTTGCTGGCTCATCCCGGCACGCAGTATTCCGCCCAGTTGGCGCGGCAGCTTCATCGCCATAATTGTCTTCACCGATTCTGGACAAGCTTCGCTTTGCCCGAGAACAGTTTGATCGAGCGCTCCCTGCAACGGTTTATGAAGACTCCCCCTAATTGGCTGGGGAACCGCATAGTCGATCATGTTCCAGCCGATAAGATCCGGACAGTTCCGAGTCTCGAAGTAATCGCGCTGTTGCGCCAGAAATTAGGTACGGAAGTCCAGATCGCTTTGCATGAGCGTAATGATAATTTCCAGCGGGCAATTCCTGACCTCGAAATCGCGCAAAGTGATGTAATCGTCGGATTTGATACTTCTTCGAGCATTCTGGCCGATCGCGCGGCAAAAGCCGGCCGCGCGCTGATCCTCGATCAAACTATCGCGCATCCGCGATCAAAGAATCACGTCTACCAGTCAATCAAGAAGCAGTTTCCTGATTGGAGGGATGATTTGGAAGTTCGTGCCGCCACTGTGAGTGCGGCAGAAGATGCTGAGCATCGCAAGGCGAATCGAATTGTCGTGGCGAGCTCATTTACTAAGTCCACGCTGGTGGAGAACGGCGTGCCTGCAGAGAAAATTTTGCTCAATCCGTACGGCGTCGATCTGCGGAGATTTTCCTTTAGTGAACGACCGCGTTCTGGGCGACCGTTTCGATTTCTGTTTGCTGGGTTGGTTTGCGCGAGGAAAGGAATCCCGTTGCTGCTCCAGGCATGGGCGGCCTTGGGGCGGAAGGACGCGGAACTCTGGATCGTCGGACCGGTCTCCCCAACTGCGCCGGGTAATTGGCTAGATGGAGCATGCGCGGGATTTTTCGGTAAGCTTTCAAACACTGAACTCGCCGGTGTCATGGCAGAAAGTGATGTTTTTGTGTTCCCTAGTTACTTCGAAGGGTTCGCTCTCGTTCTGCTCGAAGCAAAAGCATCCGGTCTGCCGGTGATTACGACGACCGCGACGGCTGGTCCCGATATTACCACTCCCGGGGGAGATGGATGGATTATCGAGCCGGGAAATCTTGATGCGCTTATTGAGGCAATGCGGTTTTGCCTCGAAAATCGCGATCGCGTTATCGAGATGGGCGCTAACGCGCGCCGAACAGCCGAAAGATTCAGCTGGGACACGTATGGAGATCGATGGGTGACTATTTTACAGGACGTCGTCAAGACGACTTTAAATGAGACAACAAGAATACCCGACGACGGACTACTAGACCATGAGAGACAGCTCGGATAGAAGCCAGAGGGCAGAGATCAGAGATAGAGATCGAAAGTCAGGAAAGTTGCGCAAACTAGTCTCGACGGTCACGAGGCTATTCGCGATCGGTCTCGTCCGCTGGTCCGGTGGTCAGTTGTCCGTCGTCTCGTGGTCATGATTAATCCGCCAGTGGTCTTGTTGTCTCGTTGTCTTGCGGTCTTGCGGTCTTGATGGCAACCATGCTGGCGATTCTGACAACCCATCCGATTCAATATCAGGTTCCTCTCTGGCAGAGGCTGGCCGCGGACGGTCGGGTTCCATTTGAAGTCTGGTATCTAAGCGAGCATGCCACACGATTGAGCCGTGACATCGAATTTGGCAAGGAGTTTGCCTGGGATATCGACATGTTGAAAGGATATCCTTACCGCACTTTGAAAACACCGGCAGGCGCTAGCCCAAATACTTTCTGGCGTTCTCGGATCACGGAATCGCTGCCAAACCTTTTTCGAAAAACGAACACCCAGGTGCTGTGGGTTAACGGCTGGCAGGTAGCAGCGTATTGGCAGGCAGTATGGGCGGCACACAAAGCGGGGATGCAGGTCTGGATGCGAGGGGAGAGTAATGCCTTGCGGCAGCAAGGCAGCCAGACATCAGCCTCCGGCGCGGAGCCTACGTCGCGGAGCGAGGACAGGGATCAGCGATCAGAAGGAAATAAGCCGACGTCCGATCTCCGACTTCTGACTTCTGGAGCGGCGCGACGGGCGGCGAAGCGAGTGCTGCTCGGTCAGCTGTTCAGACGCGTCGATCACTTCCTGTGTATCGGAACTGCTAATAGAGAGCTCTATCGAAGCTACGGCGTGCCGGAATCGAAACTGCACATGGCGATGTACGCCGTCGATAATCATCGCTTTCGGCGTCAGGCCGAAGCGATCAGAGATCAGCGATCAGAGATCAGGCGTCAGTGGGGAATTCCCGAGAATGCATTTTGTATACTCTTTTGCGGTAAGTTCATTCCAAAGAAGCGTCCTATGGATTTAGTCAAAGCGGCGCAGATGCTGCTCGCTTCGCATCCCGAATTGAACATTCATCTTTTATTTGCCGGAAGCGGCGAACTTGGTGCTGAGATGCGCGATCGTTGCAGTGTAGTTTTCGATCAGGAAAATTCCAATCTGTCTTCTGCCCTCCGCCCTCTGACCTCTGGAACGAAGCCTCCCGCTTCGTTCGCGGGGTTTTTGAATCAAACGGAAATTTCGAAAGCTTATGTTGCGGCGGATTGCCTGGTTCTTCCGAGCGGTTATAACGAAACCTGGGGCTTAGTGGTTAACGAGGCAATGGCCAGTGGACTTCCATGCATGATTAGCGATCGCTGTGGATGCGCTCGGGATTTAGGCAAGTACGATGGGAATTCAATTTTTCCATTCGGGAAGAGTGAACAGCTCGCGCGCGACATTGCTGGTTTGGCCTTAAGAGGGAAAAGGCCATCGATATCACAACCGCCTTCGCTTCACGCGACGGTGGATGTTGTTGAGGATCTCTACTCTAAATTGTGAAAGTCGCAATCGTTTGCGGGGCTGGAATTGTCTCCGGTAAGGAAATCATCGCCTTGGAATTGGCCGAGGGACTACGCGATAAGGATTGCGCGGTGGAGCTGGTAACCAGCTTCTGGGGAAATGGTGAATTCCGGCGCCGTTCGAACGCGGCTGGATTTCCGACTCATATCATGCGGTTGGGCTTTATCTCCGCAACCTTGAGTCTCGAATGTCTTCGAATGACTGCGCATCAACTCCTCTTTTGGCCGACTCTGTTGAGGAGCTACAAACGATTCTTGAAAAACGTAAGACCGGCAAAAGTGATTCACACTAACTGGCACCACGTCTTGCTGCTCTGGCCACTTCTTAGATCGCATCGCGATATCTACTGGTCACATGAAGTTTTTGCTGATAAACCACAGTATAGGCGGCTCTTTTGCGCGCTAGCTAATCGGATCAGCTGTTTCGTTGCTGTCTCAAAGGTCGCAGCGCAATCATTACTTAAATTAGGAATTCCGAGCGACAAGGTCGTTGTAATTTACAATGGGATCGCAGACTCGGTCGCCGGTCAGGCCGGGAGATCCGAAAATCGCACCCCCGTCATTGGTATCGTGGGGCAGATTGGTTCTTGGAAGGGGCACGAGGACCTGCTCGAGGCATTCCAGATGCTGCTTCGAACGCAGCCTAGTGCACAATTACACATCTTTGGTAGGGCAGGCTCTGAATATGAGGCTTTTCTTCGCCGCCGCGCCCATGAACTTGGCGTGGATTCAAGCGTCGTTTGGCGTGGGTTTCTGGAAGATCATTCCAAAATCTACGTCGACTTGAGCATCCTCGCGGTACCGAGTCGATCAGAAGATACTTTGCCGACGAGCGCGCTCGAGGCTGGTTTTTTTGGGGTTCCCGTTGTGGCAAGCCGACGCGGCGGGCTTCCTGAGATTGTGCAGGATCAGGTGACCGGATTGCTTTTCGAAAACGGGGATGTTCAGCAGCTCGCGCAGCATCTCCGAATCTTGCTCAGCGACTCTGAGCTTCGCAACAATATGGGACGGAAAGCGCGTGAGCGCGCAACCTCCCTTTTCGGTCGCGATCGATTTGTGCGAGAATTCTGCGAGATTCTGGAGCTAAAATCATCAAATGTTGCCGCTACTAGTAGCATCGAGTAACCCGCCGGCGATTGCTGCTTCGCTGGCGGTCGCTCACGAGAAAAGGCGTACTTACACTGGCCATTTGTTGTTCTGGGGGATTTGCGGCGCTCTTGCCGCAACGGGCTTTTTTACCGCGAATGGGCTTGTTACGTCTGCCGCCTTTCTGGTTCCACCCATACTTGCGCAATTACTTTGGCGAAAAGGTGAACCACCGGTGCTGCTGTTCGGGTGCATGATTCAATGGCTGCAGGCTACCGCTGCGGTATTCTATACCAATCACTATCATGTAACGCTGGAGGAAGCATTTGGAAGTAACGAGCTGACCGTTGCCACCTGGTTAAGTATTATTGCGGTGGTCGTGCTCGCGCTCGGCATTCGCTGCGCATTCCTTGGTGCGGGGGCGTCGTTGCAAAATCGCATCGAGACCGAGGCCTCCCGGGTTGATATAAAGAAACTCGCCATTCTCTATGTAATGATCGTGCCGGTAGCAGCCGCCTTGAGCTATGCTTCATGGCGCCTTCCGTCGATCACGCAATTACTGCTTGGCATCGCCTCGCTGAAATGGGCGATCATCTTTTTGCTTTGTTACTGTGTGCTGCATCAACGGCGAAACTACGGTTTGCTCGCCGGCTGCCTGGCTTTCGAGTTTGTCATGGGAATGTTTGGCGTCTTTGCAAACTTCAAAAGCGTTTTCTTCGTCCTGGTTGTCGCCGCAACCGCTTCGCCACTAGCACTACGTGGTCGGCGTCTGGCCTCCACTATTATTTGTTTCGGGATTCTTTTTGTTTCCGGAGTAATCTGGACGGCCGTTAAGATGGACTATCGCGAGTTTCTCGCTAATCAAGAGACGGCGAATGAGGAAGCGATTCCAATCGAGCGGAAGTTTACAAAGTTGGCCGATCTCGTTAGCAGCGTAACCTGGGAAAACTTCGCCGACGGCATGGACGGCCTGATCATGCGGGTCAGCTACGTCAACTACTTCGCCCTTGCGATCGAGAACGTTCCAAATCGCGTGCCGTACGAAAATGGGGAACTATGGAAAGGTTCAATTATGCACATTTTAACGCCGCGCCTTCTATTTCCGGATAAACCAGTGTTGGACGATTCAGAACGGACCCGGCTGTATACCGGCATCCAAGTCTCCGGAATGGAATCGGGAACCTCAATCGGTATTGGGTATGTGGGCGAAAGCTACATCGACTTTGGTCCGGTGGGGATGTTTGCCCCTATTTTTCTGCTGGGTGTTTTCTACGGCCTAATCAATCGATTTTTCTTAACGCGTACCCAATATAAGCTACTGGGGGCTGCTTTGGCCGTATCTGTCCTTATCTTTAGCGCATATGAAATTGAAACTTCAAACGTTAAACTCGTTGGCGGTGTTGCCTCGGTCGGCCTGGTAAGTCTTGTCGTTTACCTTGCTTGCGGTCGAACGATCGCAAATTTTCTCAAACGATCGCCTGTTCATAAGCCTGGCGTTCGGCGGTTCGCGGCCGAGTCGCGTACGCTCAGACCAGATTAATCTGATCGCTAATACCTGATTGCTGATTGCCAATTTCAGCATTTCAGTGTTTCAGCATTTCAGCTGTTTCTATGCGCGTTCTCCACGTAATCCCGTCATTGTCGGCGAAAGATGGGGGGCCGAGTTTCGCCATTAAAGCGATGGCTGAGGCGCTGGCGCGCGAAGGCGTGCGGGTGACAGTGGCGACAACCACGGGGAGCAGGGAGCAGGGAGCAAGGAGCAAGGAGCGGGAAGACGCTCCGACAGAGCGACGCGGCTACAGGGTGACTTGTTTCAAGCGGAACCTTGAGCCTTATAAGATATCGTTTGGCCTAACGAAATGGTTGCGCGCTAACGTCAAGGAGTTTGATCTCATTCACGTGCACGCGCTTTTCTCTTTTAGCAGCACGATGGCCGCCCGAATCGCTCGAAGAAATAATGTTCCCTACATTGTGCGGCCCCTTGGGGTTTTGAATCAGTGGGGAATACGGAATCGTCGCCGGTTGCCAAAGCTAGTTTCGCTCCGGCTGATTGAGCTTCCGATTCTGCTTAACTCTGCCGCGATCCATTTCACCTCGGAAGCCGAGCGAGAAGAAGCGGCTTTGCTTGATGCACGCCTGGCAAAACACGAATCAGTGGTCATTCCACTACCGGTTAAACCCGCGGCGAAAGGCAATGCGGAGCGGTTTTTCGATCGCTATCCCAAATTACGAGGACGCAAAATTATTCTGTTTTTGTCACGAATTGATCGGAAAAAGGGAATTGAGCTGTTGCTTGATGCGTTTGCGATGGTGCGAGAGAAGAACAAGGATGTTGCTCTTGTTATCGCCGGGGATGGGGAGGAATCCTATGAGCGGGAGCTGCGAGAAAGGGTACGAAGCAATTTACGATATGGTTCGGGAGGCGGGAACGCCCGCCCTATAAAGGAAGAAGAAGACGTAGAGGAAGAGGCGATTATCTGGACGGGGCATTTGAGCGGGGAGATGAAAGCGGCAGCCCTGGCGGCAGCGAATGTTTTCGTGCTGCCCTCAGCTTCGGAAAACTTCGGGATTGCCGCCGCTGAAAGTATGGCGGCGGAGGTGCCGACGATCGTGTCGGAAGAAGTTGCTTTAAGTAGCGATATCCGCCGCTACGATGCAGGTGTGGTCGTGAAACGTGATATGAAGCAACTTGCGGGAGCGATCAGCGATTTGCTCTCGAATAAAGAACGAGCAGCAACGCTGGGGACAAATGGACGGCGGATGGTGGAAGAACGTTATTCGCCGGAAGCGGTAGGAAAGGCGTTGAGCGAGCTTTATCAGGAATGTATGCAGGAGGAATCTCGTTGTGAGCAATAGCGCAATGGGCGCTAAGCTTGTTGACTATAAAGACTACGGCTTTCCCACAATCAATCCGTCGCACATGCACCAGCATTTTCTGCCGCCACTGTTCGACCTGTGCGGAGAATTGCTGCGGCCTGGCGCGTGGGTTCTGGATGTCGGTTGTGGCAACGGTTATACCGTGGCTCAGTTCATTGAGCGCGGATGCGAAGCGGTCGGAATTGACCTAAGCAATACCGGAATTGAGTTAGCTCGTTCAACGTATCCGTCTGGGCGATTCGAAATCTTAGGAGCTGACGATCAAATCGTCGAAAACCTGGGATGTGAGCCTTTTGATCTTGTAGTCAGCACCGAAGTTGTGGAGCATCTCTATTCCCCGCGAGCCTATGTTCAAGGTTGTTATCGCGCCTTAAGATCAGGTGGAAGGTTCATCTGCTCCACCCCATATCACGGCTATTTAAAGAACCTGCTGCTAGCCTTGCTCAACAAACACGATACTCATGCAAATCCGCTCTGGGACGGTGGACACATCAAACTATGGAGCCGTCATACTCTTTCAGTTCTCCTTTCAGAGGCTGGTTTTGTTAACCTGCAGTTTCGGGGAGCGGGGCGCTTTCCATACCTTTGGATGACGATGCTAATGTCAGGGGATCGCCCTTAGGCTGATGATTTCGCTAACGGCATTAGTACTGACCTATAACGAGCAGGAGAACATTCGGCGCAATCTGGAGGCGTTGGTTTGGGTGCCGAAGGTCATCGTCATCGATAGCTTTAGTAACGATCAAACACTCGAGATCGCGCGGTCGTTTCCGAATGTTCAAATTGTCCAGCGCGTCTTCGAAACCCATGCCAATCAGTGGAACGCTGGACTTGATCGGATCGATACGGAATGGGCGCTGACGCTGGACGCCGACTACGTGCTGACGGCGGAGTTGCAGGAAGAGATCAAGAAACTGGAGCCGGCGTCCGACCTCGCGCTGTATTGGGGCGAGTTCGACTACTGCATTTTTGGCCGTCCGCTGCGCGCATCGGTTTATCCGCCGCGGGTTGTTCTCTTCCGCACGAAACGGGCGCGGTATGTGGACGAAGGGCATACCCAGCAACTTCGGGTAAAAGGCAAGCTGGCAAAATTCAAAGGCAAGATTTGGCACGACGATCGCAAGCCGCTGAATCGCTGGTTTCAATCGCAGGCTCGCTACTCGGAGATTGAAGCAGCGTATTTGGAGCATGGAGCATCCGCCTCTGCGCAAGGCTACGGCGCGACAAGGGGGAGCAAGGAGCTCGCCACGGCGAGTCCGTCCACAGGCGGACAGGGAGCGGGGAGATCAGAACTAAATCGCCTCGATAAGATGCGGAGGTGGTTGATTGTCATGCCGCTCGCGATGCCGATCTATTTGCTGTTAGTGCGCGGTCTGATTTTTGATGGTTGGAATGGCTGGTATTATGCCTTTCAGCGGACCGTCGCGGAGATGATGCTTTCTTTGCGCTTGCTGGAGCAAAAGCTAAGAAGGTGAGGTCGGAGGTCGGAGGTCAGGAAATCATGCAAATTAACTCCGCTAAAGATTTGGACGTTTATAAGAAAGCGTACTTTCTTGCAATGAAGCTGTTCGAGTTAAGCAAAGCCTTTCCCGCAGACGAGAGATTTGCGTTGACGAGTCAAATCCGCCGATCTTCTCGCTCGACCTGTTTGAATTTGCGGGAAGCGTGGGCAAAACGGAAATATGAAGCTCATTTCGTCAGTAAATTGACCGATTGCGACGGCGAAAACGCCGAGACGGAGTCTTCTATCGATTTCGCGAAGGACTGTGGTTACTTTACAGAGCAGCAACATGCCGAGCTTACGTCGGTCTGTCGGGAAATCGGCAGAATGCTGGGAAAGATGATGAGCAAGCCGGGGCTTTTTCTGATCCCTGACCTCTGACTTCCGATCTCTGGCCTTGTCCAGTAGTCAGTTGTCAATGGTCTCGTAGTCAGTCGCTAGGAGCAGGCTGAGCGGCCGATAACTTGCTTCACATGGCCAGGAATCCACGATAGAATCTTTGATCTTCCCCATGAGCCGCACGCAGCAGCTGGCTGAGCAAAACGTACAGACTGGCCCATCACCGGTGAGCACGATGTATCATAAACAGAAGGGCGACTCGGCAGTCGCCCCTTCCAGTCAGGACCAGAAATATAAGGCTGGGACGTCCCGCTTTGTCAGGATGTCACGAGTGACGCGGCAGGACTGGGCACCTTCTGTTTTTATCTTTCTTCTCGACGTCCTTATCTGGGTGGCGATCTATGGGATGGCTAGTTACCTGCGAAACGAAAGCGCCACTTTCTCCGGGTCATTTCAATTTGCCGTCATCGAGATCATTCAGATTGCGGTAATCGTTCAGGCTCTTTTCATCATTGGCGGTTACAATCCTCGAACGGAGACGCGCGGACTGGCCTATACGGCGGAACATATGCTGGCCTTGATTTGTGCACTTGGGATCAGCGCCTTCGTAATTTACGTGGCGGCGACCTACGATCACTCGATGAAGCCCAGCCGTTTTGCGATCTTGAGCAGCTTTCTCGTTTTCATTCCGGCGTCGCTCTTTTATCGGCGATGGCTGCGAACGCACGTGACGGCGGCTACGGCTGGCCGCGCTTTCCTGGTGCTTGGTTGTGGCAAAATAGCGTCCGATTTTTATCGCGTCTATCGCGCCTCGCCAAATCATCAGGGCCTCGAATTTATCGATCCGGAAGGGACGCAAGTGGGTAAACGCATTGCCGGTCCCGGCTCGCCGCTAATTGAAGGCAATTTGAGCGCAAAACTCGATGATATGTCGCGGCGTTACAGCGGCATTATCCTGGCGGACCGCGCCGATCGGATACCCCCCGACCTGCTCGACCGTCTGATCCGGACGCAATTTCAGCGCATTCGTGTTTATACATTAGAATCGTTCTATGAAGCCCACTGGCGACAGGTCCCGACACACTCGATCGATCCCTTCTGGCCAATGCAGGCCGGCTTCCAATTATCCCGCGCTTCGCCGTACCATTATGTGAAACGGATGTTCGATATCATCCTTTCAGGATTGTTGTTGGTTATCTGCGTCCCGCTGATGACAGTGATCGCAGCTTTGATTTGGCTGACCAGTGGGCGGCCGGTCATTTTCAAGCAGTCCCGGGTCGGGCGAGATGAAGCAGTTTTCACCGCCTACAAATTCAGGACGATGCGGAATGAATCAGAGGTCGGAGATCAGAGATCAGAGGACGGAGGACAGAGATCAGAAATCAGAGAAGAAGACATTAACGAAGCAGAGATCAGCCTCCGACCCATAGGGGCCTACGCCCCGGCGGGAGGTCAGAGATCGGAGGTCAGAGAAGCAGATCTTTATACGAGGGAGAACGATCCGCGGGTACTGCCGGTGGGGCACTGGTTGCGCAAGCTGCGCCTGGATGAATTGCCGCAATTGTGGAATGTGTTTCACGGCGAGCTGAGCCTGATCGGGCCGCGCGCGGAATG
>WNGI01003862.1_pt1 | contig 13685 bp, 11 predicted proteins | sample 5400621 | NCBI WGS metagenome assembly WNGI01 (sample SAMN13153374, study PRJNA577476) | soil metagenome | isolation source: 20 cm soil or saprolite under Garry oak tree replicate 1 | place: USA:California | collected 2016-06-15
CTCCAGGCGCGCGCAGAGTTCGCCGGCCGGATCCACCTGCAAGTTGTGGCCTTCCCCCAGGACGGGGTAGTACGCGCCCCCGGGTCGGCCGAACTCGTCCGCGAGGCCATCGAGCTAGGTGCCGACATCGTCGGAGGCATCCCCTGGATCGAATACACGGAGGCGGACGCGCGGCGCCACATCGACGAGATGTTCGCCATCGCCACGGCCTCCGGCCGACCGATTTCCATGCTGGTGGACGACGCCGGAGATCCGGGCCTGCGAACGCTGGAGATGCTGGCGGTGAAGACCCTGGAGGCGGGGTGGGAGGGGCGCGTCCTCGCTCAACAAGCGCGGGCAATGGCCCTCTACCCGCCCCCTTACCTTTACAAGGTCATCGCCCTGCTCAAGCGCGCCCGCATCGGCATCGTCTCCAACCCACACACGGGACCCCTCCATGCGCCCGTCCAGACGCTGCGCGATGCCGGCGTCGTGGTATGTCTCGGCCAGGATGACATCTCCGACGCCTACTACCCGTACGGCCGCAACAACATGCTCGAGGTGGCCTTCCTCGCCTCGCACCTGCTTTGGATGACAACAGACGGAGATATGGAAGCGCTGTACGACATGGTCACGGTCGACGCCGCGCGGGCGATGGGTGTGGAGGGCTTTGGGCTGCGCGTGGGAGGAGCGGCCCACCTGGTCGTCCTCACCGTCCCCTCAGTGCGCGAGGCGCTGCGCGCGCACGAGGCTCCAGCCTATGTCATTAGTCATGGTAAGGTAGTCGAGGCGCCGCAGGGTGTCTGAGCGGGGGCTCAGTGAGCCTCCGTCGCTGTCTCCACCCTGTCTAGGACGCGGTCGAGCAGCACGGCAAGGATCTTCTCGGCCCCTGCCGCAAACAGCGACACGTGCGCCACCGGCCCCAAGTCGACGCGCTGGATCTCATGACCCGCGAACGCCGCGACGCCGTCGCCACCCTGAATCGGCAACCCCAGAGCGCTGGCCACCAGTACCACCCCATCCCCGGGGCCGTAGGTAAACACGGCGCCGCCGGACTCACCGGTGACGCCAAGCATGGTAAGCGTCCCCCCCGCATCTTCGAGATCCAAGCTTCCAAAGAGGACGAACAGACGAACGTCGAGCGCGACCCCCACGCCTCCGGGATCCATGCTTCCAAAGAAGCTGTACAAACGCACGTCGGCCGGGATCGGCCGGGCGTTGAGTCGCGCAAGCAGGGGGTTCCCGCCATCGGGTGGCGTGCCCCACGGCTGTCCCAGAGCGGCCCGCCAGAAGGGGAACGTCGGAAGCATAGCGCGGGCGGCCTGCGTATGCGCCATGTACGCGTAGGGGACGAACTCCGGGGTGTTCCTATATACGTAGGGCATCACCACGCCCTCGTTCGGCACACCCACGAGCACTAACCGGTTAACAAGCCCGCCCCAGCCATCGAGGTCGTAAGCGATGTTCCAGCGGGCCAGCAGGCCCCCGAGGCTGTATCCGACGACGTTGATCTTCCTCGCATATGTGGCCGGGAGCACCACCCGCCGCACGTACGCATCCAACTCATGCGCGGCCTCCTCGAAGGTCATGTGGAGAGACGGGTAGGCGAACCAAAAAACCGTCTGGGCCGGTCCCGTGTCCCGATACCCGCGGCGGCGAAACGCGGTCAGCAGCGCTCGATCGGGCTCGCGCAGCTCGTTGGCGTACCCGGAGATCACGACCGTCGGCAAGGGGATCGCGACGAGCTGTCGGGCGGTGGCGGCGAACGGACCGCGACGCAGCGTCACCTCGACCGGGAACTGCAAGTTCTCGTCGAACCGCTGCACCGGTGCAAACTCGCCCACGGTGACCCCGGCTATGCGGACGGCGCCGGCGGCGAGATCCAGGTCCAGCGAAAACCGCGCGGGCATGTGAATCAGGGGCACCTCAGCCTGGATGGGCACGCCGTCGAGCCATGCCGACACCGCGACGGCAGACCGCCCTGCTTCGCGATCGTCGGACCCCGACGTCGCCATCGTGATCCGCAGCGACTGCGAGACCATCCCCACCTCCAGGATCGTCACGTGGAAAGGATCAGCCGGCTGGCCGGCGGCAGGGATCGCCAGCGCCGCAACCAGCACCAGACTCGGAACAACCATATATCGCATCTACGCTCACCCCGCCACCCCTTACAAACCTCATCCGGCGAGAAAACCTTCCGGCCGTTGTCAGCCGGCTCACCCAGGTGGCGAGAAAGCGTGCCGGGCGCGTTGATGCGACGCAAAAAGACGCCGACTCTATCGGTCCACTTTAACAATCCGAGGGCGGCGCCGAGCGCGCCGGGCCGTGTAATGGGGAAGGATTGGCCTGTGCGCGACGTTCACGAACTGGGAGCGGGGTCTCTACGTGAACACCCAATTGGGGGAGACGCGTATGCGGTTGCCAGTGTATATCATCACGTACCAGTGTCGAAAGTGCGATACTCAATATGCAGGTGAATGGGATCCCAATCGCGCCGGCCATGTCGAGCTGGCAACAGCCTGTCCCTCCTGTGGTTCGCCCGTGCGCCTGTATCTCGGTACCGGTCAAAAGAGCGAGGACACCGTGAGCATCCTCGAAGCGGTGGGACGCCTCAGTTGATCCGCCTCTCCCGGCCCTTCCACTCCCGCTCGCGCAACACGAACTTCTGGATCTTGCCGGTCGAGGTCTTGGGGAGTTCGCTGAACTCCACCGCCTTCGGGCACTTGAAGTGCGCGATGCGCTCGCGACAGTGGGCGATGATCTCTTCCGCGGTCGCCGTCTTACCGGGTTTGAAGGTGACGAACGCCTTGGGCACTTCGCCCCATTCGTCGTCCGGAATCGCCACGACTGCGCACTCCAGCGCCGCCGGGTGGCTCACGACCGCCTGTTCGACCTCGATCGTGCTGATGTTCTCGCCGCCTGAGATGATGATATCTTTCTTGCGATCGCACAACTCGATCTGTCCGTCCGGGTGCATGACCGCGATATCCCCTGTGTGAAACCAGCCGCCGCGGAACGCCTGCTCGGTCGCCTCCGGCTGCCGGAAGTATTCTCGCATGATCAGATTGCCGCGGTAGATGACTTCGCCCATCGTCCGGCCATCCGCGGGCACGTCGCGCATCTCCTCATCGACGACCCGCTGAAATCCGCCGGTCATGTGGGCAACCCCCTGACGCGCCTTGAGCCGGGCCCGCTCGTCAGGACTCAAGCTCTCGGCATCCGGGGGCGGGACGTTGATGGTGTACGGCCCGTAGGACTCGGTCAGCCCGTAGACGTGCTCTATCTCGATGTTGAGGTCCGCCATCATCGCGATGATTGTGGGGGACGGTGGAGCACCCCCTGTCATGACGCGAATCGCCCGGGGCAATGGGTGCGCGGCGGGATGGTGGGCCAGCATCACAAGAACCGTCGGCGCTCCGCAAAAGTGGGTGACCCCTCCCTCATCGAACATCCCCCAGGCCTGCGCCGGGTCGACACGCGGGATGCAGACGCTTTTCGCCCCAACCGCCGAGAGCGCCCACGGGTACGTCCACCCGTTGCAGTGGAACATCGGAAGCGTCCACAGGTACACGGAGTCGCGCGTGACCCTGTGCTCCGTGAGCATCGCGAACGCACTGAGGTACGCTCCGCGGTGGGTGTATACGACGCCCTTCGGACGCCCGGTCGTCCCCGATGTATAGTTGATCGAGATCGGTTCCTCCTCGCCTTCGAGCCAGGACTCAGGCTCTTCGTCGCTTCCCGTGGCCAGCAACTCCTCGAAGTCTCGGTGGATGTCGAACCGCCGGACACCCGACGGCACGCGCTCCAAGAGCGGCTTCAACTCAGGCGAGTAGAAGAGTATCCGGGCTCCGGAGTGCTCGATGATATACGTGATCTCGTCGGCGCTGAGTCGGGTATTGATGCACACGAGGACCCCGCCCGCCTGGGGCACGCCAAAATGGGCGAGCAAGAGCGGTTCTGAATTCAGCGCCAGAAAGGCGACCCGGTCGTGCTTCATGAGCCCTTCCCGGCGCAGCGCCGAGGCCAAGCGCCGGGCGCGGGCCCGCCACTGCCGGTACGTAAAGCTGCGCGCCCCATCCACCACCGCCACCCGGGTTGCAAACGCGTCGCCCGCCCGTTCCAAGAAGCTGACCGGCGACAGTTCTTCCCGGTTGACCGTCACGTTCGACCTGACCCTCGACGCGACTTGGGTGAGCATGCCCATGGACCTCCCTGGCAAGCCTCGTGTCTGAGGCCCAGCATATGTGAATGCGGGGGGGCTGTCATCGAGAGGAATGCGTAGCGCCGGGAGATTTTTCAGACTAGCGGATACGTATTATGGACGAGTGCCCCCGAAAACTGCCACTTTCCGTGTCTTCTATGGAGGTGGCCCGTGGATGATCAGTTGGGGGAATTCGATAGGAGTCCGTTCTCGACTGCCCAGACGGCAACTTGCGTTCGAGAGTTCACGCCGAGCTTATTCAGAATGTTCTGAACGTGCGTCTGTGCGGTTCGTTCTGTGATCTTCAGCTGAGAAGCGATATGGCGGTTCGAGAATCCGCGGGCGATCAACGCCGCGACCTCTCGCTCGCGGGCGGTCAAGAGGGCCGAGTGCTTGATGACCGGCTTCTCCGCCGATGCGGAGCCTGTTGGGACCACCTCGGTGAATTTCAGCCCCAGCGCGTACTCGATGGCCTGCACGAGCGTCATGGCGCGGCCTTCGGCCAGCGCCGCGGCAAAGCCCGCATCCCCCAGTCCGGCGCGAGTCGAGGCGATCCGCCGGTCGATATCGGCCTGGTACGGTGCTGCATGGTGGGAGTGGAGAATCTCGTGGAGGGCCTCTGCCGCCCCGAACAATCGAGCGGCCTCCCCATGGTACGCCTGCGCGCAGGCCGCCCCCGCCAAGCCTTCCAAGCACTCCTCGGTCACCCACCGATCCCCGACACTTCTACAGAGGGCCAGGCCCTCCGTGTAGCATTTCGTGGCGTGCCGGGGGTCTTCCAGCTTCAGTGCCACGTGGCCCAGGTTGCGAAGAGCGTAGGCGATGAGCCACTTATCGCCCGCAATTCTGGCCAGGGTAAGCCCTTCTTCGAAGAGCGCTGCAGCCTTCGTATAATTCCCTTGGTGCCATTCGACCCGCCCCAAGTGGGACAGGCCCATGCTGACCAACCATGTGTCTTGGCGTTCGCGCGACAGAACCAGGAGGTCCTGAAACAGGAGTGTCGCCTGCTCGTAATTGGCTTTGAGTAACGTGGCAATGCCCAAGTAAAACAGCATCCAAGAGATTCGTTCCTTATCCCCCAGTTCGCGGGCCAATGCCAAGCCCTTTTCACTCAAGGCGGTCGCCCGCTGGATGTCGCCCTGGCGCCACGCCAGGTATGCTGCGCCTTGGAGCGCCCAGGCCAACGCCGCAGGGGGGGCCTCGGCGCCCCGAGCGAGCATCCCCTCCAACCTTGCCCGCCCTTCGTTCCAGTGGCCGTGCATGAACCAGAACCACTGGAGCGCTCCCGCCAACCGCAACCGCGCCCCCTCGCCGCCGGCGCCCCCGCCGCTCCCCTCCAGCGCCGCCCGCAGGTTGTCGTGCTCCGCCGCTAGGCGCTCCAGCCACGGTTCCTGCTCGGGCCCACGAAGTTTCGCATCCGCCCGCTCGGCCAGCTCAAGAAACCAGCTGAGATGCCGCCTCTGTGCATCGTCGGTTTCTCCTGCCTCCTCCAACTTGCCTCGGCTGTGCTGCCGCACCGTCTCCAAAAGCCAGTACCGCGCCTCGCCCCCCTGTGTGTCGACCACCACGAGGGATTTGTCCACCAAGCGCGTCAGCAGGTCAAGGATGTCGGCAGCATCCAGCCCGCTTCCAGCGCACACGGTCTCGGCCGCCGCCAGGGTACACCCGCCGGCAAACACGGAAAGCCGGCGCAGCACGGCCCGCTCATCATCCGAGAGCAGCCCATAACTCCAGTCCATCGTCGCCCGCAGCGTCTGGTGACGCGGGAGGGCCGTCCTGCTTCCCCCAATCAACAGCCGGAACCGGTCGTGCAAGCGATCCGCAATTTGTTCCACCGTCAGGACCTTGACCCGCACCGCGGCCAACTCGATGGCCAGGGGAATGCCGTCTAGCCGGCGGCATATCTGGGCGATGACGGGGGCGTTCGCTTCCGTCACGCCAAATGCCGGCGCAGTGGCCATCGCCCGTTCGCAGAAGAGGCGGGCAGCCTCATACTGGACCAGGTGCCCTGCCATTGGCGCCTCATGCAGGGCAGGAAAGGACAGGGAAGGAACACGCCAACTTGTCTCTCCCATGATCCCCAGCGCCTCACGGCTGGTCGCCAGGATCCGCAGTCCCGGGCACGCATGAAGCAGCGTCTCGGCCAGACCCGCACAGCCGGATAATAAATGTTCACAATTATCCAATAAGAGGAGCAGCGATGCTGAGCGCAGATGCTGTCCCAAAGTCTCGATCAACGGCTGTCGAGGCTGCTCAGGGATCTCAAGGGCGGCGGCGACGGCCTGAGGGACGAGGGTTGGATCGGAGAGAGGCGCCAGTTCGACCCACCAGACACCATCTCTAAATTGTTCGACCACCCTTGTGCCTACCTCGAGCGCAAGGCGCGTTTTCCCGCACCCTCCTGAGCCTGTCAGGGTTAACAGGCGGGTCCGGGCGAGCAGCCGTTCGATCGCGGCGATCTCCTGATCCCGCCCGACGAAACTTGTTAATTGGCGTGGGAGGTTGTTGTTAGTCATCGTCCCGGCCGGCAGACCCGTCGGACGCCCTCCAATGAGGGGTGGAATGGGCTACCTTACACCCGGGCGCTCCGTTCGGCAGTGGTCTCCTCGGCTCCTCGGGAGGCACTATCCACTTTCGGTATTCACCATCCCATACGTCAACACGCCCTCTGCGGCGACAACCCCATCCACCACGGCCGTGGCCTGTGCTTTGCCGAACCGCCCCTTTCCGCGGAGCGCGACCACCTCGATGATGATCTGGTCTCCAGGCACGATTGGGCGACGGAACCGCACTCGCTCGACGCTCACGAGATGGGTGATGTGGCCGACGGCGTCGGGGCGCAATGACACCAGCACCGCTCCGACCTGAGCCATGGCTTCCAGGACGAGGGCGGCAGGCATGACCGGGTGACCCGGAACGTGGCCCGAAAAAAACGGCTCATCCATAGACACATTTTTGAGGCCGACTGCGCGCTTACCCGGGTCGATCGCAAGAATGCAGTCGACCAACAGCATCGGGTACCGATGCGGCAGCCGGGTCATGATTTGCAGGATGTCCATTGCAATGGGCCCTTGTTGATTCATCCATCGCTCGCTTTCGCCGGCCGCGCCACGGCGTGAAGGACCATCCTCGTTGTGGGAACCGTAGGGTCGTCTACGCCTATCATCACACCTCTGTTCCGCGCCGCTACGGGCCGCACCTTGCCCTCCCGGCGATCCGTTCCAGGCGCGACACTGAATTGTCCCCTCGCAGGAGACGTTGCTCACAGCCAAATCCGCGTATGGTGGACGACCAAAGTGAGGACTTCCAGTTGGCTCATCAGGTACATCCTCCTGCGCCGCCCGGCTGCGGCTCGAGGCATGCTTCCAGGGCACTCGGCGACCCTAAAACGCACGCGTCAGGAGCCGTGAAGTCCAGAACTTGATGGATAACACCGTATCCTGCTCTTGCTGCTCTGTCCGAGCAAGCGTATGCTTAAAGGTGCTTCCCTTCCTTACGCCCACGACCATCCCCCTGGCAGTAGGTCGGCTCCTCGGAGGAGAAGGTCCCGATTGCAGGTGGCACACCCGAAGTGGTGGTGTGCCTCATACCAGACATGAACGTCTGTTCAGGGGGGCTTCACGGCCCATCTCTTGCGCAGCGCCTATCCGTGACACGACTTCAAGTGCAGAAAATGAGGGGACGGCATTCCAATGAAGCGACTTATGCTTATAGCCCTGCTCGCATTCGTTCTGGTCCTCGGCAACTCCGTGGCCTCTCCCTGGGCGACCACGCCGGCCTCCGGTTGCGGCGATCATGCTAGTGGAATCTCCAAGGGGACGACATCTCGCTGCCCGATGCCGTGGTGGCGTCAAGGGCCCACGTTTCTTGCGTAAGGGGATGGCATGAGAAATCTCGCCGTACCTCCACGACCATTTGAAGAAATGAAACCGCTAGACCGCAAGGAAATCGGGAACGACAAAAAACTCCCTGCGGGGAGGAGGAGGAAGAACACATGTATATCACGGTGCGACGGTACGAAGGGGTCCCCAATCCTCGCGAGACAGGGCAGCGGGTGACCGACGGATTTGTCCCGCTGGTCAGCCAGGTCCCAGGGTTTGTCGCTTACTACTGGGCTGACGCAGGAAGCGGCACGATGATTTCCACCGGGGTCTTTCAGGACCGAACCGGCGCCGAGGAATCCAACAAGAAAGCGGCGGAATGGATCAAGCAAAATCCGAATCTGTTCACGAGCCCGGCTCAGATTACAGCCGGTGAAGTCGTCGGGCACAAGACAAGATAGAGTCTGCGTAATGCGCAGCGGGGACCGGGTGCGTTCCGGTCCTCTTTGTTTTCCTCGAGGCAACCGCGGGCTGATTTGAGAATGGCCAGTCCGGTTTCGAGGAAGAGGGCAGTCCCGGGGAGAAGCAGCGGACCGTGATCGGAGGGATCCCCATGGGATATGGATTCGTGATTGCCATTGTGATCGTCGCCTTACTCCTGGCGTGGAACGGGGTCAAGATCGTCCGCGAGTACCAGCGTCTGGTGGTGTTCCGCCTGGGCCGCAGCTTCGACCCGAAGGGTCCGGGGATCGTCTACCTGATCCCGATGATCGACAGGGCGGTCTGGGTGGACCTTCGCGAGGCGTTCCTCGAGATTCCAGCCCAGACATGTATCACCAAGGACAACGCGCCGATCTCCATTGATTTCCTGATCTACTGGAAGGTCTTCGACCCACAGCTCACCGTGATCCAGGTGGGCAACTTCGCTGGCGCCGCGCAGGGAATCGCCACGACCGGGCTCCGCGCGGTGATCGGCGACCTCAGCCTCGACGAGGCCCTGACGAAGCGGGAGCAGATCAACCAGGTCATGCGGACCAAGCTCGCCGAAGTCACGGAACGATGGGGGGTCAAGGTGACCACCGTCGAGATCCGTGAGATCACCCCGCCGAAGGACGTCCTGGACGCGATGACGCGGCAGATGTCCGCCGAACGGAGCCGGCGCGCGCTCGTCACGGAAGCGGACGGGATGAAACAGGCCGCCATCACCATCGCCGAAGGGGAAAAGCAGTCGGCGATCCTGAAGGCGGAGGGAGACCGCCAGGCCGCGATCCTCCGTGCCGAAGGGTTTTCGCTGGCCTTGGGCAGGATCTTCGAGGTCGCCCAAACCGTGGACATCAATACGATGAGCCTCCAGTACCTGGAGGCCTTGAAAGCCCTCGGGGCTGGCCCAGCCACGAAGTACGTGTTCCCGATGGAGTTCTCCAAACTGCTCCAGCCGTTCGTGGATGGCGCGCCCAAGACTCCGCCCCAGAGGGCGCCGTAGCCGTGTCGGTGATCGGGCACGACCGGTTGGTGGATAGGTGGAGGTTGCCGCGGAGCCCCCAGCATAACCTCTCGCCGAGCCGCTAGCATTAGGCCCAAGCGGAAAACGCTCATCACGCGGCGGCAGGGGGATCAAATCGGAAGGATTCGGCCCAGGGGGTGGAAGCCTTCTCCTGTGGCAATCCATCCCATTTGGTACACTACTTGTAGGACGAATTGGAAGCGCGACTCTTCATCCTGACTTCCGCACGCTGAAACCTGAACGCCCACGGTTGGCGGCGGTCAAGAATACCCCACAACGATAACAATTACATAAGAATCCGGCCGTAGGGCCAGGCGGTGTGGCGAGCCCGAATCGGGCTCTATCGGGGCTACTGGCCGTCATGGATAAACGGCCAGGTGTTTTGGGTGCGGCTTCGCGAGGAGGCGTACGCAGCATGGCAGTGACGAACCCGCTCGGCATCGATCTAGATCAGTACAAGTACGGGTTCCACGATCCCGAGGATACCTACGCGTTCAAGTCCCGGAAGGGGCTCGACCGCGAGATCGTGGAGATGATCTCCCACATGAAGAGTGAGCCTGACTGGATGCGGGCGTTGCGCCTCCACTCGCTCGGAGTATGGGAGAAGAAGCCCCTCCCTACCTGGGGCGGCAACGTCGGCGAGATCGACTTCAACAACATCTACTACTACGTGAAGCCGATGGAGAACCAGGGGAAGACCTGGGAAGACGTCCCCGAGAACATCAAGAAGACGTTCGACCGGCTGGGGATCCCCGAGGCCGAGAAGAAGTTCCTGGCGGGCGTCGGCGCGCAGTACGAGAGCGAGGTCGTCTACCACAGCCTGCGCGAGGAGTGGACGAAGCTCGGCGTGGTCTTCCTCGACATGGACTCCGCATTACGCGAGCACCCGGACCTCGTGAAGGAGTACTTTGGAACGGTCATCCCGCCCGAGGACAACAAGTTCGCGGCCCTGAACAGCTCAGTGTGGAGCGGCGGGTCGTTCGTCTACGTCCCCGCGGGCGTGCACGTCGACATCCCGCTGCAGGCGTACTTCCGGATCAACGCCCAGAACATGGGCCAGTTCGAGCGGACCCTGATCATCGCCGAGCCCGGCTCCTACGTCCACTACGTCGAGGGGTGCACCGCTCCGACCTATACGAGCGACTCGCTCCACAGCGCGGTCGTGGAGATCATCGTGAAAGAGGGCGCGCGGGTCCGCTACACGACAATCCAGAACTGGTCGAAGAACGTGTACAACCTCGTGACCAAGCGCGCGGTCGCCTACCGCGACGCGACGATGGAGTGGGTGGACGGGAACCTCGGCAGCAAGCTGACGATGAAATACCCGAGCGTCTACATGCTGGAGCCCGGGGCCAAGGCGGAGATCCTCTCGATTGCGTTCGCCGGCGAGGGGCAGCACCAGGATCCCGGCGGCAAGGTGATCCACGCCGCCCCGCACACCCAGTCGTCCGTGGTCAGCAAGTCGATCAGCAAGTCCGGTGGGCGAGCCGGCTACCGGGGACTCGTGAAGATCTACCCGGGCGCCAAGGGGAGCAAGTCCGCGGTCCGGTGCGACGCGCTGATCCTGGACGACCAGTCCCGGTCGGACACGTATCCGACGATGGAGATCGACGAGGACGATGTGCAGGTCACCCACGAGGCGACCGTGTCGAAGGTCTCGGACGAGCAGCTCTTCTACCTGATGAGCCGAGGGATCAAACAGGACGAGGCGATGAGCATGATCGTACGCGGCTTCATCGAGCCGATCGCCCGGGAGCTGCCCATGGAGTACAGCGTGGAACTGAACCGGCTGATCCAGCTCGAAATGGAGGGATCGGTCGGCTAGACGGCCGCCCGCGCACACCCGACCGGCGGGCGCCCGAGCTCCCAGCTCAAACCAAGGTTCGCTGCGTGTGCGTCTTACGCTTCACCAAATTTAAGGAGGTTACGCCATGCCGGCCAAGATGTTGCTGTTCGATGAGCAAGCCCGAAAAGCCCTCGAGCGCGGCGTTGAAAAGGTCGCCAGCGCCGTCCGCGTCACGCTCGGCCCCAAGGGCCGGAACGTCGTCCTTGCGAAGAAGTGGGGCCCGCCGACGATCACCAAGGACGGCGTCACCGTCGCGAAGGAGATCGACCTCGAGGATCCCTACGAGAACATGGGAGCCCAGCTCGTCAAGGAAGTGGCGAGCAAGACCAACGACGCCGCCGGCGACGGCACGACTACGGCCACCGTGCTCGCGCATGCCATCTTCAAGGAAGGCCTGAAGAACGTCGCCGCGGGCGCCAATCCCATGATCGTGAAGCATGGGATCGACAAAGCCGTTGCGGCCCTCGTGGACGCGCTCAAGAAGCTCAGCGTCCCTCTCGAAGGCAAGGAGCACATCGCCCACGTCGCCAGCATCGCCGGCAACGACCCCGAGATCGGCCGGATCATCGCCGAGGCGATGGACAAGGTCGGCAAGGACGGCGTGATCACGATCGAAGAGTCGAAGGGAATCGAGACGACCGTCGAGGTCGTTGAAGGGATGCAGTTCGATCGCGGATACATCTCCCCGTACATGATCACCGATGCCGACAAGATGGAGGCCGTGATCGAGGACCCATACATCCTCCTGACCGACAAGAAGATCAGCGCGGTCAAAGACATCGTCCCGATCATGGAAAAGGTCATACGGTTCGGCAAGCCGCTCGTGATCGTCGCGGAGGACGTTGAAGGCGAAGCCCTGGCCACGCTGGTCGTCAACAAGCTGCGCGGCATCGTCCCGGCCGTGGCGATCAAGGCCCCAGGATACGGGGACCGCCGCAAGGCGCTGCTCGAGGACCTAGCGGTCCTCACCGGTGGCAAGGTGATCAGCGACGATATCGGCATCAAGCTGGAGAACGTCGAGATCGAGATGCTGGGCCGGGCGGCCAAGGTCCGGGTCGCCAGGGAGGACACCACGGTGATCGAGGGGCGGGGCAATAAGAAGAGCATCCAGGGCCGGATCGCGCAGATCCGGAAGGAAATCGAAACCACCACCTCCGACTACGATAAGGAGAAACTGCAGGAGCGACTGGCCAAGCTCGCCGGCGGGGTCGCCCAGATCAAGGTCGGCGCCGCGACGGAGACTGAGCTGAAGGAGAAGAAGCACCGGTTCGAGGATGCGCTCAGCACCAGCAAGGCCGCCGTCGAGGAGGGGATCGTCCCCGGGGGCGGGGTGGCGTTGCTCAGCGTCGCGAAAGCTCTGGACAAGGTAGACGTCGACGACGCCGACGAGAAGAGCGGTGTCAACATCGTCCGTAAGGCTATCGAGGAGCCGGCCAGGTGGCTGGCGGCGAATGCGGGCATGGAGGGCGCGGTCGTCGTGGAGCGGGTGAAATCGGAGAAGGCCGGTGTCGGCTACAACGTGGCCGAGGGGAAGTTTGAGGACCTGCTGAAGGCCGGGATCATCGACGCGACGAAGGTCACGCGGCTGGCGCTGCAGAACGCCGCAAGCGTTGCCAGTCTCCTGCTCACCACCGAGGCGCTCGTCGTGGAGAAGGGCAAGAAGGCGGCGGTGGGGACTGCCGGCGGCTACAACCCGGAGGATATGGACATGTAACCTGAGCGGGGCCTCAGTGAGCCTCCGTCGTTGTCTCCACTCTGTCCAGGACGCGGTCGAGCTGAGCGCAGATGCTGTCCCAATGTCTCGATCAACGGCTGACGAGGCTGCTCCAGGATGTCAAGGGCGGCGGCGACGGCCCGAGGGACGAGTGGGGTCCTCACCGCATCGTTGAAATGTGCGCCCACTCCGCAGGGGACTTGTCTTTCGTCAACGGAAAGACGAAGGCAGCTCAGAGACCCAAACCAAGCGACGCCGTCCACGTCAAAGCAGTAGGCGATGCGACGGCCGGGTGGAAAGTACAGGGTGATGATCCACCAGTAGTCTCCCGCCCTCGCCAGCGGATGAGCGTTCGGGGTCCAACTGTTGAATGGGCCAATCAGCGAGACCCGCTGAGCCTCCGGCGTGAGCACGGCAGGGAACCGAAAGGTCACGGGGATGAGGCCGTCCATGTGTCACCCCTCTCACGAAGGCCCGTAACCGCTACCCAAGTACTGTTACAAGATGAAAAGCCACTCCGAGTCAACCCAAGCGTAGCAGAGGCCATGGGTGGCTGTCTGCTCAAAATTGCACATCCCAGAGCAGATCCTTGGGAGTAGCCCGCCTCCCGGAAGGAGCCT
>WNGI01005314.1_pt1 | contig 13684 bp, 12 predicted proteins | sample 5400621 | NCBI WGS metagenome assembly WNGI01 (sample SAMN13153374, study PRJNA577476) | soil metagenome | isolation source: 20 cm soil or saprolite under Garry oak tree replicate 1 | place: USA:California | collected 2016-06-15
GCCTTCTTGTTCAGATTGACGCAATAGGCGTCGAGTGCGTCATGGCTGCGCTTCTGGCCCTTCTCGCCGCGCTCCTCCTCCTCGGCGCCCTGGACGCGCCGCGTCTCGGAGCGGCCCGGCGCCTTGGCGATGCCGTGCGAGATGTAATTGACCGCGTCGAACCGGGTCATGTCCTGCTCTTGCAGGAAATAGACGGCGTGGCTCTCGCGCTCGGCGAACATCGCGACAAGCACATTCGCGCCGGTGACCTCCTCGCGCCCGGAGGACTGGACGTGGATCGCGGCGCGCTGCAGCACGCGCTGGAAACTTGCCGTAGGCTTCGCATCCTCGCTATGGCTGGCGACAAGGTTGGTCAGCTCGTTATCGACATAGGTCAGCACCTCGCGGCGCAGCCGGTCGAGATCGACGCTGCAGGCGCGCAATACCGAAATCGCGTCCTGGTCTTCCGTCAAGGCGAGCAGCAGATGCTCGAGCGTCGCATACTCATGATGCCGCTCATTCGCATGGGCCAGCGCGCGATGCAGAGATTTTTCGAGGTTGCGTGAGAGCACTGCCGCTCCCTTTCCTGGCGATGACAGACTAGTCTTTTTCCAGCGTGCACTGCAGAGGATGCTGGTGCTGCCGGGCGAAGTCCATGACTTGCGTCACTTTGGTTTCGGCTACCTCATAGGTATAGACACCACAAATACCGACCCCGCGTCGATGCACATGCAGCATGATGCGGGTCGCTTCCTGGCGACTCTTGCTAAAAAAACGTTCGAGGATGTGCACGACGAACTCCATCGGCGTGTAGTCGTCATTCAACATCAATACCTTATACATAGACGGCTTCTTCGTCTTCGCCTTTGGCTTGACGATGACGCCGGTACCGGGTCCTTCCTCGCCGCGTCTTCCGTTGTCGCTCATATCGATCCGGGCCGATGGCGATAGCCGCCCCTCATGATATTGGCTTTGCCGGGCGTGGGAAAAGACCTTTCCTGGCGGTCGGCTCTGCGCAAAATCGCACCGGCCCATGCGCCTCACTCGCTGCGGTAGGGACGGCTGAGAAGGGCCTCGATCATCGCGTCAATCGCGACGCCGTGATGCAACACGCCCTCGACCGCCGCGGTGATCGGCATCTCGACATCTAGCCGGGCGGCAAGCCGGGCCACTGCCGCAGCGGTCGCCACCCCTTCGATAACGGACCGGCGCGCGCTGAGGGCCTCGCCAAGGCTCATGCCCCGCCCGAGCGCGAGCCCCAGCGTGTAATTCCGCGACTGCCCGGCGGTGCAGGTCAGAACGAGATCGCCGAGCCCAGAGAGGCCCCGGAAGGTATCGGCTTGACCGCCTTTGGCGACGCCCAGGCGAATCATCTCGGATAGACCGCGGGTAACCAGCGCCGCCCGCGCGTTGTCGCCCAGGCCGCGGCCCTCGACGATGCCACACGCGATCGCCAGCACATTCTTGACCGCGCCGCCGATTTCCACCCCGATCGGGTCATCTGACCGATAGGGGCGAAACCGGGCGGTTCCCAGCCTCCCCATAAATGCTTCGGCGAGTTCGGGTTCGCCGCTCGCGATCGTGACCGCGGTCGGCAGATCACGCGCGACTTCGCCGGCAAAGCTCGGCCCCGAAAGAACCGCCAGCGGGGAACCTGGGACCAGCTCTTGCGCCAGTTCGGAGATGGTCTGTAACGATTCGATCTCGATGCCCTTGGCGCAGAGCAATAGCGGCATGCCCGGTGGGAGCAGCCGCTGGAGCCGGCCAAGAACGCCGCGCATGAATTGTGCCGGCACGACCAGGAGGGCGGCCTCGGCGTGGTTCAGCGCGGCTTCGAGTTCGCTCGTCGCGCCGATCGTCGGATCGAGCGCGATGCCCGGCAGATAGACCGGATTTTCATGCCGCTCGTTGATCGCGGTAATGATGGCCGGATCCCGCGCCCACAGTACGACGCCCGCCCCGGCGCGCGCCGCGACCAAGGCGAGCGCCGTGCCCCAAGCGCCGCCGCCGATGACCGCGACTCGCTTCATGCGGCCGTCGCGATCGGGCTAGAGCCGTCCAGCGGCCAGCGCGGGCGAACCGGCGCGTCGAATGTGTCAGTCAGGCCAAGCCGAAGGCGCTCAAGCCCCGCCCAGGCGACCATCGCGCCATTATCGGTACAGAGCTCCGGCGGCGGAGCAATAAAGTCTAAATCGGCCGCTGACGCCAACGCGGCAAGCTCTGCGCGGAGCCGCTGGTTCGCCGCGACGCCACCTGCCGCGACGAGGGTGCTGCCCTGCGGATAATGGCGGTGAAACCACGCGACGGCATTTGTCGTGCGATCGACCAAACTGTCACAGATCGCCAGCTCGATCGCGGCAGCGAGATCGGCAAGGTCCTGATCGGTTCGCGGCGGGCATTCCGCGATGGTCTGCCGTACCGCTGTCTTCAGGCCGGAGAAGGAGAAATCGCAACCGGCGCGCCCCTTGAGCGGCCGGGGCAGAGAGAACCGCTTCGGGTCGCCGCTATGGGCGGCCTCCGCGATGGCGGGTCCGCCGGGATAGCCGAGCCCGAGCAGCTTCGCAGTCTTGTCGAAGGCCTCGCCGGCGGCATCATCGCGGCTTGCGCCGAGCACGCGATATTTCCCAATCCCGGCGCACACCACGAGCTGCGAGTGACCGCCGGAAACCAGCAGCAGCAGATAAGGAAACGTAACGCTGTCCGAGAGCCGGGCGGTCAGGGCATGCGCCTCCAGGTGATTGACCGCAGCAAACGGCTTTTGCGCTGCCCAGGCCATCCCCTTCGCGGCCATCGTGCCGACGATGAGGCCCCCGATCAGCCCGGGGCCAGCCGCGGCGGCAATGCCGTCGAGTTCGTCGACGCCAACCCCGGCTTGGTCGAGCGCGCGGCGGATCAGCTCTTCGATATGATCGAGATGGGCCCGCGCGGCGATCTCCGGCACGACACCGCCATACGCCTGGTGCTCGGGCAATTGTGCGCGGATCAAATTGGCGCGGATGTGCGGCTGCGGGGTGTCGCAAACGACCGCCGCGGCGGTCTCGTCACAGCTGGTTTCAACGCCGAGGACGATCATCAAACGCAGATGGCGCCACTCGGACCTCCTGGCAAGCCTCGCAAGCGCGGTGGTGCGCTCGGGCCTGGACGGGCGTGCGCTCAGGTCGGATCGACAGCCGCTTCGTAAGTCTTCAGAGTCTTGTCGGTCGCTGCCTCGATTTCGAGCAATTTGACGGCGTAACCCCAGAGGTACGCCGCATAGCGCAGCACCGAACGGCAGGTCTTTTCTTCGAGGAGCACGCCGTCATGTACGTAGTGCACAAGCGTAAGGCAGCGATCGCCCCTTAAATCAACATCGACCACCTGGATGTCAGGTTCGCGCCGCGACAAATCGTATTGCTTCGACAAGGCGCTGCGGATGCGGCGATAGCCGATCTCGTCGTGGATCGCCTCGACACGCAGCGAGGGTTTGCTGCTGTCGTCGGCGATCTGAAAGATCTTGAACTGTCGAATAACCGCCGGGCTCAGATACTGCAGAATAAAGCTCTCGTCGCGGTAATTGGCCCAGGCGTGGCGTAGCACCCCAAACGGGTCGCCGCACCCGGCGATCTCCGGAAAGTACTCGCGGTCCTCGCTGGTCGGCTTCTCGCACATGCGGCGGATATCGCTCATCATCGCGAAGCCGAGGGCATAGGGGTTGAAGCCGCTGAAGCGCGGATCGTCGAACCCCGGCTGGAACACGACGCTCGAATGCGAATGCAGAAACTCGAGCATCGAGCCTTCGGTGATCAGCCCTTTGTCATGCAGCCGGTTCATGATCTCGTAATGGCAGAAGGTTGCGCAGCCCTCATTCATCAGCTGGAGCTGCTTCTGGGGATAGAAATATTGCGAAACGTTACGTACGATGCGGATCAGCTCGCGCTGCCAATCCTCAAGGCGAGGCGCGCGCTTCTCGATGAAGTAGAGCAGGTTCTCTTCGGGCAGCCCGAGTTGCTGGCGCAGCTGCTCGCGCTGCTTCTCGCTGACGACCGGGTCGTCCTTGTCGCCGCCAAGTTGCGGCACGGTGCGCCATAGATCGTTGTAGGTTGCCTCTTCATGGGCCCGCCGCTCTTCGGTACGGCGCTGCTCCTCCGCCAAGTTGGGCTTCGAACGGTGGGCGTAGCGGTTGACCCCATGCTCCTTTAGCGCGTGCGCCGCGTCGAGCACACGTTCGACCGCCTCGGCTCCATATCGCTCCTCGCATTTCGACACGTAGTCGCGCGCAAAGCTCAGATAATCGAGTATCCCGTCCGCGTCCGTCCATTGCCGGAACAGATAGTTATTCTTGAAGAAATGGTTGTGGCCGAACGCGGCATGCGCGATGACGAGCGTCTGCATCGTCATGGAATTTTCTTCCATGATGTAGCAGATCACCGGGTTCGAATTGATGACGATCTCGTAGGCGAGGCCTTGCAACCCCTTGCGGTACAGGGTTTCGTGATAGGCAAAACGCTTCCCGAAGCTCCAATGCCGGTACATCAACGGCAGACCGACCGATGAATAAGCATCGAGCATCTGCTCGGAAGTGATCACCTCAATCTGCACGGGGTAAATGTCGAGACCGAGCTCGCCGAACGCGATCTTCTCGACCGCCTCATAGACCCGGCGCAACGAGCCGAAATCCCAGTTCGGCCCGGTGAAGAGCGGCATTTCGGCCCTGAGTTGCACAGCGTCTGCCAAACCGGTGTTAGGCACGGACGCCCCCCTTGGCAAACAATTCGTGGAAAACGGTGAAGATCTGCGACGGGTCACCCACACGCCGCATCGCGAAATGCGGATGCGCAGGGGCGACTTCGCTGTACGCGCGCCACAAGTCGCTGTCGCGCGACAGCCCCGTCAGGCTGCCACCCATTCCGTCGCCAACCTCGACATAGGCGAAATACTGGCAAAGCGGCAGCACATCGCCGCCCAGCAGCGAGACGCAGCGGCTGCTATCCGCGCCGTAATTGTCACCATCGGAGGCCTGCGCACCGTAGATGTTCCAGCGGTCGATCGGATACCGTGCGCGGGCGATCTCCAGCATTTTTTCCAGCGCCGTCGAGACCACCGTGCCCCCGGTTTCGCGGCTATAGAAGAACGTCTCCTCGTCGACCTCCTCCGCGGTACTGGTATGCCGGATGAAGACGACATCGACATGGCGATAGCGTCGCGTGAGAAACACATGCAGCAGCATAAAGAACCGCTTGGCGAGGTCCTTCATCGCCTCGGTCATCGAGCCGGACACGTCCATCAGGCAGAACATGACGGCTTCCGTGTTCGGACGCGGCACCCGGTCGAAGCGGCGATAGCGCACATCGATCGGGTCGATATAGGGGATGATCTTGCTGCGCCGTTCGAGACGTTCGAACTCGCGGGTCAACCGCTCGATGGCTTCCTCATCGCCCGCCACGCGCGCCTCTTCGAGCGCCTGTTGCGCCGTCTCGATTTCGGAAAGTTTCGGGCGCCGCAGTGCAATGCGCCGACCCATGCTGTTGCGCAAGGTGCGCGGCACGCTGAGGTTCGACGGTGTCCCCGTGACGGTATAGCCGGCGCGCTGCAGGTCGACCGCCGTGGTGTCCTTCAGGCTCTTTTTGACAAGGTCCGGCAGCTCGAGATCCTCGAAGAACATGTCGAGGAACTCTTCCTTCGATAGCGTGAACTCGAAGGCGTCGTCACCGCTGCCGTCCGAGCTGCCCTCCCGGCCGCCTTGTCCTTCGCCACCCGTCGGACGCGGGATCTCGTCACCCCGGACGTATTCCTTGTTGCCCGGGATGATGTGATCGGTCTTACCGGTACGGCGGTTATGGTGAAAGATCGGCTCGGAAATGCCGCGCGTCGGGATCGCGACCTTCTCGCCGTGCTCGACATCGGCGACCTTGCGCTTGCGCAAGGCCTCTTGCACCGCCGATTTGACCTCGACCCGGGCACGCGACAGGAACCGCTGACGGTTGCTGAGGCTCTTGCCTTTCGGGTTGGGCCGGCGATCGACAACGTTCATCGAACTACCTCCGGCCGGCTGGCGCTGCCCGTGTGCCTAGCCGGCCTTGTTGACCCGCATGTACCACTCGACCAGCCGGCGCACTTGCCGCTCGGTGTAGCCGCGCTCGACCATGCGATCGACGAAATCGGCGTGCTTCTTCTCGGTGTCCGAGTCCTTCTTGCTGCCGAAGCTGATCACCGGCAGGAGATCCTCGACCTGCGAGAACATTCGCCGCTCGATGACCTCGCGCAATTTCTCATATGAGGTCCAGGACGGGTTGCGCCCACTGTTGGCGGCGCGCGCCCGCAATGCGAATTTGACGACCTCGTTGCGGAAGTCCTTCGGATTGGCGATGCCCGCCGGCTTCTCGATCTTCGACAGCTCCTGGTTCAGCAGCTCGCGATTCATCAGCTGGCCGGTGTCGGCATCCTTGTAGTCCTGGTCCTCGATCCAGGCGTCCGCGTAGGCGACATACCGGTCGAACAGATTCTGCCCATAATCCGAATAGGATTCGAGATAGGCCTTCTGTATTTCGTGCCCGATGAACTCGGCATAGCGCGGCGCCAGCTCTGCCTTGATGAAGTTGAGATATCTCTTCTCAACTTCCTCCGGAAACTGCTCGCGCCAGATCGACTGCTCGAGCACATACATCATGTGGACCGGGTCGGCCGCCACTTCTTGTGTGTCGAAGTTGAACGTGCTCGACAGGACCTTGAAGGCGAATCGAGTCGAGATCCCGTCCATCCCTTCATCGACGCCCGCCGCGTCCCGGTATTCCTGGACCGACTTGGCCCGTGGGTCGGTGTCTTTCAGGCTTTCGCCGTCATAGACCCGCATCTTCGAATACAGGTTCGAGTTCTCATGCGCCTTCAGGCGGGAGAGCACGCAGAAGCGGGAAAGGATGTCGAGGGTCGATGGGGCGCACGCCGCGTTTGACAGCTCGCTGTTCTGCAGCAGCTTTTCGTAAATCTTGCGCTCCTCGGTGGCGCGCAGGCAGTACGGCACCTTAATGACCGAGATACGGTCGATAAAGGCTTCGTTGTTCTTGTTGTTCTTGAAGCTCTGCCACTCCGCCTCGTTCGAGTGCGCGAGGATGATGCCCTGATACGGAATGCCGCCGATGTTTTCGGTGCCGGCGTAGTTCCCTTCCTGCGTTGCCGTTAGTAACGGATGCAGCATCTTGATGGGCGCCTTGAACATCTCGACGAATTCCATCAGACCCTGCGTCGTGCGGTTGAGGCCGCCCGAGAAGGAATAGGCGTCGGGATCGTTCTGGCTGTACATCTCGAGCTTGCGGATATCGACCTTGCCGACGAGGCTCGCGACGTCCTGGTTGTTCTCGTCGCCAGGCTCGGTTTTCGCGACGCAGATCTGCTTCAGCCGAGAGGGCTGCAGCCGAACGACGGTAAATTTCGCGATGTCCCCGCCGAATTCCTCGAGGCGTTTCACCGCCCAGGGCGAGATGGTGCCCGTAAGGCGCCGCTTCGGAACGCCATACCGCTTTTCGATCTCCTCGCCAAAGGTGACGGGATCGAACAGGCCGAGCGGGCTCTCGAAGACCGGGCTTATCTCCTTGCCGGCCTTGAGCACGTAAACCGGCTCTTTTTCCATCAGCTGCTTCAGCCGCTCGGCGAGCGACGATTTGCCGCCGCCGACCGGGCCGAGGAGGTAGAGCACCTGCTTGCGCTCTTCGAGCCCTTGCGCCGCGTGGCGGAAGAACCCGACAATCCGTTCGATGGTGTCTTCCATGCCGAAGAAATCGTCGGCAAAGGCCGGATAGACCTTGATCGTGCGGTTCATGAAGATGCGGCCGAGGCGCGGGTCCTGGGCCGTATCGACCATGATCGGATCGCCGATCGCCTTCAGCAGCCGCTCGGCCGGTCCCGCATAAAATGACGAATCGTCCGAGCACGCCCGGAGATAGTCCTCGAGGCTTAATTCAACCTCGCGACGGTTCTCGTAGGTCTGCGCATAAAGTCCGAAGATGCCATCATCGAATCGCATTTTTCACCTCAATCGACAGAGCGTCGACCGCAAGAGCTTTGATCACTCACTCGGTTAACATCGATGCCCGAGAAAAAGGTTCGCGGCGGAGACATCGCGCCGTGATAACGGCGACGCTCGTGCCATCCTTCCCCCCGTTCGTCTCGCCACCGTGCCCCCGCACGGTCGCCGTTGCCTGTTGCACGGCTTGCGATCCACCTTTGGCAATCACTATGCCAAAGCTTTGTGGCAACTCTACGGTCAACATTGAAACCGAAAGGCGATTCAACGTTTGTTGCGATGCCGCTGCTTGGCATCGCCCAGGCTCGGTGGGCTGCTCGGAACCCAACAACATCTTGTGGCCCCCCACGGGACAACTCGCAGCATATATGAAAGCTGGCAAGAATCCCAACCCTATTCTGCACGTGCGAACGGGGATCAGCGTCGATAATATCTTCTAAACCTTAACGCGTCCTTTCGTCGCAGCCGATCGCGCGAGTGCGCCGCGGCGACGCGGCGATTGCGCGAGGGCCGTCAGCGACCGCGCGGCTTTTCGTTGTCCGCGCTGCTCCGCCCCGATCCGGAATTGGCAACTTTGCCGGCCGCTTCGCCCCCAGGCTGCGCCGTGTGCCGATGCGATTCCCAATTCGCGACAAGTGCTTTCGCAAGCTCTATGGCAAGGCAGGTGTAACCTGCATCGGTCATATGCAGCCCGTCGCGCCCGATCATGGCGGGCGATTCGGGAGGCTGCGCTGCGCGCCAGTGCTGCATCACGGCAAAACGGCGGAATAGCCCGACCCCAGCATGTTGCGCGATTTCCGCAATCAGCTGCTCCATCGCGGCCGTGGCGCGCCGTTCGAGGATCCGCGGGGCGTATTGCAGGTCCATCAGCACGACATCGGCGCCGCTGGCCTTCAGCAGCGCGACGCCACGCCGCAGCAGCACTTCGTCCGATTCGAGATCGTCACGCCGCAGGACCGCGTTGGTCCCTACCTGCCAGATCACGAGGTCGGGATGCTCCGCAAGGACGTCGCGCTGGAGCCGGGCAAACTCCTCTTCCGCATCCTCCCCCCCCTTGCCGCGGTTGATGACGCGGATCGCAACGCCGGGCAGGCGCTGCTTCAGGGCGGTCTCCAGCCGGCTCGGGTAATTCAAGCTCGGATCGGTAGCGCCGACACCCTGCGTCGAGGAGGACCCGACCGCAACGATGGTCAAAGCCTTGGCCTGGTCGATCCGGGCGGCGGCGTGGGCGAGTGCGGGTTCGATCCGGGTGAGCGCCGGCGGCGCGGTGCAGGCGGTCGCGCTGTCATTTTCGGCGGCGATTGCGCCGCCGAGCGGGATAACGACCGCGAGTCCAATTATGGCACGGCGGAGGGCAGCAAGGCGGGTCATTGAACGGCAAGTTTGATCGCTTGCGCCAGCTTGCGGCCGATGCAGTCATAGACCCGGGCGGCGAGGCGCGCCCGCTCATCGGCGGCGACCTCGTCGAAATTGAACATGTTCTGCTCGCTCCAATAACGCATTATTTCATAGCGGGGGAAGACATAGACCCCGTCAAGATCGGCGACCCCGTGCACCGCCGTTAGGTACCGCTCGAAGTCGATAACGGTGGCGGTGCTGCGCGAGAATTGCATATCAACCAACACTATGTCGATTGACCGGTTCTTGACCTCGTCGATCCCGGCTTGTAGGGCGCTGGTAAAGTCGTCGACTTCGATGCCGCGAACCGCGTCGCTGATCCCGGTCTCCCAAATGACGAGGATAGGGTCCTCCGGGATCACATCGGTCGCGAACCGCCCGACCATCTGGCGCGTCGACTGGCGCGGCACCCCCTTGTTGACGACGGTGATCGGCACGTCCGGAAAGAGCTTCGTGAGCGCCACTTGCAGCCGGTGCGGATAGGCGAGGTCGGGCGAGCCCGCAGCGGTGCCGGTCGTCGAGGCGCCGCCGATCGCCACGATGTTGACGGGCTCGTGCGCTCGCAGCCGCGCCGCGAGATGCGGCAGCTTGGCGGAGACTTGCATCATCTCGGGCGGGACTTCGCATTCGTGCTCGGCATGGACCGCAGGCGAGCCGACGACGAGCGCCACGAGCACTGCGGCGGATAGGAGCGCACCCCGGGTCATTTCGCGATTCCGTCGCTTGGCCGGCCGGGCGCAGCGACCGTTCGGAGGGGCGGCATGCGGTCGACCATTTTGTACCAGGCGAGCATTGCCGCAGTCAGGAACATGACCGTGATACCGGCTGCATTGGCCGCCAGCTGCATCCAGACCCCCCCGCCGTATTCAGTCAGGATGAAGTGAGCGAGGACCGACAGGATGATGCCAAGACAGAAGATTTCGAGAGATTGCTGGCCGCACAGCACGAGAGGACGCGCCGCGGTGCTCTGTAGAAATTGCGCCTCGCGTGGCACTCGCAGCGCCACCAGCACGACGAGCGCATAGAACGGCACCAGCCGTAGCGGTGACAGATTGTTTTTGTTGATTGGCCAAAGCTGTTTTAGGAGCAGGCCGGGAAACGCGTCCCACACGCCGTGGATTGTCCAGCTCAGTTTGATCAGAAAAGCCGCGGCGAAGATCACCGCTGCCGCCGGGTAGAGCACGCGCGCGAACGGGAGGCGGGTCTGGCCGCGAATCCGGGCGTGGCCGAGCAGGGCGGCGCTGACAAACAAGAATTGCCATGCAAGCGGGTTGAAATACCAGACGTGGCCTTCGGGATAGGCCGGTACCACGATCCCAGAAATCTGCACGACAATGTAGAGCGCCGCGGATGGCAGTAGCACCAGGAGCGGATGGCGCTGCATGCCAATCAGCACGACCGGGAAGATCACCAGCATCAGGATGTACAGCGGCAGGATGTCGAGGAAAGTCGGCTGGAATTGGAGGAGGAGCGCCTGGATTACGGCGACATGCGGTTCATCGAGGAAATCGGCGACCCGCATCTCCTCATTGTACATGGGGTTATTGAAGGTCGTGACAGTGTAGGACACTTCGGCAATAAAGATTACGAACAGGAAGACGTGCGCGACATAGAGCTGCCAAGCGCGACGCAGCACTTGGGCGGTGGCGTAGATCACACCCTTTTCGACGAGCCGGCGCCCGTAGACGAGGGCCGCCGTGAAGCCGGAGATGAAAATGAAAACTTCTGCCGCGTCGAAAAAACCAAATGCCTCGAGTGTAAAATAGCTGAGGATGTTCTCCGGAATGTGATCAATAAAGATAAAGATCAGCGCCACGCCTCGGAAGAAATCCAGGCGGAGATCGCGTGACGTGGGCGACGCGGGCAAGGCCGATTAAGCTCCGGGAAGGGGGCGGCGCCGGGCAAAATGTGCCGGACCTTAGCAAAGCCGGAGCGGGGGCGTCGATGCGGCGCCTAGGCCCAAGCCCCTGGTTTGACGAAGGAGCCTTCCGGGTCTGTGGCTGCGCTACGAGAATTGCCGCGTTGTCACGGCGGCCGCGCTATTTGGCCACACTGGTGTGAGGATGACGAGATTGTCGCCGGCATCGATCAGGGACTGCGCCATCAGCCTGGCCGTCATCCGCGAGCTCGCCACCAGGACGCGCTCTGGTTCGATTGGGCGACGATAGCCCCGTCAGGTAATCGGCGATGCCTGCAGCGCGCGGTTCGCGAAGTCCCGCTTTTGCGGGCATAAAAGATATGCCTGGGCTGCGGTCGCGGCGGTCCCGATGAAAGTCGGCGTCGGCAGGTCCCCTTGACCGTACCACAGCGGGATCCTTGCGGACCGCCCATTCCGAGCGCCGAGACTCGGTGTCCAGGAGACCGGCAGCTTCGCGAATGATGGCGCGCACCCGCGTCGAAAGCTCTTGCCCTGTTAACCGATCTGTGACATTCTGTAACACATCGTAACGCTACGTACCTTTAAGAACTTTCGGCAGCACCTTCCTAAGCACCTTTGCCTCGGCCAGTACCTTCCAGAATTTTACCCTAAACGAGCCGGCTTTTGCCGGCAGAATTTTACCCTAAACGAGCCGGCTTTTGCCGGCTCGTCTCGTTTTAGCCCGGCCGCAGAGGACAGCGAAACGGTAACAGTCCGCTTCGTCAATTAACATAGATCAGGTGCGGCGCCCGCGCGGGAGCCCCTCGACAACTCGATTAAATTTGAAGCGTTGCTGCTCGACGACCTCGCCGTCTCGCCGGTAGGTTTCCGCGCCAGATGGGGGACTCTCCGAAAGCGATACTCACTCCACTCCAGCGGCTCGCGCCGCTGGCGCTGGCCGTTTTGCTGCAGGGATGCGCGGCGGCTGGCCTCGCCGTTGTTGGCGCAGGCGCCGGTGTCGGCATGGGGACAGGGGTCGAGCACGAGCTCAACGGGGTCGGCTACAAGACCTTCGCCACCCCAATCGATTCCGTGCATCACGCGGCCCGCGCCACCTTGGCGCGGCTTGCCATGCCGATCACCGCGGATACGCGCACCGATGACGGCTGGAAGGTCAGTGCCAGCGCTGCCGGCCGCACGATCGAGATTGAGCTCGAACGCCTGACGCCGCGCACGACCCGGATGCGGGTCGTCGCCGATAAGGGTGGCCTGTTCGGCAAGGACAGCGCGACTTCGACCGAGATCATCCTGCAAACCGCCCAGACATTGCAGGACGACCCGGCGGGCGCGAAAGCGGCCCGCAAAAACCATTACCGGAGGAGCCAGTCATGAAGCTGCAAAGCGCCTGCCTTGTTTTGGGTGCGGCCTTGGCGTTCACCGCGCCGGCCTGGGCCCAATCGAAGGCGATCACGCCGACCAGCACCGGCGTCGAGACAAGCCCGATCGGCACCGGCACTCATCAAACCTCGACGGGGACGGGCACACAGACCATGACAACCGGGACCGGTACGGAAACCGGCGCCGCGACCGGCACGCGGACGACCACCACATCGACCGGCGCGTTCCAAAACCTGTCGCCGGGTGGCCAACGGATCGCGCAGTCGCTGTTCAATTCGCAGCACCCGCCGAGTGGCACACAGGCTCTGAGCCTGAACCAGATCGCCGCCATGAAAGGCAGGGAAGGCTGGGGACGGGTTTTCAAGGAGATGAAGGCTGATGGGCTCGTGCAAGCGCGCAATCTGGGCCAGGTCGTCAGCGGCCATGCACAGACGGCGGGCACCAGCACCTCGACTGGAACGGCTGGCGGCCGCGGCACAAGCGGCCGGGCATCCACCGTGGTCACCAACGGCGCCGGTCGGGGCATGAGCCTCGCGAGCGCGGGCGGCCGGGGCAGCGGGCGTAATGCTGGCGGCTACTCAACCCATGTCACGACCGGATCAGGCATGTATGCCGGCGGCATGCAAGGCGGTCCCGCCTTTCAAGGCGGGGGCGGTGGTGGTTTTCATGGCGGCGGTGGAGGCGGCGGGCACGGCCACGGCCACTAACCGCAGCGATTGACCTGGCGCCCGCCCATCTGGGCGGGCGGCGGGCTCACTCCAGACCGGGACGCACCCGAAACGAGGCCTCGGTCTTTTCCGTGATTTCGTCGAGCGACACATCGGGCGCGAGCTCGATCAGCTCCATGGTGCCTGCCTTCTTGTCGATCGCGAAGACGCCGAGATCGGTAATCACCGTGTCAACAACACCGGCGCCAGTCAGCGGCAGGGTGCAGCGGTGCAGCAGCTTCGGTTCGTTTTTCGCGGTATGCTCCATCAGCACGACGACGCGCTTGACCCCGGCAACGAGATCCATCGCGCCGCCCATGCCCTTAACCATGCGGCCGGGGATCATCC
>WNGI01009509.1_pt1 | contig 13683 bp, 5 predicted proteins | sample 5400621 | NCBI WGS metagenome assembly WNGI01 (sample SAMN13153374, study PRJNA577476) | soil metagenome | isolation source: 20 cm soil or saprolite under Garry oak tree replicate 1 | place: USA:California | collected 2016-06-15
GAAGTCGGGCTTGATCTCCAAAGCTCGGTTGTAGTGGGCAAGCGCTTCGTCCGCGTGGCCGGTCCGAAGCAGCGCGGTCGCGAGGCCGTTGTGGCTCGCCGCGTGGTCGGGGTCGATCTCCAGAGCCCGCTGGTAATGGGCGATCGCCTCGTCCACGCGCCCGGCATAAAGCAGTGCGTTGCCGAGGCCGTTGTGGGCTTCCTCGTGGTTGCGGTCGATGGCGAGAGCCTGGTTGTAATGGGCGATGGCCTCGTCCACTCGGCCGGTTCGAAGCAGGGCGTTGCCGAGGCCATTGTGGAATTCGGCCTGGTCCGGGTCGATCGCCAGAGCCCGCGTGTAGTGGGCGATTGCCTCGTCCACTCGCCCCGTTTCCAGTAGAGCATTGCCGAGGCCGTCGTGGGCCTCGGCGTAGTTCGGGTCGATTTCGAGGGCTTTCTCGAAGGCGACGATCGCCTGGCTCACGTGACCGCTCTGCATCAGAGCGGCGCCGAGGTTCTGGTAGGCGACTGTGTCGTTGGGATTGATGTCCAAGGCCCCTCTGAAATGGGCGAATGCCTCGGTCAGGCGGTCATCCTTCACAAGCGGGGCGCCGGGGTTGTTGTGGGCGACGGCGTTCCGTGAGGTGCGGGCCAACGTGTGCGTCCAGAGCGTGTCGCGGTCGCGCCAGTACGACGTCTGAACGCGCGCGCCCGCGATGAGGATCGCGATCACCCCGATCGCGAGGACGCCCGACACCAAGGCGCTCCGGCGCCATCGCGCGGCCACGTCTGCCGCCGTCCAGGCGACGATCAGGTAACACCCGATCTGCGGCAGATACGTGTAGCGGTCGGCGTGTGCCTGCGCGCCCACCTGAATGATGCCGATCACCGGCGCCAGCATCACGAGGTACCACAGCCAGCCGACCAGGAGGTACGGCCTCTTTCGGCGCAGAACGAAAGCGCCCACGGAAATGGAGGCCAGGAGGACCAGGTCGAGGAGCAAGCTCCACGCGCTCGGGCCGTTGGGGGGATAGGGATAGAAGGGAGCCAACCCGACCGGATAGACCATCTGTCCCATGTAGGTGACACAGGACACGACGGCGTTGGCGATGCGCACCGGGACGGGGATCTCTCCGGAGGACAAGATAGCTTCCCGCTGGGCCAGGACCGTGGCCGCCGATACCGCGGCAGAGAGGGCAAGGAGAGGAATCTTCTCTGCAATCAGTCGGCGCGGGTTGCGCCGGTCGAGCGGCCAGTAGTCCATGAGCAGCAGCACCAGCGGCAGAGTCACCAGCATCGGCTTGCACATCAGGCCCAGTGCGAACGAGAGCGCCACGGTGAGGTAGCGCGGGAGGGACGGCGGGTTGCGCGCGTAGCGGACGTATGCGCCCAGTGTGAGGACGAAGAAGAATCCGCTGAGCGCATCCTTCCGCTCGGCGATCCACGCCACCGACTCCACGTGCAACGGATGGACGGCAAACACAGCTGCGACGAAGGCGCTCCGCCACAGAGCGCCCGTCGACTGCCGCAGGACCAGGAAGAGCAGGATCGCGGTGGCCCCGTGCAGCAGGACGCTGGTCAGATGGTGGCCGCCGGCGTTCAGGCCGTAGAGCTGGTAGTCGAGCATGTGGGAGATCCACGTGAGCGGGTGCCAGTTGGCGGCATGGCTCTGCGTGAACGCCCAGAGGATCCCGGCGAGCGTCAGGCCGCTGGTGACGCGCGGGTTGGCGTAGACGTACACGTCGTCGCCGAAGTTGACGAAGTCGTGCCGGATGGTCTGGCCGAAGACCACCAGGGTGGCCGCGGCCAGAGAGACGCAGACCGCCAGAGTGCCCAAGTGGTGGTTCGACGTGGCCGATCTTCGACTCATCTGCCTTGGTGTGGGGCCCGGAGTCGCCCGATCATGGCTTCAGTCCTGCCCAACCTGCCGTGTGGGAGGGCTCGCCGGGACGACATCGCGCCAGACCGTACCGGCGCGCTCCGGGAGCGTCAATCTACTCGGAGCGCAGCGCGACCGAGGGGTCGAGCCGCGCCGCCCGGCGCGCGGGCAGATAGGCCGCCGCCAGACACACGGCGAAGGAAGCCAGCGCGACGCCGGCCAGCGCGGCCACCGGCACGGAGAGCGCGACGGTCCAGCCGAGGAGCGCCGGGAAGGTCGAGCGGACCCAGAGCACGCCGAGCCCGAGGCCCGTGATCCCGGCGAGGGCGAGGCCCAGGGCGCCGAGTCCGAGCGCTTCCAGAACGACCGCACCGCCGAGCTGCCGCCGGCTCGCCCCGATGGCTCGCAGGATGCCGAGCTCCCGCGTGCGCTCGAGCACGCCCGCGGCCAGCCCATCACCGACCCCGATGAGGACGACCACCAGGATGAGCCCCGCCAGAATGTGCACCGCGCGGAACGCCCGCCGCACCTGGGTGGCGAACCAGTCGACGAGCACGCCGAGCGACCAGATCTTGAGCCCGTATCGCGTCCCGAGGGCGGCACCGATCGCGCTCCGGACCTGCTCGGGATCCATGCCGGCCTCCACCTTCACGAGGGCGCGGACCACGTGGCGGTCGTCCCAATAGCGCACGTAGAGGTCGCGGCTCATCTCGATCGTGCCCCGGGGCGAGAGGAAATCCGGAGTGACGCCGGCGATGCGCACGGCGAGCGGGCCACCCGGGGTGTAGAGGTCGATCCGGTCGCCGACTCGGGCGTGGAGGTTGCGCGCGAAGTTCTCCGAGACGATCACCGTGGCGCCGCGTGCCACGCCTTTCCACAGCTCGGGATCTTGCGGCCCGATGAGCGGCCAGTGGCCGAAGGCGGGATTGGTGAAGTACGCGGGGTCGAACGCGTTGATCGCGATCGGCCCGCCCGCATAGCGCCAGTCGATCGCCTGTTCGCCCACCACGGCCGCGACACCCGGGACGCGCAGGAGGTCGCTGACGAGCGCCTCGTCCACCGGGGCCTCGACGTAGCCTGCGCCGATGTGGGCGGAGCTGGCCGCCAGGTCGCCGCGCAGCACGCCGGGCATCACGTCGATGACGGACTGCTCGAAGCTGCGGGCGATCACGCTGAGCCAGAGGACGGTGCCCAGCCCCACCCCGAGCGCGGCGATGGCGAGCGCGCTCCGGCGCGGATTGTGGCGGAGCGTCGCTTGCGCCAGGCGACCGGAGGGGCCGGCCAGCCGAAGCGCCATGCCGAGCGGCCGCTCCAGGAGCAGCAGCAGCGGGCGCGCCGCCAGCGCCGCCGCGATGACCGCGAGCGCGCTCGCGGCGAGCCCCCAGGGGACGGATCCGTTCGCCGCGTGGAGCGCGCTGGCGCCCACGGTCGCGATGAGGATCAGCGCGCGGATCGCCCAGGGCACCCCGCCGCTCCCGCCTGCCTGCTCGGTGCCGCGCCGGCGCAGCGCCTCGGCCACGGCCACGCCCGCCGCCCGCCTGGCCGGCAGGGCCGCCGCGAGCACCACTGCGAGGAGTCCCAGGGCTGCCGCCAGCGCGAGGGATGGAAGACGGATGGTGAGCGTCGCTTCCGTGGAGACCAGCTTCGCGCTGAGGGCCGTCGTGGTCGCAATCAGCGGGAGCAGCAGGCGCCCGGTCCCGATCCCCAGGGGGATGCCGAGCGCCACGCCCGCCGCTCCCACCAGCAGGCTCTCCTTCGCGAGCTCCCACCACACCCGTCGTGCGCGCACCCCGACGGCCCGCAACACCGCGAGCTCGGTCGTGCGCGCCTCGAAGGCCGTCGTCAGCCGGCTGAACGCGATCAGGAAGGCGGCGAGCAGCCCGAGCAGTGCGACCGCGCGCAGCAGCGTCCGACTCGACTGCATCACCTTGTGCAGGTCGACCTTGCGCTGCGCGGGCGTCTCCACCGCGAGGCCCGCTGGCACGACCGCCCTGAGCGCATCGGCCACGCGTTCCAGGTCGGCGTCACGGCGCACGACCACGTCCACGCGGTTCACGAGCCCGGGCCGCGTGAAGGCGGCCTCGGCCGCGGCGATGTCCATGACCACCAGGGTGCCGCCCTGGACGCGCGCCACTCCCTCGGGGGCCAGGAGACCGCGTACCGCCAACCGGCGGCGCCCCGAGGGCGTGTCGAGCTCGACGCGGTCGCCCACCCCGATCTGCCGCCGCGCGGCGAATTCGCGCGTGAGCAGCACCGAGTCCGGCTGGCTCAGGAACACGAGGGGATCCTCCAGCTCGGGGCCCGCGGCGCCGGCGGGCTCGTAGACGCGGACCGCCGCGTCGTTCGTGATGTCGACGCCGTGAACGGTGAGCTGCTCGCCGCTGCCGTCGGTGGTGAACGCCGCGGCGCTCACCACGGGCACCGCGAGCTCCACCCCGGGGACGGCGCCGACCGCGGCGGCGACCTCCTCGGGAAAGAGCCCCCCCTCGGCGGCGGTGACCTGGAGAGCGCTTCGACCCGCCATCGTGTCGACGATCTCCGTGAACGCCTGGAAGACGGCGCCGCTCACCAGCTCGATCGCGCACACGAGGCCGACGCCGCACGCCAGGGCGATGACCGTGAGCGTCCAGCGGCCCACGCTCCCCCGGAGAAATCGCCAGGGCATCCGGAAGCTGAGTACCGTCATGTCGCGCCCCCGGACGCCCGTGGCGAGGGGAGGACGCCCTTCGTGGACCAGCGGGCGAGTTGCTGTCAACGGGCGTGCGCGACCGAAACCGGGGTCCCCGTCCGTCGGCGGGGACCCCGGTCGAAGCGCCGGAGCCGATGATCGGCTCCGGTGTGATGGACGTCTAGCAGGCTGCTGAAAAACCCCCGGCGTCGCGGACGGGTCGCGCGGGGCCGGGCTCCCCAGAGCGCCGCCTATGAGCCGCAAGCGCGCCGTTCAAAGAAACGCGCGGCGCGGAATGCGGCGAATCGAAGGCGCGGCGGGAAGGACGGGACCCGTTTTTCAGCAGCCTGCTAGGGCAGGAGCTGGGCCGACCCCTGGAGGGACGCGGCTCCCGGACCTGGCAGGTCGCCGCTGCTGTCGATGGTGCCGTTGAAGGTCGGCGGGATGCAGAACACGCTCACGAGCGTGGCCGGCGCGGCTGGATCGCCGGTCGCGATGGCGCCTGCGGGGGCTCCGTTCTCCGTGATGGTGCGCACCGCCTGCGAGCCGAACGCGCCACTGGTGCGTTGCTTGCACCCCGTGCAGGGGCTGCCTCCACAGTCCGGCCCGGTGAAGGCCGCGCAGTCTGCATCGCCGGTGCACGCGACCGGCGGGTTCTTGAACGTCGCGCTGTCCGGGTCGGCGCAGAAGCCGCAGAAGACGCGAGTCTCGCTCGGCTGGTCCACGGCGGTCTTCGTCGCCGTGCCCGTCGTGAGCAGGTAGGGAATGGGCAGGCTGCCGATCGGCGAGCCCGACGGAGGGCAGTCCTGACTGGTAGGCCACTGCGGGCCCGTTACGAGCAGAGTGCCCGGGGTACACGCGTTGCCGTTGTTGGCGCCGGCGTGGCACAGGCCGTCGCCCGCGCAGATGGGGCAGGCCTGGACGCCGACGGAGCAGAACCCGCCGCCCGTGCACGGCGTGTTGTCGGTACAGATGGCGCCACTGTTGTCGCCGCCCACGCAGTGATCCTGCGTACAGGTCCCCGTCCCGGCTCCCGTGCAGCAGGCGTCGGGTGTACCGGGCCCCGTGCACGAGGAGTTGTCGGCCGTCTTCGGGAACAGGTCGCCCGTCAGGAAGACGTTCGAGGTGAGCGGGATGTCCAGGTTCACCGAGCCCGCATCGCAGAACGCGTAACCCGCCGCCGGCTGGGCAACCTCGTTGATGACGCAGACGGAAACCGCGGGAACCAACGAGTTGGGGATGGGCAGTGGCGGACCGTACAGGCACCCGGTGTCGGAGCAGTTGCGATTGCTGCCGGTGTCGGTGGCCGTCGCGACTTTGAGCGGCACGAGCTTGGCACAGCAGTTCGTCTTCGTGAGCGTGCTTCCGTAGTCGGGTACCGTCGCGGGCGGCACGGCGGCGCTGCCGCCGCCGGTGTAGAGGTTGTTGCAACCGAGCGAGGCGATCGGCGAGCCGCTGTCGTTGACCGTGCTGCCGCAGTTCCCGGACCCGACGGAGGTCGTGAAGCCCAAGAAGGCCGGGTCGGGGCTGCCGCAACCGCACGCGGGTCCGGTGCCGAGCTGGCATACCATGTCGGCCTCCAACAGCTCGAGCTTCGCCTGGATGACCGCAGTGTCACCGGTGGCGGCGCCGCAGTCACCCGTGAGCTCGGCCTTGGTGAACGCGGCCGAGAATTTGTCCTTGCAGGCCATGAGCTTGGCCGAGTCCGGGGGGAGGCTTTTCTTGGCGCCCTTCGCCTCGACGCCGAGGAGGCACGATGCCAGCTTGCCGGCGGCCTTCACCTTGGCGCCCTGGCACTTGCTCGGGGGACTCAACGCGATCTCGGCCGCCACGTCGTTGGCGAACAACCGTTCGATCGCGCTCTCGATCGTGCTCGCATCGCCCGTCGTCGCGCAGGGCGGTTTGGACTCTGCCTTCGTGAACGCGGCCGAGAACTTGGTCTCGCAGGCCGTGATCTTCGTCGGGTCGGGGGCGACGGCCTTGGCGGCCGCCTTCGAGCGAACTTTGAGCAGGCACCCCGCCTTCTTGCCTGACGCCTTCATCTTCGCGCCCTGACACTTGCCGGTCTGCGCGTACGCCGAGCCGGCTGCGAGCGAGACGAGCACGATGATACCGAGCGCCAGCGACCCTGATCTCTTGAACATCGTCGATGTCCTCCTGTCGTCGTTCTCCGGTGCCGCAGCCGGCGCCGCGAGCGCGGCTCCGTGGAGAGTCCCCCTCCAGGTTCGTACTGCCGGCCGAAGCAAATGGTCAAGAAAAAAAGGCGAGCACCGGAGCACGACGCCGGGGAGGCGGGAGCCTCGGCGGAATCCTTGTTGGATGCTCGGGTTCAGGAGGGTTCGTCCCGCCCGAGCAGGGTGTCGAGCAGGCGGTGGAGCCGGGACCGCGGCGGGACCAGCGGTACGCGGTAGGCCTGGAAATCGCCTTTCAGCGTGATCGAGGCCGGCGCAGGCGTCTCGGCCATCGAGACGCTCACGAACGTCCCCGCCAGGTGCGCCGGGGCTCGCCCACGGACGGTGTACACGGCGCGGCTGGTCTTGACCGTCCGCGATTCCGAGAAGCGCTCATCGGTCACGATCACGAGGCTGCTGCTGGTTTCGGCCTCATGCGGGAGGTCCGGCGGGTGGGTGTCGGGGCCGACCAGCCGGTGGTCGATCCGGTGCACGTCGGTGGCGCTTGCCGGAAGGTCGTCCCAGCGTTCCGCGAGCGCGCGCAGGTCCCCATCGGTGGGTATCCACGGTCGATTGGCGCTGCCCGCGGCCACCAGTTTCGTGCTGAGCGCCTCCGGCAGCCGGACGCGCCGGAGGACGAGCTCCAGGTGGACCGGGCCCTGCCGAATCTCCCAGAGACGCGCGAACGGATGCACCATGCCGCCTTGCAGCCTGTTCTGCTCGACGACCAGCCAGCGGCCGACGAGATCGGCGGGGACGTCTCCCTCGACCGCCGTGCCCTCCGTCGGCTGGCCGGACGCGTCGGGAGCGAGCAGCGCCAGGAGGACGGCCGCCCCGGCGGCCCGGTGGACCCAGCGGGGCATCGGCTACGAACCCGCCAGCGTTCGCGCGCGCGTGAAGTGCTTCTCGGCCTCCTCGGTGCGACCCAGGCCGTCGCGGTAGACGAATCCGATGATGCGCTCGAGCTCGCCGTCCGCCGGATGGCTCGCCGCCACGCGCTCGAGCGCGGCGGCGGCATCGGCGTCGCGCCCGAGCTCGTGCGCGAGCCTCGTGAACGTGACCGCGAGGTTCGGGTACCCGCCCGGGAGGGTCTGCTGATCCGGTCCGCCATACGCCGTGTCGAGACCCGCACGCAGCTCCTCGAGCGCGCGCTCGGCGCGCCCGTGCCGGTAGTGCACCTCGGCGGCGAGCAGGAACTCGTCCGCGCGGTAGCGCTGACGCCGCTCCGCCGACGGGAGCAGGTGGGCGGAGGCGGCCGCGACGCCGACCGCAGCAAGCCCAGCGATTGCGGCCCGCCTCCAGCGCCCCGCCGCGACCTCCCGCGCCGTCCATTCGACGGTCACGCCCGCGTAGAGGAGCAGGACGGCGACGGCCGGCAGCCGGTAGCGCCCCACGATGGTGGAGTACATGAGGGCGCCCGCGCTCGCGAGCAGGAAGTAGCGGAGGAGGCGGTGCCGGACAGCCCGCTGGCGGTCGAGCCAGAGGCCGACAAGGCCGAGCGCGAGCACCGCCTCGAAGTGCAGCGAGAAGCGGAGCAGCGGCGACCGGTCGGCGAAGTAATACCAGTTGACGTTGTCCATCGGCTCGTAGCGGGCGAAGATCGCGCGCAGCTTGAACAGCTCGTTGCCGACGAGCCGCAGCCAGTCCCCCTGGTACGTCGCCAGCGTGAGCCGGATGGCGGTGCCGAGCCGGCCGTCGGCCTGCTCCAGGATGGATCGGCTCGCCGCCGGAAGCGTGAGGCCGATCACCGCGCTGTCGGCCGCGTTGCCGTAGACGAAGGCCTCGATCCCGCGCGTGGAGAGCGACAGCGGCGGCGCACCGACCACGACGTTCCGCGCGACGAGCGGGGCGAGCCCGACCGAGACGCCGGCCACGAAGGCGAGCGCGACCGTCGCCAGCGCCCGGGGATGGCGGCCGAACCGCCGCGCGATCCAGAGCGCGACGAACGGGCCGAAGACGAGGGTCGCCTCGCGGGCGAGGAGGGCGAGCGCGAACAGCCAGCCGGCCACCAGCCAGGGGAGCGCTCGCGCGTCGTCGCAGCCGGCGAGCCACCAGAGGAGCAGGAGCGAGACCGTGACGCCGAGGGTGTCGCGCAGGACGAGCGTCTCGTGGAGCAGGAACGGGCCGTAGAGCGCCGCCCCGAGCGCCGCAATGACCGGAGCCGCGCCCCCGAAGAGCCGCGCCGCGAGGAGGTACACCAGCGCGACGTTCGCCACCCCGAGCATGGCCTGGCAGAGGCCGATGCCCCAGAATCCGTCCCCGGCGACGAGCCGCATGGCGGCCAGCGCGTAGGCGTAGAGGGGCGCCTGATGGAAGACCGTGCGCCCTCCCCACCAGCGCTCCCAAGTCTCCAGCGGCGCCCACTCGCGCATCCACGACGTGTACTGATGCGGCGTGTCCCGCCCGAGGATGTCCCCGGAGAGGATGCGTCCCGACCAGTCCCAGCTGGTGGCCATGTCGCTCTCGGCCCAGTGAAACTGGTACTCCGCCACGGGCAGCCGCGAGACGAGCCAGAGGTTCAGCACCCGCACCGCGAGCGCGAGCGCCAGCACCGCCACCAGCGCGCGCCCGCGAGGTCGGCTAGCGCTCACTGCCCCCGGCGGGCGAGCGCCTGCTGCGCCATGGTCAGGTTGGCCTGGATCATCATACGCGGCGGCCAGGCGGGCGGGGAGCGGCGGAGCGCCTCGCTCAGGTCCGCGACCGCGCCTTCGAGGTCGCCCGTCCGCTGCCGTGCGAGGCCGCGATTGTTGTAGGCCTCGATGTAGCGGGGATTGATCCGGAGGGTCGCCGTGTAGTCGGCGATCGCGCCGGCGTCGTCTCCCCGCGCGAGCCGCTCGGTCGCGCGGCTGTAGAAGGCGAGGTAATAGTCGGGGTTGCGGCGCACCGCTTCGCTGAAGTCCGCGAACGCCCCCACCAGGTCGCCCTCCGCCTGCCTGACGGTGCCGCGGTTCAGGTAGGCGACGTAGTCGTCGGGATCGACACGCAGCGCGTGCTCCCAGAGGGTCCGCGAGTCGTGCCACACGCGGGTCTGGCGGAAGGTGAGGACGCCGAGCCCGGCGAGCGCGGCCACGGCGAGCGCGGTTGTCACGGCCGCGCCCTTCAGGCGATCGATGCCCGCGGCTAACAGCACGACCCAGGGGAGACAGGCGAGGTAGCTGTAGCGGTCGGCCGTGATCTGCGGCCCGGTCTGCACGAAGCCGAGCACGGGCGCGAGGACGAGCGCGTAGCAGACCCAGGCGACGGTCGCCCAGGGTGCGCGGCGGCGGAGGAGCACCGCGGCCGCGGTCACTCCGACGACGATCACGGCCGACGCCAGGTAGCGGGGCGCGGTCGGCCGGAGCGTCTGCTCGAGCAGGTAGACCGGCGACAGCCGGATCGGCACGGCGGTTTTCCAGAGATAGAAGACGAGACCGTACGCCGCCTGCGCCGCGCGCTCGACGAGCCCGTGCTGCGCCAGCGTCCGCTTGGCCGGCACCTGGTTCGAGGCGAGCTGGGCGAGCACCGCGCCGCCGAGGGCGAGGACGAAATAGGGGATCTTCTCCAGCAAGAGCGGGACCGCATCGCTCCGCCGCGCCAGCCGGCGGAGCGGGTAGACGTCGAGCGCGAGGAGCACGAGCGGCAGCGTGATCCCCCACGCCATCGAGAGGAACGAGAGCAGGAGGCAGCCGACCGACGCCGCCAGCCACCCGCGCCACGGATGGCCGTCGCGCTTCGCCTGCACCAGCCGAAGGTAGCCGAGCACGGTCGCCAGGTAGAAGAGCCCGGACAGCACGTCCCGGCGCTCCGTCGCCCAGGCCACCGACTCGACGCGCAGCGGATGGATCGCGAACAGCACCGACCCCGCGAGGGCCGCGCGAGCGCCGACGCCCGGGACGAGCGCGACGATCATCCGGTACACGAGGAGCGCGTTCGCCGCGTGCAGCAGGAGGTTGGTCAGGTGATACCCGGTCGGGTTCATCCCCCAGATCGTGTAGTCGAGCCCGAGCGTCAGCCAGCTGAGCGGCTGGTAGTGCCCGCCGTAGAGCGTCGTGAACATCCAACGGAGATGGGACGCCGACAGGCCACGGTAGCTCGGGTTGTCGGTGAAGTTCATGTCGTCGTCCCAGAGGACGAACTGGCTCCCGAGCGCCGGGAGGAAGCAGACGAGCACCGCCGCCACGAGCAACGCCGCCGCCCCGGGTCGGAGCCGGGCGGGCGGGCCGGCGGTCGCTGCGACGCCGGACGACACTACGGCGCCTTCCCCGTCGCCCGCTGGAGGCGTACGGCGTCGAGGTTCTCGCGGATCATTGCACGGTCCGGCCCGTCCGGCGGGACGAGCTCGAGCGCGCGGGCGTAGTCGGCAATCGCTCCATCGAGGTCGCCCCGGGCGCGGCGCGCGGTGGCGCGGTTGTTGTAGGCCTCGACGTAGTGCGGGTTCACGTCCAGGGCCGCGCTATAGTCGGCGAGGGCCCCATCGGCGTCGCCCCTGGCCAGCCGCACGTTGGCGCGGCTGTAGTACGCCTTGGCGTACGTCGGACGGAGGCGGATCGCCGCGCCGTAGTCGGCGAGGGCGCCGTCGAGGTCGCCCTTCGCCTGGTGCGCGATGCCGCGATTCTCGTAGGCGTCGGCATACTCGGGCCGGAGGCGGATGGCGGCCGAGTAGTCCGCGATCGCGCCGTCCACCTCGGCCCGGGCGAAGCGCACGATCCCGCGATCGTTGTAGGCTTCGGCGTGGCCGGGGTTGAAGCGCAGGGCCGCGTCGTAGTCGGCGAAGGCGCCGTCCAGGTCGCCCGCGGCGTGCCGTGCCACGCCGCGGTTCGTATACGCGACGTAATTGGTCGGATCGACGCGCAGCGTGTGCTCCCAGAGCGCGAACGAGTCCCTCCAGACGCCGATCTGCCCGATGGTGAGAAGGCCGAGCACGAGCAGCGCCGCGGCGCTCGCCGACCACGCGAGGCGCCCGTGCCCGAGAGCGGCCCGGCGGACGGCGGCCGCGACCAGCACCGCCCAGGGCAGGCAGGCGAGGTAGGTGTAGCGATCCGCCGCAATCTGCGGCCCGGTCTGCACGAAGCCGAGGACGGGGGAGACGATGGCGGCGTAGCACACCCACGCCGCCAGGCCCGACGGCCAGCGGCGCCGGGCGAAGACGAGGAGGGCCGTGATCCCCGCCACCGCGACGAAGCTCAGCAGGTAGCGCGGCGCTGCCGGGTCGAGCCGTCCCTCGAGGAGATAGGCGGGCGACAGGCGCCAGGGCGCGACCGTCTTCCAGAGGTAGAAGGAGAGCCCGTAGGCCGCCTGTGCGGTGCGCTGGAGGGCGCCGTGCTGCGCCAGCGTGCGCATCGCGGGCTGGTGCTGCTGGGCGACGAAGGCAAGCGCCGCGGCGCCGAGGGCGAGCGCCGCGTACGGCGCCTTCTCCAGGAGCCGCGGCGCGCGCCGCAGCGGAAAGACGTCCAGCGCGAGCAGCACGACGGGCAGCGTGATGCCCCACGCCTTCGAGAGGAGCGAGAGCACGAAGCAGGCGAGCGAGACGAGGTACCAGCGGTGCGCGCGGCGGGAAGGCTCCTCCTCCGCCATGCGCAGGTATGCCAGCACCGTCGCGAGGTAGAAGAGCGCCGCCAGCACGTCGCGCCGCTCCGAAGCCCAGGCCACCGACTCCACGCGCAGCGGATGGATGGCGAAGAACAGCGCCCCCACCGCGGCCGCGCCCGCGGACGCGGAGACGACCGCGCGGCGCAGCAGCGCGAGCACGATGTAGTAGAAGAGCACGGCGTTCACCGCGTGCAGCAGCAGGCCGGTGAGGTGGTAGCCGGTCGGGTTCATACCCCACAGGGTGTAGTCGAGCCCGAGCGTCACCCAGCTGAGGGGCTGGTAATGTCCCCCGTGGACGGTCGTGAACATCCAGCGGAGCTGGCGCCAGGACAGGCCCCGATAGCTCGGGTTGTCGGTGAAGTTGAGGTCGTCGTCCCAGAGCACGAAGTCGTTGCGCAGGGTGGGCAGGAAGCAGGCGATCACCACGAGCGCGATCCCCGCCGGGACCATCCAGGCGGCGGCTGCGGGACCACGGCCGAGGGCGGTCGCGCTCCCGGGCCCGAGCGCAAGAGCCGCTCGCGCGCGTTCCCGTCGCTCATTTCCCGCAGCCCCGCGTGCGGTCATACGCTATGGCGCCCGTCCCCCGGTCGTGGCGGCATCCACGACCTTGAACAGGAGATCGCCGCCATCGCGGGCGACGAGCCGCAGACCGCTGCCTTCATGCTCGGCGAGCGTGAGCCACACGGGGGCTTGCAGCGCCTCGAGATCGTACACATGTACCAGGATCATTTCTACGCCGGTCTCGCGATGGAGGGCGCGCAGCGCCTCGGGATCTGGCAGACGCGTCGCGAGGACCATGCGTTCGAGGAACCCCGCCGGCCAATAGCCGCTGTACCCATTGAGGAGCGGGCGCCAGTGGAAGATCGACCGGTACTCGGCCTTCGCGTGGGGTCCGGGCAAACAGCCAAGCGGTGGCGACAGCCCGACCGGAAGCTCGAGCAGCGGCCCGCCCGGCTCCTGAAGCGCGCGGACCACCGGTGAATCGGCGCTGATGGCCAGCGCCAGCGGATAGGAGCGGGGCAGGGCGTCGCGATCGAAGCCGGGCTCGGCGCCGGAGTATTCGGCATACGCGCCCACGACGACGAGCGTGGCCAGCGCGGCAGGACCCACCAGCGCGAGTAGGCGGAAACGCTCCCGGTCCGCAAGTCGCCGTGCGCACTCCGCAAACGCAACACCCGCGAGCAGAGCGAGCCCGATGAGGCCCACTGCGCCGAGCCGATTGGGTATGCGCACGAACTGGTAGATGGGGAGCCAGTCGGCGATCACCGAGTTGGGGAGTCTGACTGGCTTCCCGTACCACGTGGCGGTGGGCGAAAGGGACATGGTGACGCCGGTCACGGCCCAGAAGGCGGAGTGCGCCCACGCCGTGGGAGGACTGCGACGGCTGTCGGCGCGCACGACGAGGCTCACCGTACCGAC
>WNGI01003616.1_pt1 | contig 13682 bp, 14 predicted proteins | sample 5400621 | NCBI WGS metagenome assembly WNGI01 (sample SAMN13153374, study PRJNA577476) | soil metagenome | isolation source: 20 cm soil or saprolite under Garry oak tree replicate 1 | place: USA:California | collected 2016-06-15
TCGTGCGCAAGATCGCGCAGGAGCTCGGCGTCGACCTCGACTCGCTCGCGGGCACCGGCCCGCAGGGACGCATCACCGAGGACGACGTGCGCGCGGCGGCCGTCCCGAGCGAGGGCAGGCGCGAGCCGCTGCGCGGCGTGCGGCGCGTGATCGCCGAGCACATGGCGCGCGCGCACCGCGAGGTGCCCGCCGTTACATGGGTGGAGGAGTGCGACTTCTCCGGCCTGGATCTGAAGCAACTGGTCCCGACGGTGCTAAAGGCGTGCGCCGAGACGCTGCGGGAATTCCCTGAGCTGAACGCCCGCTTGGAACGCGACGAGATCGTGTTCCTGGATCGCTACGACCTCGGTGTCGCCGTGCAGACCGACGACGGCCTTGTCGTCCCGGTCGTCCGCGACTGCGCCAGGCGCTCAGTGAAAGATCTCGCTGTGGACGTCGCGCGCCTCGCCGAGAGCGCGCGCGCGGGAACGCTCAAGCCGGAAGAGCTACGCGGCTCGACGTTCACTGTGACGAGTGCGGGCAAGCTCGCCGGCCTCATGCAGACACCGATCGTCAACTACCCTGAGGTCGCGATTCTCAGCATCGGCCGCATCGGGCCGAGACCGGTGGTGCGCGACGGCGCTGTCGTCGCCGCGCAAATCGGGTACGTGTCGATCACGTTCGACCATCGTGTCGTCGACGGCGCACGCGCAGCCGAGTTCGGCCTCGCCGTCATCCGCAGGCTCGAGCAGCGATGAGAGGGTGCCCGGCTAGAACGCCGGGCACCCTCTCCGACCTCAGTTGTGCGGGTCGCCCTCGTTCAACTGTGCGCGGATTTCTCCGCCCGGCCACGTCGTCGTATGCACGTTCGCGTACGTCTTGCCGGCGTCGATCGCCCGCACCAGCTCGTCGTACTCGCCGGCGCCGATGCCCTGCGCCGTTGCTCCGGCGGTTACGTTGGACGCGGTGAACGTGCCGCTGATCGTTCCGGAGTGCGGGCCTGGGCAAGTCTGCGTCCCGGCCGGTCCGTTATTGAGATTCGTGCAGAGGAACACGGAGATCCCGCCGATCACGCTGCGTTGCCCGAAGTGAATGTGTGACTGCGTGACAGTCCCTTCGAGCTCGCTGTAGCTGAGCTGCCAGGAAATCGAGTTGCCGTCCTGGCTGACGTCGGCTGTGAAGTCGGCCGTGCCCGTCGACGAGATCGCAGGGACTTCCTGGTAACCACTCATCGTTGCCGTGAGGTGGTTGAACCCGGCCCCCGATCCGCCGGCCAGTGCGAATGCGGCGATCCCCAATGCTGCGACGCCGACTGCGAGCGTCGCGATCACTCCCCTTCGTCTCATTCCCTTGCCCTCCTCGCCTGCCCCGATCTAGGGCGCCCGGGCACCGGGGCAGTGGCACCCGGGCGTCACGGGACCTACGGAGACAGGCGGGAACCGGTTTGCGGGCTACGCAACTGCGGCTGCGGACCGCGCAACTACACTCGGTTTCAGATGGGAAGCTGGTACTGGATCGGTGTCTGCGCGGGGCTCGGCGTTGCGGTTGGCGTGCTGCTGGCGGGATTCCTGACGGGTACGCGAGCCGCGCTGGCGGCAGGGTTCCTGCTCGCCGCAATTGCCGGCGTCGCGGTCGGCTTCGCCCTCGGCCAGTGGGACGAGGCGGTCGGCGGCGGCGTGGGCGGTGCGCTCGGCTCCATCGGCGCGGCGCAACTGGTGTCGGGGACGATGCGCCGTGGCGGCTCGCGGTTCGGCACCGCGGTCTTCATTGCACTCGCCGCAGTCGTGTTCGCCGCTGTCGCCTGGATTCCCGTCGCGGGTTATCTGGAGGCGACGCTCGTTCCCGCCCTCGCGGTGCGCCTGCGCGGTCGCGCCGGCGAACGCTATGCCGGGTTGCGCTCGCTCGCCAAGGATTAGTGAACCGAAAGCTCATCCTCATAGTCATCGACGGGCTGACGCCGTCGATGTTCGAGGCGGCCGTCGGCGACGGTCGCGCACCCGCGCTCTCGTTTCTCGCGGAACAGGGTTCTTACTCGCGCGCGATCTCGACGTTTCCTTCGCTGACGCCGGTGTGCCTCTCGTCGATCGCGACCGGTGCGCATCCGGACGTCCATCGCATCCCGCATCTGGTCTGGTACGACCGCGAGCGTGAACGGCTCGTCGAGTACGGCTCGTCATTCGGCGCTGTGCGAGCAGCGGGAATGGCGCGCTCCCTTCTCGACACGACCATCAACCTGAACCGGCTTCATCTTGGGACGGGGGCGGTAACGCTCTACGAGTCGCTCGAGGATGCGGGACTGACAGCGGCTGCGATCAACATCACCTGCTACCGCGGGCGCACGCCTCATCTGCCAACTCTCCCGGGCCTGACGATTCCGGCCTACGGACCGAAGCGCTTCTTCTTCTACAACCTGTTCGAGTCGGATCCGACCGGCGCGCCGCTCGCGGTCTTCGGACGTTCGCACGGTTCGATCGACGGCTACGCGGCCGCGGTCGGACGCTGGCTTGTGACCCGTGACGGCTTCGACTTCCTCGTCTACTACCTCCCGGACTACGACTTTGCCTCTCACGCACATGGTCCCGACGAGGCGTTCGAAGCCCTGACGCGGAGTGATGCGGCGATCGGCGCGCTCCTCGACGCCGCAGGCGGTCCCGATGAGTTCCTCGAGCGATACGCGGTGGTGCTCTGCTCCGACCATGGTCAGACGCATGTCGACCGGCACGTTCGGCTGGAGATGTCGTTCCGCGACCTCGACGACGTGCTCGTCACGGCGTCGAACCGGGCGGGGATGGTCTACCGGCTCGGCGAGGGCGCGCCCGGCGCACGGTCGCTCGCGGAGCGGCTCGACCAGGAGGAGTCGGCGGAGACCGTGTTGTTTCGCGAAGGAGCGGACGCGATCGCGCGGCGCGAGCGAGAGGAGTTGCGCTTTGCGCCCCGCGCCGGAGCGTGGACCACCAGCGGGGACGAAGGGCTGCTCGGGTATCCGGGTGGGCTGGAACGCGCCTGGGCTGCGCTCAACAACCCCAACGCCGGCGAGGTGATCGTCTCCGCCGCGCCCGGCTTCGAGTTCGCCGACCTGGCCGGCCGTCACCACTCCGGCGGAGGCAGTCACGGCTCGTTGCGGCGCGGCGATTCGGAGGTTCCGATGCTGACGATCGGGATCGATGCGCAACCGCAGTCGATCGTGGAGGTCGCGCCTGCGGTGCTCCAGCACTTCGGCGTGGCGCCTCCCGCGTACGCGCGGACGCTGACGCGTGCCGCCTGATCCCGCCGCCGAGGCCAGGAGCCGGATGGTCGACACGCAACTGCGCGGCAGGGACGTCGTCGACGAGCGGGTGCTCGCCGCGATGGAACGGGTCCCGCGTGAGCTCTTCGTGCCGGAGAAGCTTCGCCAACGCGCCTACGACGATGCGGCGCTGCCGATCGGTGCCGGCCAGACGATCTCCCAGCCGTACATGGTCGCGCGGATCTGCGAGGCGCTCTCTCTGACCGGGCGAGAGCGCGTCCTCGATGTCGGGACGGGCTCCGGCTACCAGGCGGCGGTGCTCGCCGAGCTCGCGGCAGAGGTGGACACGATCGAGCGCATCCCCGAGCTGGCCGAGCGTGCCCGCGCGAACCTCGCGGCCGCAGGCTACGGCCGGGTCACTGTCCACGTCGGCGACGGGTCGCGCGGCTTGCCCGAGCGGGCGCCGTTCGACGCGATCGCGGTCGCGGCGGCGGCACCAGAGCTGCCACGAACGCTCTACGACCAGCTCGAACCGCGCGGACGGCTCGTCGTGCCGGTGGGGCGGCGCGGCATGCAGCGTCTCGAGGTGATCGTCCACAGCCCGGAGGGCCCCGCTGTTGTGCGCTCCCTGCCCTGTCGTTTCGTCCCGCTCCTGGGGGCAGAGGGGTTCTGAGACGTTTGCATCCGGTCGGTCCGGGCACGATGGCGGCGGGGATGGAGGAGAGAACGGGGGACGAGCTGCTGCGTTTGCCTGTGCGTCTGCACGGGCTCCAGCTCGGGCGGCCGGTCGACTTGCTCCTCGATCCGGACGCAAAGCGGGCGGTCGGGCTCGATCTCCTCTGCGGCGACAAGGTGCACCGCTTTCTGCCTCTTCCGACGGCGGCGATCGGCCGCGACGAAATCCGAATCCTGTCGCCGTTCGTCCTCCTCGAGCGGCGCGAGCTGGACTTCTACCGTGCCCGCGCGCTTGCGCTCGGCCGGCTACGCGGGCGCCCGGTCGAGCGGCACGGACGAAAGATCGGACTGCTGCAGGACGTCGTCGTTGCCGGAGCCGGGCAGCTGGTTGCAGCGATCGTGGCGAACGAGCGCATCCCATTCGATGGCGCGCTGCGATTCACTCCCGCACGCCGGTCTGCTGCCTAACCTCTAGTCTCTCCAACCTCATGGATGAGCGGGACGCAGCCGTCGCCGCGGGGCTGCGGGCCCGCGCCTATCAAGCACTGCGCCAGCGGAGCAACTGGACGCAGCTGGCAAAGTTCTGCGCCGTCGGGGTCTCGGGGTACGTCGTCAACCTGATCGTCTACGTCGCGCTGCTCGACGGCGCCAATCTGGACTACCGCCTGGCGGCGACCGGCTCGTTCCTCGTCGCCGTCACCAACAACTACCTCTGGAACCGGCTCTGGACCTTTCGCCGAGACCGCGGCCACTTCGCGCACCAGGGCCTGCGCTTCCTCGCAGTGTCGGTGATCGTCTACGTCGGCAACCTGATCATCCTCTCTGTGCTGGTCGAGGTGGGGGTTGGCAAGATCGTGGCCCAGGCGATCGCGATCGTTCTGGTCACGCCGGCGAATTTCATCGGCAACAAACTCTGGTCGTTCCGGAGACGGCACTGAGGCTGCTCCTGTTCGTGGCGGTCGCCGTGCTCGTGGCAACGGTTTTCGTTTCGACCGCTTCGGCCGCCAATCCTCGACTGACGAAGGAGCGCGCAACGTCGCTCTTCCTCGGCAACGACAAGGTTGCGGACTGGGTCGATCGCTATCCGCACAAGGGACGTGTGACCGATGCGACCTACGAGGCCGATGCGTCGAAGTGTTCCGCGGGCGCGCAGAACGGCTGCTGGACCGTTCATGTCTGGTGGAGCAGGAACAAGCGTGTCGACGCGGGAGAGATCGCGCAGGGCAAGGTCGATGACGTTTCGGGCAAGGTCACCGAAGCGTGGACGGGCCCACAGGTTGCCTGGAAGATGGCCCGGGGCTACGAGGGCGCATTCGGAGGCAAGAAGATCAACTCCTGGCCGGTCTGGCTCGCCTTTTGCGTGGCCTTCCTGCTCGGGCTCGCGGACTTCCGCCGGCCGCTGTCGCTTCGAAATCTCGACCTGCTTGCACTGCTCTCGTTTTCGGTGTCGCTCTGGTACTTCAACGACGGGAACATCTTCGCCAGCGTGCCCCTCGCGTATCCGCCGCTCGCCTATCTCCTCGCTCGCTGTGTGTGGATCGGTGTCCGCGGCCGCCCCGCGCGTGCGGCGCGCCCGCTCTGGAAACCGGTTGTGCTACTCGCGGCAGCGGTCTTCCTCATCGGCTTCCGCGCGGGCCTCAATCTCGAGGACTCGAACGTGATCGACGTCGGCTACGCCGGAGTAATCGGCGCGCAGCGCATTGCGACCGGCGTGATGCCGTACGACAATTTTCCGAAGGAGGACGCGCTTAAGGCGTGCGGGCCGGCCGACTCCGCGGGCGAGATCCGCGACCGGATCCAGTTCAACGGGCGCTGCGAGTCTGCGAACCCGCTCGGAGACACCTACGGTCCGGTTGCCTACGAGGCGTATCTGCCCGGGTACTGGATCCGGGGCTGGTCGGGGAAGTGGGACAAGCTCCCGGCCGTGCACCTCACTTCGATCATCTTCGACGTGCTCTGCGCGCTGGGGCTGGGGCTCGTCGGCTTGCGCTACGGCGGTCGTTGGCTGGGCGCTGCCCTCGCATTTGCTTGGGCGGCGTTCCCGTTCACCCAGTACGTCTCCATGTCCAATACGAACGATGCGATCGTGCCGGTCTTTCTCATCTTCGGGTTCTGGCTGGCGAGCTCTCCCTGGGCGCGAGGATCCACCGTCGCTCTCTCAGGCTGGACGAAGTTCGCGACGCTGATCGTCGCGCCGCTCTGGCTGACCTATCCCGGCCCGGTGCGGCGGCCCCGGCCCGCGCTTGCCTTCGCTGCAGGATTCCTGGTCGCCACCCTTGTCGCATTCTCCGTTCTGCTGTTCGACGGCCACCCGATCCAGGCGGCGCACACGTTCTACGACCGCACGCTCAAGACACAGATCACTCGTGAATCGCCGTTCTCGTTGTGGGATTGGGCGCAGTACCACGCGCGGGGAATCCCGGATCTTCACGTCGTCCAGCGAGCGCTCGAGGGACTGCTTGTGCTCGGCGCGATAGCGGCGGCGTTCGTACCGCGAACGAAGACGCCGCTGCAGCTGGCCGCGTTGACCGGCGCACTCCTGATCGGCTTCGAGGTCGTGCTGACGCACTGGTTCTACCTCTACATCCCCTGGTTCTTCCCCTTCGTCGTGTTTGCTCTGCTCTGGAATGGCCCTGAGCAGTCCGAAGCCGGCGTCTGAACGCTCCGTGGTCGCCGCGGCGTTCGCGGCGATCGCGCTCTTCGTCGTGTCGTGGACCCTGCTGCATGTCGGGTTCTACAAGCACAAGCAGTTGATCGATACGCCCGTCTATCAGCGCTACGGCAATGCGATCGCGGACGGCAAGATCCCGTATCGCGATTTCAAGGTCGAGTACCCGCCCGGCGCGCTACCCGTCTTCGCTCTTCCCGGGCTTGCCGAGCCCGGGCGGGATCAGAACGTCTCGACCGGCTTTCGCCGTTCGTTCGAGACACTGATGTGGTTGTGCGGCGCCGCTGCCTTGGCCGCCATGGCGGTGGTCCTGCGCACACTCCGGCGCGGCACGGCGAGCGTCTGGGCTGCGCTCTGTTTTGCAGCGATCGCCCCACTCCTGCTGGGCTCGGTCATTCTCAGTCGTTTCGATCTCTGGCCGGCAGCGCTTGTGGCCGCTGCCCTTGCGGCGCTCGTGTCGGGGCGGCTGCGTCTTGGCCACGCGCTACTCGGGCTCAGTATCACCGCGAAGCTCTATCCGGCCGTGTTGGTGCCGCTCGCGGTTGCGTTCGTGTGGAAGCGGGCGGGCCGGCGCGAGGCGCTCACGTGTCTCGCACTCGTGCTGTGCGTCGTCGCGGCCGTCTTCGCTCCCTTCGTGATCTTGTCCCCCGGCGGCGTCTGGCAAAGCCTCAGCGTGCAGTTGAGCCGGCCGTTGCAGGTCGAGAGCCTCGGGTCGGCGCTGCTCCTGGCCGCACATCACGTGTTCGGCCTCGGCGTGACGGGAGAGACGAGCCACGGCTCCCAGAATCTCGCCGGTAACGCCGCTCACTGGGTCGCGGTCCTCTCGACGGTATTGCAGGCGGGTGTGCTGATCTGGATCTGGGCCGCATTCGCACGCGGGCGGGGCGACGCCGAAGCGCTCGTTCGCTCGACCGCGGCCGCGCTCTGTGCGTTCGTCGCCTTCGGAAAGGTGCTGTCGCCTCAGTTCATGATCTGGCTGATTCCGATCGTGCCGCTCGCGCGTGGCCGCCGTGGACTCGGAGCGAGCGCGTTACTCGGTCTCGCGCTCCTCCTGACGCAAGTCTGGTTCCCGTTTCGTTACTTCAGGCTCTCGCTCGACTTCGAAGCGGGGCTTTCTTGGGTCCTACTCGCGCGCGACCTGACGCTCGTAGCGCTCGTCGTGGTGCTCGTAGTCACTTTGCGGCGTACAACCGCCACTCGCCCGGAATCCCCTTGAGCTCGTGCACGCCGCGATGTCGAAGGCCATCCGCATGAAGGCGACGGCGTCGTGCGGTGTCGCCGACTGCACCTGGAGTCGTCCGAACTGCTCTCGCAGTTGCGGGTCACCCTTTCGGCTCGGCGCGAAGAGGTCGACCCCGAGACCCTTGCCCCAGCGTGCGACGACGCCTTCCAGGTCCATCGCTGCCTCGAAGTCCTCGCGCGTCGCCTCGCCCCATGGCCAGTCGTCGGTGCTCTCCTCCTTCACTTCCGCCCCGCAGAGGACGAGGCCGCCGGTGCGCTCGGGATAGGTCGCGGCGAAGAGGATCGACATCGGACCTCCTTCGGAGACCCCCATCAAGGCTGTGGTCTTCGAGCCCACCGCGTCGAGGATCGCGCGCACGTCGTCCATCCGCTCCTCGAGCGTGCCGACGCGGACGCGGTCGGACAGGCCCATGCCGCGCTTGTCGAACAGGATGAGCCGGGAAAATGCGGCCAACCGTTCGCAGGCGCGGCGGTAGTCACTCATCTCCCAAAGCACTTCGAGATTGGTGATCGCGCCGGCGACGAAGACGAGGTCGAGCGGCCCCTCGCCGAGTACCTGGTAGGCGATGTGGACGTCGCCATTCGCCGCATACTGGACCGGCGGAGCACTCACTGCACGGAGACGCGCACGGCCTCGCAACTCGTCGCGCGACCGTCCACGCCGCATTCGACGAGGACGCCTTCGATCCGCACGTCGCCCGAGGCAGTCTCGAAGCGGATGGGCATTCCGGTCCGCATTGCCTTGATCGCGAGCTCGGCCTGCACGCCGATCACCGAGTCGTGCGGTCCCGTCATCCCCGCGTCGGTGATGGCCGCCGTGCCTCCGGGCTGAACGCGTGCGTCGTTCGTCTGGATGTGCGTGTGCGTTCCGAGGACGGCGGTGACCTTGCCGTCGAGCCACTTCGCCAGAGCCACCTTCTCGCTGGTTGCTTCGGCGTGCATGTCGACGACGATCACCGGCGTGCGCTTCTGCGCCTCGTCCACCAGCTCGTCGATCACCTCGAAGGGACCGACGGGCGGCCCGAGAAAGAGCGCACCGATCAGGTTGATCACGGCGACCTCTGTTCCGTCGGCTGCCGTGGCGAACGTGAGCCCCTTACCCGGAGCACGCTTCGACAGGTTCGCCGGTCGGATCAGGCGGTCGCTCTCTTTCAGGTACGGAATGATCTCGCCGCGCCGCCACACGTGATTGCCGAGCGTGATCACATCGACGCCGGAAGCGAGCATCTTCTCCGCGAGCTTGGGCGTGATGCCGACCCCGTCGGCGAGGTTCTCGCCGTTGAGGATGCAGAGATCCGCACGCAATTCATCCCGCAGTGACCGAAGTCGTCCCTCGACGGCCCGCCGCCCAGGCACACCGACCGCGTCTGCAACGAAAAGGATTCTCACGGGAGGATTTTCGCGGGTTTACCGAGCGAAGCGAAGGTCTAACTTCACGCCGCGAAAAGTGCGAAGCATTTTTCGCGGATTAGGGTAGAAGGGTCGCGGCGGGGCGCAGCTCGATGGCCACGTGGTTGCCGGCGTCCTGCGTGTACTTCGAGAGCGCCTGCTTCTCGACTCCGGACAGATCGAGCATCCGGCCGACCTTCGTGCTCGACGCAGCGATCATCGACCCGACAGTGAGAGCCGGGTCGGCGCTCAGGTGGGTGAGCGAGACCACGAGCGACGGTGCAGCAGACGGTTGGATGTCGATGCGCGACCCGTAGGCGCGGCCGTTCAGGATGTAGTCGGAGATCCCGACGATCGTGCCGTCCACCGGCGCGTAGACGTCCGTGCCCGGTAGGGCGCCGACGTCCAGCACCGCAGTCTCGCCGCCGCTCAACTGGTAGTAGACGAAACCGGCACCGCCGCCGCCGAAGATCTTGTGCGCGAGTCGCGAGAGCGCGCCTTCGTTGCCCTGACGGCCGAGCGGGCTCAGTGGCAGCGCTCCGTCGCCGGAGGAGTGATAGCCGATGGCGGTGACGCGGCTCTGTGCGACCGGCAACTGGATGCGCAGCCCGCTGTGCAGAGCGACAGTCAGCGGTGTCGGGGGACCGACGGGCAACAGCCGGCCGGCCGGGCCTGGCAGCGCCTGCGACAGCTCGCGCGTTGCTCCCTGCCCGAACGCGGTGATCAGCAGCGTCCCCAAGAGAACGCCACAAACGACCGTGAGGACGATCAGACGCCGTGCCCGGTGGGGCACAGGCTCTCGCCCAGGACGCTGGCGCGCCGCGGGGACTCGGCGGGAGGGGGCCGGCACTCGCGGCACCGTAACGGACCCTGACACCTCCTTCAACCGACGAGGAGCCCGACTTTGTGACACCGGAACCGCCGGATCCACCTGCATTTCTACCCACGGCTCGTGACGGTCGAGCGCGAGGTTGCCGTCCTCAGCCCAGTCCCAGTCCCAATCCGGAGGTCGCGAGGTGGGGAACCGTATGACCTCCGCTGTACGATCACCCGCATGCCCGCCAGGGCCAAGATCGAGATCCCGCGCTGGATCCAACTGGCCGGGTTCCCGGTCCTGCTGCTCTTCCTTTGGGTTGCGGCCGGCGCGGTCCGTCACGTCGTCTTTCTCTTCCTCGTCGCACTGCTGATCGCGCTGCTGCTGAGCCCTGTCGTCCGGATGGTGCAGAGGGTCCGAATCCCTCGCGGCTTCGCAGTCGCGTTCGTATACCTCGTCTTCGCGGTTGCGTTGATCGCCGCCATCGGGGCTCTCGGGACCGTGGTCGTCAGTGAGACGAAGACGGCCGCGAAACGGGTCGATTCCTACTTTACGAACGTGAACGGACGAACCGGCCTCGTCGAGGCCGATCGCGACGTGAACCGCTTGCAGGACTGGCTCAACGCGCACCGCCTGGGGGGGATCAAGATCGAGAGTCGCGGCCACCGGCTGATCCGCGACATCCGTAAGCACGACATCGGTAAGTACACGAACAGGTTGGTCAACTTCCTCGAGGGTGCAGCGGTCTCGATCGGGAAGCTGCTCTTCAGCGTGATCGTGGTCTTCGTCGTGTCGATCTATATGCTGCTCGATTTTCCAAAATTGGAGCGCCGGATCAACAGGCGGTTTCCAGCCGAGCCCGGCTCCGTGCCGTTGGTGCTGCGTATGGAGCAGTCGTTGGCGAGTTACGTCAAAGGCCAGTCAATCGTGTCGCTGATCATCGGCACGAGTGCGGGCGTGGGCTTGTGGCTCTTCGGTGTGCTCGGGTGGCTCCCGAACGGCCAGAAGTACGCGCTGCTCTTCGGCGCATGGGTTGCGATCACCGAGCTCATTCCGTACCTGGGACCGTGGCTCGGCTCGATCCCGCCGTTCCTGTACGCGCTCGTCATCCATCCTGTGTCGGCGGTCTGGGTCGGGTTGCTGTTCCTGGCGATCCATCAGGTCGAAGGTCACATCGTCGTCCCGAACGTGATGGGGAGCGCGCTGCGGCTGCATCCATTGCTCGTCATCTTCGGGCTGCTCGCCGGCGGCGAGATCTACGGTTTGCCGGGCGCGTTGATCGCGTTGCCGCTGCTTGCTGCTGCACGCGCGATGTGGGAGTTCTTCGGCGAGCGCGTCGAGCTGGAGCCGTGGGACGAGGCGGATGCGCTTCCGGTTGACGTTGGATTGGAAGAAGCGAAGCCTCCCCCGGCTGCGGCAAGTCGTTGAGCGATGCGGTGCTGCGCGCGCGAGCGGTCGCGCGCCGTTTCGGCATACAGGTTGCGCTCGAGCCCACCGACGTGGACGTCAATGCCGGCGAAGCGCTCGCGCTGATCGGCCCGAACGGCGCGGGGAAGTCGACCTTGCTGGCACTGCTCGCCGGTGCACTCGACCCGAGCGCCGGCACGATCGAGCGGGTCGACGATGTGCAGGTCGGCTGGGTGCCGCAGCGCACGGCGTTCTACGACCGTCTAACGGCGCGGGAAAACCTCGAGTTGTTCGCACGACTCGAAGGTGAGCCGGATCACTCCGCTGTGGCTGAGCAGCTCCTCAGGCGGTTCGAGGTCCCCGCCGACCGACCTGCGCACACGCTCTCCGTCGGGAATCGCCAGCGCCTGAATGTCGCACTCGCGCTGCTCGGCAGTCCCCGCGTGCTGCTGCTCGACGAGCCCACCGCCGCGCTCGACCCCGGGCAACGCCGGCGACTGTGGGAAACCGTGACCGCGTTGCGCGACGAAGGCGGTTCGGTGGTCTTCGCGACGCAGAACCTCGAGGAGCTCGATCTTTACGCCGACCGGGTCGCAGTCCTGCAGCGAGGACGGCTGACGTTCGTCGGGCCAACTGAGGCCTACCGCGAGCTCCACGCCGAAGAGATCTTCAAGTGAGGCGCTCGGCTCTCGTCTTGCGGAAAGACCTGCGCGTGCTCGTGCGCTCACCGCTCCTGCTCGGCGTCCTGATCGCCTACCCGTTGCTGGTCGCAGCGCTCGTCGGCCTCGTCGCCGGCTACGGGAGCTCGAAGCCGCGCGTCGCGTTCGTCGACGAGGATCACCTGCCGCAGGTCGTCTCCGTCGGGGGACATCGGTTTCGGATTCAGGACGCGATCGACGAGGTCGGCAAGAACGTCCATCTCGTGCGAATGGATCCGGTCGCGGCGCGGCGGGCGCTCGCGACCGGCCGGATCGTCGCAACGTTGACGGTTCCTCCCGGTTTCCTCGCCGACCTGAAGAGCGGCCTGCACTCGCCGAGCCTCGTCTACCAGGTCACGCGTGGCGGGATCTCCTCGCGTGTGACCCAGCAGGTGCAGGCGCTCGTCTACGGGCTCAATCGCCAGTTGCAAACCGCGTACGTGCGGACCGACTTGAGGTACGTGCAGCTGATCGTCACCGGAGGACGCGCGGAGTTCGGCGGCCGAACCTACGACGTCCTCGGCCTCGCGCGCATGCAGAAGCTGCTGCAGCGATTGCCGCCGGGCCCACAGCGCGACCGGATCGCCGAGTTCGCGCACATCGCGGGTATTGCGCTCGCGCAGACGGGCAGCCTGCTCGGCGCCACGGCGAATCCGATCGGCCTCGAGCGGGCACACGAGGATTCGCGCAGCTCGCTCCTCTCCGCGCAGGTGCAGTCGTACGCGCTGGCGCTGACGATCACCTTCCTCGCCTTGCTGCTGGCCGCGGGTGCGATCGCGAGCGAGCGCGACGAGAACGCGATCGGGCGGCTCAGGCGCGGACTGATCTCCATGGGTGAGCTCGTGTCCGCGAAGGTGGCGCTCGCCGCGGTGGTCGCGCTGGCGCTCGGACTGACGATCGCGATTGTCTTCGGCGTGATCGTCGAGGCCGGCGGCGTGGCCGGCGGCGAGCCGTGGCAGCGTCTGCCCCTCCTCGCGGCCGGCCTCGTCGTCGCCGGAGCCGCGCTGGGAGCGGTCGGCACCCTGCTCGGCGCGCTCGCACGCGAGACGCGTACCGCGTCGCTCGTCGCCGTCCTGGTGGTGATGCCGGTGGTCTTCCTTGGTCTCGTTCCCCGTGAAGTCGCGCCGATTGCGGGCTGGCTCAGCGACGGGCTGCCGTTCGCCCATGCGGTGCGCTACTTCTCGGCCTCGCTCTACGACGCGAGCCCGTGGGGCGAGGTCCTTCGCGAGCTTCTGTGGCTGGCCGGCCTTGGCCTCGTCTTCGGGGGACTCGCGCGACTCGCCACGCGGCGCCTCCTGGCTTGATGCTCAGGTCTAGGCTGTAGGACGTGAGCACCTTTCCGGTCACCCGGTTGCGCAGGCTGCGGCGGACGAGCGGGCTGCGCGGCCTCGTGCGCGAGACGCGCCTCGATCTCGACGACTTCGTCATGCCGCTCTTCGTCGGGCCCGAGCCGCTGGCGAATTCGGACCTCCCCGGTATGGCACGTCACTCGGTCGAGTCGCTCGATGCCGAGGCCGACGAGCTCGTACGGCTCGGCGTCAGGGCCGTGATCCTGTTCGGCATCCCCGACGACAAGGATGAGGA
>WNGI01008458.1_pt1 | contig 13682 bp, 13 predicted proteins | sample 5400621 | NCBI WGS metagenome assembly WNGI01 (sample SAMN13153374, study PRJNA577476) | soil metagenome | isolation source: 20 cm soil or saprolite under Garry oak tree replicate 1 | place: USA:California | collected 2016-06-15
TGTTCGCGGAGCTCGAGCGCGTCTGCCGGCCCGACGCCGTGCTCGCGACGAATACCTCTGCGCTGTCCGTGACCGAGATCGCCGGCGCGACCTCGACACCCGAGCGCGTGGTCGGGATGCACTTCTTCAATCCCGCACCGCTCATGCCGCTCGTGGAGATCGTCCGCGCGGAGCGGACGTCCGACGAGGCGTTCGACACCGCCTACGCCCTCGGCGAGCGGCTCGGCAAGCGTCCGATCCGCTGCCACGACACACCGGGCTTCGTCGTCAACCGGATCCTGATCCCGCTCCTGAACGACTGCGTCCGCGTGCTCGACGAGGCGCGCGTGACACCGGCTGATCTCGACGTCGGCATGAAGCACGGCGCCGGCTGGCCGATGGGCCCGTGCGAGCTCGTCGACCTCGTCGGGATCGACGTGCACGTCCACGCGAGCGAAGCGCTCTGGGAGAAGCTGCGGGAACCACGAATGGCTCCGCCGCCGCGTCTGGTGGCGATGGCGAACGCCGGGCTCCTCGGCCGCAAGAGCGGCCGCGGTTTCTACGAATACAACGACTAGGCCTCTAGCTCGACCAGCAGCTCGAGCCGCAAAGCCTGGAGGATCGCCGACGACGCCTGCGAGAGCAGCTCCGCGGACGCCTCCTCGGAGACGCCGCCCGCACGCAGCGCCTCCGCGAGAGCATCGAGCCGCTCCACGAGCCGGTCGGCTCGTCGCTGCAGGGGATCGTCAGGCATGGCACAGAGCTTCTCGAAGAGACCGGACGTTCCTCTCGCTGCGGAGTACCCTGGGAGCGCCATGCGGCGGATCCTGCTCAGTTGCCGCAAGGCGGCGGGTGACGGCGGCGTCAACGGCCGCCCGGTGGTCACGCTCGTCGTGCGGGGCTTCGTGCTCGGCCGAGTCTCGCAGGAAGCCCGGGTCGCCGTCTACTACCTGCCTGCAGGGAGCACGCCGCAGGTGCAGCAAGGGGCGGATGTCACGACGAGCGCCAGGCGGTGGAACGGCCGGCCGGGCAGGGTGTTCAGCGGCAGCAACTTCCGCTTCCGCGCGATGGGCGGCTTCTACCGCGTCGTGGTGCGCGGCTCGGGGGTGTACCTCTTCGCCGGCGGCCACGGCCATGTCACGTTCCGCGGCTCCTCGGTCAACAAACGCGCCGACGGGAGGTATTCCGTGAACGGCGGCACGTTCCGCTCCTTGCCGGAGGAACCCGTGCAGAAGAAGATCGGTGGAGGCTGACGGTGGCAGGAGACCAGCAGAAGATTCTCGTCGTCGAGGACGAGCAGGCGATTGCCTCGTTCGTCGCCGCCTACCTCCGCAAGGACGGCTTCACGGTGCAGATGACCGCGAGCGGTCGCGAGGCGTTGGCCCTCGTCGGCGTCGACGCTCCCTCGCTCGTCGTCCTCGACCTGATGCTGCCCGACCTCGACGGGATCGAGGTCTGCCGGCGGATTCGCGAGACGAGCACGCTGCCCGTGCTGATGCTGACTGCGCGCGACGACGACCTCGACAAGATCGCGGGCCTCGAGGTCGGCGCCGACGACTACCTCACGAAGCCCTTCAATCCGCGCGAGCTCGTGGCAAGGGTACGGGCCATTCTGCGCCGCAGCGCGGGGAAGACGAGGCCCGACGGCGGCGTGCTCCGTCATGGCGAGCTCGTGCTCGACGCGGGCCGGCGCGAGTGCCACGTCGGGGAGGAGGAGATCCGGCTGGCGCCCAAGGAGTTCGACCTCCTCTGGGAGCTCCTCGACCACAAAGGCCTCGTCCTCACGCGCGACCAGCTGCTCGAGCGGGTCTGGGGCTATACGTTTGCGGGCGACACCCGCACCGTCGACGTCCACGTACGCCAGCTGCGGCGGAAGCTCGGTGACGCGGCGCCGATCGTCACCGTGTGGGGAATCGGCTACAAGGCCGGCCCTGCCCCCGCCGTCGCCGAGTAGGCGCTCGTGTTCAGGTCACTGCGCTTCCGGCTGCCGGCGCTGTTCCTGCTCGGCATCGTGCTCGCCGCCGTCGTGGCGACGCTCATCGCGATCAGCTTCTTCCAGAGCTACACCCGCACGCATGCGGCGTCGGAGCTGCGGGGGGAATCGGCTGGAATCGTGGACCTCTACACGCAGAAGGCGGCCATCGGGCACGTCTCCGTCAAGAACCTCGAGCTCGCGCTCAGTAGGGACAAGGTGTTCTGGGTTCCCGTCGTCCCGAAAGCCTCCCTGCTCGCAGGCGCGCTGCCCGAGCTCCCGAGCAGCGTCCTGCCTTCCCCCGCGCTCCGCGACGGCAAGCCACCTGGATTCGGCCTCCACGTGGGCGGCACGGCCTATTTCGGCGTTGCGCAGGAAGTCAGGCTCGGCGGCGTCCATGCGGGTTCGCTCGTCGTCGCGGAGCCCGAGTCCGCGCTGCGCAGCCGCTGGCTGCAGCTCGTGTGGCAGCTCGCGCTCGCGTTCGGGATCGGGATTCCCGTCGCCGGCGTCGTCGTTCTCTACTTCTCGCGCCGGATCGCGCGGCCGCTCGATGCACTCGCGACGGCTGCCGACGAGGTCGCCGCGGGCCACTACGACGTCGCGGTGCCAGAGCGGACCTGGGGCAGCGAGGTCGAGCGGCTCGCTGCTCGCTTCCACGAGATGACGGCGAGGCTCTCGGAGTCGGAGCAGCTCTCCCGCAACTTCCTCATGTCGGTGTCACATGAGCTGCGCACGCCGCTGACCGCGATCCGGGGTCACGTCGCCGCGCTGCGAGAGGAGGTGCTCGACGACGAGGCGTCGCGACGGCGGTCGCTCGAGGTGATCTCGGAGGAGGCGATGCGGCTCGAGCGCCTCGTCGGCGACGTCCTCGATCTGGCCAAGCTCGACGCGCGCCGCTTCGCGCTCCTGCGCGAGGAGGTTGACATGCGAGCCCTCTGCGAGCGCGCTTACGCGACCTTCGCGGAAGAGGCGAAGGCCCGCGGCATCGAGTACGACCTCCAGCTCGACGAGGGAGCCGTGCTCATCACCGACGGCGACCGGGTGCTGCAGATCGTCACGAACCTGCTCTCGAACGCGCTCCACTGGACGCCGGAGGGCGGGCGCGTCGATCTCGGGCTCAGCGCGCAGAACGGGGAGGTGGCGGTGGCAGTCGCCGACACGGGGCCGGGGATCCGACCGGAGCTGGAGGAGCGGATCTTCCGGCCGTTCTGGTCCGGCGACGGCGGCGGCACTGGCCTCGGCCTGGCGATCGCGCGCGAGCTCGCACTGGCGCTCGGCGGCCGCCTCGAGCTGCACAGCGAGCCCGGCCACGGGAGCCGCTTCGTGCTCGTGCTACCGGTCCGGACCTCTCAGCCGGCTGCTTGACGCTCGTCGAGGCGGTAGACAACGGCGCCGTCGCGCGTCAGTCCCGCCTCGAGCTTCGCCAGCCGCTCCTCGACGCTCCGCCAGCCGGAGGCGATGAGATCGACGAGCAGGGTGAGGTCGTCGACGCGCGCGTGGCGCTCGGTGAGGATGTCTCCCTCGATCCGCTCGAGCCGGCGGATGACCTGGCTCGTCAGGCCGCGCACCTCGGCGAGGTGACGGGCGCTCGGCCGGAAGTGCTGGCGGAGCCCGTCCTGGATCGCCTCGGGCAGGCCCGCCTCGAAGCGGGCCGTCGTCGCGGCAAGGGACTCGACAGCGTGGCGTGCGCGCTCCAACGTGGCGTCGAAGGCCGCCGGGTCCGTACGGCCCGCGGCCGCGTCCTCGATGCGCTGCTGCGCGCGGGCGATCGCGTCCATGTCCACGGGCGCGACGATAGAACTCGCGTCGGATGGACCTCTCGGAGCTCGACTACGAGCTGCCGCCGGAGCTGATCGCGCAGCATCCGGCCGAGCGGCGCGACGCGTCGCGGCTGCTCGTCTACGAGCGCGCGACCGGCGCGGTGCGCCACCGCACTTTCGCCGAGCTGCCGGACGAGCTGCAGGGTGAGCTTGTCGTAGCCAACGACACGAAGGTTGTGCCAGCGAGGATCCCGATCGAGTCCCCGCGCGGCGAGGTACTGCTCCTCGAGCGGCACGAGGACGGGACGTGGGAGGCGCTCGCGCGACCGACGCGGCGGCTGCGGGCGGGCCGGCGGTACGGGCCCGTCGAGCTGCTCGAGCACCTCGGCGAGGGCCGCTGGCGCCTGCGTCTGGAGGGCGAGCCCGCGGGCGAGACGCCGCTGCCGCCGTACATCACGGAGCCGCTGGGCGACCCCTCCCGCTACCAGACCGTCTACGCGCGGGAGCCGGGCTCCGCGGCGGCGCCCACGGCCGGGCTCCATTTCACGCCGGAGCTGCTCGCGCGGCTCGACCCGGTGCGCGTCACGCTGCACGTCGGCCTCGACACATTCCGGCCGATCACCGAGGAGCGGCTCGAGGAGCACCGGATCCATGGCGAGCGCTACGAGGTCGAGCCGGAGGCGTGGGAGCGGATCCAGGCGGCTGAACGCGTCCTCGCCGTCGGCACCACGACGGTGCGCGTGCTCGAGACGCTCGCCCGCGGCGGGCCGCTCGCCGGCCGCACCGAGCTGTTCATTACGCCCGGCTTCGAGTTTCGGCGCGTCGACGCGCTGCTCACGAACTTCCACCTGCCGCGCTCCACGCTGCTCGCCCTCGTGATGGCCTTCGCGGGGATCGAGGAGACCCGCCGCCTCTACCGGCTCGCCGTCGAGGAGAGGTACCGCTTCTACTCCTTCGGCGATGCAATGCTGCTGCTGTAGTGGCCCACCACTGATGTTCGACCACGTCACGATCCGCGTCTCCGACCTCGAGGCGAGCCGGCGCTTCTATCGCACGCTGCTCGGGCGAGACCCGGTTGGCGACGAGTACCTGGAGTGGGACGACTTCGGGATCGCGCAGGCCGACGACGAGCATCCCGTGACGCGTCATCTCCATGTGGGCTTCTCCGCGCGCTCACGCGAGGAGGTGGACGCGTTCTGGCGGACCGGCGTCGACGCGGGCTATGCGAGCGACGGCGAGCCGGGACTGCGTCCTCAATACCATCCGAACTACTACGGCGGGTTCCTCCTCGACCCCGACGGAAACAGCGTCGAGGCCTGCACCGGGTTCAGAGACAGCGTCGGCGGGCCGCCTATCGACCACCTCTGGCTCGGTGTGCGGGATCTCGGAGCGAGCCGAGGTTTCTGGGAGACCGTCGCCCCTGCGCTCTCGCTCAACGTGACCGACGACCGGCAGGGGCGGTTCCACGTCTGGGCGGACGACCGCTCGTTTGCGCCCGTTGCGGACGGACGTCCGCCGACCGAGCACGTCCACCTCGCCTTCCCGGTCGCGGACGACGAGGCCGTTGCCGAGTTTCACCGGCTCGCCACCGGCGCCGGCTACCGAGACAACGGGCCGCCCGGAGAGCGTCCCGAGTACCACCCCGGCTACGTCGGCGCCTTCGTCCTCGACCCCGACGGGAACAACGTCGAGGCGGTGAACCACACATGAGCGTAGGCTCGACCGAGCTCATGAAAGAGCGAAGGCGCCGGCTCTGCCGGCGCCGGGAGCGGGAGAGTTGAGACCGCGGGGCGCGAACGAGTGGCGGGACTTCTGGCGGGACGGCGGCGAGCGGGAGCTGCACGGGCAGCTCGAGGAATTCGCGCCGTACTCGGTCCGGATCGCGACGCTGCTCGGCAGCAACGCGCCGGAACGCGCGCTCGTCGCCGAGCTCGGCCGGATCCGCGAGCACGAGCTCGAAGCCCCGCGCGACCCCGAGCGCGACGCCGAGGTCGCCTCCCGCGTCTACGCGTGGTTCTGGAACCGACCCACCCAGATGGGCTAGGAGTAGCGGCCCGCTCCCGTCTACGCTCGTCCCGTGAACGAGAGCTTCAGCGTCACGGCGCGGGACGGCGCGGCGCGCGCCGGAGTCCTCCGCACGGCGCACGGCGAGGTGCGTACACCGGCGTTCATGCCGGTCGGAACGAAGGCGACGGTGAAGTCCGTGGATCCCGACGAGCTGCACGCGCTCGGCGCCGAGATCGTGCTCGGGAACGCGTACCACCTCCATTTCCGCCCGGGCGAGGAGCTGATCGCCGAGCTCGGCGGCCTGCACGCCTTCATGGGCTGGGACGGCGCGATCTTCACCGACTCCGGCGGCTTCCAGGTCTTCTCGCTCCGTGACACGCTGCTCGCGGCCGACGACGACGGCGTCACGTTCCGCTCGGTTTACGACGGCCGGCCCGAGCGCTTCACGCCGGAGCTGTCGGCGCGCGTGCAGGAGCTGCTCGGCTCGGACGTCGCGATGTGCCTCGACATCTGCCTGCCCGCGGGCGTCCCGCGCCCGGAGCTGGAGGAGGCGGTGCGCCGCACGAGCGCGTGGGCGGAACGCCAGCGCGACCTCCCGCGGGCGCCGGGGCAACTCCGCTACGCGGTTACGCAGGGCGGCCTCGACGCGAAACTCCGGCAGCGCTCGTCGGAGGAGCTCGTTGCGCTCGACTTCGACGGCTACGCGATCGGCGGGCTCAGCGTGGGGGAGCACCGCGAGCCGATGTTCGACGCGACGACCGAGTCCGCGGCCTTCCTGCCCGAGGAGAAGCCGCGCTACTTCATGGGGATCGGCGACCCGGAGGGCGTGCTCGAGGTGATTGCCCGCGGCGTCGACATGTTCGACTGCGTCCTGCCGACCCGCACCGCGCGCACCGGGAGCGCTCTCACGAGCGAGGGCCGCCTCAACCTCCGCAACGCCCGCTTCGCTCGCGACGACCGTCCCCTCGACGACGGATGCTCGTGCCCGGCTTGCTCCCGGTTCAGCCGGGCGTACATCCGCCACCTCGTCAACCAGCAGGAAATCCTCGGGTTGCGGCTGCTCAGCCTGCATAATTTGCGCTTCCTGCTCGATCTCGTCGCCGCGGCGCGACAGGCGATCGAGCGCGGCGAGTTCCTCACCTGGAAGGACGAGGCGCTCCGACGAGCGAAGGGAGCCAACGAGTGATCATCGGAGCGAGCGGCGGCGGCGGGTCGGGAATCCTCTTCATCATCGTGATTGCGTTCCTGCTCCTCTGGCTGATCGTCGTCCGGCCGCAGCGGAAGCGCCAGAACCAGCAGCAGCAGATGATCGGCGACCTGCGCGTCGGCGACGAGGTGCTCACCGCCGGGGGGATCTACGGCACGATCTCGCGGCTCGACGAGGATCAGGTGACGGTCCGGATCGCGCCGAAGACCGAGGTGCTCGTCGCCCGCCGCGCGATCGCCGGCGTGACACGCGAGCCGGAGGCCGACGAGGACGCGGAGGCCGAGGAGCCGCAGGAGGAGGAGGACGAGAAGTGGCAGTCCGCCTTCGATGGCGAAGGCTCCACCCATTCAGGCGAGACATCGACTGAGGAGGACCGCGGCTAACCTTTTCCGCGGTCTTGAAGGATCCTGCGTGAGAGAACGTCGCAACTACCTCTTGATCCTGGGCGCGATCGCCGCGCTCCTCGTCGGCGCGGCATTGCTCGCCGTTCCCGGCTCGCCGGCGTACAAGAAGCCGACGCTCGGCCTCGACCTGCAGGGCGGCCTCGAGGTCGTCCTCCGCGCGGTACCTCAGAAGGGCCAGAGCATCGACCCGCAGCAGATGCAGGTCGCCCAGCAGGTCATCACCCATCGCACCAACGCGAGCGGCCTCTCCGCGCCGAACATCGCGATCCAGGGCGGGAATGAGATCGTGATCCAGCTCGCGGGCGTCCACGACACCGCCAAGGCCGCGAAGACCATCGGCAGCACCGGCCAGCTGCAGATGTTCGACTTCGAGACGAGCCTCGTGTCGCCGACCGTGCAGGGAAACCAGCAGCCGGCGCCGGTTCCGTCGCTCTACGGCCTGCTCAAGGCAGTGCAGACGAAGGCGAACAAGGGCTCACCGCAGTCGTACTACCTGTTCAAGACCGTCAAAGAGAAGGTCACGACGAAGGTCAAGGGCAAGAAGGTCACGAGGACGCAGACCTCGCATCCGGTCCTGCAGGGCCCGGCCGGGAACCGCAAGCAACTGCTGCTGCCGTACAAGAACGGGAAGCAGCCGCCGGACACGCAGGTGCTGAAGGTGCCCGCCAACACCCAGCCGGTCTCCTGCAAGATCGCGACCGCCAGCTGCCTCGGCGCCGGCTCGAACGGCCGCTCGAAGAGCGGCGAGTACTGGTACCTGTTCAAGCTGCCCCCGGCGCTGACGGGCAAGGACCTCGTCGAGTCGGGCATCGCCGCCGACGTCGACCCGAACACCGGCTCGTCGATCGTGACGCTCCAGTTCACGGGCCACGGCTCGCACGAGTTCAAGCGGATCACCGAGCTCGAGTACCAGCGTGGCCGGCTCAACGCGGGCCAGGCCGGCCAGCTGAACGCGACAGACCAGAACACGATCGCCACGTACGCCGGCCACAACGCGATCGTCCTCGACGGCGCGCTTCAGGAGACGCCGTACATCGACTACACGGACTCGACCCTCTCACTGGGCATCGCCGGCAACGCCCAGATCACGGAGCCCAACGCGGACGCGGCCAAGTCGACCGCGCTCGTCCTCCAGAGCGGCTCGCTTCCGTACACGTTCACGCGGCTCCAGCAGACGGAAGTATCCGCGACGCTCGGCAAGAGCTCGCTCCACCAGGCGTTGTGGGCTGCCGCCATCGGCCTGCTCGTCGTCGCGATCTTCCTGCTCATCCTGTACCGCTTCCTGGGGCTCGTGGCGGTGTTCGGCCTCGCGATCTACGCGGCCCTCTACTACGCGGCGATCCTGCTCTTCGACGTGACGCTGACGCTGCCGGGCTTCGCGGGCCTGATCCTCACGATCGGCGTCGCGGCCGACGCGAACGTCGTCGTGTTCGAACGCATCAAGGAAGAGGTGCGAGCCGGTCGATCGGTGCGGGCCGCCATCGCGGCGGGCTACGGGAAGGGCTTCCACACGATCCTCGACGCGAACGTCGTGACGGTGATCACGGCGATGGTCGTCTACCTGATCGCGGTCGCGGACGTGAAGGGCTTCGCCCTGATGCTGCTGATCGGCACCGTGATCTCGCTGCTCACCGCGGTCGTCGCGACGCGCGCGATGCTCGGCCTGCTCAGCGGTTTCCGCTGGTTCGACAGCCCGCGCTTCATGGGCGCCGAGGGCCAGCAGACGGCGAAGTGGCTCCAGATCGACTTCATGGGAAAGCGCAACCTGTGGTTCGGGATCTCCGGCGCCGTGATCCTCGCCGGCGTGATCTCGCTCGCCACGCAGGGCCTCAACCTCGGCATCGATTTCAAGGGCGGGACGCAGCTCACCTTCAAGACGCACAAGCCGTACTCGCAGGGCGAGGTGCAGAGGTTCATGGCCAGCCAGGGGCAGCCCGACGCCGTCGTCCAGGGCGAGGGGAAGAGCGTCAACGGCGACTTCAAGGACTGGCAGGTCCGCACGAAATCGCTGTCGAGGCAGGATCAGAACAAGCTGCAGCAGACCCTCCATGCCGACCTCGGCACGTTCGGAGGCGGGGCGACGACCGTCTCCGGGACGTTCGGCCACCAGATCGCCGTCGACGCGATCTACGGGATCATCGTCTCGCTGCTCCTGATCACCATCTTCATCGCGATCAGGTTCGACTTCAAGTTCGCGATACCCGTGATCCTCGCGATGCTGCACGACATAGCCATCACCATCGGGGTCTACTCGCTGGTGGGCAAGGAGGTCACCGTCGACACGGTGGCCGCGGTGCTGACCGTGCTCGGCTACTCGATCTACGACACGATCATCATCTTCGACCGTATCCGCGAGAACATTCCCCTGATGCGGCGGTCGCCGTTCGCCACGATCGCCAACGTCTCGCTGTGGGAGACGATCAGGCGCTCGCTGGCCACGACCTTCATCACGCTGCTGCCGATCATCTGCCTCCTGATCCTCGGCGGCCATACGCTCAAGGACTTCGCTTTCGCGCTGATCGTCGGCGTCATCTCGGGCGCCTACTCCTCGATCTTCATCGCCGCGCCGCTGCTCACCACCTGGAAGGAGCGCGAGCCGGAGTACGCACGCCGGAAGCACCTCACCGACCAGGAAGGCGGGGAGCCGGACGGGGGGACGCCCGCCCGTCGCAGGCCGTGGCGGCCGAAGGGCGGCCCCGCGCTCGAGCGCGCCGCGAGAAGCGGCGGCAGCGCCGGCGTTCGAGGCCGCATGGCCGCGCGCGGTAGCAGCCGGCTGCTCCTCGACACGCTCGAGGAGCTCCTCGCCGAGCTACCGGGCCGCGTGCGCGGCAGCCGCGAGCGATTCTCGGAGACCGCCCTCTCGGCGCTGCGCGGGATCACCGACGAGCTCAACCTCGTGACCCGCGACGAGCTCGACGAGCTCGAGCTCCGCGTCGCGCAGCTCGAGCACCGGATGAGGCTGCTCGAGGGCCCGAGCGACCTCCCGCCGGCGGCCTAGCTCTCAGCGCCTGAAGCGCGTCACCGTCGCAGCAAGGAACGTCTCGGCGTCGTAGACGATGAACGCGCAGAGCGTCGCGAGCGGCAACTCGGCCAGCGCCGCTTCGGCGACGGCCTCCCACATCTCGCCGCCGCTCTGCGAGGTCACGACGTCGAACCACGCGTCGCAGACGAGCATCGTCGCGGTGACGGCCGCAAGTGGGACGAGCCACTGGGAACCGCGGAACGCCGCCCAGGCGGTGGCGGCGAACGACGCGGTCAGCGCGGCGTCGAAGCCGACCCAGGCGAGGTCGTAGTGAGACGTGACATGCCGAGAGGGGAGCGCGAAGGTCAGGTACAGCGTCCATGGCACCAATCCGGCCGCGACCAGAATGAGCAGCAAGGTCACCCAGCGCGCCAGCTGGATCCGGACGCCGAGGGGCTCTTGCGATTCCCTCATGGGCCTTTTGTACCCTCATGACGTGATTCCCCGCCTGCCCAGTGCGGAGAGGCTCCTCGCCTGCGGTGCCGCGGTCGTCGGCGTGGTCGGGATCGTCTCGGCACTGACGCCGGAGATGGCGAGTCGCGTCGAGATCGTCCAGGGCGTTCTGCCGCCAGGGTGGCCGGAGGCCGCGCGGGTGCTCACGGTTGCCTTCGGGGTCGGCTTGATCTGGCTCTCGCGCTCGCTCGCCAGGCGCCGGCTGCGCGCCTGGCAGCTTGCGGTCGCCGTTGTCGTCGCCTCCGCCGCCGCACACCTCGCCAAGGGCCTCGATTTCGAGGAGGCGACGATCTCGCTGCTTCTACTCGCGGCGTTGCTCAAGTGGCGACGCCGCTTCGACGTGCCCGGCGACCCTGCGAGCGTCCGGCCGCTGCTCGGCCTCGGCGCGGCCCTCGCGGGCATCGCCGCGGTCAGCGGCGGGGCCGAGCTGCGCGGCATCGAGTTGTCGCACCGCACCGGCGACGCCCTCCTCGGCCTCGCCGTCGTCTTCGGCTTTCTCGCCCTCTACTTCTGTCTGCGGCCGTTCGGCCACGCCGTCGCACAGACGGTGGGAGAGCGGCGGATGGCGCGGGCGCTCGTGGACGGCTACGGCCGCGACAGCCTCTCGTTCTTCGCACTGCGACGCGACAAGAGTTATCTCTTCTCGCCGTCGCGCCGTGCTTTCCTCGCCTACCGGGTCGTCGCGGGAACAGCGCTCGTCAGCGGCGATCCCGTCGGCGACGAGGCGGAGATCGATTACCTGCTGACGGAGCTGCAACGGCTTGCGCGTGCGCGCGGGTGGCGACTCGCGGTGGTCGGCGCGTCCGACGCGCACCTCGAGCGCTATCGCGCGTTCGGGCTCAAGCCCGTCCCGATCGGGGACGAGGCGGTGCTCAGTCCGCGCGAGTTCTCGCTCGAGGGGCGTCCGATCCGCAAGGTGCGCCAGTCGGTCTCCCGGCTCCACAAGGCCGGCTACTCGTTCCGCATTGTGGCTGCGGACGAGGTCGCGCCCGCACTGGAGTTCGAGCTCGAGGACGTCTCGGCCTCGTGGCGGCGCGGCGAGCCTGAGCGCGGCTTCTCGATGGCGATCGACGACCTCCACACACCCGGCACCGTGCTCGCCCTCGCCGAAAACGCAGAGTGTCGAGTGGGCGGCTTTCTCCATCTCGCTCCGTCCGGGGCCGGCGACGGTTGGTCGTTGAGCGCGATGCGTCGTCGCCCCGACGCGCCGAACGGCCTGACCGAGTTTCTCGTGGTCGAGACCCTCGGCTGGGCACGCGACATGGGGGCGAGCGAGCTGTCGCTCAACTTCTGCGCCCTGACGGACTTCCTGGCTCCGGAACGGGCGACGACGCCGATGCGGCGGGTTGTGCGCCGCGGGATCCTGCTGGCCGACAACGTCTTCCAGCTCGAGCGGCTGTACTCGTTCAACCGCAAGTTCTTCCCTGAGTGGCGGCGCCGCTACATCTGCGTCGAGCGCCTCACCGACCTGCCCGCGGTCGGGCTGGCGTACCTCCATGCCGAGTCGCTGCTCGTGCCGCCTCGGCCATGGGCGCGCAGGCGCGAGGCCCGTCGCCGCCTAGCCACCGGCAGACGCGCCGCGTAGCCTTTCGCGTGTGAGCACGACCCGCAGCATCGGACGCCTGTCGGAGATCGCGCAGGTCATGGTGCGCCACGGCTTCGGCTACTTCTTCGAGGCGCACAAGCTGAGCGACCTCCTGCCGGGCCGCTCGGCGGAGGATCGCCTCGCCGACATGACGGCCGAGCAGGGTGCCGCCTCGTCCGCGCGCGGCCAGCACCTGCGTGAGGTGCTCGACGAGCTCGGGCCGACGTTCGTGAAGTTCGGACAGCTCCTCTCGACCCGGCCCGACGTCGTGCCGCCCGACATCGTGGTCGAGCTGCGGGGACTGCAGGACGACGTGCGGCCGTTCCCGTTCGAGCAGGCCGAGCGCGTGATCGAAGAGGAGCTGGGGAACACGCTGGAGCGGCTGTTCCTCGACTTCGAGCCGGCGCCGGTGGCGGCCGCCTCGATCGGCCAGGTGCATCGCGCGACTCTGCCGAACGGGCGCCGGGTCGCGGTCAAGGTGCAGCGGCCGGGCGCACCGCAGAAGATCGAAGCCGACCTCGGCCTCCTCTACCAGGCGGCGCGGCTCGCGCGCGAGCGGATCCGGGCGCTCGACTTCGTCGACGCCCGCCAGCTCGTGGACGAGTTCGCGCGCTCCATTCGCAAGGAGCTCGACTACCGGCAGGAGGCGCGGAACGCGGAGAACTTCCACCGCCATTTCGCGGGCCATCCGCACGTCCGCGTGCCAAAGGTCTACTGGCAGTACACGCGGCCCCGGGTCCTGACACTCGAATGGATCGACGGGATCCAGCTCGCCGATCTCGACCTCGTCACGACGACTCTCGAGGAGCGGCGCGAGATCGCCTACCGGATCACCGAGGCGTGGATGACGATGATCTTCCGGCACGGCTTCTTCCACGGCGATCCGCACCCCGCGAACATCCTCCTGCCGACTCAGGCAGGCGCGATCGGCCTCGTCGACTTCGGCGCGGTCGGGACGCTCACCGACGACGACATGTCGAAGCTGACCGGGCTCTTCATCGACGCCGCGAACGAGAACATCGATCAGCTCCCGAAGCGGCTGGCGGACCTCGGCGTGCGCTACCCGAAGGACCGGGAGGGGGAGTTCCTCGCGGAGATTCGCGAGCTGTACTACCGCTACTACGGCGCGAGCCTGAGCGAGGTCGACCCGATCCAGGTGATCCGCGAGGGCTTCCAGCTCATCTACTCGATGAACCTCCACCTGCCTGCGCGCTTCCTCCTGCTCGACCGCACGATCGCGACTCTCGGCTCGGTCGGCGCGGAGCTCTATCCGGACTTCAACATCTTCGAGGT
>WNGI01009653.1_pt1 | contig 13674 bp, 13 predicted proteins | sample 5400621 | NCBI WGS metagenome assembly WNGI01 (sample SAMN13153374, study PRJNA577476) | soil metagenome | isolation source: 20 cm soil or saprolite under Garry oak tree replicate 1 | place: USA:California | collected 2016-06-15
CACCCGCGGCAGATTCTCGTCTATCTCCAGATCGAGAGCAATGCCCGGCGGCACGCAACTGCGCGCAGTGTAACGAACGAGCTCTCCCATGTCGACTTCCGAGGGTGGACCTTCCGGCAGACGACCAAACTCGGCGAAACTCTTCGCCATCCGATCGAGACGCTCCGACTCCATCGCGATGACGTCGACATCTTCCTGCAGCGTTTGGGGCGCTTGACCGCGCAGTCGCGCCAGCGCAAATCGGATTGGCGTGAGTGGATTCTTGATCTCGTGCGCTACTCTCCTGGCGGTTTCCCGAAACGCGTGCAGCCTCTCAGCCTCGACGGCCTGCCGACGACCGTGCTCGAGCTCCGAGACCATTTCCCGCATGCTGCGTCTCAGCGTCTCGAACTCCGGCGCGCCGCGCACCCTGCTGGTTGTGACTTCGATCGTGGTCAGGCTTCCGTCATCGCCGTTCTGTCGCTGGCGCGATACGATCGTCGGCTCCGGGGGCGGGGGAAGAGGCTCTCCGTGACCTATCAGCTCTGTCCACCGTACCAGCTCGTCGAGCGGGCGGCTCAATTGCCGGCTCAGATGTCCCGCTACTCTCGACGCCGCGCCGGTAAGAATCAGCAGCGCCAGAACACCAGCGACAGCAATGACGCGTACGGTTCGGCCGGCGAGAAAGCTGTATCTTCGCGCCTGCTCCACCGACACGCGGAGCTCCCTTTCGTGGGCGTCGATTGCGCGCCGCTGGGATGCCGTCAACGGCGCCTGACGCGCCGCGGCAATCGCCTTCGCGCCACTCACCGCCACACTGTCCCAGGCGGACTGGCCAGTCACGAAAGGAAGGGCAGTGCTGACAGTGCCGCTCCACAATAGCGTGAGCACGAAGGCGGGAATGATCGCGAACAGCGACAGGATCAAAACCAGTCGCGTGCGGAAACGCAGTTGATTCATGGGGGATTGGGTATAAATTATACCCGTACGGCGCGACTTCGAGGATCCGGCGACCGGTCAACCAAGGGTTGACGCGCTCGCATGGACCTGAAGACGCACCGCCTGCGGCGTCCGTCGCAGGATCTACACGGCGTGCAGCCGTCGCGTCAAATAATCGCAGGCACGCAGCCTCGCACAGGTAATTCCCAAAAAAATGAGTTCTCGACCACACCGGTCCGCGCACCCTGGTGCGCACAGGCAAGTCGCCCCGGTACATCGTGGCCCACAGGCAATTGCGCCGATCCATCGCGGGCCACAAGCAATGTCTTCCGCAGCATTAGGCACCACCCACCACGCTCCCAACGCCGCACTGCTCATCGACTTCGACAACGTCACGATGGGCATTCGCTCCGAGCTCCAGACGGAGCTGAAGAATCTCCTCTCCTCCGACATCGTAAAAGGCAAAGTCTCGGTGCAGCGCGCCTACGCGGACTGGCGCCGCTACCCTCAATACATCGTTCCCCTGGCTGAATCGTCGATCGACATGATCATGGCGACCGCTTACGGGTCGGCGAAGAAAAACGCGACCGATATCCGCCTCGCCGTCGATGCCATGGAGCTCGTGTTCACTCGACCCGAGATCGGAACTTTCATTCTTCTCTCGGGCGATTCCGATTTCGCCAGCCTCGTCACCAAGCTCAAGGAATACGGCAAGTACGTCATCGGCGTTGGCATTCGCGAATCGTCGAGCGATCTGCTGGTGATGAATTGCGACGAGTACTACAGCTACAACGCGCTCGCGGGCCTGGTTAAGAGCGGTGAAGAAGAATTAGTAAAGAAAGATCCATGGGAGCTCGTCACCGAGGCAATCGAGCGGATGACACGCAACGGCGACGTGATGCGCGCCGATCGACTCAAGCAGGTCATGCAGCAGATCGACAGCTCCTTCGATGAGAAAAATCTCGGCATGTCGAAGTTCTCACGGTTCGTTACCGAGGCGGCGCATCGCGGGTTATTGACGCTGACAAAGCTGGAAAACGGGCAATTCGAGGTCGGCCCACCGCGCAGTGGTCGTGGCCTGCCAGCTGGACAGGATACCACGGAATCGCACGCTCCTCGCATCGCCGCTCCGGAAGAGGCTGAGTCGGGAGAACGCTCGCGTCGAGGACGGAGGGGCGGCAGAGGCCGCGACCGCGATCGTGAGGGACGCGGTCAACGTCCAGTAGCGCGAGCAACTCAGGCCGAAGCCGAGCCCGCTCCACAAGTTGCTCCGCCTCCCGCTGAACCAAAAGCGGCTGGCGACGAGATCGGCTCCAGCGGTCTTCGCCTCCGGCGCGAGGAGGCGTTCGATATCGTTCGTCGCGCCGTTGAGTCCAATGGTGGCGCGCCCGTCCGGGCGAGTCAGGCTCGCATCATCGCGCGCGAGCTTCTTGGACGCGACAGTGAGAGCCTGAGTGAGCGAAATTTCACTCGCATTCTGCAGGACGCTCATGACGCCGATGTCGTCGATCTGCGCCGGCGCGGCAGCGACTACGAAGTAGCACCTGCCGCGCCCGCGACTCCAGTCAGCGATCAGCTCGCGGCTGTGGAGGTCCCGAAAGCCATCGCTCCTCCGGCAGCGGCGCCCCCGAGTGGCATGGGTGCGCGGTCGGGAGGAATTGCTCGGGGGCGCGGACGTGGACCTATCGGCGCACGCGTCGGAATTGTGCCTCCCAACTTGCTCTCTGTGGGAGTCGTCGAGACATTGCGTCCCACTCTTCCGGAGCCATTGGCCACCGAGTCGATCCCAGACCTGCCTCTCACCGGCGAGGACGCGCTCTCGGATAGCGATCTGAAGCCGCGCGCTGCCGGGCGGAAGCGCGCAACGGGCGACGAAGCGAAACCGCGTCGCACACGCAAGTCGGCGGCGGCATCGGACGAGGGCGACAAGCCCGCACCACGGCGTGCCGCTCGCAAGAGTCGCAGCAAAACCGCCGGCGAGTAGCTTGCTCGGCTCGCGACCGCGTTCGGAGTTCCGGCGCGGTCGCGTTCTGCCGCGCTCCTTTTACGAGCGCGAGACGGAGATCGTAGCCCGAGCGATGCTCGGCACGGTCCTGGAATGTGAAACTGACGCGGCCACTGCCAGCGGAATAATCGTCGAGACCGAAGCCTACCTCGGAGAGCACGATCTGGCTTGCCACGCCGCGGTGGGACTCACCGCGCGCACCCAGCACCTGTACGGTGCGCCGGGAATATCGTACGTCTACTTCATCTACGGCATGTACTGGTGCTTCAACGCCGTCACCCGCACCGAAGGATTACCCAGCGCGGTCCTGGTTCGCGCGCTCGAGCCTCTCGACGGAATCGCGCTGATGCACAAGCGCCGCCCGAACATAAAAAACACCGTTGACCTGACAAACGGCCCGGGAAAGCTGTGCACCGCGCTCGCGATCACTGGCTCGATGAGCGGAAAGAGTCTTCAGCGGCATCCGATTGTCATTCGCGAGGGTGAGCCAGTCAGCGATGACAAAATCGAAGTCACCGCCCGCGTCGGGATCACCAAGTCCGCGGACTGGCCGCTGCGCTGGCTAGTTAAAGGCAATCGTTACGTATCCCGCGGGAAGGTTTCGGCGTAAAGATCTGCGGTAGACATAGGCACCCTGCAAAACCAAAGCAGGGAGCTATAAGCGTTGCAGCTTTTTAGCGGGGAGCTTTTCCGGCGGCATAAGGATTCCACCTCAATAGTTTCGTGCGGAGTCCATAATGCCTGTATGGAAGCTCCCAGCTATACAGCTTTAGTCAGCTTACAGCTCCCTGCTTTGGTTCTGTGGATGCGAGCTACGAGTCGCGATCTCTACGCCGCGGCGGTACAAAAAAACGGCCCCTTTCGGGGCCGTGTTCCATTCGTCGGGCGCGCCAAGAGCTGCTATTCCCGATCGATGGAGCTACCGAAGTTCCAGCGGAGACCGAACTCGAAAAACGAAAGAACGCTCGGAAACAGGAAGCTGGGATTGCTTGGCACCAGCGTTTCCTGCGCGAAGAGCGCGAACCGCATTGTCTGGATCTGGATGCCTGCCATCCCGACCGCCGCACTGCGGCTGCGAGACTTGTCGACTTCGTCAAGAAAGGCATTGCTGGGAAACGTCGATGCGCTGTCTACGAAGACGCGAGCGTCACCGAGCACAGCGATGGTGTAGCCGATGCCGGCATAAGGAGTGATTCCGCCGAAATGTTTGGGAAAGGCGACGCCAGCGAGGGTGATGCGGCGGAGGTCGTTGACACGCACCATTCTGTTGGTCGCGGCTCCAACATCGAATACGTTGATGTCGCGCTCGAAGATCGATTGATTGCCTGATACATAGAGGCCGCCTTTCGTCCGCGTGATGAGCCAGTCGATACCCATGTCGACCGTCGACGTGTTGCCACGACCCGGCATGCCGAAGGTGGTGATTCCGGACTTGAATCCCCAGAACCAGGAGTTGTCGAAGTTCCGCTTCTGCTGCGCGCTGGCGCTGGCGGTAACGACGAGCGTGGCCATCACTGCCACGGCGACTGCTCTGAGCTTCTGCATTTAGGCGTCCCCTAGATTATGCCTAGCTTTGTCCCGACGGTCTTGAAGGCCGCGATGGCCTTGTCCAGATCGTCGCGTGTGTGAGCAGCGCTGAGCTGACAACGCACCCGCGCCTGCCCTTGGGGCACGACCGGAAAGCCGAACCCTGTCACAAAGACGCCTTCGTCCAGCAACATGTCACTCATTTTGATGGCCGTCGCCGTCTCCCCCACGATGATAGGGACGATTGGGGTCTCGCCGGGTAGCGGTTTGAAGCCCGCCTCAGCAATGGCGCTGCGGAAATAGCGAGTGTTGTCGCGCAGGGTCGTGACCAGCTCGGGGTGGTGCTCCAGCTGTTTGATCGCTCCCAGTGCGCTTGCCGCCACCGTAGGTGGAAGGGCGTTGGAGAACAGTTGTGGACGCGACCTCTGCGTCAGCATCTCGCACAGCGATGCCGGACCGGCCACGAATCCGCCTGCCGCGCCGCCGAGTGCCTTGCCGAGCGTCGAGGTGATGATGTCGACCTCGCCGAGCACGCCGAAATGTTCAGCGGTGCCGCGACCGGTTGCGCCCAATACTCCCGTTCCGTGCGAGTCGTCGACTGCTACGATCGCGTCGTAGTCCTCGGCCAGCTGCAGAATCTCGGGGAGCTTGGCGATACTCCCTTCCATCGAGAACACGCCATCGGTCCAGATAATCCGCCGCCGCGCACTCTTCGCCGATTCGAGCTTCGACTTCAGATCGTCGAGATCGGAGTGCTGATAGACGGCGGTGGTGCACTTGGTGATTGCTTTCGCCAGCCTGATCGAATCGATGATCGACGCATGGTTGAGCGCATCCGACACCACGAAGTCGTTCTGCTCCACGATCGTCGCCGTCAGTCCCTCGTTCGCGTTCCACGCCGACACATAGCTGAGCGATGCCTCGGTCCCCACGAGATCAGCGATGGCCTGCTCGAGATCGCGATGAATCGTGAAAGTGCCGCAGATGAATCGGACGCTCCCCGTTCCGGCTCCGAACTTCTTCAATCCATCAATCCCGGCCGCGATCACAACTGGATCGTTGCAGAGTCCTAGATAGTTGTTGGATGAAAGGATTACGACCTCGCCGCGTCCCTCCATCTGCACGCGCGCATCCTGCGGCGACGCGAGGTAGTTGAGTCGTTTGTAAACGCGCTCCTGTTTGAGCTTCTCGATGGCCGCCTTCAGCTCGGCATCGAAGTTCTTGTTCAGCGCCACAACATCCTCACGTGTGATGCGAAAGTTTTCTCACGCGACCTCGAAGATGACTTTGCCGGCTTCACCCGATTTGATCGCGGCGATCGCGGCATCAGCTTCCGCCAGCGGAAAGCGATGTGTGATGACCGGCGTCGGATCGAACTCTCCCGATCGCAGAAAGCGCGTCATCTGGTGCCAGGTCTCGTACATCCGCCGGCCGACGACTCCGTAAATGGTGAGCCCCTTGAAAATGACCTCAGTCGCCAGATCGAAGTCCACCTTTTTGGCGGGGATTCCCAACATCTGGACACGGCCTCCGACGCGCACCAGCGCGAAAGCCTGATGAATCGCGACCGGCACACCGGACATCTCGAGCACGACATCAGCGCCGAGCCCGTCGGTAGCATCCTTCACGATTCTCGCTGCTTCTTCCGGATGTACGGCGTCGTCGGCTCCCATGTTCTTCGCGAGCGTGAGCCTGGTGTCGTTGACGTCGGTCGCAATCACTCGTGACGCGCCTGCTGCCTTGCAGATTCCGACGGCGAAAATTCCGATCGGCCCACATCCAGTGACCAGCACGACTGCTCCTGGAATCTCCGCGGTGAGGACGGTGTGAAACGCGTTGCCCATCGGATCGTGGATGCTGCCGACGTCGAACGAGGTCTCGTCATCCAGGTGCCAGACGTTGGTCGCGGGCATCGAGATGTACTCGGCGAAGCAGCCGTCTCGATCGACGCCGATGATTTTGGTGTAAGGACAAATGTGGGCATTCCCGGTTCTGCAAAGGAGACAGCGTCCATCGACGATGTGTCCTTCGGCGGTGACGCGGTCTCCCTCCTTCACATCGGTAACGAGACGTCCGACCTGGACCACCTCGCCTGCGAACTCGTGTCCGACCGTGAACGGCGGCTTGCATCGTCCCTTTGCCCACGCATCCCAGTCGTAGATGTGCACGTCCGTTCCGCAAACTCCGGCGCGGCGAACGCGGATCAGGACTTCATCCTCACGCATACGCGGCTCCGCGACATCCTTCAGCTTGAAACCAGGCGACGCGGATTCCTTAACCAGCGCTTTCACTTAAGACTTACTCCGTCGGAGAGTCGAGATTTTTTTCTTGGCACGCGGGAGTTCTAACCTGCCAACTGCGAGCCGCTTTTGGAAGTGTGATGCGCGCGAACAAATCGGCGGCTGTCTGCATTGCACGCACATCTCTTGCACTCCATATTGCGACGAGTCGCACACGCTGGTCCGAGCTCGTCGTCGCAGTTAGTTCCTTGGTAATTCGCGGCCCGTCAGGACGCGATGCTGCAATCACCGATTCCACCTGGGAGTTGGTGAAAGTTCTACTTCATCGTGGAGAGACAACATGGCAGCAGCGAGGAGGCGTGGACGAAAGTCCGCTGCGAAGAAGGGCGGTGGTAGAAGAAGTAAGGCTGCCCGCAGCGCATCGGCACGTAAGGGCGCTCGCACGCGCGCGCGGAACAAGGCAGCGCGCAAAGCCGCACGCAAGCGCAGGTAGCTCGCTTCGATACAGACAACAACGGAAAAGCCGGCGATCGCCGGCTTTTTTGCGTCACGGATCGATGATTCTCGAGCGTCCGACGAGCTGAAGTCGGAAACGAGGGAAAAGCTCATATCTCCGTGCGATAGCTTCACCTCGAGTATCTGGCACTGGCGAGCTCTACGATGCGCGCGACGAGCGCTGGATACTCGAGTCCTCCTTTAAGCGCTGCTCGCGCGAATTCGCTCTTTTGCTCGAGATAGCAGTTCGGGTTTGCCTCGATCACGTAGATCTGTTCCTGCGGTGTGACGCGGATGTCGATGCGGGCGTAGTCGCGCAGCCGCAGCGCCTGAAACGAATCCACTGCGATCTGCTGGATTCTGCTGGTTAGATCCTCCGACAGATCGGTCGGGAAAAGCGACTGCGTCCCCTCGAACTGTGCACCTTTCTCGTCGCCATCATCGCCCCACTTCGCTTCCCAGCTCGCAATTTTTGGCAGTCCCGCCGGAAACTTGGAGAAGTCGAGCTCGATGATCGGAAGCGCCTCCACCTTGCTGTTGCCAATGACGCCCACGTAAAACTCCCGGCCGTCGATGAATTCTTCGACCAGCACCGCCGACTGGTACTCCTGCTGTGTGCTGCTGATTACATCGAGCAGCTCCTTCACATCGTTGACTAACGACTTCTGGGTGATGCCAAGCGACGCGTCCTCCTGTGGTGGCTTGACCAGCAAAGGAAAGTTGATGTCGCCCACCCAGTCGGATTGTCCACGATACATCGTCGCGAACTTGGCGCTTTGAATGCCGTGAAACGTCAGCACCTTCTTGGTGAGCGTCTTGTCGCCGGCCAGAATGAGTCCGGCGGGGCTGGACCCGGTGTAGCGAAGATCGAGAAGATTGAGCAGCGCGGCGACGTTCGACTCCAGCGCGCTCTTGCCGCGAAAAGATTCCGCCAGATTGAAAACGAGATCGGGCTGTGGATTCGTCAGCTCTTTTATGAGCGGCTCGACGGAATCGTCGACCGCCAGCCGACGCGTCGTATGACCGTTCTGCGCCAGCGCAGCGTCGAGTTGGTCGAGCAACGGATCGACGGGAGGATCGAGGGCATCCTTGCTGTGCAGAACCGTGATTTTCACGAGTCGCCAGCCGATTCAGTCCCGTCGATGGCGTTGGTGTGACGGTAGTTCATCATCACGGCCGTCCCGAATGCGGTGAGCTCGATCAAGGTCGCTGCCTCCAGCCCCCCGAGCCGGAGTCCAAGCTGCGCCGCGCGCTCCGCCAGAAAATCAACGAATTGTCGAACGACGGATGCGTTCTCACCGGTCCAGTACGCAATGCGCGTGACTATCTCACGCTTGTGCCGTGAGATGAAATCCGCCGCCGATGCCGCGGCGGGCGCCTGTTCCGCGGCAACGAAGATCGTCCTCAGGTCACCGTCGAAAAGCCGGTCATCGCGAATCGGAATCTTCTCTTCATTCTCCTCGTAATGCTGGGCGACGGTGTACTGCATCGCGGCGACGGGAAGGTCGTCTTCCGACGGCTCGGGAACCTGCGGAATCTGATGCGCGATCTGCTTCATCATCTTGTCCACGTACTCGAGCTTGGCCAACGCGCCCCAACCCGGATAAGCGCTACGCCAGTCCAGACCCGGAGTGAGCCAGACCGCAAAAGTTTCGGCGAAATCTTCGTCGGGATGCTTCTGGGCGTACCAGCCGGTAGCGCATGGATTCCTCGGCGCCCTCTACAGCCGACGAGTAATCCTCTTCGATTTTGGAGAGTCGCGCGTCAGCGAGATAGAACGGCACGCCGATCAGTGGTGTCCCGTCGGGGCAGCCCCATTGGTCGCTCAGATAGACGGGCGGCCGGAAATCGAGACCCTTTGCGGCTAGCTCGTCGTAGAGCTGGTTGACCAGCTTCTCGAGCAGCGTTCCGCGGATCTCCAGACCAATATCGGAGATCCGCTGCGACAACAGCGCATGACGCTCGCCTTCCCAGTTGGGAGCAGCCTGTTCCACAATTGCTCAATCGGGCAAGCGGCGTACCGACTTAGTCGCCGTTAATCTCTTGTAGTTGCTTTAGATGCCAAAAGCCCCGCACAACTGGCGGGGCTTAGAGAATGTCAGATCCCGTGGGACGCTACGCGGCGCGGTTAGCTGATTCAGAAGCAGCAGCCGCCTCGGGCACTGGTCCCCAGATATAGGCTGAGAATACCGGAGTGGGCTCCGACTTGTCTCCCCTGGAGATGATGATGCCGAGTGGCTCGGATGACTCGATTTCCTTACGATCCTTCTTCATTAACTCTCTCACTTTGTATTTGACACGCCATGGTGCGCACGCACTCAAAGCAGCCGATGTGCCAAGTAGGACTCAGCAGCACAACCTATTGCTGATAAAGAGGTTAGAAATTCGGCGGTGTGCCGCGGGGACGAGAGTGTCGCAGAATGACACCCCGTCAGAGGACACCAGTGTCTTTAAGACACGGCGTCAGCTTGCGATTTTTTTGGCCAGGAAGCTCTTTGAGGAGCTCGAATCGTCTTCGACCGAGATCGACCAGCCCCTGTACTGGCGGCGGAGCTCGGACACCGACAGTCCGCGCTGGCCGCGGACGATCGTCCCGACGAGATGAACGCCGCCATCGCGTGTTGCCCCCTGGAGGAGCTCAAAAGCCCTACCGCGCTCGTCGGCAGAAAGCCCGGTGAATGCCGCCGGAGTACAGACCAACGCGCCCAGCGGGACATCGGGTGACCAGTCAGTGATGTCGGCCACGTAACCCTGGATCCGATCTGCGAGTCCAGCTGCGTGGGCGGCGTTCATCACCCGCTCGAGTGAATTCACTTCGCGATCGACAGCAGTCACATCGCAGCCGTGCGCGGCGAGATACAAAGCGGTGCGATCTATCTCGCCACCCGCAACGAGCACCTTCGACTCAGCGGGGGGATGAATTTCTCGGGCCAGAATGCCATCGGGCCGGATCCCCCAGTGCTCTGGACGGCGGTACTCTTCGAGCAGCTTGAGTCGCTTTCGGCGCCACGTGTTGTATCCCGGAATGCGTAGGCGCTTGCGGATGATCCGATCGACTTCCGCCCAGAGCAAAAGCTCATCCATCGCGAATTGCTCGCCGGTGCGCAGCGACTCAGCGGCCTCGTCGCCAATCTTCAGAATGGCGGACCGTGACACCGACTCTTTGTAATTCTCGATCTCGTTCTCTACGTACAGCTCGTACTCATGCTTTAGAGAGCGAGGAGCATGTTGCGCCATGGCATCGGGCAGGGGACGGATGCTGTAGCCAGGTGTTTAAGGTAGATGGCCAGGCTCCTGCCGCAAGTGTCAGTTCACAAGCTCAACTGCTCAAGGTGATCCGCGCGCGGTGACCAATGATTGGGTCCACTGCTCACGTAAAACGCAACCGACCGCGCGCTGTCTCCTCTATGCTGCGGCGGATATCAACCCGACTCGAACAGCGTAGCGAACCAGGCTGACGACATCGTGCATGTCCAAACGCTTCATTACTTCGCCGCGATGACTTTCGACCGTCTTGACGCTCAGCTTCAGTCGATTGGCTATCTCTCGCGTACGATGGCCCGTCGCCACCATCCGTAATACTTCGATCTGACGCGGAGTGAGCTTGTGCAGCGGGCGGCGGATGGACACAGCGGTCGAGATCGAGCTTGAAAGGCGACTGAGATTGCATTTGAGGATTACGTCTTCGCAGCCGTCGCGAAGGCATGCCACTGTTTTCTCGCCATTGAGCGAGCTGCTGACGATGATGAGCGGCGTGGTCGGCCGCACCCTGCGGAGAAGAGCCAACGCTGCGCGCGCATCGAACTCGGGAATTGAATGCTCCGACAGCACGACGTCTGGACCGAAGTCTTCGAGGGCAGTGGCGAACTCGTCCTCACTGTCGACGCGTTTGGTTACGGCTGTCACTCCAGCGCGGCTCAGCTCGTGCTTTATCAGCTCGACGTCGGCCTCGCTCTTTTCCAGAAGCAGTACACGTAGGGGCTTTGTCATAGGGCGGGAACCACTTTCACTGCGCTTCACGTCTCCAACAGACGCTCTGGTGCTGCGGCAGGATCATTGCGCAGTCGCACGGGTCGCCTCACTTTGGAGGACCCCGTGTCTTTGTTCATCTTTACTATACTTTGCTGTACTTTGCTAAGCAAGCTCGGCGACGTTGACAAACTCGTTCGGGGCGGCGGCTCTAGCATTCGGATGGAGCGGTCCGTCAGCTTATCACGACTTCAGCGAGGTGCCTATTGGGTAAACCCCTGAGGGCGCGTCAGAGAACGGAGAGCGAGCTGCTGGATATCGGTGAGGCCGCCGCGTTCCTGCACGTCAGCCAGGCTTCGCTTAGACGCTGGACGAACTCGGGACGCCTGCCATGTCTTCGCGTTGGGCAGCGGCGAGAGCGGCGATTCCGACGCGACGACCTGCTGTCGTTTCTCGAAGGCGCGCAATCTATCGACAGCTCGCCCGGCCGAGTCCGACTGAATGCATCGCTCGATACGCGCGCGTCGGTGACTATCACTCGCGGCGATCATTTGTGCGCCTTCTACGCCTCGGACATTGGCCGCATCAGTCTTGCGGTTCCATTTCTGCTGGACGGGCTGAACGAAGGCAGCGTGTGCTTTCTGATAGCTCCGCTCCGTGTGCGAACGGAGATCATCCGGCACCTGAAGAAGCAGCGCCGTTCTCTACAGGCGGACATCGAAGCGGCGAGGCTGATTCCGTCCGAGCATCGTAATTCACCGCGCGCGCAGTACAGCTACTTCCGAAAGATCATGGAGAAGAGAGCGCCCGCGGACACACACTCGTTCCGTGTCTTCGGTGACATGTGGGGGCTGCGTTCGAAGATCAGCCAGGCTTCGTTGATCGAGTTCGAGGCACTTTACGACCAGCTCATCGCCCGCAAATACCCCGTGATGTCGTTGTGCACCTACGATGTACGGCGATTTTCCGGCGTGGAGGTCCTCGAGGCGCTCAAAGGGCACCGCGATACGTTTCGCCATCCACTCGAGAGAGCGCTGGCGTGAACGCCCAGCAATGAAGTCAGCTCCGAGCAGTCTGAGATAGATGCCAGAACTACCAGAGGTTGAGCGCGCCGCACGCGCACTGACTCGTGCCGCGCTCGGCAAGACGATCGCGGTGGTGAGAGCAATTCATCCCTCGCTCAAACGCAAGCTTCCGCCAGCTCTCGCGCGACGCGCAAAAGCAAGACGCATCGAGAGCATCGACCGCCGCGGCAAGCACCAGCTGCTTCGCCTGGACAGCGGCGACACTCTCATCGTTCACTTCCGAATGAACGGCGACTGGGAGATCGGAACAACGAATGACAAGCTCGATAGATTCGCTCGCGCTGTGATCGAGTTGACGGACGGCACTCGTATCTCACTCGTCGACCGGCGAGCGCTTTCCTCTATCACTCTCGACAGAGAAGGCTCCTCATCCCTGCCAAAGCTCGGACGGGAGGCCAGCGATGCCTCGCTCGACGCAGATTACTTCGCCGAGGTTCTGAAGCGGAAGAAGATCGCCATTAAGCCGGCGATCATGGATCAATCGATCCTCGCCGGGCTCGGCAACATTTACGCGGCGGAGGCGCTCTGGGAGGCGAAGATGGACCCGCGACGCGCGGCGGCAGAAGTGAGTAGAGCAAAGCTCGAGGACTTGATTGCCGCGATCAAGCTGGTGCTGAGCCCGAAGAGGCGACGGCCCGGTCGCTACACCGATACCCGCGGCGCGGGTCGCTTCGCGGTCTACGACCGTGAGGGTCAGATCTGTCGACGGTGTGATGGAATCATTCAGCGAATCGTGCAGGGTGGGCGCTCCACCTACTTTTGCCCGTCTTGCCAGCGCGAATGATCTGTGTCACTGCTAGTCCATCACTTCGATTAGCGCACCCTTCATATAGCCCGTTTCCGGAATCGATAGCACCTCGGGATGGTCCAACGGCTGGCCGGTAATCGCGCGCAACGCGACGCGTCGACCACTGTCGGCGGCTGCATCCTGAAGCATCTCCAGAAAGAGCGGCTTGGTCAGATGAAAGCTGCAGCTCGCGGTGTAAAGCAAACCGCCGGGTGCCAATAACCTTATCGCGCGCAAATTGATGTCCTTGTAGCCGCGCATCGCTCCCGGCAACGCAGCCCGTGTTTTTGCGAAAGCGGGAGGATCCAACACGATGGTGTCGTAAGTGATTCCTTCACCCTCCTTCTCACGCAGGTAATCGAACGCATTCGCTTCGACGAACGAGATATTGTCTAGAGAGTTCCGCGCGGCGTTTTCTGCGGCCCTCATCAGCGCCGGTCCGGATGCGTCGAGTGCCGTGACGTGCGTCGCTCTTTTGGCCAGATGAAGCGCAAACGAGCCGTGATAGCTGAAACAGTCGAGCGCGCGGCCGCGTGCAACGCTTCCGACAAAGTGACGATTCTCGCGCTGGTCGAGGAAGGCACCAGTCTTCTGTCCGGTCCACGGAGCGGCGAGAAATCTGATTCCGTACTCGTGCACTTCGATCTC